>Ga0183260_10001306_pt1 | contig 21029 bp, 18 predicted proteins | sample AntDrymUQ4972206_2_FD_129768 | JGI IMG/M metagenome (GOLD analysis project Ga0183260, IMG submission 129768) | Polar desert sand microbial communities from Dry Valleys, Antarctica - metaG UQ497 (22.06) (version 2) (version 2) | ecosystem: Environmental > Terrestrial > Soil > Desert | place...
CGCTGACCTTCGTCGTCAACACCGGCGTTCGGGTGGCTGCTCGCCGACACCGGGTGCTGCCCACGTCCGGACCCACCGGCGCGCTCGTACTGAGCTACCTGGCGTTCCTTGCGATCTACAGCACAGTGTCATGGGTCGGCAACTTCGGCTAGGAGCCGGTGGCGGCGCCCCAGCCGTGCCAGTAGTCCACCTCGATCCAGGCGGTGACCCGCGGCCGCTCACGGTCCGGGTACGGTCGGCCGTTGTAGTGCCGCGACACGCGGTCAGCGTCTGCCAGGCCGTCGTCGTCGCGCATCTCCACCACGCGGCCCTGCACGCTCACCTGGCTGTACCAGTCGTCGGCCTGCAGTGCGGTCAGGCTGACCCGAGGGTCGGCGCGCAGGTAGGCCAGCCGCTTGCGCGCCGCGTCCATCGTCACCATCACCCGGTCACCGTCGAGCAGGTACCAGGTCGCGACCGAGACCGGCTGGCCGTCGGATCTCACTGTGGTGATGACCGCCGGGTTCGGGCCGGCGAGCAGCTCTCGGGCTAATTGCGGCAGCGGCGGCTTCGGCACGTACGCCATCGTCGCACGTCGCCACTGTGCGAAGGTGCCTGCCATGGAGGACTACCGCGCTCTGAACCGGGCCAACTGGGACGAACGAGCCCCAGCGCACGCCGCCTCGGTCGACTACGCCTTCGACCGGTTCGTCGCCGACCCGGGGCACATCAGCGACGTGGTGCGCTTCGACCTCCCGCTGCTCGGCAAGGTCGCCGGCCTGCGCGGGGTGCATCTGCAGTGCCACATCGGCACCGACACACTGTCGCTGGCCCGGCTCGGTGCCCGCATGAGCGGACTCGACTTCTCCCCAGCGTCGCTGGCGCAGGACCGTCGCCTCGCGCAGCTGACCGGCACGGAGATCGACTTCGTCGAGGCTGATGTGTACGACGCGGTCGACCTGCTGGGCACCGAGGCGTACGACCTGGTGTTCACCGGTGTCGGTGCCTTGTGCTGGCTGCCTGACATCACCCGGTGGGCTTCGGTGGTGGCCGGCCTGCTTCGGCCCGGCGGGCGGCTGTTCATCCGCGAAGGGCACCCCGTGCTGTGGTCGCTGGCTGACCCCGACGAGAGCGGTCGCCTCGTCATCGGGTACCCATACTTCGAGCGCGCCCAGCCGACGGAGTGGGACGAGCCCGGCACGTACGTGGCAACCGACGTGGTCTTCACGCACAACCGCACCGTGGAGTGGAACCACGGCATCTCAGAGGTGGTCACCGCCCTGATGGCGACCGGTATGGAACTCACCGGACTCGTGGAGCACGACAGCGTCCCGTGGGAGGCGCTGCCCGGGATGATGGCGCCGCTGCCCGACCAGCCCAGCGAGTGGCGCCTGCTGGACCGACCGGAACGCCTGCCGCACACCTACACGCTGCAGGCTCGCAAGCGGTGAGCCCGGTCGGCGTGCGGGGCCATGTCATTCCCGACGACGAGCTGCGGTGGCGCTTCTCGCGCTCGAGCGGTCCGGGCGGGCAGTCGGTCAACACGACCGACTCACGCGTCGAGCTCTCGTACGACGTCGATGCGAGCCGGGTCCTTCCGGAGCGGCTCCGGCACCGTGCCCTTCAGCGGCTGGCGGGGCAGCTGGTCGACGGCGTACTGACCGTCACGGCGGCCGAGCACCGATCCCAGTGGCGCAACCGGCAGGCCGCATTGGCCCGGTTGCAGGGCCGGCTCGAGGAGGCGACGGCGCCGCCGCGAGCCACCCGTCGGCCCACAAGACCGAGTCGAGCGGCTCGGCAGCGCCGGCTGGACAGCAAGCGGGCACGAGCAGGGATCAAGGCGATGCGCCGCCGGCCGCCCGCCGAGTGAGCGTTGCCGACCTGTCGTCCGACCTGGCTACTTCCCGGCCTTCGACGTCAACGACCCCGCGGGGACGCCCTTGGCCTTCTTGTCCTTCTTGGGCTTGCGGGTCTCCCGGCCACCCTTGTTCTTGCCAGCCATCACGCGCTCCTCACTCGTCGCAGGTCTGGCCGTGGTGTCCCCCCGCGCCATCGGTCCGTCTCGACGGTACGGCCAAGCAGCCCCGCAGGGAACCTCTTTTCTTCGACGGCGTCGCCGAACCTCCCGACACTGGCGTCGTGACCACAACCTTGACGTCGGGATACTGCCGGTGGCGCAAACCTGCCGCGCCCTTGCCGAGTGGCGCAAAGCTGCTGACGTCACGCCCCGAGCGGTGACGACCTGCGACGGGCAGGATGGGCGCATGCCTCTCGACGTCAGGCGCGTCCGCGCGTCGTTCCCAGCCCTGCGTGAGGGCGTCGCCCACTTCGATGGCCCCGGTGGCTCCCAGACACCGGCACCGGTCGCCCGGGCGGTCGCCGACGCCCTGTGCGCCGGTCTGGCCAACCGAGGCTCGGTCACCGCGGCGGAGCGGCGTGCCGACGACATCGTGGTCGCGGCTCGGCAGGCGGTCGCCGACCTGCTGGGATGCGATCCCCGTGGCGTCGTCTTCGGCCGGTCGATGACACAGAGCACCTACGACGTTGCTCGAGCCCTGGCCAAGCAGTGGGGAACCGGCGACGAGGTGGTGGTGACCCGGCTCGACCACGACGCCAACGTACGACCGTGGGTTCAGGCTGCCGAGCGCGCTGGCGCCACGGTGCGCTGGGCGGAGTTCGACCCCGACAGCGCCGAGCTTCCTGTCGGTGCCGTCGCCGGGCAGCTCGGCGAGCGGACCCGGCTGGTCGCGGTTACCGGTGCCTCCAACCTGGTGGGGACCCGGCCCGACCTGGCCGGTATCGCCACCGCTGTGCACGATGTGGGCGCGCTGCTCTTCGTCGACGGCGTGCACCTGACTCCGCACGCCCCGGTCGATGTGGCTGCGCTCGGCGCCGACTTCTTCACCTGCTCGCCGTACAAGTTCTTCGGTCCGCATCACGGGGTGCTGGTGGCCGAACCGCAGCTGCTCCAGACGCTCGACTCCGACAAGCTGCTGCCGTCCACCGATGCCGCGCCGGAGCGGCTCGAGCTCGGTACGCTGCCGTACGAGTTGCTCGCGGGCACGACTGCAACTGTCGACTTCATCGCCGATCTGGTGCCCGGCGAGGGCGACCGGCGGTCGCGGGTCCTCACGTCGATGCGTGCCGCCGAGGAGCACGAGCAGCGACTGTTCTGCCGGCTGCTCGAGGGGCTGGCCGGACTGGCGGACGTGGCCGTGCACGGCCGTCCGGTTCCGCGTACCCCGACCGTGCTCTTCTCGGTGGCCGGGCACTCACCGGCTGAGGTGTACGCCTTCTTGGCGACCCGGGGCGTCAACGCCCCGGCCGGCAGCTTCTACGCCATCGAGGCGTCGCGGTGGTTAGGTCTGGGCGACACCGGCGCGGTGCGTGCCGGGCTGGCGCCCTACACGAGCGACACGGATGTCGACCGGCTCGTCGCCGGAGTGGCCGAGCTCAGCCGCTGACCACGCCCAGGCTCAGGGGGATGGGAGGGCGCTCGGCTTGTCCAGCCGGTACGGGTCCAACAGCAGCTCGCGCAGGACCGTGGCAATCCGGCCGGCATGGGCACCGTCGACCAGTCGGTGGTCCGCGGTTGCCCCGATGACCACCTGCGGGCGTACCAGCACGTCGCGGCCGACGGCGACAGCTTCCTGCCGCACCGCACCGATCGAGATGTACAACGGCACTCGCGCGAACGGCACCGGCGCCAGATAGCCCTCGTCGAGCCCCAACGACCCGACGTTGGACACGAACGCGGCGCCCAATGGGAACCCCGGCTGCCCGAAGGCAGCGACGCCGAGTCCGCCGACGAGGATGCTGGCCGCTCCCAGCAACGGCCGCAACGTCCACGGTGGCGCGACCCGCACGTACCACGCGCTGCGCGAGTGATGCGGATCCTGCCCGGCTCGGGCCCGGGCAGCGCCGAAGTCCAGCTCGCGTGCCACCTCGACCGGTGTCTTGGTGTCGATGTCGCGCACCTTGATCGGCGCCAGGTCCGTGCCACCGTCGATGTCGACGGCGAAGGCGATGTCGCACGTCTCGTGCCTCAGGATGCGGCCGAACAGGACCCGGGCGCGGACCTCCGGCACACCCCGGATGGCACGCCCCAGCGCCGCCCCGACGACGTGCGTCACGGTCACGCGCTCGCCGGTGCTCCGGCGCACGTCGTCGATGTAGGCGAGCGCCGCCGTCACGTCGACGGCCATGCGGGTGTAGATGCGACCGTCCCTCGAGGGTCGCCAGGTTGCCACCGCCACCCGCCGGCGGAGGGCATCGCGGCGCCCGCTCACCGGCGCTCCGAGTGCGGAACCCGGTTGATGACGCGACGGTCGGCGCGCTCCATAGTCGGTGGTGGTCAGGCAGCCTGGAGAAGGTCGCCGACGCGCACCATGCCGGGCCGGGCGACCAGCGCGCCGACGGCGAGCCGGCCCTGGCGTTGACGGTGGATCGTGCGTAGGACGTCGAGGTCCCGCTCGATCCCCCCCGGCTGCGGCCGGGTCACCATCACGCAGCGCTCGATCGACGTCCGGACGTCCAGCACCGCCTCGCCGACACCCACGTGCGATCCGATCATGGCATCCTCGTCCCCGTCCTCGAGCAGCAGGTTTGCCCGGAACCGCCGCGTCGGCCAGCCCGAGATCGTGCCGTATGACAGCAGCGACACGGCGGCCCGCGGCGAGTCGTGGAAGGCACCCCGCGAGCCATCGAAGGGCTCCCACCGAGTCTCGCTCTCGAAGTCGGCCGGGTTCTCGTACCGGCGCGACGTCGGTTCGTCGACGGACCGCAATGCCACCTTGCGGCCCAGCCACTCACACAGCGCGGCGTCGTCGTCACCGACATGGCCGTCGGGCAACGTGATCTCCACGCTGCGGTCATCTCGGATCCGGGCCGAGGCGAACAACAGCTGGGGAAGACGTCGCGCCGTCAGCCCGAAGCCGCTCTCGACGTCGAAGATCGCGTACGACCGGTCGCCCTCCAAGCCGTTGGGTGTGAGCATGAGTGCGTCGACCTGCTCCCCCTGCAACGACTTCACCGGGTATCGCCACATCTGCGCCACGCGTGCCTTCACACGGCAACCGTAGCCCCGACCCGGAGCTCAGCGGCCGGGGCCGACGAGGCGACCCGCCGACGCGCCGTCGGTGGCCGCGGACCGTCGCCGTGCCGCGACCGAGCACCGGATCACGGTGCCTTCCGTGGTGCTCAGGATCGTGACCTGCTCACTGAGACAACGCACGAGGAAAAGACCGCGGCCCGCTTCACTGTCGGCGTCCGGCAGACGTCGACCGCGCGAGTCCAGGTTCGCATCGCCGGGGCCGTCATCGGAGACCTCGAGGACGACGAGCCCGTCCAAGAGCTCGGCGGTCAACACCACGGAGTCCCGCGCCACGTTGACCGCATTGGCGAGCAGCTCCGAGGCCACCAGCAGCGGGTCGTCGGCGGCCCGGCCCTCGTTGGTGAGCCACTCGAGCAGCCCGCGCCGCGCGCTCTTGACGGCAGCGGCGTCAGCCGGGTCGCTGCACCACCGCATCCGCTCTGGTCGGGCCCGGACGCGAGTTCGGCGCAACACCAACGCCAGGCTGTCGTCGCGCCGGTCGGCACCCGACAGGGCTCGGTCGACGAGCTCTTCGGCGAGCCGTTGCGCGGGCAGGTACGCCACCTCACTGGCATGGCGAACAAGGGAGTCCATGCCTTCGAGGATGTCCTTGCGTGCTTCGATCAAGCCGTCGGTGTACAGCACCAGCGACTCGTGAACGCGAAGCCGCACCGTCACCACGTTGTCGCTGCCCACCGCCGGCCAGCCGATCGCGCCTCCGGTCGCCGCGATCTGGGTGACCTCGCCATCGGCGCCGACAACGAGCGCCGGAGGGTGGCCGCCGGACGCGACCCGCAAGTCCCCTGTCGCGGGGTTGTACCGGGCCACGACGACAGTTGCCACCAGGTCGCTGTCCTGCGCGCTCAGCAGCGAGTCCGCGCGGGCGACGACCCGGTCCAGGGGGGTGCCCTCGACCGCGATGAAGCGCAAGGTGTGGACGACGGTGAGCGCCGCCTTGGTCGCCGCCACGCCATGGCCCAGCACATCCACGACCGCCAGATGCAGCTCGCCCGAGGGCAGCAGGTGCCAGTCGTAGAGATCACCCCCGGTTGGGGACGAGGGGTCCGAGGCAACGTAGTTGACAGCGAGGTCTGCGCCCTCGATCTCCGGTGGTTCCGGGGCCACCGCCTTCTGCAGGTGGTCGACCACCAACCGCTGGGCAGCCTGTGCCTCGGCGAGCCGGCTGAGCTGCTCGCGCAGCTCCTCGTGCTCCTCGACCGGGGTGATGTCTCGGGCGACGACCACGAGTGTCTCGCTGCGTCCGTCGACGTCGACGGCCGGGCTTGTCGAGCAGGACAACCGGCGGTGAGCCCCTCGGAGCGTCGTGATCACGATGTCGTGCGGCAGCGCGGGGTCGGCGGCCCAGCCGGAGAAGTCGACGCGCGAGCCCGCGGTGGTTCGCGCCTCCAGACACTGCATAGTGTCGCGCTTTACGGCGGCCTCGGTCAGGCCGGTGATCTGCTCACAGGCGGAGTTCCAGCTCAGGACGGACCCATCCTCACCGAGGGTGAAGATGCCGTCGGAGGTCGTGCTCACGATCTGGTCGAGCTTGCGCCGCTCCTCAAGGACGCTTTCGAACAGGCGGCCGCGGGCCAAGGTGTGCGCCGTTTCGCGGGCAAGCGCCTCCAGGACCACCAGGTCGGCGGTGGCAGTGCCTTCCAGACCAGTCCGGTCGTAGACGATCAGGACGCCGAGGCGGCGGTGCTCGTCCACGAGCGGTGCGCACAGACACTCGCGCCAACCGGCATCGGCCAGCTTCGTGGCTAGCGGGTGCCCATCGGTCGCCGCCACGCGTGTCGGCTCCGAAGCGTTCGCGAGGGTCCGCTCCAGCGGCGTCGTCTGACGTTCCTCCGCGGTGCTGGCGGGTGGCGCCAGCAGGTACGTGTCGTACTCGCCGGTCTCGTCGAGGACCACCAGCGCGGCGGCGCGTGACTCGAAGCCGCGGACGACCTCACACAGGTAGTCGTCGATCGCATCGAACGGTCGCAACGGTTCGGAGAGCGCGGTCACCGCCGCCCGTAGGCCGGTCAGCCGACGGCGGTCGGTCCGCGCCGACGCGTAGCCCCTGTAGGCCAGGTGCAGCACCACAAGCGGCATTGGGAAAAGCACCACTGCGATCGGGTGGCCGGCGTCGGCGAGCACGAAGAGCAGGCCCATCAGCAGGTTGACCAACCAGCCGCCGATCCAGCCCGGCACGATGATCGGCGCCAGCCCTCGCAGCACCGAGGTCAGTGACTGACGGCCACTGATGGCGAGCACCACGGTGAAGGCGGTGTTGTTGACCACGGCGACAGCAGCCAGCGCTATCACGAGGAAGCCGAGCGACTCCAGCGTGGCGCCAGACTCACGCACCAGCAGGCCGAGCACCAGGCTGCCGACCCCAGCGGCCAGCGACCACATCGAGATGTTGAACGCTGCCTTGATCCAGACCGTTCGTCGCAGCACCGCGGTTATGGCCTGGGAGATGGCGACCGTGACCACGACAACATGCGGTGGGAAGGTGAAAAGCAGCGGTGCGAGCACCGCCTCGAAGAGCGTGATCGCGTCGACATCACTGCCGCGCCGATAGCGGATCCGAAGCTGTTCGGCTGCGACCAGGGCCGCCGCGAGGAAAGGCAGCCCTAACCAGAGCCCGTTGCCGGGCGGAACCAGGTCCCACGTCAGGCCGGCCAGGACCGTTGCTACGGTGCCCAGCAGGAGGGTCGCGACGTACGCGACGACGCGCCATTCCGCGGCCCGATCAGCAGGGCCGTCAGCGCCGGTAGTCGCCTCGCTGGGGGTCACTCCCAGGAATTACCGTGGAGCTCCCAGGAATTACCGTGGAGCTCCCACGAGTTGCCGTGCAGCTCCCACGAGTTGCCAGCGGCCTGCACCGCCGTGCCGGGGCGCGCTTCCCAGGAGTTGCCAGCGGATGCTGGGGCCGATCCTGACCCGAACAAGGCCGCTCCGGCCAGCGCGGAGGCAGCGGCAATGGCAGCCAAGCGCTTCATCATGAGCACCCTCCGTGACACGCAGCAACGTGAGCCCAGTATGGCTGACCGGTCCTGATTCTGTCACCTGCTCGACACAGATTGTTTTAGAACCTGTACTCAGAGTAATCGCTGAGTGGATCAGCCATCGCATCAGCCATACTCGGGCCGTGTCGACCGAGCCCGCAGCCGACCCCGCAGCTTCGCCGCCTACCGAGCCCGAGGCCGCCCCCCGACCTCCCCTGCTCCCGGCGGAGTCGACAGAACCGCGGCCGTCCCGGTTCGGTGCCCTGCTCGGCCAGGCGTCGGCGGCGCTGAAACGCACACCGGGGATGACCAGCTCGCTCGACTTCACCGAGCGGGAGCTGTCCCGGGTCGAGACCCTGGTGTGGCGCGAGCTGCGCACCCGCATGAGCGCGGCCACAGGAACGGCGGCAGTCGGGCACCCGGCCGCCGGCTACGGCGCCGACGATGACGCACCGAGGCAGCTCCTGGCGCAGCTGCTGACCACCTCGATCGAGGAGTCCGCGCAGCAGGCACGCTCCCGTTGGTTCATGCAGCTGCTGGGCCAGCTGCATCCCGACGAGGCACGAATCCTGGCGGCGTTGTCGGACGGCACTCAGTACCCGGTCATCTGTGTCGCGACCCGAGGCACGCTCGGCATGACCGGTCCCGTCGTGCTCGAGAACGCCTCCAGCGTCGGCCGCGCGGCGGGAGTGTCGCTGCCCGACTGGGTGCCCGCCTATGTCACCCACCTCCAACAGCTGCAGCTGGTCAGCGTTGGCCCCGAGTCGTACGCGCTCGCCGACGGATACGAGATCCTGCTCACCGAGGCAGTTGTGCGCCGAGCCCAGATCGACGCCGGCTCGCACAGCCGGATCGTGCGACGCAGCCTGCGACTGAGCACGCTGGGCAACGACCTGTGGGAAAGCTGCTCGACGCCGCAGCGCCCGCTGCGCAGCACGCACACCACCCACGAGTCCTGACGATGATGCTGCCCGACGGCTGGTGGGTCTATGCCGCCATGCCGCTGTTCATGGCACTGGTGGGCTACCTCACCAAGCTGACCGCGATCAAGATGATGTTCGAGCCGCTCGAGTACCGCGGCTGGGGACCCTTCGGCTGGCAGGGTGTGATCCCGCGGCGCGCCGCGCGGATGGCGGCGGTCGCCTGCGACCTGATCACCACCCGGCTGATCGGGCCGGGTGACATCCTCGAACGCCTCGACCCGACCAAGGTCGCCGCCGAGCTCCAAGGGCCGTTGCTGTCGGTGGTCGACGAGATCACCCGCGAGGTGATGGCAGAGTTCCAGCCGGGGCTGTGGGAGTCCCTGCCGGAGGCCGCCCGCCTCCGGCTGATCCGGCGGATCCAGGCCGAGGCGCCTGACGTCATAGCCGACCTGCTGCGCGACATCCGCGCCGACGTGGACCAAGTCTTCGACCTCAAGACGATGGTCGTGACCAACCTGGTGCGCGACAAGCACCTGCTCAACCGGATCTTCGCCGAGGCAGGCGACGAGGAGTTCCGCTTCATCGCCCGGTCGGGCATCTGGTTCGGCTTCATTATCGGATGCATCCAGGCGATCGCGTGGGCACTGACCCACAACCCGTGGATCCTGCCACTATTCGGCGCTTTCACCGGGTGGTTCACCGATTGGTTGGCACTGAAGCTGATCTTCTATCCCAAGCGTCCCCGAGGGTTCGGCCTAGTGCGGTGGCAGGGCCTCTTCTTACGCCGTCGCGACCATGTCGCCGAGCAGTATGCGGCGTTGATCGCCCGCGAGCTCATCACGCCGCACCACCTGTTCGAGGCGCTGCTGCACGGCCCGCTTGCCGACCGGGTCTTCGCTCTGGTGCAGCGGCATGTCCAGCGGGCCGTCGACGCACAGACCGGCGTCGCCCGACCGCTGGTCGTCCTGGCCGTCGGGACCTCGCGGTTCCAGGACATCAAGACCGCCGTCGCCGACCGGGTCATGGATCGGCTGCCCGAGACGCTCGCGTACGTCGAGGACTACACGGCCGAGGCGCTCGACATCAAGGCAACTCTGGTGCGCAAGATGGACGACCTCACCGACGAGGAGTTCGAACAGCTGATCCGACCGGCCTTCCAGGCCGACGAATGGCGGCTCATCACCGTCGGTGCCGTGCTCGGTTTCGGCCTCGGCGAGCTCCAGGTGCTGGCACTCGAACGCTTCAGCTGACCGCCCAAACCGCCGCAACCATCCGAGGCTTCTGACGCATGCACATGGCTCCGCCGGTGAAGCGGCTCAAGCGCCAGCGCGCCGGCTGACCTCGGCCACCACGGCGTCGAAGGTGGCCCGGTCCAGCACCGCACCCTCGCGGCGCATTCGGTCCGGGTCGAGGCGCAGCACCACGTCGACGCGGACCTCGCTGGGACGGCGCCGGGCGTCCCAGTCGCCCGATCCGATGTCGAACCAGAAGCGACCCCAGCGCGCCTCGTCCGCCGCGTCGCGGTCATGGTCCTTGCTCGTAAGCATCAGCCCGAGCAGCATGTCGTCCTCGCGGCCCACGATGAGCACCGGCCGGTCCTTACCGCGAGACGGGTCGTCCTCGTACGGCACCCACGCCCAGACAATCTCTCCTGGGTCGGGCCGCCCGTCGTCGAGGTTCGGGGCGTACGACACCTCCGGAGCCGGCTCGTCCTCACATCGCTCAGGCATCGCGTTGCAGGAACAGAGCCAGCGCGGCTGCCACCAGGACGCAGGTGAACAGGGTGAGGACGATGCCACCCCCGACGGCGCCGAAGGGGTCGTACCCCAGCACGTCGGCGATCACGTCGGCCGCCGGTCGGGCGAACATCTGCGATCCCGCGTCGAACGGCAGGAAGCGCGCGAGCATGTTGGCGTCGTTGCCACCCCGCGACACCAGGATCAGCAGCAACCGCACCACTGCCTCGATGACGGAGGGGAACAGCAGCATCACCGCAACGGCGCCGGTCTGGTTGCGCAGCAACGCCGCGGTTGCCATCCCGCAGAGTCCGAACAGCGTCGTAAAGAGCACGAGCCCGACGATGACGCCCCAGACCGCCCCGCTGGTCAGAGCTCCGCGGGTGTCGATGTACAGGGCCGCTGCTGCGAGCCCGATGAGTGCGCAGGCGAGGGCCAGCAGCGCCGCAAGCACAGCCGTTGTGAGCGCCTTGGCGACGAACACCGCCGTGCGGCTGGGCAACGCAGTGAGCGTGGCTCGGATCATGCCGTGGCGGTACTCGTGGCCGAAGCTGAAGACGCCGATCAGGCCGATGATGTAGGCGCTGAACAGTGGCGAGACACCGTACGAGGCACCGAGGCTCACGATGGCGCTGACCACCTCCTCGGCGTCGAAGAACGACCCGATCGAGGGGGAGTTCGCGGCCGCGATGAAGCAGAAGACGCCTTGGGCGACCAGCGTCGCGCCGATGAGCCAGTACGTCGAGCGAATCGTCCAGAGCCGTCGCCATTCGTAGCGGAGCGCGGCGGTCACGACGGCCCCGAAGGCGGTGCTAGGTGCGGTTCTCCGTCGCGGGGGTGGCCGACGAACTCCTCGGAGAGGCCGGTGGCGTCGAGGAACGCCTCCTCCAGCGTCGCGGAGCGAGTCATAAGCTCGTACAGCCGGGCCCCGACCTCGTGGGCGGAGTCGCCGACCTGCTCCTGGCTGAGCCCGGTCACCGCGTACGACGCGTCCGGGGATGTCACGACATACCCGCCACGCTCGGCCAGCAGCGGCGCCAGCCGGTCCATGTCGGGGCTGCGCACGATGACGCTGGTGCGGGTGCTGGAGGAGACGAACTCCGCGACCGGGCCGCTGGTGATCAGGTGGCCACGGCCGATCACCACGAGCTGGTCGGCGAGAAGCGCCATCTCGGACAGCAGATGGCTGGAGACGAAGATCGCACGGCCCTCCGACGCGAGCTGTCGCAGCAGCTTGCGCAACCAGTTGATGCCCTGGGGGTCCAGGCCATTCGACGGCTCGTCGAGGATCAGGGTGTGCGGATCGCCGAGGAGCGCTGCCGCGATGCCGAGGCGCTGTCCCATGCCGAGGGAGAAACTCTTGGGCTTGCCCCTGCTGACCGACGTGAGACCGACCAGCTCCATCACGTCGTCGATCCGTGAGTCCGGGATGCCGTTGGCGGCCGCCAGCACCCGGAGGTGGTTGCGCGCCTTGCGGGTGGGGTGGAACGGCTTGGCTTCGAGCAGCGCCCCGACCTGGCGCATCGGCTCGTCGAGCTCTCGGAACTCCCGCCCGTCGAACGTGGTGGTGCCGGTGCCGTTGTCCAGCCCCAGCATCAGCCGCATCGTGGTTGACTTACCGGAGCCATTCGGCCCGAGGAAGCCCGTGACGCTGCCCGGCTCGACCCGGAATGATAGGTCCACCACGGCCGGCTTGGCGCCGTACGCCTTGCTCAACCCGCGCGCCTCGATGACCGCCAACGCAGACCCCCTCGATTCGCGACGCAGATTACCGTGGCGGTGATGATTCAAGGTGACGCCGCATCGCGTACCGGACCGCGAACGCTCGCCGCTGCGCTGCGCGACCGCGACGACGACTCGCTGGGTGCTCTGCTGATCGCCCGGCCAGACCTGGCGCGCCCCATCCCGGTGGACATGACCCATCTGGCGTCACGGGTAGGTGACCCTGCTTCCGTGCGCCGGGTCGTTGACTCACTGGACTGCCTGCACCTGGCGGTGCTCTCTGCAATGACGGGTCGCGACCACCCCGTCACCATCGAGGTGGTGCAGGACGACGTCGTCGCCGAGCCGGACGCCGTTGCTCGCGCCGTGACCGCGTTGGGGCAGCTGGCGCTCGTGTGGGGACCGAGCTCATCCCTGCGCGTGACGCGAGCGGTGCACCAGGTGCTGGGTCCCCTCGACTCCGGTGAGAGTGTCGGGCACTCGATGCAGGTCCCGGCGCTGGCCGGTCCGCGAGCCGAGCTCGCCGCGGTGGACGCCGCAGCCGCTGGCGCGGCGTTCGAGGTCGTCCGCCAGGTCGAGACCGTGCTCGATGCCTGGGCGCTCGAGCCACCGGCCGTGCTGCGGAGCGGGGGCGTCGGCGTCCGCGACGTCCGGGCAGTCGGGGCCAGGCTCGACGTGTCTGAGGAGCAGGCCGGCTTCCTCGTCGAGCTCACTGCCGTCACTGGACTGGTCGCTCGTGCCGGCGACGTCCGCGACGACGTGTGGCTCCCGAGCGCCGCGGCGCACGGCTGGCCCGACCGGTCGGTCGCCGACCGCTGGGCGGAGCTGGCCGGAAGGTGGCTGAGCAGTGCCCGTGCCATGTTCCTCGTGGCCGAGCGCGACGAACGCGGTCGGCCCACCAACGCCCTGGCGCCTGGCCTCGAGAACCCATCGGCAGGCGCCGTTCGCGCCCTGACCATGCGGGCGCTTGCATCCGCCCGACCGCAACGGTTGGCCGAAGATGCGGTCGTGGCGTGGGTGGCCTGGCACCGGCCCCGGCGGACACCGCTGCGGGACCGCCTGGTGCGACGTACGCTCACTGAAGCCCGGTGGCTCGGCGTCTCCGGACTCGGAGTCATGGCAACGGCCGGCGCTGACCTGCTGCTCGGGCGCGACCCGGCCCCCGCACTCGAGCCATTGTTGCCGCGTCCGGTCGCCACCGTCCTGCTGCAGGCCGACCTGACCGCGGTGGCGCCCGGGCCGCTGCAACGCGACCTGGTGCTGGCGCTGGCGTTGCTGGCCGACGTGGAGTCCCGTGGCGGCGCCACCGTCTACCGCTTCTCGGCGAGCTCGCTGCGCCGCGCCTTCGACGCCGGCTGGCCGGCCGACCAGGTGCACGCTTTTCTTGCGGCTCACTCGTCGACACCGGTGCCGCAGCCGCTGACCTACCTCGTCGACGACGTGGCCAGGCGGCACGGGCGGCTACGCGTGGGGAGTACCCGGGTTTACCTGCGCAGCGACGACGTCGCCGAGATCGACGCCCTTGTTGCCGATCGCGCCCTGGCCGGCCTGCAGCTGCAGCGCGTCGCCCCCACCGTGCTCGTGGCGCGCGCTACGTCGGATGTGGTGCTGGAGCGACTTCGCGATCGCGGCCACTCTCCCGTCGCAGAGGTGCCGGACGGGTCGCCGCACCGGACGTCACCGCCTCGCCGTCCTGTCCGCGCGTCGGGAGGACTCCCGCAACCGCCACGGTTGTCTCTTACGGCGGAGGAGGCAAGGTCGGTGGTTGCGGCCGTGCGGGCCGGCGACGAGGCGGCAGCACTCCGACCCGGGCCGAGGACCGGCTGGGCCACGGCGCTCGACACGTTGGCGGTGCTGCGAGAGGCGGCGCAGAACGCGACCAGCGTGTGGCTCTCGTACGTGGACCGGGCCGGGACGCTCAGCGAGCGCGTTGTCGATCCCCTGACCGTCGACGCAGGCTGGTTGACCGGGCACGACCACCGCTCCGACCGCACTCGAAGCTTTGCGCTGCACCGCATCCGGTCCGTCGCACCGCTGATGCCCTTCGAGCCTCCCGACACCTAAGGCTCGGCCAGGCGCTGCAGACAACATCACCGGTAGCGTTGCGGGATGCCATCGGCCGGACCCGACCTGTCGACGAGTGATCTGCCCACGTTCGGTGGTCTCGTCCTTCTCGCCGCCGCGATCGGCTTGCTGGCGGTCCTCTCCAACCGGCTCAGCGAACGCGTGAGGGTGCCGACCCCTCTCCTGTTCCTGGTCGCCGCCGCGCTCGGCGCACACCTGATCTCCGCGCTGGACGATGTGCCCCACCGCTCGATCGAGCGCCTCGTGACCGTTGCCCTTGCGGTGATCCTCTTCGACGGCGGCATGCGCATCGGCTGGCCGCGGATGCGGAGCGCGTTGGGACCGGTGGTCGCCGTCGGCGTCGTCGGGACGTTCCTCACGACGCTGGCCCTCGCCGTGCTGGCCCACGTCGCCCTCGGCTTGGACTGGTGGGTCGCACTGCTCGTCGGCACCGCCATTGCACCCACCGATCCGGCAGTGATCTTCTCGGTGCTCGGTCAACGCGAGCCAGCCGGTCGCAGCGGCACCATCCTCGAGGGCGAGTCTGGCGTGAACGACCCTGTCGGGATCGCGCTCATGGTGGGGCTGCTCAGCGCTGGTGGCGTGAGCGCCGGCGCACTGTCCGGCGTTGCCGGCGACTTCGCTCTGCAGATGGCGGTCGGAGGCGCTGTCGGACTGCTCGGCGGACGGGCACTGCTCGCATTCATGCGACGCGTCGCACTGCCCAGCGAAGGACTGTATCCGCTGCGTACGCTTTCGGGAGGTCTGGTCGTCTTCGGCGCGGCGACCGTCCTGTCCGGCTCGGGCTTCCTGGCCGTGTTCGTCGCCGGGCTGCTGCTCGGCGACGCCCGAGCGCCGTACAAAGGTGAGATCGAGCGCTTCCACTCCGCCCTGGCAAGTCTCGGAGAGATCGTGGCCTTCTTGGCCCTCGGGTTGACCATCGACCTCGCCACCCTCAGCCGCACCGACGTGTGGGCGCCGGGCCTGCTCATCGGCGCGACACTCGCCTTCGTCGTGCGCCCAGTCCTCATCGGCGTGTGTCTGCTGCCCTTCGACCTCTCCAGCCGAGAACGCGGGTTCGTGCTGTGGGCGGGACTGAAGGGAGCGGTTCCGCTGCTGCTCGGGAGCTTCTTGCTGGGTCAGATACCAGACGGTGAGCGCTGGTACGGCGTCGTCGTGGTGGCCGTGGTGTTCTCGGTGTTGGTGCAGGGCAGCAGCATCACCGCCGCCGCGCGGCTACTGCGTATTCCGATGCGTATCATCGAGCCGGAGCCGTGGGATCTCAGCGTGCGGGTGCGCGACGAGCCGGACAGCGTTCACCGTTTCACGGTCGAGGCCGGCTCACCGGCCGACGGAGCGCCGATCGCCGACGTGGCCGAGATCTCCGACGACGTATGGGTCAGCTTCGTGTTCCGGCAAGCGCAACTGTTGCGTGTCCGGGGTGACACTCAGCTGCTCGCGGGCGACGAGGTACTCGTGTTGGCCAGTCAGGACATGCGAGACCGGCTGATGACCGGTGAGATCAGCGCGAGAAGGCACGGGCGGCGAGGCGCCCGTTCACCCGCTCCAGCCGGCGCTGCAGCCGGAGCTCACGTGCCCCCAGTCGAACCGCCGCGGAAAGAGCAGCCTCTTCCGCCTCGGCTCGCCGGGACACGCCAATCTCACGCGCCACAGACTCGTAGGCGGTAGGCATGTCTTCCTCCTCGTGGTTGCGGTCCTTGTGACCGACTGTGTTGTGTAACGGGCGTGCGGATCGATCTGTTACCGCTAACCGATGTGACGTAAGGCACATCAGCTGCTCTTACCTATTACAGGTCACGAGGGGCTCGTAAGATCTTCAAGTGGACTTTGTGCGTTACGCCGAACGAGCCGCGATGCTCGTCAACGCACCGCTGAACGACGGCGACGACCTCCACGAGTTCTTGGCTGACCGCGAGTGGCTGATACCGCAGCTCGCGGACAGGGACGCCATCGCACTGCGGCGGATGCAGCGCGACCTCCGTCCGATCTTCGAGGCATCGTCTCAGGGCGAGGAACTTGAGGTGGTGTCGCGACTGAACGCCCTGCTCGACCGGCACCTGATCACCCCCTACATCGCGGGTCACGACGCCCAGACCTGGCACCTGCACGTGAGCAACAGGTCCTCCTCCGTCGCCGAGCTGCTCATCGCCGAGTCACTGCTCGGGCTGGCCACCCTGGTATGCGATCTCAGCCCGACGCGCCTCGGCGTCTGCTCCGCCACCACCGGATGCACTGACGTCTTCGTCGACACTTCTCCCAACCGGTCCCGCCGGTACTGCTCCGATCGCTGTTCCTCGCGGGCAAACGTCGCGGCCTACCGGGCGCGCCGCCGGGCCGAGGCCGGTGCGGCCGCCGGACGCACCGCGTGAACGACGGACCGCTGATCGTCCAGTCGGACAAGACGCTGCTGCTGGAGGTGGGACACTCGGGCGCCGATGCCTGCCGCCGCGCGATAGCGCCGTTCGCCGAGCTCGAACGTTCGCCCGAGCACGTCCACACCTACCGACTGACCCCCCTCGGACTGTGGAACGCGCGGGCCGCCGGTCATGACGCCGAACAGGTAGTCGACACCCTGATGGAGTACTCCCGCTTCAGCGTGCCGCACGCGTTGCTGGTCGACGTTGCCGAGACGATGGCGCGCTACGGCCGGCTGCGACTCGAGCGAGACCCTGAGCACCACCTGGTGCTGATCAGCACCGACCGGGCGGTGCTCGAGGAGGTGCTGCGGGCCAAGCGCATCACGCCGCTGTTGGGCACACGCATCGACGACGACACCGTCGCTGTCCACCCGTCGGAGCGGGGACATCTCAAGCAGGCGCTGCTCAAGCTCGGCTGGCCCGCCGAGGACCTCGCCGGATATGTGGACGGTGAGCAACACCCGATCGACCTGCGCGAGGAGGGCTGGTCCCTGCGCCCGTACCAGCGACAGGCGGCGGAGTCCTTCTGGCACGGCGGGTCCGGTGTGGTCGTGCTGCCCTGTGGGGCGGGCAAGACGCTGGTCGGTGTAGCCGCGATGGCCCGCGCGCGTTCGACCACACTGATCCTGGTCACCAACACCGTCGCCGCTCGCCAGTGGCGGGACGAGCTGTTGGCCCGGACGTCGCTGACCGACGACGAGATCGGTGAATACTCCGGTGCCCGCAAGGAGGTCCGCCCGGTCACCGTGGCGACCTACCAGGTAATGACCACACGGCGCAGGGGCGTCTACACCCACCTCGAGCTGTTGGATGCGCGTGACTGGGGACTGGTCATCTACGACGAGGTGCACCTCCTGCCGGCACCGATCTTCCGGATGACCGCCGACCTGCAGGCCCGCCGTCGGATCGGACTCACGGCCACATTGGTACGCGAGGACGGCCGCGAGGGCGACGTCTTCAGCCTGATCGGACCCAAGCGGTTCGACGCACCGTGGAAGGACATCGAGGCGCAGGGCTGGATCGCCCCTGCCGAGTGCGTCGAGGTCCGCGTGACGCTGAGCAGCTCCGAACGGCTCGCGTACGCAACGGCCGAGCCTGCCGACCGCTACCGGCTGGCATCTTCGAGCGACGCGAAGTCACGCGTGGTCGAGCGGCTCGTCGCCCGCCACGCCGACGAGCCGACCCTGGTCATCGGGCAGTACCTGGACCAGCTCGACGAGCTGGCCGATTGCCTCGACTCGCCCCTGATCAAGGGCGAGACGACCGTCCGGGAGCGGCAACGACTGTTCGCGGAGTTTCGGAAGGGAGCCATCCCGCGCCTCGTCGTCAGCAAGGTTGCGAACTTCTCCATCGACCTGCCAGAAGCCAGCGTGGCGATCCAGGTCTCCGGCGCCTTCGGATCCCGGCAGGAGGAGGCGCAACGGCTCGGACGGCTGCTGCGTCCCAAGCGTGACGGCCGCCCGGCTCGCTTCTACACCGTCGTGTCGCGCGACACGGTGGACGCAGACTTCGCCCAGCACCGGCAGCGATTCCTCGCTGAGCAGGGCTACGCCTACTCCATCGTCGACGCCACCGACCTCTGACGTGCGGGGCCCTTGCACACCTGACTTCTCGGAGGTGGTCGTCAGGCGAGGATTGACATGTCTGGTCGCGCAGGCGCATGTGTCTTGCCACATTCGATCCTTAGAGAGAGGCCGCCCCAATACAAGAATCCATGGCCGAACCGCATCCGGTGGCGGCTAGGCCCACGAGGCGGCTAACCGGTGACAAACTGGGCCAGCGACGCGTACAGTCTCGTGGCCCCCTCCTCCTCGAACCGCTGCAGCGGAGGTCCACGCGTGCCCGCAGCTCGCGAAGCACAGCTCGACACCGAGCGTGCCCACCTCCGCGAGTCGCGTCACCAGCTCGCCCGGATGCGGGACAAGGTCGCCGGGTTGGAAGCGCACGGTGGTGACAGCGTCTCGACGGAGTACCTCAAGGCGGCGCTGTGGCGGCGGATGCGGGAGCTCGAGGACGACCCGGACGTGCCGCTGTTCTTCGGTCGGCTCGACTACGACGCGACCACGGAGCGGTTCCACATCGGTCGACGCCACGTAACCGACGATCGCGGCGACCCCATGGTGATCGACTGGCGGGCCACGATGTCGCGCCCGTTCTACCGCGCCAGCCGCGCCGAGCCGATGGGCGTCGGCCTTCGGCGCCGGTTCGGCTTCTCGCACGGTGACCTGACGGCACTCGAGGACGAGCACCTGGGCGCCGTCGACCGAGCCCGAGACGCGACGCCAAGCACGATCCTCGAGTCCGAGATCGAGCGGCCACGGGTCGGGCCGATGCGCGACATCGTCGCCACCATCCAGCCCGAGCAGGACGAGCTGGTCCGCGCCGACGTTGCGGACTCGCTGTGCGTGCAGGGCGCTCCTGGCACCGGCAAGACGGCTGTGGGCCTCCACCGGGCGGCCTACCTGCTCTACGCCCACCGAGATCGGCTCACCCGACAGGGCGTGCTGGTCGTCGGTCCGAACGACTCCTTCCTGCGTTACATCGCCGACGTGCTGCCTGCCCTCGGTGAGATCGACGCTCGGCAGCTCACCGTCGAGGGGCTGACCGCAACCGCACCTGTCCGTGACGCCGACAGCGCCGATGTCGGCCGCCTCAAGGGCGACATCCGCATGGCGCGCGTGGTGCAGCGTGCCGTCTGGCAGCAGCTGCAGACGCCCACCGAGGCGCTGGTCGTGCCGCGAGGCGTACGACGCTGGCGGGTGCCGGCGTACGAGGTGGTGGAGATTGTGGCCGAGCTGCGAACCCGCGGTGTCCGGTACAGCGCGGGGCGCGCGATGTTGGCGCAACGCCTGGCCAACGCCGTGCTGGTCAAGATGGAGAGTGCCGGCGACTCGCCCGACGACCGGGTGCAGGACGCGGTGTCGCGGTGTCGGCCGGTCCGCGACTACGTGACGACGGTCTGGCCCAAGACAGACCCAATCCGGGTGGTGTTCCGGCTGCTGTCGGACCCGGCGCTGCTCGCAGCAGCCGCGGAAGGGGTGCTGACCACGACCGAACAGGAGCTGCTGCGCTGGCCGCGGCCACCCGGCTCACCCCGCAGCACTCGCTGGAGCATCGGAGATGCGGTGCTCATCGACGAGGCCGCCGATGTGGTCGAGCGCACACCCAGTGCCGCACACGTCGTGCTGGACGAGGCCCAAGACCTCTCCGCGATGATGCTGCGCGCCGTCGGGAGGCGTTGCACGACGGGATCCCTCACCGTGCTCGGTGACCTCGCACAGGCGACCACGCCTTGGGGTGCCCAGTCCTGGCCGCAGGCCTTGAGCCACCTCGGCAAGCCCAGTGCCCCGGTGGCCGAGCTGACGCAGGGTTTCCGGGTGCCGGCCGACGTGCTGGCGTTTGCCGCCGCGCTGCTGCCGGTGATCGCTCCCGGGCTGGACCCGCCGACATCGGTCCGGCGGGCCCGCGGCGATCTTGTGGTGCAGCACGTCGCGGACACCCGGTTGAGCGCGTCGCAGTGTGTTCGGGCACTGCTGCAGCGTGAGGGGTCGATCGGACTCGTGGTCCCCGACGCCGACGCGAACGAGCATCACGAGCGGCTGCGGTCATCGGGGATCGAGTCGGTCGTCCTCGGGGATCCCCACGACGTCGCGGCGAGGGTGGACCTGGTGCCGGCGACGCTGGCCAAGGGCCTGGAGTTCGACCATGTCGTGGTGTGTGAGCCGGCGGCGATCGTGGCCGGTGAGCCGGAGGAGGTCATCGGGTTGCGCCGCCTCTACGTCTGCCTCACCCGAGCGGTCACCTCGCTGACCGTGCTGCACGTGGATCCATTGCCGGATCCTCTGCAGGAGGTGGTGTGACCGATCCGTACGCCCGGCTGCTGGACCGTTGGCGCAGTGTCGTGCCCGATGCGGACGACCTGGCCCGTGATCTGCTGTCCCGGTACGGGGAGTCTCACCGGCTCTACCACGACCACCGGCATCTGCTCGAGGTTCTCGACGCCGTCGACGAGCTGGCCGGCTCGGCCGGCGACCTTCGCGTCGTGCGGCTGGCGGCATGGTTCCACGACGCCGTCTACG
>Ga0183260_10001307_pt1 | contig 21027 bp, 17 predicted proteins | sample AntDrymUQ4972206_2_FD_129768 | JGI IMG/M metagenome (GOLD analysis project Ga0183260, IMG submission 129768) | Polar desert sand microbial communities from Dry Valleys, Antarctica - metaG UQ497 (22.06) (version 2) (version 2) | ecosystem: Environmental > Terrestrial > Soil > Desert | place...
CGGGCGGCGGCTGGCCGAGCTGCGGCGTCGGCCGGCCGAGGGAGCACTGGAGGTGTACGACCCCGCGCGGACGTCGTACGACGATGTGGGAGGGGCCGAGACCCAGCGTTCGCACGCCCGACGATGGTCAGGCCGGGCCTGGTTCTCCTCGGCCCGCCGGCCACGGTGGGTGGCCGCCGCCGGGGCGGCGACGGCGGTGGGGCTGCTCGGCGCCCTCCCGTTGGTGCCCGCAGTGTCCTTGGGTGTCGTCGCCGCGCTGCTGGTGCACGTCGGCTGGGGCGCCGCTGAACATCGGGTGGCCGGTCACACCGAGGACACCGTGGTGGCCTTGGTCGGGGCGCTGGCCGACGAACTGCGTGCGGGTCGCTCACCGCCACACGCCTTGGCTGGGGTGGCCGCGCACCATGCCGGACCGATCGCCGGGGTGCTCGGCGAGGCGGCGCGGACCGAGCAGCTCGGCGGCGACACCGAGGCGGTGTTTCGCGCCGTGCCACGGTCGGTGGCCGGCGGCGAGGTGATCGCGCGGCTCGCGGCGGCCTGGCAGTTGAGTCGCCTGAGCGGCTGCTCGCTGGCCGAAGTCCTGGATACCGTGGCCGCGGACCTCCGCGCCGGCCGACGCCGCCAACGGTTGCTCGCCGGCCTGCTCGCGGGACCGCGGGCCAGCGCCGGTTTGCTGGCCGCGTTGCCGGTCCTCGGCTTGCTGATGGGGGCCGCCCTGGGCGCCGACCCGCTGCGGGTGCTGACCTCGACCGGTCCCGGCCAACTGGCACTGGTGGCGGGCGTGGGGCTGGACCTCGCCGGCATCCTCTGGACCGGCCGGCTCGTGCGCGGCGCCGGAGGATGACCACGTCGTCGCTGCTGCTGCTGCTCGCTGCGGCGGTGATCTGCTGGCCCGTCGCCGGCGACGCCGAACGCCGGCTGACGCGACTCGGCCTGGGGGGCCAGGTGGCGGCCGGGCCGGCGACCGGCTCGGCTGTGGGTTCCCCGGGCCGCGACGGGGCCGACGGGAAGCCTGTGCGGTCGGCCGGGCCCGCCCGCTGGCCGCGGGCGCGGCAATGGCTGCTGTCGGGCGTTGCCGGTGCCGCGGTGCTCGCCTTCCTCGGTGGGCCCACCGGGCTGGTCGCAGCGTTGCTCGCGTCGGTGGCCTCCGGTTGGGTCCTGGCCCGCTCGGGCACGATCGAGGACCGGCGACGCCTCGCGCAGCGGCACGCCGAACTGCCCGGAGCACTCGACCTGGTAGGGGTGTGCCTGCGGTCCGGGCAGCCAGTGGCAGCGGCCCTCGCGCAGGTCGCGGCGATCCTGGAGGGCCCATTGGCGGCGGATCTCGCCGTAGCCGCCGCCATGCACGGCCTCGGAGCCGATCCCCGATCGGCGTGGACGGAGTGGTCCGCCGATCCGGTGCTGGCGCCGGTGGCGCGCTGCATGTCGCGCACGGGGAGCAGCGGAGCGGCGTTGTCCCGTGCCCTCGTCGTCCTCGCCGAGGAGAGCCGGGCTCACGACGCCGAGCGGGCCGAGGTCGCGGCCCGGCGGGTAGGAGTGCTCGTCCTGGCCCCGCTCGGGTTGTGCTTCCTTCCCGCTTTCGTCTGCCTCGGGGTGGTGCCGACGGTGCTCGGCATCGCTGATGTCGTGCTGCCCTGAGCCCGCACACCGCCCTGACAGTTCTCGCGGGCCGGCGGCCTGTTGTCCACAGGCACGAAGCCTGTCCACATTTCGCGCCCGCGCTCGTTGGACGGCCCGACGCGGCGCCAGGGTGAGGCAGATCCGGCACCCGCGCCGGCTGTCCCTCCGGAAGGAATCCCATGGTTCGCACCTGGCTCGTCCGCAGACTCACCCAGCTCCCGCCCGACGCCGGGATGACGACCGCCGAGTACGCCGTCGGCACGGTCGCCGCCTGCGCCTTTGCGGCGGTGCTCTTCCAGGTCGTCACCGGCGAGTCGGTCGTGACCGGTTTGACCGACCTGGTCAACGCCGCCCTCGCCACCCTCTCCTGACCATGTCGGAGCTGGTCGGGAGCAGCCGGGGCTCGCCTGATCGGCGGCCTCGGGATCGGGGCAGCGTGACAGCGGAGGCGGCGCTCGTGCTACCCGTTCTGGTCCTGCTGCTCGCCGTCGGTGTGGGCACGGTCGCCGCGGTGGCGGCCCAGCTGCGGTGCATCGACGCGGCGCGGGAAGCGGCCCGGGCCGCAGCCCGGGGTGAGTCGATGGAGACAGCGGTCGAGCTGGCGGTGCGGGCGGCGCCGGCCGGGGCCGACGTCGCGATCAGCCTCGGCGCCGAGCGGATCGACGTGACGGTCACCGCCGAGGTCGTCATCGGCGGCGGGCTGCTGCCTGCGGTCACCGTCCACGGCACGGCGATCGCCTTACCCGAGCCGACGGCGGCGAGTTCAGGGCGGGATCCGTGAGCCGCCGGGCCCGACCGCCGTGGCCGCACTCCGCTGCTGCACACCGGCGCGAGCGAGGCAGCGCGAGCATCTGGGTGCTGGGCCTGTCCGCCGTGCTCGTCCTGGCTGTCGTCGCTGCTGTCTTGGTCGGTTCGGCGATCACCCTGCGGCATCGGGCCGCGGCCGCCGCCGACCTCGCCGCCCTCGCCGCGGCCGGGCGGGCGCTGGATGGTCAGGCGGCAGCCTGTGCCGCGGCGACCCAGGTGGCCGTCGGGATGAAGACCCGGGTGGATGCGTGCACCTTGACCGGCCTGGTCGCCGAGGTCTGGGTGACGGCGGCGGCCGATCTCGGCCTGGTCGGGCGGGTGGGGGCGCAGGCCGCGGCCCGGGCGGGGCCGGTCAGCGAGTGGGCAGGGACGGGAGGCGACTGACCGGCCGGCGCAGGGCAGTCAGGAGGCCCGGAGGGCGGAGAGCACGGCCGCGAGCACCGCGACCGCGCCGGCCTTGTCCAGCGGGTTGTTCCCGTTGCCGCACTTGGGTGACTGCACGCAGGACGGGCACCCGGCGCGGCACTCGCAGGCCGCGATGGCCGCCCGAGTCGCCGTCAGCCACGAGGCGGCGACGGCGTGCCCGTGCTCGGCGAAACCGGCCCCGCCGGGATGCCCGTCGTACACGAACACCGTCGGCAGCCCGGTGTCCGGGTGCAGCGCCGTCGACACCCCGCCGATGTCCCAGCGGTCGCAGCTGGCGAACAGCGGCAGCAAACCGATGGCCGCGTGCTCGGCGGCGTGCAGGGCGCCCGGCAGGTCAGGGGTGTCGAGACCGGCGTCGGCGAGGGCCGCCTCGCCCAGCGTGTACCAGACCGCGCGGGTCACCAGCTGGCGCGGTGGCAGGTCCAGCGGTTCCTCGCCCAACACCTCGCCGGTGCCCAGGCGACGACGCTGGAAGGACACCACCTGGTTCGACACGTCGACGGTCCCGAAGCACAGCCGCAGCGGCCCGTGCCGGCCGACCGCCAGCTCCTCGACCACGGCGATGTCGGTGATGTCGCGTGCCGTCGTGGCGTACGGCGGCTGGTCAGCGTGCACTGTGGCCACTGCCCGTTCGAGGTCCAGGACGTCCACGACGTACGCCGCCCCCTGGTGCAGGTAGACCGCGCCTGCATGGACGGCGGCATGCGCCGACGACGGGTCAACCGTGCCGAGCAGGTGCCCGGTGGAACGCTCGACGATGGCCACCGGTTCACCGCCGGTGCCGCGGATGTCGACCCGCGGTCGGGTCCGCGAGGTCCAGTACCAGCCCTGCGCCCGACGCCGCAGCGCACCGGAGTCGACCAGGTCGTGCAAGCGGGTCCGGGCGGCGTCGGCCCCGAACAGCGGCAGGTCGTCCTCGGTCAGCGGCAGCTCCGCGGCCGCGGCGCACAGCTGCGGACCCAGGACGTAGGGGTTGGCCGGATCGGTCACGGTGGCCTCGACCGGACGACCGAACAGCGCGTCGGGGTGGTGCACGAGGTAGGTGTCCAGCGGGTCGTCTCGGGCCACGAGCACGGCCAGCGCCGAACTGCCGCGGCGCCCCGCCCGCCCGGCCTGCTGCCACAGCGAGGCCACCGTCCCCGGATAGCCGGCCAGGATCACCGCGTCCAGGCCACTCACGTCGATCCCCAACTCCAGGGCGTTCGTCGCGGCCACCCCCAGCAGCCGGCCCGACGACAGCGAAGCCTCCAGCGCCCGCCGTTCCTCGGGCAGGAAACCGGCCCGGTAGGCCGCCACCCGGCGGGCCAGGTCGCCCGCCCCGGCCTCGACCAGGGCGTGTCGGGCCTGCAGGGCGACGAGTTCGGCCGCCCGGCGGGAGCGGACGAAGGCGAGCGTCCGGGCGCCCTCGACCACGAGGTCGGCCAGCAGCCGGGACGTCTCGCCGATCGTGGAGCGGCGTACGGGGGCGCCGTTCTCCCCCGTGAGCTCGGTCAGCGGCGGTTCCCAGAGCGCGAAGGTCAGATCCCCGTGCGGGGCGGCGTCCTCACGGACGGCGGTCACCGGCAACCCGGTCAGCCGGGCGGCGGACGCGGCCGGATCGCCGGCGGTGGCCGAGGCCAGGACGAACACCGGCTCGGTGCCGTAGCGGCGGCACACCCGCCGCAGCCGGCGCAGCACGTGCGCGACGTGCGACCCGAACACGCCCCGGTAGGTGTGGCACTCGTCCACGACGACGTACCGCAGCCGGCGCAGGAACGACGACCACCGCTGGTGGGCCGGCAGGATCCCCAGGTGCAGCATGTCGGGGTTGGTGAACACCCAGCGGGCGTGCGCGCGGACCCAGTCCCGCTCGGCTGTCGGGGTGTCCCCGTCGTACGCCGCCGCCCGCACGCTCACCAGGGTCAGGTCCCGTACGGCCCGCAGCTGGTCGTTGCCCAGCGCCTTGGTGGGAGACAGGTAGAGCGCGGTGGCCCGTTCGTCGGCCAGCAGCGCGCTCAGCACCGGCAGCTGGTAGCCGAGGGACTTCCCCGAGGCGGTGCCCGTGGCCAGCACCACCGACTCGCCGGCGTGGGCCAGTTCGGCGGCCTGTACCTGGTGCGTCCACGGTGCGGTGATCCCGCGCAGGGCCAGCCGGCCGCGCAGCAGGTCGGGGACCCAGTGCGGCCAGGGGGCCGGCTGGCCGGTCCGCGCGGCGATCTGCTGGACATGGGTGACGGGTTCGTCGGTGCGGCCTACGGTGACCCGCCGGAGCAGTTCCGCGCCGTTCCGGGCGGCCGGCGGGCCGGCGTTCGACGCACCCGCTGACACCCCGCCACTGTGGCACGCGGGTCCGACGGGCCGCCTGGACCGTGCCGCGGGAGGGGCCGCCGACCCGCAAAGCATCGATGCGGCACCAAGCGGTCTGCCCGCCCGGTGACAGCGAAACCGCGGCGACGCCCTAGACTCCCGCCGCAGCGAGCGCCGAGAGGCACTCATTAGAAGCTGTCCTGCCGATCGTGCGGCCCCGGGCTGCCCGGGCCGTCGGCGCGACGGTGACACGCCCGGGCGACGAGCGCCCGCTTACAGGAGGATCGATGCCCGCCAGCATTGCCGGTGGCGACTACGCCCTCGTCGCCATCATTCTGCTGATCTCCCTCGGCGCCCTCGCCTTCGCCGCGTACCTGGTCAAGGAGGTCACCGCGGCGGACCAGGGAACAGCGAACATGCAGGAGATCGCCAAGGCCGTCCAGGAAGGCGCCCAGGCGTACCTGCGACGGCAGTTCAGGACGCTGGCCGTGTTCGCGGCCATCGTCTTCGTCCTGCTGTTCCTGCTCCCGGTCACCGAGGGCGGCTTCGGCACCCGGGCCGGACGCGCTGTCTTCTTCGTCGTCGGGGCGAGCTTCTCCGCCCTGGTCGGGTTCATCGGCATGACGCTGGCCACTCAGGGCAACGTGCGGGTGGCCGCCGCGGCCCGGCTGGCGGGCGGTGCGCGCCCCGCGTTCCGGATCGCGTTCCGGACCGGCGGCGTCTGCGGGATGATCACCATCGGCCTCGGCTTGCTGGGCGCCTCACTGGCGCTGCTGCTGTTCAACGAGACCGCGCCGGTCGTGCTCGAGGGCTTCGGCTTCGGCGGTGCGCTGCTGGCGATGTTCATGCGGGTCGGCGGCGGCATCTTCACCAAGGCTGCGGACGTCGGCGCGGACCTGGTCGGCAAGGTCGAGCAGTCGATCCCCGAGGACGACCCGCGGAACGCCGCGACCATCGCCGACAACGTCGGCGACAATGTCGGCGACTGCGCGGGCATGGCGGCCGACCTGTTCGAGTCCTATGCCGTGACCCTGGTCGCCGCGCTGATCCTGGGGCAGGTCTTCTACGGCGCCGACGGCATGATCTTCCCGCTGGTGGTCGCCGCGATCGGCGTCCTGGCATCGGTGGTCGGCATCCTGGTCGGCAACCTGAAGGAGTCCGACAAGAGTGGCCTGACCACGATCAACCGGGCCTTCTTCATCTCGGCGGCGTTCTCGATGGCCCTGGTCGCCGTGGCCGCGTTCACCATGCTGCCGGGCGACTTCGCCGATCTCGACGTCGAGACCGACTACGACGGCAGCCCGGCGCTCATCGCGTTCACCTCGGTGGTCGTCGGCATCGTGCTGGCCTCCCTGATCCAACTGCTGACCGGGTACTTCACCGAGACCAGTCGCAAGCCCGTCCAGGACATCGGCCGGTCCTCACTCACCGGCGCCGCGACGGTGATCCTGGCCGGCATCTCCGTCGGCCTGGAGTCCGCGGTGTACTCCGCGCTGCTGATCGGCGGCGCGGTCTACGGCGCCTACCTGATCGGCGGCGCGGTGGCGTTGTACGCCGTCGCGCTGGCCGGCTGCGGGCTGCTGACCACCGCCGGGGTCATCGTCTCGATGGACACCTTCGGCCCGGTCAGCGACAACGCGCAGGGCATCGCGGAGATGTCCGGCGACATCGACGCCGACGGCGCGCGGATCCTGACCGACCTCGACGCCGTGGGCAACACGACCAAGGCGATCACCAAGGGCATCGCTATCGCGACCGCAGTCCTGGCGGCGACCGCGCTGTTCGGCTCCTACTTCACGTCGCTGGTCGACTCCGTGGAGGACGCGCTGGGCGAGGGCGGCGACGTGGCGGGCACCGTCGTCGGGTCGCTGCAGCTGATCAACGCCCAGAACATCGTGGGTGCCGTCATCGGTGCCGCGGTCGTGTTCTTCTTCAGCGGGCTGGCGATCAGTGCCGTCTCACGGGCGGCCGGCCGGGTGGTCTTCGAGGTGCGCGAGCAGTTCCGCCTGCACCCCGGGATCATGGACTACACCGAGCGCCCGGACTACAGCCGCGTCGTCGACATCTGCACCAAGGACAGCCTGCGCGAGCTGGCCACCCCGGGTCTGCTCGCGGTCCTCGCCCCGGTCGCGGTCGGCTTCGGGCTCGGCTTCGGCCCGCTGGCGGCGTACCTCGTCGGCGCCATCGCGACCGGCACCCTGATGGCGGTCTTCCTGGCCAACTCCGGTGGCGCCTGGGACAACGCCAAGAAGATGGTCGAGGACGGCGCGTACGGCGGCAAGGGCAGCGAAGCCCACGCGGCCACTGTCATCGGCGACACCGTGGGCGACCCGTTCAAGGACACCGCCGGTCCGGCCATCAACCCGCTGCTGAAGGTCATGAACCTGGTGGCGCTGCTGATCGCGCCGGCCGTCGTCGCCCTGTCGGTCGGACCGGACGCGAACGACGGGGCCCGGATCGGGATCGCGCTGGCCGCCGTGGCCGTGATCGTCGGTGCGGTCGTCATCTCCAAGCGGCGTTCGATCGTGGTCGGCGAAGAGGCCGGCGACGTCGCCCTCGAGGACGGTCCCGCGGTCCCCAGGGCGTAGCGCGCTTCCTGCCGGCCTTCGACAACGCTGTCCTCGGGTACGACGACCGCTCTCGCATCATCGATCAGGCGCATCGCGGGCTCGGCGTGACCGGCGCCAGGTTCCTCCTCGTCGACGGGCGGGTGGCCGCGACCTAGACGCTGCGGCTGGCCGACACCCGGCGGTGCTCCGCATCGAGCCGCTGGCCGCCACTCGAGGAACGCGGCGCAGTTGAGGAGGGGGTCGTACCCTGCGCTGGTGTCCGGCCAGCTCCCGCTGTTCAGCATCGAGGACGACGCGCCCGAGATTGGCGACGTCGAGGGACTGCTGCTGGCCGGCGGAGCTCTGGTCCGCCGCGACCGGGCCGCGCGGATCAGCGTGGTCGTGGACCTCGGCTGGCGCACCGAGACGCTGGCCGAGGCCCTGGACCGGCGGGGTCTCGGCAGCGACCTGCGGCTGGCCGACGGCGGGCGGTGCAGCGTCGGCAGCCACTTCGACCCGCGGCTGCTGGACACCGCGCTGCGCTGGACCGTGGGCGCCCGCACCCGCGTGCCCGCCGGCTTCGTGCTGACCGCGGCACGGCTGCGGTTCTGGGTCGCCGCCGCCGGCACCCGCGATCATGCGGGCTACCTGCTCCGGCTCGGCACCGGTGGCGAGCACCTGTGGGCTGCGGCGGGCTCCGCGCTGTCCGCGGCCGGCGTGCCGGGTGCCTTCCTCGGGGTCCGGGCCGGCGGGCCGGCGTACCGGATCGTCGGGACGCGCCGGCTGGCCCGGCTGCGCGACCTCGCCGGCCGCCCCCCGTCGGACGACACCGGCACGGACTGGCCGACCTGAGCCCGGAGCGCCAGCCCCTGGGAAGACTTGTGGACAGCGCGCCCGTCTGGGGATGAGCACCGAGATTCTTCGCCGCGGCTGCCTAACCTCCGCAGCACATGAACGGTGGTCGCTCCCGGGGAGGTAGGTCGATGACTGTCCTGACGGTGCAGATCGCGATCCTGGACGCGGCCGCGGAGTCCCTGATGGGGGTGTGCGGCACTGTGCGCGCGGCCGCGGGCGACCTGGGCGAGGTTGTCACGGCCCTCGCCGTCGCCGCACCGGAAAGCGCGCTGGCCACCGAACTCCCGGGGGTCCCCGTCGAGCACCTGGCCGAGGTGATCGCCGCCCGCGGCCAGGTGCTGGCCGCGCGGGTGGCCGACAGCGCACGGGCCTACCGCGAGTTGGAGGCGGCGCTGTTGGGCCGGATGGAACGCGCCGGTGGCGTCGTCCCGGTACCACGATGAACCCGTACGTCGTCGCCGCATGGGACATCGGATCGCTGCGTGCCGCCAGCGCCAGGTTCGTCGAGATCGCGGAGTCCACGCGGAACTGGGTCACCCGAGGCGAGGCGGTGCGCGCCGCCCTGGCCGCCCCCGGAGCCTGGGACGGGGTGGGCAGCCTGGCCGGCCTCACCGACCTGGCCGGCTGGCTCGGCGTCACCGCCCGCAGCGGGCCACCGCTGTCGGCCCTGGCCGAGGGCATCGTCGAGGCGGTCGGGTGGTACGGGCAGGCCCAGCAGGCCGCGGCCGGGGCGCTGCGCACCGCCGCGGCCTCCGGTGTCGCCGTCTCGGCCCAGGGGGACGTGACACCGGGTGCGCAGGCCGACACGACCGGGATGGCGCCGGAGCAGGCCGCCGCGGTGCTCGACCGGGCCGCGGCGGCGAGCACCGTCCTCGCCGAGCTGGATCGCTGCCGGGAGGCGACCGCCCGTGCCGACGCGCTGCTCCGCTCCGACATCGGCCAGTTCCTGGCACTGGGGGTGCCCGGGTTCGACGCCTCTTCCGGGTTCGTGGACCTCGCCCTGGCCCTCAACGTGACGGGAAATCTCGCCAGCCGCACCCTGGCCGTCCCGGTCGGCGCCGACCCGGAAGTCGTCGCGTTCTGGTGGGCCGGCCTGTCGCTGGACGAGCAGTTGCGGCTGATCAACGACAGCCCCGAGCTGATCGGAGGGTTGGACGGCGTGAGCGCGTGGGCCAGGGACCTGGCCAACCGCGCGGTGCTGGAGGAGCTGCTGCGCGCCAATCCGCTCGATCCGTTTGCCCTGTCGGTCGCCGCTGCCTTGCAGGTGGCCGCCACCACCGGCCAGCCGGTGCAGCTCTACCTGCTCGATCCCGAACAGGAGCTGGCCGGCATCGCGGTGGGCGACCTCGACACCGCCGACGGGGTGGCGATCCTCGTGCCGGGGATGAACACGATCGTGACCGCGGACATGTCCGCCCACGTGGGCGACGCGGTACAGCTCTGGGAGACCACCCAGGTCGTCGATCCGACCGGTTCGGTGGCCGTACTGGCCTGGATCGGTTACGACACACCGAACACCGCGCAGGCGCCCTTCGGCTTCCACGCCGAGTGGGGCGCGCCCGCCTTGGCGGCCACGGTCGCGGGCGTCGCGGCCCGACCCGGCGGCGGGCCGAAGACGACGGTCATCGCGCACAGCTACGGCACGGTCGTGACCGGGAAGGCCGCGCAGGAGCCTGGGCCGCTCGGCGCCGACGCGGTGGTTCTGGTGGGCAGCCCGGGGGTCGGAGTGCGGGCCGGGGAGTTCGAGGTGCCTGCCGAGGAGGTGTACGTCGGCGAGGCCGACTGGGACTTGATCGCGGACGCGGCGTGGCACGGCGTCGACCCGAGTGAGACGTGGCTGTACGGCGGGACCTGCATCGAGGCTGGAAGTCAGCGCCTGTTCGGCAACGGACACACGGCGTACTACGAGCCGACATCGGCTGCCCTGTGGAACATGGCCTACATCGTCCAGGGCCACCGCGCGAACGTCGCCCGATGTTGAGGCCATGGTGCTGACGGGAGTGGGTCGGGTAACACATCGGGTTGGTCCGGCGTTTGACACAGTGCCGGGGCCGTCCCGCACACTGCGGGCCCGCTGTCACCCCTCAGGAGATCCGTGCCACCCACGACCGAGACCACCCTCGCCGCCCCCGCCGGATCGACCGGCGGGCGTTCGAGTGCGACCCGGGGCGGCCGAGCTGGGGCCACGGCCACAGCTGCGACCAGCAAGGGCCGCGCCCTGGTCATCGTCGAGTCGCCGTCCAAGGCCAAGTCGATCGGACGCTTCCTGGGTCCGGGTTTCGTCGTGGAGTCGAGCATCGGGCACATCCGGGACCTCCCGCGCAACGCCGCCGACGTGCCGGCGGCGTACAAGGGCACCGCCTGGGCACGCCTCGGCGTCGATGTCGACAACGGCTTCGAGCCCCTGTACGTCGTCAGCCCCGAGCGGAAGCAGCAGGTCAGCAAGCTGCGCGCCCTGCTCAAGGACGCCAGCGAGCTGTACCTGGCCACGGACGAGGACCGCGAGGGCGAAGCGATCGCCTGGCACCTGATCGAGATCCTGAAGCCGAAGGTCCCGGTCCGCCGGATGGTCTTCCACGAGATCACCGCGGACGCGATCGCGGCCGCGGTAGCCAATCCGCGCGAGCTCGACGTGGCGCTGGTCGACGCGCAGGAGACCCGGCGGATCCTGGACCGGCTCTACGGCTACGAGGTCTCCCCGGTGCTGTGGAAGAAGGTGATGCCGAAGCTCTCGGCCGGCCGCGTGCAGTCGGTGGCGACCCGGATCGTGGTCGAGCGTGAACGCGAGCGGATGCGCTTCCGGGCGGCGGACTACTGGGGCATCGAGGGCGTGTTCGCGACCGGCCAGGCTGCGGCTGACGACCCGGCCGAGCCGGCCACCCTGGGCGCCTCGCTCGTGGTCCTCGACGACAGCCGGGTGGCCACCGGCCGGGACTTCGACCCCGAGACCGGAACGGCGAACAGCACGGTCGTGCACCTGGACGAGGCCGGCGCCCGCGGCCTCGCCGCCCGCCTGGAGCGCAGCGACTTCGCCGTCGTGCGCACCGAGGAGAAGCCGTACCGGCGCAAGCCCTACCCGCCGTTCATGACCTCGACCTTGCAACAAGAAGGTGGACGCAAGCTGCGGCTGTCCAGCCAGCAGGTCATGCGGGTGGCGCAACGGCTGTACGAGAACGGCTACATCACGTACATGCGGACCGACTCGACGAACCTGTCCGAGACGGCCCTGTCGGCCGCGCGCGGCCAGGCCCGGGAGCTGTACGGCGATGCCTACGTTCCGGCCGAGCCGCGCCGCTACGCCCGCAAGGCGAAGAACGCCCAGGAGGCGCACGAAGCGATCCGTCCGGCCGGCGACTCCTTCCGCACCCCGGGGCAGCTTGCCGGTGAGCTGTCCGGCGAGGAGTTCCGGCTCTACGAGCTGATCTGGAAGCGCACGATCGCCAGCCAGATGGCCGACGCCGTAGGTCAGAGCATGTCGATCCGGCTGCGCGGCGAGTCGGCCATCGGGGAGCTCGCCGAGTTCGCTGCCTCCGGCAAGACGATCACCTTCCCCGGCTTCCTGCGCGCCTACGTCGAGAGCATGGACGAGGGCACCGGTAGCGAGGCCGACGACGCCGAGCGTCGACTGCCCAGGCTGCAGCGCGGGCAGAACCTCAGCGTGGAGTCGTTGGAGCCAGGTGGGCACACGACCTCACCGCCGGCCCGCTACACCGAGGCCAGCCTGGTCAAGAGGCTCGACGAGCTGGAGATCGGCCGGCCTTCGACGTACGCCGCGATCATGCAGACCATCCAGGATCGCGGGTACGTCTGGAAGAAGGGCACTGCGCTCGTCCCGTCCTTCGTGGCCTTCGCGGTCATCGCGTTGCTGGAGCAGCACTTCGCGCGGCTGGTCGACTACGGGTTCACCGCCTCGGTCGAGGGTGACCTCGACACGATCGCCAGGGGCGAGGGCAGCCGGGTGGAGTGGCTGACCCGCTTCTACTTCGGCGGCGAGAACGGTCACCAGGGCGGCATGGCCGAGGCCGGCGGGCTGAAGAACGTCGTGAGCCAGCAACTGGCCGACATCGACGCGCGGGGGATCAACTCCATTCCGTTGCACGACGGCGTGGTGGTCCGCGTCGGCCGCTACGGCCCCTACCTGCAGCAGGGGGGCGACGACGGCCGCCGGGCGTCCCTGCCCGACGAGCTGGCGCCTGACGAGCTGACGCCGGAACGGGTCGAGGAGCTGCTGTCCGCGCCTTCGGGTGACCGCGAACTCGGGATCGACCCGGACAGTGGGCACGTCGTGGTGGCCAAGGCCGGGCGGTACGGGCCGTACGTCTCGACCGTGATCCCCGAGGGGGAGAAGGGGGAGCCGCGTACGTCGAGCCTGCTGGCCAGCATGTCGCTGGACACGATCACGCAGGACGACGCGCTGCGGCTGCTCACCCTGCCGCGCATCCTCGGCGTCGACGCCGAGGGCCAGGAGATCCAGGCGCTGAACGGCCGCTACGGCCCGTACGTCAAGCGCGGCACCGACTCTCGGTCGCTGGAGCGCGAGGAGCAGCTGTTCACCGTCGATCTGGAGCAGGCGCTGGCGCTGTTCGCCCAGCCCAAGACGCGGGGCCGCCGCGCGGCTGCCGCCCCGCTGCGGGAGCTGGGTGCCGACCCGATCACCGGCGGTCAGATCGTGCTGCGGGAGGGCCGGTTCGGGCCCTACGTGACCGACGGCGAGACGAACGCGAGCCTGCGCAAGGGCGACGAGATCGACTCGATCACGCAGGAGCGGGCAGCTGAGCTGCTCGCCGACCGGCGGGCCCGCGGACCGGCCCCCAAGCGCACCGCCCGCAAGGCACCGGTCAAGAAGGCGGCGGCCAAGAAGGCGGCGCCGAAGAAGACAACCGGCAAGCAGACAGCCGCTAAGAAGACAACGGCGAAGAAGACAACGGCGAAGAAGGCGACGGCCACGAAGGCCGGCTAGCCAACGTCACAGCGGCTCGAGCAGTTCGATCCGGTTGCCCACCGGGTCGCGGACGTAGCATCGCCGGAAGCCCGGAAAGTTGTCGTCCCACTCGGCTTCGACTCCGCCGTCGGCCAGGGTCGCCACCAGCGTGTCCAGTTCGGTGCAGAGCAGACCCGGATGGGCCTTCCCGGCCGGCCGGAAGTCCGGTTCGACGCCGAGGTGCAGTTCGACAGCGCCGCAGCGGAACCACGCCCCGCCGCGGGCGGCCAGTACCGGCGGCTTGGTCAACTCGGTCATCCCCAGCAGCCCGCCGTAGAACATCCGCAGTTCGGGTTCGGAACCGGCCGGACACGAGAGTTGCACGTGGTGCACCGCGGACAGAGTCACCTGTGCCCCACCGCGAAGACCCGGCGGAACGGGAAGAGCGTGCCCGCGGAGCCGCCCGGGTACGCCGCCCGCAGCGCCGCGCCGTACTCGGCCAGGAACGCAGGCTGCCGACCCGGTGCCAGCGCGGCCAGCACCGGGCGCAACGCCGTTCCCTTCACCCACTCCAGCACGGGATCCTCGCCCGGCAACACCTGCAGGTACGTCGTCTCCCAGGCGTCCACCTGCAGGCCCTCCGCGGCGAGCAGGGCGAAGTAGCCAGTCGGGTCGAGCACGGGGTCGGTCCGCAACGTCAGCTCCGGCACCCACCGCGCCGCCACGTCACGCAGCAGCCGGTGCGAGTCGGCGGCGAAGTTTCCGGGAACCTGCACCGCCAGCCATCCGTCGGCTGCCAGCGCACCGATGAACTCCCGCAGCACCTGCTCGTGGCCGTCCACCCACTGCAGCGCGGCCGAGCTGACCACCACATCAGCCGACCGCACCGGCCGCCACGTGCGGATGTCGGCCAGCGTGAAACTCAGGCGCGCCCCGGCGGGTGCCTGGGCCAGCATCTCGGCTGAGGAGTCCACCCCCTCCACGAGAGCCTCCGGCCAGCGCTGCGCCAGCAGGGCGGTCAGCTCACCACTGCCGCAGCCGAGGTCGACGACGTACCGCGGGGAAACCGCACCGACCCGGGTTAGCAGCTCGGCGAAGGGCCTCGACCGCTCGTCGGCGTACCGGTGGTACTGCGCCGGATCCCAGGCAATGACACGGGTGCACTCGCTTCGCTCGCTCACCCAGCCGCTCCACTCACGTGACCGGGGCCCCACGGCCCCGGCAGTAGAGTAAGGCGCGCCACGCCGGGGACGCGCGAGTAGGGAGCCCAGTCATCGACGCACGGCGATCGGTGGGCAAGCCGGGCGACAACGCGGTCGTGGCCCTGCTGCGGATCCGGGTCATCCGGCGGATGTGGGCCGCGATCACCGTCTCCAGCTTCGGCGACTGGCTCGGCTTGCTGGCCAACACCGCGCTGGCCCAGCAGCTCACCGCCGACCGTTCGCTGGCCACGCAGGGCCTGGCGATCTCCGGGGTGATCCTCACCCGGCTGCTGCCGGACCTGGTGCTCGGCCCGATCGCCGGCGCGCTGGCCGACCGGCTCGACCGGCGGCGGACGATCATCATCGGCGACGTCCTGGCCGGCCTGCTCTTCCTGTCGATCGCCTTCACCTACGACCTGACCTGGCTGTACGTCGCGCAGTTCCTGATCGAGGCGGTCGGCCTGTTCACCATGCCGGCCAAGCAGGCGGTCTGGGTGAACATCGTGCCGCGGGAGAAGCTCCCGGTGGCCAACCAGATGTCGCTGATCTCGGTGTACGGCGCCGTGCCGGTGGCGGCGTTCGTCTTCGCCGTCCTGTCGACGTTCAACCGGTTCTTCCAGGACCCGCTGTTGGCCAGCGCCCGGGTGCCCATCGTGATCGCCCTGGTCTTCAACGCGCTGACGTTCTTCCTGGCCGCGGCCACGGTGTACGCCGTCCGCCGGGACATCCCCAGCTTCCTGGCCGGTCGCGGGGAGGAGAAGAACGTCCTGACCGCGATCCGCGAGGGCGTCTCCTTCATGCTCGGCAGCCCCGTCCTGCGCGGGCTGTACGTCGGGATCCTCGGCGCGTTCCTGGCCGGCGGTGCGGTGGTCGGGGTGGCTCAGCTGTACGTCGTCGCGCTCGATGCGGGCAACGCCGGCTACAGCATCCTGTTCGGCACGGTCTTCACCGGCCTGGCTCTGGGCATGATCCTCGGCCCGAAGCTGCTGCCCGGGATCAGCCGGCGCCGGATGTTCGGACTCACCGTCGGGCTGGCCGGGGCGACCGCGGTCACGATGGCGCTGGTCGGCGATTTCGTGCTGGTGCTCGCACTGGCCCTCCTGGTCGGCGCATTCGGTGGCATCGCCTGGATCACCGGCTACACGATGATCGGCTACGAGGTGGAGGACCGCCTGCGGGGCCGGGTGTTCGCCTTCATCATGAGTTCGGTCCGGATCGCGCTGCTCGTCTCGGTGGCCGCCGGCCCGCTGCTGGCCGGCTGGCTGGGCGAGCGCAGCCTGCGATTCCGGGACACCGAGGTCGTGCTCAGCGGACCGGCAACCGTCCTGCTGGTCGCCGGCCTCGCGGCCACCCTCGTCGGTTTCTACGCCTACCGGCGGGTCGGCGGAGCGAGCAGCACCAGGCTCATCGACGTGCTGTGGAAGAGCGTGCCCCGCCCGGATCTGCTCGGAGAGGAGCGGATCGACACCGGCCTGTTCGTCGCCTTCGAGGGGGTCCGCGACGAGCCGGCTGACGAGCAGGCCGAGCTGCTGGCCCAGTACCTCGCGCAGGCCGGTTACCCCGTCGTACGAACGCGGGAACCCGGAGACACCCTGGCCGGTCGCCGGATCGCGGCGATCCTGCACGGTGCCGGCGCCGAGGCGCTGGACCCCCACACCGAGGTACTGCTCTACCTCGCCGACCGGGCCGAGCACGTCGCGCGGGTGGTCCGGCCGGCCCTGCTGCGTCGGGAGATCGTCGTCTGCCGCCGCTACCTCGACTCCTCGCTGGCCCACCAGGGGGCCGGCCGCGGGCTGGACATGGCACGCATCCGGCGGACCTCGCAGTGGGTGACCGGCAACCTCGCGCCCGAGCTCACCGTCGTCCTCGACGCGGCCACCCGGCCGGGCGAGGACGCCGCGGTCCGGGAGGCGTTCCTCTCCTTCGCCGAGGCCGATCCGGATCACCACGTGGTCTTCCCGGCCGACCTGGCCCGCGACCGCCTCGCCGAGGCGATCCGGGAGCGGGTGAGCGCGATGCTCGCCACCCGGTCGGAGCGGGTCGGAGGCGCGGCGCCGGTGAATCCCGCCGCCCCCGAGCCCGCGGCACCGGGATCCGTCACCGCCGCTGGGTAGATTCGCGGGCATGCGCGCCCGCGGGGACACCTCGGCTCCGACCTGGACCGACGAGGACGTCGAGCCGGTCACCTGCTGTGTGTGCCACGAGCCGGGGGAGCCGCTCTACGCCGTACCGCCGTTCGCGGTCGTCCGCTGCCCGCGCTGCCGGCTCGCCTTTGTCAGCCCACGGTTGCGTCCCACGGCCCTGCAGGAGGTGTACGACGACGTCGGCTACTTCGACGGCGGCGTCTACGGGGAGCCGCGCTCGCTGGCGATGCGCCTGCAGCGGACCTGGACCCGTGGCCGGCTTGCCCTCCTGCCCCGCCGGGCCGCCGGCGCCCGGTTGCTCGAGGTCGGCTGCGGCTACGGGCACTTCCTGGCCGCCGCCCGGGACCGGGGGTACACCGTCGCCGGGGTCGAGCTGTCCCGATCGGCCGCCGCCCACGCCGGCGGTCGGCTCGGCCTCGACGTGCGGCAGGGACAGCTCGCCGACGCCCAACTGACCGGCGGTTTCCACGTCATCGCCGCGTGGGACACCCTCGAGCACGTCCCGGACCCGGTCGCGTTCCTGCGGACCGCCCGAGGTCTGCTGGCCCCGGACGGGGTGCTGGCCTTCTCCACGCCGTACTTCTCCTCCCTGCCGGCCCGGCTGCTCCGGGAGCGGTGGTGGACGCTGAAGCCGGCCGAGCACATCTGGCACTTCAGCCCCGCGCATCACCGGCTGGTCTTCGCCCGGGCCGGGCTCGCCGTGACCCGGATCGTGCGCAACCCGCTCTCACCGGCCAACCTCGGTCGGCTCGACTCGCTGGTCGGGCTGGCCCGCGTGCTCCCCGACCCGCCGTGACCGGGTTGTTCGTCGCCTTCGAGGGCGGCGAGGGCGCCGGCAAGACCGTCCAGCTCGGGTTGCTGGCGGAGTGGCTGCAGGCGGCCGGGCACCGGGTCCGGCTGACCCGTGAGCCGGGGGCGACGCCTGCGGGGGAGCGGATCCGCGGCATCGTGCTCGATCCGGGCTCGACGCTGACCCCGCGGGCCGAGGCCCTGCTGTACGCCGCCGACCGGGCCGAGCACGTGGAGACCGTCATCGTCCCGGCGCTGGCCGCCGGGGAGGTCGTCCTGTCCGACCGGTACATCGACAGCACGCTGGCCTACCAAGGCGCCGGGCGGGCGTTGGACAGCGTCCAGGTGCGGCAGCTCAACGACTGGGCGACCGGCGGGCTGTGCCCGGATCTGACCGTGCTGCTCGACCTGGACCCGACGATCGGTCTGGCCCGCGCCGGTGGGCGTCGGCGGCTGGACCGGATCGAGCAGGAGTCGCTGGCCTTCCACCACCGGGTGCGGGCGGAGTTCCTGCGGCTGGCCGCGACGCAGCCGGCGCGCTACCTCGTCCTGGACGCCGCCGGCGAGTTGGACGCGCTCGCCGTCGCGGTGCGGCACCGGCTGGCCGGCCTGCTGGCCACGGTCGTGACCACGTGATCCCGGCGGCGGCCTCGTGACGACGGCGACCCCGGCCGGGGTCTGGGCCGATGTCGTGGGACAACCCGAGACGGTGGCCACGCTCAGAGCTGCCTCCGCCGCGGCGGCTGGGATCGTCGATGGCAGCGGTAGCGGTGGGATGACGCACTCGTGGTTGTTCACCGGTCCGGCCGGCTCCGGCCGGTCGGTGGCCGCCCGCGCGTTCGCCGCCGCGCTGCAGTGCCCGCGTGGTGGATGCGGGGAGTGTGCCGACTGCCACACGGTGCACGCCGGCACGCACGCCGACGTGCATGTCGTCGTACCGGAAGGGTTGTGGATCGGGGTCAAGGAGATGCGGGCCCTGGTCCGTACGGCGGCCCGGCGGCCCTCGGCCGGGCGCTGGCAGGTGGTGATCGTCGAGGATGCCGACCGGCTGACCGAAGGCGCGGCCAACGCGCTGCTCAAGGCGGTCGAGGAGCCACCGGCGCGGACGGTGTTCCTGCTGTGCGCGCCATCGACGCACCCGGACGACGTACCGCTCACCTTGCGCTCGCGTTGCCGCGTCGTCCCCCTCCGGGTCCCGGACGCCGCCGCCGTCGCCGAGGTGCTGGTCCGCCGCGACGGGATCGACCCGGCCCAGGCGGCCTGGGCTGCGGGTGCATCGCAGGGTCATGTCGGCCGGGCCCGCTGGCTGGCGCGGGACGAGCAGGCGCGGATCCGCCGCAAGGCGGTGCTCGACATCCCGTTGTCGCTGCGGACCCTGGCCGACTGCTTCGCCGCCGCCGACGAGCTGGTCAGCAGCGCGCGCGAGGAGGCGCAGACCCTGTCGCGGGAGCGCGACGAGCCCGAGGCCGAAGCGCTGCGGGTCGCGCTCGGAGCCGGCGGTACGGGCAAGGGCGCGGCCGCGGCGTCCCGGGGGTCTGCCGCCCAGCTGCGTGACCTGGAGAAGCGGCAGAAGCTGCGCGCCACCCGGGCGCAGCGTGATGCGTTGGACCGGGCGCTGGTCGACCTCGCGGGGTTCTATCGCGATGCCCTCACCGCCCGCTCCGGTGCGGCGGTCCGGCTCTGGCACAGCGACCGGGACACCGACGTGCGCAGGCTGGCCCGAGGGCTCACGGCGGAAGGATTGCTGCGGCGGCTGGACGCCGTGCTTGCGGCCCGGCTCGCCCTGGAGCTGAACGTCAAACCGCTGGTCGCCATCGAGGCCATGACCGTGCGCCTGCGCCTACCCTGAGCGCCGTGGGCATGCTCTGTGCGGTGAGCTTCGCCCGGCACGGGCGGCTGTACTACCTCGATCCCGGCGGCTTCACGCCGCGGGTGGGGGACCGGCTGCTGGTCTCCACCGACGACGGCCACGAGGTGGCCGAGTGCGTGTGGGGCGCACAGTGGGTCGACGTCGACACCGACGGGTTCCCGGTCGTGGTCGGGATCGCCGAGGCGGCCGACCTCGCGCGCGACGACGTACGCCGGCGGCACAAGGCGCGCACCCGGGTCGCGGCCAAGCGGCTGATCCGGGAGCACGGCCTGCCGATGAAGGTGGCCGGCGTGGACGTCCTACTCGCTGCGGACGACGTACCGGCCCAGTCGACGGTGTACTTCACCGCGCCGCACCGGGTCGACTTCCGGTCACTCGTCCGCGACCTCGCCGCCACCCTGAAGACCCGGATCGACCTGCGCCAGCTGTCCGCCCGCGACGAGGCTCGGGTGATGGGCGGAATCGGCTCGTGCGGGCGTGACCTGTGCTGCGCGACGTTCCTGCGCGACTTCGAGCCGGTGTCGATCCGGATGGCCAAGGACCAGGACCTGCCGCTGAACCCGATGCGGATCTCCGGCGCATGCGGGCGGCTGATGTGCTGCCTGAAGTACGAGCACCCGCTCTACGCCGACTTCCTGGAGACCGCGCCGGCCGTCGGCGACCGGGTGGACACGCCCGAGGGTGCGGGTCGTGTGGTCGGGCGCAACGTGCCTTCGGACAGCGTCGTGGTCCGCCTGGACGAGGGTGGCCGGCGCTGTGCGTGTAGCAAGGCCGATGTCTGCGGATCACGGTCGGCGTACGCCGGGAGCCGCCCGGCCGATGGTCCCGTCGGCGGCGCCCTCCCGTAGACTCGGCCGCGCCACAGCGCCGCCTTAGCTCAGTCGGTAGAGCGATTCACTCGTAATGAATAGGTCGTCGGTTCGATTCCGACAGGCGGCTCGACGCGTCCGGACCCGTCAGCTGCCGGGCCCGCCGCGGTGAGCAGGTGGCGGTACTCCGCGGCCGGCATCGGCTGCCCGAAGTGCCAGCCCTGGCCGCTCTCGCAGCCCAGGGCGCGGACCGCCGCGTACTGCTGTTCGGACTCGACGCCCTCGGCGACGACCTCCAGGTCCAGCGCCTGGGCCATCCGCACGACCGCGCCCACGATCTGCGCCTGCCGGGTGCCCGGCAACGCGCCCTGGACGATCTCCCGGTCGATCTTCAGGAAGTCCAGCGGGATCCGCTGCAGGGCCGACAGGCTCGACGACCCGGTTCCGAAGTCGTCCAGACCGACCTGTACCCCGGCGTTGCGCAGCCGCTGCACCCCGGCCACCGACGGTCCACTGGCATCGCGCAGGGCGCCCTCGGTCAGCTCGACCCGCAGCGAGCTGCCAGGCAGGCCGGCGGCGGACAGCGCGGTGGCGATCCAGTCGGCGAACGAGCCGTCCGAGGCGCTGCGGTAGCTCAGGTTGATGCTGACGAACACGCTCGGGTCGAGCTGGCGGAACGTCGCCTGGTCGGCCAGGGCCTGCCGCAGCACCCAGGCATCGACGCTGCGGATCAGGCCGGTGTCCTCGGC
>Ga0183260_10001308_pt1 | contig 21024 bp, 15 predicted proteins | sample AntDrymUQ4972206_2_FD_129768 | JGI IMG/M metagenome (GOLD analysis project Ga0183260, IMG submission 129768) | Polar desert sand microbial communities from Dry Valleys, Antarctica - metaG UQ497 (22.06) (version 2) (version 2) | ecosystem: Environmental > Terrestrial > Soil > Desert | place...
CCGGGTTGCAGTGCTCGACCCACCCGAGGAGATGCTGGGCGTCGAGGAGATCCAGAGCTGGCGCAGCCGGTTCGACACGAGCTACGCCGCGCTCTACTGGCCCTGGCTGGTCGTCGTCCCCCCGGGTGAGGAGGCGCGGAACCTACCGCCCTCCGGCGCCGTGACCGGCCTCATCGCCCGGATGGACCTTCTCGAAGGGCCGCAACGGGCCGCAGCGAACCGACCGTTCCGGAATGTCGAGGCGCTGAGTCACTCCGTGGACGACGCCGGCCACGGTCTCTTGAACGGGCTCGGGATCAACCTCGTTCGCGCGACGCCGGGCCAGGGAATCGCGCCGCAGGGCGCGCGGACTCTGAGCTCGGCGGCCGAGCTGCGCTACCTCGGCGTCCGACGGCTTCTCCTGATGATCGCCCGAGCGATCGAGGAGGCGCATCAGTGGGCGGTCTTCGAGCCGAACACGCCGGTGCTGCGCGACGCGCTCACACATTCGCTGTCCCAGTTCCTCGGCTCCCTCCACCGCCGCGGCGCCCTTGCCGGCGCCTCGCCCGAGGCCGCCTTCGCGGTGAAGTGCGACGCCGAGAACAACCCACCCGATGTCGTCGACGCCGGCCAGGTCGTGGCCGAGATCGCGGTCGCGCCGGTGCGCCCCTACGAGTTCATCCGGCTCCGCCTCGGCCGGACCGACCGCCTCATGGTCCAGGAGTAAGCCGATGGTCGACATTCCGCGCGTGGACCCCCTCCCCTCCTTCAACTTCCTGATCACGCTCTTCGACAGCGGCGGCCTCCTCGGCGGCGCGGTGAGCGCAGCGGCGGGCCTCGTCCTCGGCGGCTTCACCGAGTGCCGGGGCCTCGAGAGCGGGCTCGAGATCGAGACCTACCTCGAGGGTGGCGTGAACGACCGGGTGCTCCGATTCCCGACCCGGATGTCCTACCCCAACATCACGCTGGTCCGCGGCGTCGGCCTCGGCGAAGACCTCTGGCTCTGGCACGAGGAGTTCCAGAAGGGCGAGGGCAAGCGTCGGGACGGGCTCATCATCCTGCAGGACCGGATGAAGCTGCCGATCAAGACCTGGTCCTTCACCAACGGCCTGCCGGTGAAGTGGACCGGCCCCGCCTTCAACGCCCAGGAGAGCGCCGTGGCGATCGAGAGCCTCGAGATCGCCCACGAGAAGCTTGAGCTCGTCGTCTCCCCCGGCAAGCTCCTGAGCTCGATCTCGCCGTTCTGAGAAAGGACCGCTGTGGCCGTGAGAATCAACGAAGTCCGCTCCGAGATCTACGCCTTCGACGCCACCGCCCTCCTCGACGACGAGGTCCTGCAGGTGATCACCCGCAGGGTCGCCGAAGAGCTCGACCGGATGCGGGCCGCAGAGGCCGGGCGGCACCGTGACACCGCGCTGACCGGCCGCCGCCGGATGGAGGACTGACGCCCCATGGGCAAGCTGACCTTCCAGAAGCTGGACCTCGAGAAGAATCCGATCGGCGACCCGGTCGAGGTCCAGTTCAACCCGCCCGAATACACCTTCGAGAAGACGGCGAAGTTCGGCGAGGTCAGCCTCAACGGGCTCGACAGCCCGATCCTGCAGTTCGTTCGGGGCGAGAGCGAAAAGCTGACGCTCGAGCTCCTCTTCGACGGCACGTCCGAGCCCGCGGGCGGCGGTCTGCTGGGTGCGCTCGGCGCCGGCATCGGCGGCGGCGGCGCGGACGAGCCCAAGACCGTGGCCGAGCGGGTCGACGCCTTCTACCGGATGGTGAAGGTCAGCGGAAGCCTCCACACGCCGCCGCTCGTGCGCATCACCTGGGGCCAGGCCTTCCCCGGTGCCGTCACGAGCGAGAGCAAGGCCCCCACCCCGACCTTCGACGCTGCGGTCGAGACGGTGAACCGCCACTACACGCTCTTCGACCCCGAAGGCAAGCCGCTGCGCTGCATTGTCGGGCTCACCCTGCGCGAGTACCGGACCCTTCGCGAGCAGCTCACCGAGCTCAACCTCATGACCTCCGACCACACGCGCCTGCACACCGTGCGCGAGGGCGAGACGCTGCCGAAGATCGCCTACGACGCCTACAAGGACGCCGCCCGCTGGCGCGTGATCGCCACCGCCAACGATCTTCTCGACCCGACGGACCTGACCCCGGGCCAGGCCCTCGACCTACCGCCGCTGGTGTAGTCCATGACCGCCGAGGCCATCTACACCGACCGCACCTTCTACGCCCCCCGGTTCGTCATCCGGGTCGACGGGCGCGCTGTCGATGTCCACACGATCCGGGACGTGATCGAGGTGACCTTCGAGGACAGCCTCGACGCGCTCGAGTTCTTCGAGTTCACCCTGCACGACTGGGACCCGGTCCGGAACGCGCCCAAGTACTCGAGCCCCTACGACGAGAGCGGCGCCCCGCAGCAGTCGGGCGGCGCCGAGGTCCCGGCCTTCGAACCCGGCATGACGGCCGAACTGCAGCTCGGCTACTACGGCCCCGAGGATCCGGTGACCAAGCTCGTGGGCACCATCGTCTCGATTGCGCCGAGCTTTCCCGCGAGCGGCATTCCCCAGATGAAGGTACGGGTCCTGAGCAGGCTCTTCGAGTTCGAGAACGCGCAGGTGAACCGCGAGTTCATCGGCGAGACCGACACCGCCGTCGCCCAAGCGCTCGCCGGCGATCTCGAGATCGGGGTGGCGACCACACCCGGTCAGGCGGAGGGCGAGACGCCACACGAATTCCTGATGCTCAACAACGAGTATCCGGTGGACTTCCTGATGCGGCGTGCGCGGCGGCTCGGCTACGACCTCCACGTCCTGCCGCAGGTCGATCCCGCGCTCGGGCTCATCGTCACCGGCGGCGGCGCGGACGAACCGGCCCTCTTCTTCGGCCCCTCCGGTACCGAGGCCCCGACCTATGAGCTCGCCTGGGGTCGGACGCTCACCAGGTTGGACATCACGGTTCGGATCAAGGACCAGGTTGGCAAGATCACGGTGCGCTCGACCAACCCCGCCGCGGCAGGCGCCCAGCGCGACATCGAGGCGGTGGCGACGCTCGACGACCTCGACCTCGACCTCCCCGACCCTCGGCTGCTCGACACGGTCACCGGTGCGCTGGCCAAGACCGACGTCGTGGTGGTGGACGAACCCGTCCAGAACCAGGCCGAGGCGGATGCGAAGGCGCTGGGGCTCCTCCGCGAGCGGGTCAAGGACATGGTCACCGCCGAGGGCGAGACGATCGGCTTCCCGCACTTCCGCGCCGGGAACCCCGTGCAGATCACCGGCATCGGACCCCGCTACTCGGGCCTCTGGGTGCTGACCAAGACCACCCACAAGATCGACGCCACGGGGTACCGGACGACCTTCTCGGCTCGGCTCGAAGGGCGCCTGCCATGACGGCCGCGCAGATCAACGGGCTCCTCCTGGGCGAGGTCGCCGACCTGGACGACCCTGAGGGGCTCGGCCGGGTGAGAGTCCGCTTCCTGAGCCGACCCGGCGACGCCACGAGCTTCTGGGCGCCGATCGCGCGCCCCCTCGCCTCGGGCGGGTTCGGCTTCTGGTTCCCGCCGGTCGCGGGCGACGTGGTTCTCGTCGGCTTCGAGGAGGGCCGGATCGAACGTCCTTATCTCCTCGGCGCGATCTACACCGGGGACAACCAGCCGCCGTCGACCGAGCTCCAGGAACGGATGATCCGGACCGAGAGCGGCCACACGCTCACCTTCGACGACCGACCCGGATCCGAGGCGGTCAAGATCGAGGACGCCCACGGCAACACCGTGACGATGGAGTCCGCGGGCGTCACCGTCGAGAGCAAGACCGACCTCACGCTCAAGGCCGTCAACATCACGCTGGAAGCCCAGGCCCAGCTCACCTGCAAGGGCGCGCCCATCCACCTCAACCCCTGACCGGAAAGGGGGCCACGACACATGGAAACGACCTTTCCCGAAGCGGACGGGGCCTCGGGCGCCTTTCTTCTCGCCTGGCGGCGGCGGCCGGGCTCGGCCGTGGGGCCGGACAGCATCGAGCAGGTCGTGACGGTGGTTCTCAAGCGGGCTTACACCGTCACGGCCTCCGCCGGCGACCCCGCCTCGGGCAGTCTCACGCCCGACGCGGCGGGGCCCCAGATCTTCCAAGGCGATCAGCCTGCGAGCATCCTCGCCAACGGCGGCTTCGCCGACGGCCTCGCGGGCTGGAGCACCACAGGAGGGGCCGAGGCCACAGCGGTCGAGGGCGGGGTCGCGCTCGGCCGGTCGGGCGGGGCGGGCGATCTGCGCCGCACCGCGAGCCTCGGCCGCCAGCTCCGGGGACGCACCGTCCGCCTCGTCGTCGAGGCCGCGGCGGAAGCGGGTCTCGCCCCGGTCCTGCCGGTCCTCGCCCAAGGCGCCACCCTCAGCACCGAGGGAGAAGGCCCCGCCGCCTTCCCCGCCCAGACCGATCCGCCGACGCTGTTGTCCACATTCCTCGACTTCGACGAGACGGCCGCGGCCACAAGTGTCTCGGCCCGACTCCGGACGCTCGGCGCCGACGGCGACATGGTCACCTACGCCAACGCGCTCGTGACCACAGTCGACTACGAATCCGACCTCGTCGCCTTCAAGCCACAAGGCGACCTCATCGTCATCGCCGACACTCCCCCGGTGCCGCTGAGCGTCTCGGTCAACGGCACGGTACGGATGAGCCAGGCGGCCGAAGCCGTGCCGACCCTCACCGGACTCGCTTGGGAGCCGAGGGCCGGCACGACGCGCGAGGCCGAGGGCGGCGACTTCCTCGCCATGACCCAGGCCCTGCCGGACGACTTCCAGAACATCTACTACAACGGCTACCGGCGCGCCTTCGATCAGGGAGGGCCGGTTCCCTTCCTCGCCCCCGGCGACGAGATCGAGGTCGGGCGGGCGGGCGGCGACCGATACGGCTTCACCCTGCCCACCGAGGCCCCCGCGCTGCGGCACCAGTGGTACGTCGGCGAGGGCGTCGACGACCCCTGTCTCTGGCGCGGCCGAGAGGTCCCGTTCGCCCTCGACACCCTCGTCGTCGAGCCCGACCGCGATGTGGCCTTCGCGGTCTGGCGAGCGGTCTGGCCGGTGGACCTCGACCCCGACGGCACCGGGCCGATCCCGCTCGACGCGAACCGCCGCCTCACCGTCACCCTGGAGGACGCCTGACATGGGACAGCCGATCTGCCCGACCCAGGGCATCGCATTCGCCTTCCCCGACGTCTGCAACACGCCGACGCCCGGCGGCCCGGTGCCGGTTCCCTACCCCAACATCGCCCAGCTCTCGGCGGCCCAGGACGTGGCCACCGACCTCCTCCTCGGGCCCGCCGGGCTCAACGCCGTTCTTCAGGACAGCTTCGTGCAGACCTCGACCGGGGACGAGGCAGGCAGCGCGGGCGGAGTCACGAGCGGCACGATCATGGGCCGCTGCGCCGTCACGGGGGGCTCGGCCACCGTGCTTTACGGCGGTCGTGGGATCGCGCGCTTCGGCGATCCCACGACCCAGAACAGCCGCAACGCCACGGGCCAGCTCCTGGGCGCCTTTCCGACCGTGCTGGTCGGAGGCTGAGATGACCGCGTTTCTCGGGAGGGGCTGGCGTTTCCCGATTCGGGTCGATGCCCGGGGCGGCCTGGGTTACGCCGACGGGGCAAAGCTCATCGAGCAGTCGATCTGGCTGATCCTGTCGACCTCGCCCGGGAGCCGGATCATGGAGCCCGAGTTCGGCTGCGGCATTCACGACTTCGTCTTCGCCTCGAACACCGCGAACCTCCGCGCCACCATCGCGAGCTCCGTGGAGCGGGCGCTGATCCGTTTCGAACCCAGGATCGACGTCCTCAGCGTCCGCGCTCAGACCTCGGCCGACCGCGAGAACACGTTGCTCATCCACGTCGACTACCGGATCCGGGCGAACAACGCGTTCCACAACCTCGTTTATCCGTTCTTCATCAATGAGGGGGAGGGCTAGGCGATGCCGCTGCCGCCGCCGAACCTCGACGATCGCACGTTCCGCTCGCTCGTCGACGAGGCCATTGCCCGGATCCCGACCTACACGGGCGAATGGACGAACTTCAACGCCTCTGACCCGGGCATGACGTTGGTGCAGCTCCACGCCTGGCTCACCGAGACGCTGCTGTACCGGGTCAACCGGCTGCCCGACCTCGCCTACATCAACTTCCTCAACCTTCTCGGCACGACTCCCGCCCCGGCCCGGGCCGCCGCAGCCGAGCTGACATTCCGCTTCGCCGCTCTCGACAAGACCGGCGACCCGCTGACGATCCTTGTGCCCAAAGGCGCCCAGGTGGGCGTCGACGGGCCGGACCCTGCCCAGCCGGTGGTTTTCGAGACCGAGGCGACCCTGCGCGGGATCAACGCCGCTGTTGCGGCGATTCTCGTGCCCGGTGAGGGGACGGAGCGGCAGATCGTCGGCACCTACGATGCGGATGCGGCGACCCTGGGCCTGGTCCGGCCGTTCCGGCCCTTCGGACCGGATGCGGCGAAGGGCGCCGAGATGCGGGTCGGGCTCCTCCTCCGGCCGATCCGTGATCCGAACGTGAACTACTTCCTCGACCGTTTCCCGGCAGGCGAGCTCGACCTCACCGTCCTGGTTCCGCAGGTCTTCGATGAGGATGCCGACGGCGAGACCATTGCCGGGCCCTTCGGCACCGAGTGCCTGTTTCCGTGGCAGGTGGCCGAGGGGGGCGACGAACTGGTCTGGGAGGTCTACGACGGCACTGCACCCGCCGCCGACTTCACCACCGATGCCGCCTGGCGGGTGGTGCGGCTCCGCGGCGACGACACCGCAGGACTCGCGCGGAGCGGGCATCTCTACCTCGACATGCCGCCGAACCTTCCGGCCGTGCCGTTCCCCGCCCTCTCCCGCGCTTTCTGGGCCGATACCGGACTCGCGAAACCACCGTCGAACAACACCGAGCTTGCTGACGACGTCCGCGACGGGGTCTTCGTCCCCGCAGATCTCGACCTCGCGGTCTGGAAGGACCAACTCGGCCTCGAAGAGCCGCCGTTGCAGGACATCGGCGCCCTCGAAGCGCTGATCCGGGCCGCACCGTCGCTCGATTTCGGCGCGGTCGAGGAGGAGAGTTGGACCGACCTCGGCTACACGCCCGCTCCCGTGCCGTTCGGTCTCGTCTGGCTACGTGCCCGGCTCACGGCGCCGCTCGAGGTCGCGCCCGAGGTCTCGGGCCTGCACCTCAACTCCACCCGCGCCATCGCCGCCACCAGCCGTTCGACCGAGACCCTGGGCACGAGCGCTGGGCGGCCGAACCAGACCTTCAAGGTCCGCCGGGCGCCGGTGCTGATCGACCCCAAGACCGGCGAACCCGACCTCGACATCGAACTCGTGGACTCCGCCGGAGGCCGCGATGCGGAGTGGGAGCGCGGGTTCGACTTCTTCGGTGCCGACCGTGCGACCAAGCGTTACCTGCTCGACCCCGAGACCGGAGTTCTGACCTTCGGCGACGGGGTGAACGGGATGATTCCGGTTGCCGGCACGAGGGTGGTCGCGACCCGCTATCGGGTCGGCGGCGGCGCCATCGGCAACGTCGGTCCCGGCACGATCACCGCGCTGAAGACCGCTCTGCCCCAGGTCAAGGAGGTGACGAACCTCCGGGCCGCCGCGGGCGGGTCGGATGCCGAGACCATCGACGAGGCCAAGCTCCGCGCGCCGCAGCTCCTTCGGACACGGGACCGCGCCGTATCGGCCGAGGACTTCGCCGATCTCGCGCTGCGAACCCCCGGCGTCGACCTGCGATCGGCCTTCGCCCTGCCGCTGACCCGGCTCGACACCTCGGTCACGCCGCCCGCAATGATCGAGGACAGCCCCGGCGCGGTTACGGTGGTTATCCTCCCCGTCAACGCCGAGCCCACGCCGCAGCCGAGCGAGGACCAGCTACGCCTCGTCTGCGCCTTCCTCAACGAGCGGCGGCTGATCACGACCGAGCTCTACGTGACAGGACCGCGCTACGTCGCCATCGAGGTGCTGGAGGTCGAGCTCCTCGCCCGGCCCGACGCCGATCTCAAGGACGTGCAGGACGCCGCACGCACCGCTCTCGAGACCTTCTTCCATCCGCTGAAAGGCGGCGAGGACGGGACGGGCTGGCCATTCGGCGGGGACGTCTACCTCGGCAACGTCTTCGACCTGCTCCTCGCCCAGCCCGGGGTTGCGCGGGTGGCCAGCCTGAAGATCGGGCTCGCGGGCCAGCCCGCCGACGACTGTGCCGACGTGCTCGAGGTCGCGCCGGGAACTCTTCTCCATCTGCCGCCGGCCGTGGTCGCGCTGAACGTGAGATACGCCCGTGGATGAGGTCGTCCGCCTTCCCGCCTTCGTCCGGCTCGACGCCGCGATCGGCTGGCGGTTGTCCTCGGCCAGCAAGGACGTCCGGATCGAACCCTCGACGGGCGAGTTGGAACTGGGCTTCGTGGGCACGCGGCTCTCACCCCTGACCGAGGCGGGCGGGAGCTTCGGTGGGCTGACGCTGCCGACGGGCGTGGCGGTGGCGCCGGACGGAACCGTGCTCGTGGCCGATCCCGAACACGGGGTGATCCTGCGCAATCCCCATCCCGGCCTCTTCGGCCCGGGGGCCGAGACCGCACCGGGCTTCGCGCCGCTCTGGCCCGACACGCCCGCACCCGCGCCCGACGACGCCGCCTGCGCCATCCCGATCGCTCCCGCGCCGCCCGGTCCCTACGACCTCGTCCGGCCACGCGGCCTCGCCTTCTCCCGCGACGGCGACCTGCTTGTCGCCGACGAGGGGCGCAACGAGGTGCCGGGGCGGCTGATCGTGCTCACCTGGCCCGAGCTGTTCGTCCGCCGGGTGGTCGAGATCGACGGACGACCCTGGGACGTGGCAGTGGACGGCAAGGGGCGGATCCATCTCGCGGATGTTGACGCAGGCCGCGTCCGGCGGCTGACCCGCGGCTGGGTGGAGGACGGTTGGCCGGGGGGTGCGGGCGTGCTGAACAAGCCCAAGCACCTCGCCATCGACACCGGCGCCACCGTCTATGTCGTAGACCTCGACCCCGGAACCGGGCTCAACCGGCTGTCGCGGCTCACGCCGCTCGGGACCGCCGAGGAACTCACCGAACAGGAACTCACGGCCTTCTGCCAGGTGGCCCTTCCCGACCCGATCCGGCGCGAGGACGAGACGCTCTACGCCCCCGGCAACCCCTGCCCCGAGCACGGGCCACGGTTGCGTGGCGCAACCGTCGACCGGCGGGGACGGCTGCCCCAGGGTCCGGTCCTCGTGCACGTCCCTCCCGCCGGGCGACGGGCCAGGACCGGCACCTACTACAGCGAGACCATCGACAGCGACACCTTCGCCTTCGCCTGGCACCGGCTGGTCTTCGAGATGAATCTCGGCACCGCCTGCGCGGTCGAGGTCCAGACCGTGACCGTCCCCCAACCCCTCGAACCCGAACGGATCGCCGCGCTACCCGAGCAGGTCTGGTCGACCCGGATCGTGCTGACGCCCGAGCGGCGGCCCGAGGCGCTGATCCAGTCGCCCCGGGGTCGCCACCTCGCGCTGCGGCTCAAGCTGATCGGCGACGGGGTGGAGAGTCCGCGGATCCGGGCCGTCGACATCCTCGGGCCGCGGCGGTCCTCGCTGCGGTTCCTGCCCAGGCCGTTCCACGAGGACCCGGTGAGCCGGGACTTCCTCGACCGGTTCCTCAGCTACTTCGACACCGTCTTCGCCGAGGTCGAGCACAGGATTGCGCGGTTCTCACGGCAGCTGACGCCGCAGGGCGCCCCTGAGGGCGCGTTCCTCGCCTGGCTTGCCGGCTGGTTCGACATCCGAGTCCTCGCCTCCTGGCCCGAGGCGACCCGGCGGGCCTTCGTCGCCGACGCGATGGCGCTGCACCGCACGCGGGGCACCGTGGCGGGGCTCAAGGCCGTGATCCGGCTGCATCTGGGACTCACCGCACCGATGCCGGCGCTGATCGAGGACTTCCGGCTCCGCGCCTACGCCGAGCGGCGCGCGGTGGGCACGGCCGATCTCCCCGAAGGCGTGCTCCGGATCGGCGGAGTGCCCCTGACCGGGCCGCTCATCCAGGGCGACACGGCGCACCGCTTCGTCGTCGTCGTCCCGGCCGCTCGGGTACCGACCGAAGAAGCGCAAGACTCGCTCCGCCGTCTCGTCGACCTCTTTCGACCTGCTCACACCAACTGGCGGCTGATCGTCGTGAGCCCGGGCGTCCGGGTCGGCTGCCAGGCCACCATCGGCGTCGACACCCTCCTCGGCACCTATCCCGAAGAGCCGCTCGGCGAGATGCGGCTCGGCCAGTCGGCAGCTCTTGCCGGCCGACCCAACCTTCTGAAGCGCCTCGGCGATGCCCGGCTGGGCGGCGTCTCGCTACGAAAGGGAATAGGACATGTCTGACCTCGCGGCCTCCTGCATTCCCTGCGGTCTCACCACGTTCCGCAGGAACACCTACTTCAACGGCAAGCTCCTGACCGAGCGCGACTTCGCCGACGAGCAGGCCTATCTCGTCGGCAAGCACCGGCTGCACAACGCGCTCCTGCACGGGACCGGCACGGTCTGCGGCCTCACCGTGACCGCACACCCGAACGAGGACTGTCGCCGGCAGTATCTGGTGCTCGAGCCCGGCACGGCGCTCGACTGCTGCGGGCGCGAGATCGTCGTGACCCAGCGCACGGTGATCGACGTCGCGACGCTGATCGCGGATCAGGGCCTCGTCCTCGACCCCGATAGCGAGCAGGACCTCTTCGTCCGGCTCTGCTACGACGAATGCGGCGACGAGCGGGTGCCCCTGATCCTGCCCGACTGCGCCTGCGCCGACGGCGACACCGCCTTCAATCGGATCAAGGAAGGCTTTCGGGTTTCGCTCGGCCTCACGCGGTCGGGCGAGCTCCCCCCGGTCAGGCCGCCGTCCGAGGCGCGGCTCGACTGGATCCAGACCCTGGTGCTGCAGGACCAAAAGGTCACGGCCACCGCGTTCGACGAGGAGAACGGGCAGATCTACGTGGCCGCACTCGCCGCAGAAGACGGCGGGGCACGGATGCTCGTCTACGACGCCTCGACGCATGACCTCATCACCACCGTCGAAACCGGGGCCGAGGTCTACGACATCGCCATCTCGCCTCGCGGAGACCTGATCTACGCGGCAGGCCGGGGCATCGAGGGCGCCGACGGGCTCGCCATCTACCGCGAGGCCGAAATCCGCGGCGCCGACCCGACCGCGCCGGTGATCGAGATCGCCGAGCCGATGCGGCTCGTCGTCTCGGGCGACGGGACGCTCTTCGTCCTCGCCCTCGACAGCGGCGAGATCGCCGCCTGGCAGGAAGCGCAGATCCAGGACTGGCTGTCGGGAGGCGCGCCCGCGGGCGGGCCGGAGAACCGGCGCCGATTCGCCCTCGGGCACTCGGTCACCGGCGATACGCCGCTCCGCCGCGGAGCCAACGCCTTCACGGTGAGCGCGGACGGACGGCTCCTCTTCCTCCTCGACGTGGACGCGGACGACGTGGACCGGCGGCTCCGGATCGTCGACGTCTCGCGCCTCTTCTCGGGCGTGGCGGAAGGCGAGCCGGACGACGAGATCACCGTCGCCGTGCCCTTGAGCGGTGATCCGGTCGCGCTCGCGGTGGCCTTCGACGGGCAGTACGCGTTCGTCCTCACCCAGATCGACGCCGAGACCTCGGGACTGGACCGCTTCCGGCTCTCGAACGACGGCGGCATCTTCGCGGTGACCCGGGAGGGCCGGGGTGGCGCCTGGCGCGCGCTCGCCCGCGACCTGTCGCTCGCGCCAGGCGAGAAATGGGCGTACGCGCTCGAGGAGGATGTCGAGGGTCGCGCGTCGGTCGTCAGCCTCTCGGTCGACGCGATCGCGAGCCTCGACGTCGACGACCCGGTGAACCCGGCCGGCACCCGCGAAGGGATCGCCGGGAAGGCACAGTTCCAACGGCTCTCGGCCCTGCAGAACCGGATCTACGTGGCCTCGAACGATGCGACCCCCGAAGCGCAGCCCGACCGGGGTCTCGTCGCGGTCATCGACGTCCGCGAGGGTGACTGCGGTGCGCTCTTCGACCGGATCGTTGGGCCCTGCCCGGACTGCGCGGACGACGACCACTGCGTCACCCTTGCCCAACTCCCCCACTATGTGGCCGGCACACCGATGCAGAACGAGGGCGAGGGTGGCGCGGACGACGTCCACATCGACAATCTCACCCACCGGCCGCTCGTACCGTCGTCGAACACCATCGTCGACGTGGTTCGGTGCATGCTCGAAGAGGGGGCGGCCCAGGGTCGACCCGGCCCCCGCGGACCTGCGGGCCTGCCAGGGCGCGACGGCGTGGACGGGCAGGACGGGCAGGACGGGCAAGACGGGCAAGACGGGCAAGACGGGCAAGATGGGCAGGGCCTCACCGAGGAGCTCACCCACATCACCAACCTCAGCTGGATCCACGACCGCGTCTCCTACGGCGGGTCCGACGAATTCGTGGGCCAGTTGCGCGAGGTCGGGCTGGTGATCCTCTTCGACAGGCCGGTGCTCGTCTCCTCAGTCCTCGGCAGCCGTGAGACCGAATTCCGCAGCGAGGTCTTCCAGCTCCTCGGCCGGGTCCAGAATTTCGGCGGGTTGGTCGAGGTGATCGTCCTCGGTCTCCTCTGCGAACCCTGCGAGGTCGAGGCGATCGACGGCGACGGCCGGATCACCGCAGCGAGCAGCCTGCCGCTCGACACCGAGTTCGCCCGGGCCGTCCGGCTCCGGATCGACAATCTGGTGCCCGAGACAGTCGCCGAGTTCCGCCCCATCACCTACCGGGTGCTCTTCCGGTCGGACTTCGTCCAGGACGAGACCGGCAGGTTCGCTGTGGACGGCAACCACATCTTCGGCGAAGTGCCCAAGCGGCCGAGCGGGAACCGGCTCCAGGGGGCGAGCTTCGAGAGCTGGTTCGGCATCGCTCAGTGACGAGAAGGGCCCAGTGACGAGAGAAGGGAGGTCGAGGGAGCATGACAATGAGCGACAGCGAGAACGACCGCGTGTGCCGCCCCGTCTTCTTCGACCGGCAGAGCTTGACGCGCGACGACCTGAACTGTCTTGTCGACTACGTCCGCGAGACCCGGCGCCGGCACAACCGACACGTCGTGGGCTGGGGCGTGACGTGCGGCCTTCCCGTCACTGCGGTCGACGGGGCGCCGTGGCAGGTCGCGGTGGGCCGCGGCTACGCGATCATGCCCTCAGGCGAGGAAGTGGCGGTTCCGGACGGAGCCCCGGCCTTCGACGTCTGCGAGGCGGCTCGGGCCTGCCTCGGTATCCCCGGCCCCTGCCCCGCGCCCCTCGACCTCGAGGCACCCCGCGAGGATGCCGGCGGCCCGCGGTTCACCAATTTCACGGTCCTGGCCCCAGGGTCGACGAGCCCCAATCCACTCGCCCTCGGCTGGGGCACGATCCAGGTCTTCACCGCCGCCGGAGGACCGGCCGACGTCACCCGGATCCAGCGGATCGATGTGGTCACCGGACTCGACCTCGGCCACCGCACGGTCATCAGCCTGGAGGCTCCGGCCGACGCCCTGCGGGCCGAGCTCGCCCATGCGTCGAGCCCGCCGCTCCTCATCGCGCGCGACGCCGCCGGGGACGAGCTCGACCGGCAAGCCGTGACCACCGGCGGTCTCGAGCCGCAGGTCGTGACCCTCGAGGGCACGGGAATCATGACGGTCGACATCCAGGCTCCGCAGAACTCGGCGCTGCTCCTACGGCTCGAGGCGCCGTCGACGGCGCGGGGCGAGGTCTACCTCGCACTCCGTCCCGACGAGACTCCCGCCTGCTTCAAGCCGGGCATCCCGCCCCATTGCCAGCCGCCGGGGGACAACGTCCACCCCAGCCGGATCTGCGAGGGCTACCGGCTGTCGGTGCTCTGCGACCTGCCCGAGGGCCACGTCCCGCCGTCCTGCGACGAGATCGACGCGATGATCTGCGGGCCCGCGCACATCCCCTGCCCGCCGGACGGCGGAGCGGACTGCGTGGTGATCGCCACGCTCTCCATCGGGACCGACGGGATCGTCGCGATCGACGAGTTCCGCAACCGGCGCCGGCTCATGCCGCAGTCGGTCCTGGCCGCGCGCGAGCAGTGCCGCTGCACCCCGCCGGAAGTGCCGCCGACGCAGGATCCCACGGTCTTCACCCAACTCACCCTGCCGACCGTCTTCACCCTCCTCACCCAGTTCACTCGGCCGACCCTGTTCACTCGGCCGACCCTGTTCACTCGGCCGACCCTGTTCACTCGGCCGACCCTGTTCACACTCCCGGGCGGGCCATCCGTCTTCGTCGATCCCCTGGACCCACTTGTCTTCGACCCCGTCGCCGGCCGCGAGCTCGCGGTTGGCTCGGTGAGGGGCATCGGCCCGGCCCGGGCAGCGCGGCTCCACGCGATCGGGGTCGTGACCGTTACCGACCTCGTCGAGCGCGGCAGCGCCGAGATCGCCGAGGCACTGGGGCTGTCGGAGGTCCAGGTCGCCGAGCTGCAGGACACCGCCCGGCGCAGCACCGTCGATCCGGACCGCTAATGGGCGTCTGCGCGATCTCCCGGACCGTCAGCGTGGTCATACCCGCGTTGAACGAGGGGCAGAACCTCATCGACACGGTGGCCTCGGTCCGCGCCAACTCGGGGCCCCTCGATCCCGAGGTGATCGTGGTCGACGACGGCTCGACCGACGGCTCGCCGCAGCGTGTCGCGGGGCGTTTCGCGGACGACCCCAAGGTCCGCGTGACAGCTGGCCCCGGTGAAGGGATCGCCCGGACGCGCAATGCCGGGGCCGAAGCGGCGCAGGGCGAGATCGTCGTCTTCCTCGACGCCCATTGCTACACCCGGCCCGGTTGGCTCGCCCCGCTCACGGATCCCTTCGCCAATCCGGCGGTGGCGCTCACGGGTCCCGCCATCGCCTCGATCCGCGCGCCTACGGGCCTCGCCTGCGGGGTGACCTGGACCGACCCGAGCCTCTCGAACGTCTGGCTGCCCGCCACGACGACGGGCCCGGTGCCGTTCCACATCGGTGCCTGCCAGGCGGTCCGGGCCGAGACCTTCGCCAGGGTGGGCGGCTTCGACGCCGGCATGACCCGCTGGGGAAGCGAGGACGTGGAGCTGTGCCTCCGGCTCTGGCTTCTCGGCCACGAGGTCCATGCCGCGCCACAGAGCGTGGTCTTCCATCTCTTCCGCGAGGCGCGGCCCTACCGGGTGGACGCCCGGTTGATCCTCTACAACCACCTGCGCCTCGCGCTCCTCCATTTCGACGAGACCCGTCTGGAGAAGGTGGTGGCGCAGATCCTGCGCTGGGACGTGGCTGCGAGCGCCATCGTGCTCGCGCTCACCGGCGACGTGGCGGCCGAACGGGCGGCACTCCAGACAGCCCGGGTTCGCGACGCCGAATGGTTCTTCCGCAGCTTCGGGATCGGGTTCTGAGACGATGATCACAATCGACCGCATGGAGACTGACTTCCGCCTCACCGGTCGGCCGGTGGAGCGAGCCCAACTCGCCCGACGGCTCGACCGCATCGGGGAGGAGCGGATCGCGGGCGTTCTTCAGGCGGCGCTGCGAGAGCTCGACCGGGACGACGGGCCGGTGATCCGGATCCGCCGCCTCGACCTGAGGCTCGTCTTCGACGCGGGGCGGATGGCCGACGGCGACATCGCCCGGACCTGGGGCGCGACGCTCGCCAGGGCGGTCTTCCGCCAGATCGCCGAGGCGGGCACTTCCGAGCTCCGCCGCTACGAGAGCCAAGCCGCGTTCCTCGCCATCTGGCTGTCGGACCACGTGGCGGGGCGGGCGACGGGCCGCTGGGAGTACGCCGAGTTCCACACCCTCGACGACGTACCGAGCGGCCGTGCGGCGGCCTACGTTCTCGGCCGCGACCGGGGCTGGATCGTGCCGACGTTTCACGCCCTCGCCGCCGCCGGCCGGCTCGAAGCGCTGGTGGCGACCTTCCGGGCCGCCGACGTGGCAGCCCTCTGGCAGGACTGGACCGGCGGGCCGGCGGCGGCCCCCGGCCGGATCGAGCCGGGCCTCGTCGTCCGGGCCGCGGGCCTCGTCCCCGATCCGGCCGTGCCCGAGATGGGGAGCGCCGATGCTCGCGCACGGACTGCGTTGCGGTGGCTCATCGCGCTCACCACCGGTCCCGGCGCGCTGCCGCCCGAGGTGGCGGGCGGGCTCGCGATGCAGCTCGGCCACCTGTCGGCGCTCCTCGCCGCCGTGCCGGGACTGCGGACCGCGCTCGCCGCGGCCACCCCGCCCGACCCCGCACTACGAAGGGCCGTTGCCACGTCCGCCGGATTGTCGGCCGCGACCGCCTGGTTTCACGCGGTGCTGGAGGTGCCCGAGGGCCCGGCGCAGCTCGCGACCCTCCTCGAGGTCGCGGAGCCGCGGACCCGCTCCCCCCGTCCGGTGGGGCCGAATGCGAAGCGGTCCGAGCGGATCGCGAGCGGCTTTGCCGGGCTCGCCCTGCTTCTGCCTGCGATCCGGCAGCTGGGGCTCTCCGAGCATCTGGGCGCAAGCGGACTCCAGCGCCTCCTCGTCGCCGCGATCCCGCCGCCCTGGCGTGTACTCGCCGCATGCGATCCCGCATTGCGCTGGCTCTCCGGGCTGCCGTCCGAGGCCCCGGTCCACGCCGAGGGGATCGACTGGCCCGGGAGCGCGGGGCTCGACCCGCAGCGCCTCGCGGCCGATGCGCAGAGCCACGGCGACGGCCCCGAACTGCCGGTACTCCGGGTGGTTCTCGACGCCTTCGCCACAGGACTCCGCGGGATGGAAGGGGCGAGCGCGGGCTATCTGGCGGCGCAGTTCCTCGCCCGCCCCGGCCGGCTCGAGCGGGACGACGGCAGGCTCGCGGTCCGGCTCGACGGGTTGCCGCTCCGGATCCTCCTCAGGATTGGCGGACGGCTCGGAGCCCAAGGCCCGATCGATTGGCTCGAGGATCGCGAGCTGGTGATCGAGGCGCCCGATGGATAGCGGGCGGCCCCACGACCACCGCGACTTCTACCGCGACGTCGCGGACTGGCTGGGCGACGCCCGACAGGTCTTCGCCGCGCGGATCGGCGCGCTGCTCGCCACCTCCGCCCCGAGCACCGAGGCGGTCCTCGCAGGCTTCATCGCATCGGACGACGCCCGGGCCGTGGCGCTCGCCCTGCAGACCGGACCTCCCACCCGGCCGCCCGATCCGCCAGAACTGCGCGCACCTGCGGCCCGGCTCGGCGACCCGGCCGCGCTGTGCGCGCTCCTGGTGGGAGACCTTCTCGGCTGCTTCTGCCTGCCGCCCGGCCTCGCCCCGGTCCTCGCCCTCCTCGCGGTGGCCGAGACCGACACGCGGTTCGCCACGCTCTTCGCCTACCTCAACGACGATGCCCAGCGGCGGCACGCGACGCCGGCGCTCGCCGAACGACTGGCAGGGCCGCTGCGGCCCGCGCCGGTCGAGTACCTCGCCGAGAGCGCGCCGCTGCGGGCCTACGGGATCGTCGAGCTCGGGCCGGGTCATGAGCGGCTGCTGGCCGACCGGTCGCTCCGGCTCAGCGATCACATGGCGCGTCGACTGACGACCGGGGCGGGCGCGGAGCTCCGCGATCCCGCGCTCGCGGGGCATCTGCGGGACGTGCCCTCGGCCCCGCTCGACGCGCTCGTACCCGATCCCGATCGGCGGCGCAGGTTGTTCGCTGCGGCCGAGGGGCCGCTCGCCGTGCTGACGGGGCCCCCTGGCGCGGGGCGGACGGTTGTCGCGGCGGCGCTCGTCGAGGCCGGTGGGCGACGTCACCTCACCGTGGACGGGGCCTCGCTCGCCGCCTCGGGAGACCCCGCCCACCTCCTGCGGATCGCACTGCGGGACGCGACGCTCGATACCGCGACGCTCATCATCGGCGGGGCCGAGGCGCTGCCCCGAGCTGTGCGCGAGACAGCTCTGGGTCAGGCGCCGTGCCCGGTGATCCTGATCGCGCCCCGGAGGCTCGACCTCGAGGCACCGCAGCACGAGCTGCCGCGGCTCGACCCCGCGACCGCCGCGGGGCTCTGGCGCCGGGTGCTGGGGCCCGAGAGGGCCGAGGTGGCCGACCGGTTGGCGCACCGGTTCCGTCTGCCACCGTCGGAGATCATCGGGATCGCGCGAGCCGAGCCCTGCGCCGGCCCCGAGCGGCTCGCCGCAGCCTGCGTCGAGCGCTCCTCGACCGCGCTCGACGCGCTCGCCACCCCGGTCGAGGGACGCCACGGCTGGGACGACCTGGTCCTTCCCCAGCGCCAGGTCGACAGGCTCCGCGCCATCGTCGCCCGCGCCACCCATGCCCAGACGGTCTACGACGGTTGGGGCTTCGGGCGGAAGCTCGCCCCGAACCAAGGGCTGACGGCGCTGTTCTCCGGGCCCTCGGGTGCAGGTAAGACGCTCTCGGCCGGGATCGTGGCCCGAGCGCTCGGCCTGCCGCTCTACCGGGTCGATCTCAGCGCGACGGTCAGCAAATACATCGGCGAGACCGAGAAGAACCTCGAGCGCATCTTCGTCGCCGCCGAGGCCGGGAACGCCTGCCTGTTCTTCGACGAATGCGACGCCCTCTTCGGCAAGCGCTCCGAGGTGTCGGACGCCCACGACCGCTACGCCAACATCGAGACCTCCTACCTCCTCCAGCGGCTCGAGGCGCATCGGGGCATCGTCATCCTCGCCTCGAACCTCCCGCACAACATCGACGAGGCCTTCGCCCGGCGGATCGACGCGACGGTGGAGTTCCCCATGCCCGACGGAGCCCTCCGGAGGCGGCTCTGGCAGGGCCTCCTGCCTCGCGAGGCCGGGGCGGAGATCGATGCCGAACTGCTCGGCGACCGGTTCGAGCTGTCCGGCGGGGCGATCCGGAACTGCCTGCTGACGGCGGCATTCCTCGCCGCCGAAGCAGGGACGGTGATCGGGACCGAGCACTGCCTCCGCGCCATCGCGCAGGAATACGAGAAGACCGGGCGACCGCTGACCCGGGCCGACTTCGGCAGCGCCTTCGGCGGTCTCAGGCCGCGCACGGGGGGTTGAGGGCGATGGGCGCCGTGACCCGGCCGAGGCACGACCGCGCCCCGCGCGAGCCCGTACCGGATCACGCTGCGAGCCGGATCGCCGCCGCGGCCCCCGCGGCGGGCGCCGCGCCGCAGGGCCGCCGCCGCTCGTACCTCGGCAACCGCGCCACCGAGGCACTCGTCTCCCGGCTCCGCGCACACGCGGCCAGGGACGAGGACCGGAGCGAGGCGCCGGAGCCCGACGAGCGGAAGGCGTTCGGCGGCGCGGAGCCCGGCCCCGAACCGGAGCTGGCGCCTGCAGAGGAAGCAGGGCCGTCCGGGGCCTCCGAGGTGTCTCCTGGCGGCTTCGGACGCGAGGCGGCACCGGAGTCCGGCCCCGAGGCGGACAGCTCCGCCGAGCAAGCGTCCGAGCCCGAATCCGAACCCGGCCTCGGCGCTCCGCCGGAACCGGTGGCAGACGCCCCGCCAGGATCGGCCGCGACCGAGGCGGAGGCGGCCGAGACCCCGGTCGGCGCCGCCCCGGGGCCGACGGACGAGGGCGCGGCCGAGGCGCCGCCGGCTCCCGGCGACCTCCCGGTGCCGGTGTCCGACGACGCAGTGGCGGCAACTCCGGACGAAGGCCCGGCCGGGGCCGAGGGCGCTCCTGAGCCCGAGGATGCGACCGCGGGCCCGCTCGCGCCCGGCCCCGAGATGCAGGCTTGGCGGAGCCGGGTCAGCGCGGGGGCGCAGGGTCTCCCCCAGCCCGAGTTCGTCAGCGCGCCTGCTGCCGCGGCGGCGGTCCGGAACCGGGGCGGCGCGCTCCGTCAGGTCCGGGCGGCCCGGCGGGAGGCGATTCCCGAGGAGGCTGGCTCCGCCACCAGCGACGCCCCCGCGACCGGGACGCCGCTTCCCGAACCCCCGCCCGATCCGGTGTCGGAGGCCAATGCGCTCGTCGAGGCGGAGGCGGATCACAAGCTGCCTGCCGCGCAGATGCCCGACCTCGAGCGCTCGCCCCGCGGCAGCCTGCCGCTCGTCAACGACCCCGCCGCCCGGCGGCCGCCGCCGGAACCCGTGCCGGCCGAGAAGAGCGCGCCGGAGACGGCCCAGCCCGCAGGTCCCCCCGCGCCCACCGCGGCGGACGCGGAGACGGTCAAGAGGGTCGAAGGCGCCACCGAGGCGCCGGTGCCGGAGCTGATCCCCGGCACCGCCCAGGGGGTGACGATCGAAGACACCCCGCCCGAGCCTCGGCCGCCCCTGCCGCCGCAGGTGTCGAACATGATGCGCGAGGTGATCGCGCGGCTCCTCGTCGACCCGGCGCCACAGGCCGCGCGGATTCTCGAGGATGCCCGTAGGGACACCTACCCCAACCGGGTGCTGCTCCAGGTCTACCCCGACATCGGGGCCGAGCGGCTGACCGGGCTCAGCGACGCCCTCTCCGGGTCTCTGCGCGCCGTGGCGGCCGAGGCCGGGGTCGCCGCGGACGAGCTCGACGCCGCGGTCGGCGTCCGCCGGGCCGCGGTCCAGGCCGAAGCCGATGCGGCGGCCGGCGACATCCAGGCGGCGAGCGACGCCGAGACCGACGCGCTCGAGGAGGAGAGCGGTGCCGAAGTCGGCGAGATCGACGCGGCGGAGGATGCAGAGAAGGCCCATACCGCCGCGGTGCTGGCCGCCACCACCGGCGAAGGAGACCCGGGGGTCGTCACCGCGAGGGCCGACCAGCAGATCCACAAGATCAACCGCCGGGTCGGCACCCTGCGGTTCGACTACGACCGGGCCCGGGACCGACGGCACCAGGCGCTCGACCGGGCGCTGGCGTTGCAGAACCAGTCCTACGACCGGACCGCGGCACAAGACCAGGCAACGATCCTCGGGAATGCGGCTGCCGAGCCGTCGCTGATGCAGCGGCTCGAGGCGGCCGGCATCCGGAACTGGGCCGACGGCCGGCGACGCGCGGTCGCCACTCGCGTCCGTGAGCTCAAGGGCGAGACCACGACCGCCGCCGACGGCTTCAAGGGCGACGTCTCCCGCGCTGGCGACACCGCCGCCGAGCACGTTCGGGCCTGGGCCACCGCGCGGACCGG
>Ga0183260_10001309_pt1 | contig 21017 bp, 25 predicted proteins | sample AntDrymUQ4972206_2_FD_129768 | JGI IMG/M metagenome (GOLD analysis project Ga0183260, IMG submission 129768) | Polar desert sand microbial communities from Dry Valleys, Antarctica - metaG UQ497 (22.06) (version 2) (version 2) | ecosystem: Environmental > Terrestrial > Soil > Desert | place...
GCTCGCTGCGGAGGCCGATTGGAGCAGGTCCGTCACGTTCCGCAGACGGTCGCGGTCGCGTGTGAGATCCACAACCTCTTCGGCAGTGTAGCCGGACTCCTCTATCTCCTGTACCTGGAACCGCAGGAAGTCCACCTCCCGCAGCCGCACTTCGGATGAAGACTGCAACTCCACGAGCTCCCGGCGATCCCGCTCCACCGCATGCCACAACGAAGCGCGCTCCTCTTTGGCCTTCTTCGCTTCTTCAGGTAGGAAATCATCCAGGATGGCGAGTTGCTCGGCGGGTTCTGTGAGACGTGCCTGCTCGCGCTGGCTGTGATAGGAAACGAGACGCTCGCCTAAAGAGGCCAGAGCTCGCACGGGTACCGCGACGCCGCCCACGAAGCAGCGCGAGCGTCCCTCGCCAGTGAGCGTGCGCCGCAGGAAGAGATCCTCGTCCACATCCACCTCTTCGGCCAGCTCTCCCAGGGCATCTCCCAGCATCCTCGACTCCACATCCTCTGGGAGGGCGAAGGTGCCCTGAATGGTGGCGCGGCTTGCGCCGGAGCGCACCGATTCCGAGCGGGCGCGGCCACCGAGAAGCATCTGGAGAGCCGTGGCGAGGAGGGTCTTGCCAGCGCCGGTCTCCCCGGTAATGGCGTTCAGGCCGGGGGACAATTCCAGCGTGGCCTCTTCAATGAGTGCCACATTCTCGACGGAAATCTCGGTGAGCACTACAGGAAGGTCCTCCGTACCGCCCTCCACCAGGTCCACTCGTCGGTTCGTCCTATTCTAACGCTTTTGCGGGAGAGACCGATCTTTATTCGCTCCCCTTCGGGAACTTCGAACGGTTCATCGCCGTCTATGGAGAGCAGGGCGCCGCGTTCCCTGATTCGGAGGTCTGTGACCTGCGCCTCCCCGAGCACCATCGGACGCGCGACGAGCGAGTGTGGCGCTATGGAAACGAGCTCGTAGCAAGGCACGTCGCCCGAGACGATCGGGCCTCCGGCGGAGAGCGCGTACGCCGTGGAGCCCAGGGGCGTCGATGCGATGAAGCCGTCGCACTGCAGAGAGACGAGTTCTTCGCCGCCCACGCAAACCTCGACAGAGACCACCTGGTGCGGGCGGGGCTTGACGAGCACGGCGTCGTTGACGGCGGTGAGCGGCGCTTGGTCGCCGACCCGCACTTCGAGCATCCGGTATTCCTGAACGTCGAGGCCGCCGGAGAGGACCTTCTCGACGCCTGACTCCATCTCCTCCGGGCGCATCCCGCTCATAAACCCGACCTGTCCCAGGTTCACGCCGAGCAATACCCGCCCCGGATACATCCGCGCGGCCCGCAGCATCGTCCCGTCTCCGCCCAGGACGAAGACGAGGTCCAGATCCACCTCGCCGTCAGGCTCGTCGTGGGGCCTGACCTCCGCAATCTCCACGCCCCGTTTGCCCAGCGCAGCCGACAGCCGCTCGAAGTGACCGTCGCTCACCTTCGGGTTCGCCACGATCCCGACGCGCCGGATGTCAGAAGGATTATTCAGACGAAACCACCTCCCGAATTTGGGCCTCGTCGAGGGAAAGCGCGGCATCCCGGACAATGTGCAACGGATACTCCCGGTTGCCGGACTTTCGGCCCGCCACCGGAGCCCGGACCACCGAAACGGCCCCGAATCCCAGAGGTTCGAACGCTTCGGCGACATCCGAGATCACGGCGGCGTGAACCCCGGGATCTCTCACCAGCCCGCCGCGCCCAACCTGCTCGGGCCCTGCCTCGAACTGCGGCTTGACGAGCAGCACGGTTTCCCGGATAGACGGTGTCGTGGAAAGCAATTCTCTCAGCGCGACGGAAAGTGAGATAAACGATAGGTCGGCCACGAGCAAGTCCGGCGGGAACGGAAGATCATCGACTGAGAGGTATCGCACATTGGTCCGTTCCAGAACCGTGACCCTCTCGTCATTACGGAGCGACCAGTCGAGCTGGCCATAGCCAACGTCCATCGAGATCACACGCCGCGCCCCGCGCTGTAGCAGCACGTCCGTGAAGCCCCCGGTGGATGATCCGGCGTCGAGACAAGAGCGACCGTTTACTTCAATACCGAACTCGTCGAGGGCGAAGGCCAGCTTCTCACCGGCCCGGGAGACGTAGGGAGACCCCTCCTCGACGGCGAGTGGCTGATCGGGGGCGATTCGGGAGCCTGCCTTGGTTACAACCTGTCCGGCGACGCGCACGGCGCCCGCGAGGATCAAACCCTGAGCCCGGCTCCGGCTCTCGGCGAGACCGCGCTTCACGAGCAGGGCGTCCAACCGCTGCGGCGCGGTCTTCATTTCTCCCCCACGGTCGACTGGCTAGCGTGCCCTGTGGCGGACGAAGAGCGCCATTTCCCTGAGCCCGGAGGTGTCCCCGTCGATGATGTCTAGGGCTTCGAGGGCCCGGCCGACGGACTCGTCCGCCTGCCGCCGGGCGCCTTCCAGACCGTAGATGCCGACGAAAGTAGCCTTGCCCTGCTCGGCGTCGCTACCGACGCTCTTACCCAGGGTGTCGGGGGTCGAGGTCGCGTTGAGCAGGTCGTCCACTATCTGGAAGCAAAGGCCGAGCTCAGACGCATATTCCGAGATGGCCGCCTGCTCCCCGGCGGAGGCGCCGGACAGGATCGCACCGATACGGGCGGAGGACTTTATCAGGGCGCCGGTCTTGTAGCTGTGGATCATATGCAAAGTCTCGGGATCGGTGCCGTCGCCGACGCCTGTGTGGTTCATGTCTATGACCTGTCCGCCGACCATTCCGTTGACGCCCGTTGAGTCGGCAAGCTCGCGCACCACCTCGAGTACCTGCTCGCAGGTTCCCTCCTGATGGACGGTTATGAGGGTGAGCGCCTCTCCGAAGAAGGCGTCGCCTGCCAGGATTGCCATCGCCTCCCCGTACTTTCTGTGGGTCGTCGGGCGTCCGCGGCGGAAATCGTCGTCGTCCATCGCGGGGAGGTCGTCGTGGATCAGGGAGTACGTATGGATGAGCTCTATAGCCGCCGCCGAGGGCAACACGAAGGCCGGGTCCGTCCCGAAAACCCACGCGGCCTCCATGCACAGTGTGGGCCGGACGCGCTTCCCGCCACCTAGCATCGAGTACCTCATGGCCTCGACGAGGCCGGAGAGCCGGGGATCGTCCGAGAACTCGACGCCTTCGAGGAACCCTTCGAAGACGCGCCGGTGCTTCTCCCAGCGGGCCTGCACGCTCGTGCCGCTAGCCATGCTCTACCCTCCCGAAGATATTGGGCTCCGCGCCCCGCAATACTCCACCGACGAAGGCCGGGGCCTCCTCGCTGGAGAAACCGGTGGCGAGTTCTATAGCCTCGTTGATCGCCACGTCAGGCGGTACGTCGTCCACGTAGAGCATCTCGTACAGTGCGAGACGCAGGATGGTCCGGTCCACGGCGCTCATCCGATGCACGGGCCAACCGATGGCCACCTCCGAGAGCCGCGCATCCAGATCCTCGCGCTCCCGCTCCACCCCTTCGGTCAGGGTTCGGGCGTACTCCCTGAACTCTTCCTGGTACGAAGATCTCCAGAGGCCCAACGTATCCTCCAGCGGACGCTCGTTGATGTCGCTCTGATACAGCGCCAGGAACGCCTGCTTGCGGGCCGTGCGCCGTCTCATGACGCCTCTCCAGGGTATCCGTGGACTACCACGCTCAAACCCGTGTGAGATACTCGTTGGAGCGCGTGTCCACCCGCACCCGATCCCCGATGTTCACGAACAGCGGCACCTGCACCACCACGCCGGTCTCCAGGGTGGCCGGCTTGCTCCCGCCGGTGGCGGTGTCACCCTTAACTCCCGGGTCCGTCTCCGACACTTCCAGGTCCACGTGCGCCGGTGGCTCCACGCTCACGACCTCACCGTCAGCCGAGAGCACGCTGACCGCCCCGTTGGGCACGACGTAGCCCTCGGTCTCGCCAAGCACGTCGGCGGGGATGGCGATCTGATCGTACGTGTCTGAGTCCATGAAGTGCAGCAAGTCCCCATCCCGGTACAGGTAGGTCATCTGGCGCGACTCGGTTCTGATGTTCTCGATCTTCTCTCCGGCCCGGAACGTCTTCTCGATCACGGCCCCCGAATCCATGTTGCGCAGCCGCGTCCTCACGAACGCCCCGCCCTTCCCGGGCTTGACGTGCTGAAAAAACAGGATGGTGAACCGCTTGCCGTCAACACGAATGGCCGTGCCGTTTTTGAACTGGTTGGTGGAAATCATTCAGCAAAACCCTTCTGGAACACTTACCTGACGCGCCGGACCATCAAGGCCCCTACCCGGCGCGAGACGCTGGGCCATTATCGCACAATTTCTAGAAATTTAGACCTGGACGAAACCCCGCCAGGTCGCTAATCCGGCCACAGGAATACGAAGTGGTCGGTCGTGACGGCGATCCGGACGCCGCGCCCCCGGCAAAGTCGAGTATCCGAGAAATATTCTTCTTCCGGGTGAAGAAATAGAATGCCCTGCACCGGTTGTTCTCCATGACTCCGCGCCGCAGCCTGAACTTGATGCCCCGCGAAAACCAGAACCATGCGACCCTCGTTATGCTCTCTACCTCGTCCCAACGGAACTCGATCTCCGGCACGGGCTCATTGAAGACCCAGAGCACCGAGAAAACCATCCTTCCTCCCTCGCCATCCAGGGTTAGATCCGCGAAGGCTTTGGCCATGCCGGGCGCTCCGGTGAGGCGCTCCCGCCGGGTCGGGAAAACTGCCTGCCCGGTCCACACGGTGTGCGGACGTGATGCCGAAGAGACTCCGTTCAACGCGGCTTGCTGCTCATCTCATGCCGGGGCAGATCATCCCAGATATCCAGCCACGGCAGTTTCCGCGAGAACCAGGAGTGTTCACGGGGCTCGAACGCCTCCGGGTCATCGAACACGCCGATGGCGACGTAGATTTCGCCCGCGAGCGCCTCGTCCTCGTAGAACATCGGTGTCCCGCACTCACCGCAGAAAGATCTCCGCACGCCGGGTGCGGATTCATACACCTTCGGCGCGGCTTGCTCCAACTCGATCCAAGTCCTCGGATACCCGACGAAGAGTGAGACCGGCGCGCCGTTGGATCTCCGGCAGTCCCCGCAGTGGCAGTACACCACCGCGTCCGGCTCGCCACCCACGGTCAGCCTCACGGTACCGCACCGGCATCCACCACGATGTGTACCCTCGTTCATCCCTCGCCGCTCCGGGACAGGATGAACCGGAGCGCGGCCACGTACCCATCGGCGCCCATCCCGGCGACGACCGCGTCCACCGCTGGCGAAATGACAGAATACCGCCGCCATTCCTCCCTGGCGTGGACGTTCGAGAGATGAACTTCGACCTTCGGTATATCCACCGCTTCCAGAGCGTCGTGGAGAGCGTAAGAGTAATGGGTCCACGCGCCGGGGTTGATGATCAGGCCGTCTGATTCTCTCGCTTCCCGTACGAAACCGACCATCTCACCCTCGTAGTCCGTCTGCCTGAACTCCAGGTCCACATCGGTAAACTCTTCGCGTAGGAGATTCTCTATGTCGTTCAAGGTCAGGGTTCCGTAGACTTCCGGGCGGCGCTGGCCCAGGGTTCCGAGGTTGACGCCGTTGAGAACGAAGATCCCGATCATATGATGGCCTCTATGGCCTGGCGCGCTTCGTCGTCTGTGACCGGTACGCCCCATACCGGGCGGCCAATGTCTTCGAGCAGCACGAAGCGGTGCGCAGGACCGTCGCCGGAGCGACGTTTTTTATCGCGGCCCATCGCCACGAGGATCTGGTCTGGATCGGCTGCGGGAGCCTTCGTGGGAAGGCCGGCGCTCCACAGAAGGTTCTGGTGAAGTTCGACGAGGTCCGTGCCCAGCTTCTCCCGAGAAAGGTGTGCGGCAGCGACCATGCCAGCGGATATGACCTCGCCGTGAAGCAGAGCGTAGTCTGCGGCGGCCTCCAGCGCGTGTCCGATGGTATGCCCGTAGTTCAGGATGGCGCGGCGCCCCGTCTCCAGCTCATCGTCGGCTACCACGTCCGCCTTGAAGCGAACGGAGTCGAGGACGAGGGTCCGCAGTGCGTCAGCATCCCGCGAACGAGCATCATCTACTTGTCCGAGATCCTCGAAGTAGTCGCCGCCGGCGAGTAGGCCCATCTTTATCACTTCGGCGAGGCCGCACGACAACTCGCGGTCCGGGAGCGTTTCAAGGCGCTTCAGGTCGGCCACCACCACACGCGGACGCAGGAAAGCGCCGGCCAGGTTCTTGCCTTCAGGGAGATCCACGCCGACCTTCCCACCCACCGAGCTGTCCACCATCGCCAGTAGCGTCGTGGGAAGCGCGACGAAAGAAATACCTCGCATGTACGTCGCGGCGGCGAACCCTCCCAGATCGCCCACCACACCGCCACCGAGCGCGAACAGCGTACCGTCGCGGGTGAGACCGGAGGCGGCTAGACGGCCGACTACATCACCGTAAACCTTCAGGCTCTTCGATGATTCTCCGGCGGGAATTTCGATCACGTCGAGCACCCGCCAGCCGCCCTCTTCGAGGTCGCGCGCCACGGACCGCGCATGCCGAGGTCCGACGTTCGAGTCGGTCAGGACGAAGGCGGCGCCTGGCTCCAGCGCTTCGGAGATACTCCCGGCAAGATCCAGATCCTCCCCGACGACAACCGGGTACGGCGTGGATACGGAGACTTCTACCCGCTCAACCAACGCGAAATCTCCTCCGAGACCTGCCTTCGCGAACGTCCGTCTACGGTTACGCGCAGGTCGGATACTTCCAGATACGCGGGGAGACGGTTCGTGTAGCGCTGCTCGAACTCCTCGTATCCCGTGGCCCGCAGAGGCCGCCCGGCGCCCCGGGTCCTGGCGAAGAGGACCCGTAGATCCTCCTCCAGAAAGATCGTGGCGACATCCTTGAGTCTCTCGCGGTTCTCGGTACGGATCACGATCCCACCACCGCACGCGACGACGCGTCTGTCCGCGCCACCGAGGGCGTCGAGGAGTGCGAGGTGTTCGAGGTCTCGAAAACGCTCCTCGCCGGAGGAAGCGAAGATTTCAGGTATCGGCCGGCCGGCCCGGTGTTCTATCTCGCGGTCGAGGTCCACGAAATCCCAGCCAAGCTCGTTTGCGACGATGCGCCCGACGGTGCTCTTGCCGCTACCCATGTAGCCGACGATGGCGAGAGGCCCATCCAAGGCTCACAGCCGGGCCCCACGCGCCGCCCCCCGAATGCTCTCTCGAATCCGGCTCGAGTAGGCGTCGTGGGCTGCGCGGATGTCCGTCATGTTGTCTGCGCCGAACTTATCCAGGAATACCTCTGCCAGAACGATGGCGACCATCGACTCGCCGATGACAGCCGCCGCCGGGACCGCGCAAGAGTCCGCCCGTTCCCGGAACGCCCTCGCGGGCTCCCCGGTCGAGAGGTCAACCGTCCGCAGCGCCTTGGCTATGGTGGAGATCGGCTTCATCGCGGCCGACACGACGACCGGCTCGCCGTTGGTCATGCCGCCTTCGATCCCGCCGAGATTGTTGCTGGTCCGCGAGAGGTGTCCGTTTTCGGGAACGATCTCATCCTGTACCTCGCTGGAGCGACGGCTCGCCACCCCGAAACCGAGCCCGACCTCGACGCCTTTGATGGCGTTTATGGACATCACGGCGGCGGCGAGCTTGGCATCCAGCTTGTCGCGCCAGTCGACGTACGATCCGAGTCCCGGTGGGCACCCTTCGGCGACCACGACGAACTCTCCACCCAGGGCGTCACGGTCATAACGGGCGGCGTCTATCTCAGCCTTCATCCGTTCCGAGACGTCCGGGTCCGGGCAACGCACCTCGGATTCGTCGGCCCGGCGGGCATCGCGGGCGGCGCTCTCTTTGTCATACGCAGCCGCCCCGATGCGGTAGACGGCGCTGTGGATCTCCACGCCGAACTCCGCCAGAAGCTTCCGGGCGACGCCGCCGGCAGCGACTCGGGCCGTAGTCTCGCGGGCGCTGGAGCGTTCGAGGACGTTGCGGAGGTCGTCGAAGGCGTACTTCTGCATCCCGGCGAGGTCGGCGTGTCCGGGACGAGGGAGGGTCACTGGTTTCACGGGCTCCTCGGATGGCGCCGGGGACATCCGGTCCTCCCAGTTGGCGTAGTCCTGGTTGCGGATCAACATCCCTACCGGAGAACCCAGAGTGTAGCCACGGCGCACACCGCCGAGGAACTCGATCTCGTCCTTCTCTATCTTCTGGCGCCCGCCGCGCCCGTACCCCTTCTGTCGGCGCGCCAGGTCACGGTTCACGTCATCCGCGACGAGTCCCAACCCCGCAGGTACCCCGTGTACCAGCGCTACCTCCGCCGGTCCATGCGACTCTCCCGCCGTCGAAAAGCTAAACCTCACCATGCTCCGTTCCGTCCGCTCGCAGGCTCAAGCACCCAGAATATAACGCTTCGCTGGCGCTTTCGCCCGAGGATCGAAGCAGGTATCCATATGCCAGAGCCCCAGCCCGGAGCTAGTACGGCAGAGAGCCGCCGCTGTCGAACAGGTTGCCATTGCCGCCCCGGCCGCCTCCGCCACCAGAACCGCTGCCACCGTTGAAACCGCCGCCACCGGAACCGCCTCCGCCCCGTCCGCCGTTCCTGCCGGTACCGCCACCATTGCCTCCCGCCGGAGATGGGCTCGCGCTAGATGACGGGCTCGCGCTAGACGGCGTTCCGCCGCTGGCGCCATTGCTTCCCGCCGGCGTTGGACTCGCGCTAGACGATGATGTTCCGCCACCAGGGGTTCCACCACCAGGGGTTCCACCGCCAGGGGTCCCGTCGTCGGCCGTGGGGGCAGTAGAGGCGGCTTCATCGGCGGTTGGGATCAACTGTCGAAAGGGATCTTTGCTCTGGTAGGCTGCGTAGGATTCGGCGTTCCGGTTCTCCAGTTCCGGGGCTGGGGTTGACGGGGTTCCGCTCTGTTGGGCGAGCTCTGGTGACTGGCTGACGAAGGCGCGGTTGGAAACCGGCTCTTCGTCCTGGCCGCCGAGGAAAAATCCCGCGACGATCCAGAAGACGATCAGCAGGGCCAGTATGCCCAGAACCCACGGTATGACCCTATTGTCCCGGATTAGCGAATCTCGCAGGCCGGGGCCTATCGCCGCCAGCCTCTGGAACACCATCGAATTCCGCATCCTACTCAGCATCGGTTATTCCCCCCGGCGTCGTTTCTTCGGGCGTCGTGACCTCCGCGGGCGCCGGGGCGACGGGGGCGGGGCCGGCCGGCACGCCCGATGGCTGGATGTAGACCTCGGCCTGGATCTCTACCTGAAGCTGTCGTTCGATCCCCGCGTCCACGCTGCTCGCCTCCCCCTGCTCCTGTTCCACCTCTTCGTAGGTCACCTGGTTGACCGTCACCAGCCGGGCCAGGTCGAGCAGCCGCAACATGAAGTCCTGGAGCTCCTCGTACGTGCCCTCGAAGGACATTGTAATCGGTATGCGCTGAAAGTCACCACCTCCGGGGGGCGGTTCTGGGGCTCCTGGCGTAATCGAGACCTGCGTGACGCCCGCGAGTTGCGCGATCTCCTCTATCTGGACCACGAGCGTCGGGATCTCGGGTTGCGTGGGGATCCGCTTGCTGAACTCCAGAAGCTGGCGTTCGATATCCGGGGCGTTGCGCCGGATCTCCTCCAGCTCCGCGACCTCTTGCTGGACCTGCTGAAGCTGGGCCTGCTTGTCGGACCTCTCCTGCACCCGATCCGCGTACTCCTGTCGAAGTGGGCTCAGAAGCAGGAAGTAGTATCCTACGATGAGCACAACGATTATCAGGATGCCGAGTATCAGAATGTTACGGTCTTGGCGGCTCATCTTCTCCTGCTCCCGGATCCGGCGTTCGCGTACTGGGCCTCTGCGGCGCGGGCCGACGCAGACGCGCTGGCCTGGTCGCTCGGGATCTCATCCGGCACTTCGGATGGCGTCCCGTCCTCGATGCGCAGCTCGGTCCCGCTCTCGCCGACGAGGGTGTTGAGCTCCGAGGCCACCTCGAAGTTTATGGCGGGCCGCGCGAATGTCTCGCGGTCGAGCTCGGCGGAGGTGAGGGTGGAGTTGCTCAGGTATCGTAGGGTGTTCATCTGGACCACGAAGTCCGACACGTTCTCGAACCGGGGCAAGGATACTCCGGTGAACGTCACGGCGCCTGGCGGGCTCAGCGGCTCCTCTGCCGGCGCCTCGAGGTTTATGGGGGAAGCCGTCGCGGTCATGCCCTCCAGCGCGGTCGTGTTCGGTATCACGAACGCGAGCCCTTGCAGGAACTCGTCCCACGCGAAGCGGGTCCGCACTATACCGTCGGCTACGGGTTTCTTGGCGTCGAGGCGGGCCTGGAGGTCACGGTAGGGGGACAGCTCGGCGAGCCGCGCGTTCTGCTGGGCGATCTGCTGGTCCAGATCGGCGATCTGATCCTCCACGTTGTTAAGCCGCACCATGTAGACCACGTAGACGCCGACCATGATCAGTACCACCAGGGCGCCGAGGATGAGGAGTATCCCCACCACCCCGCGGCGAGGGGCGACAACCGCGCCCCGGCGGCGTTCCTCGGGAGGGAGGAGGTTTATCCGCCTCATTCATCCTCCAGCGCGAGACCAAGGGCTACGGCCAGGACCGGCTCCATCACCCGGAGTTGCTCGTCGGGGACGTTGGATCGATTGGTGCCCAGCTTCCGCAAAGGATTCCCGCGCTCCGCCGAGATTCCGAGCAACTCACCGAGGTAGCTATCGAGGCCAGCGACCAATGCCCCTTCCCCGGACAAGACGACCTGAGAGACCTCGCGCGCGCCCGGCTGCGAGTAATGGTATTCGATGGACCTCTGCACGTCTTCGGTGAGCGTTTGCGCCGCGTCTTCTAGGCCGCGCCGGACATCGTAGGCGAGCGCGGGATCGAACTCCTCCGAGCCTTCTTCGGTCGTACCTTCTTCGGTCGTACCTTCGTCCGCCGCGCCGCCTTCCTCGTGAGCCCCGTAGCCGATCCTCACCCGCGGGTTCATGAGCTGCTTCTCGGCCTCATCCTCTGGAAGATCGGCCGCGTCGGCTATGGCCTGGACGAAGTAGCCCGACCCACCCGGTATGAAGCGGGTGAGCGTGGGATTGCCATTCTGGGAGATGACCAGGTTGGTCAGTTCCGTCCCGATGTCCAGCAGAAGGACAGCGCTTTCGTCTTCGAATAGAGCGTCGGGGAGGGTCGAACGCAGCAGGGAGAGCGCCTTCACGTCTACGCCTACCGGGCGCAGCCCGGCGGCACGCACCGCTGAAGTGTAGCGGTAGATCATGTCCTTCTGCGCCGCCACGATCAGGATGCGGTCCAGGTCGGAGCCCTCGCCCTGGGGCCCGAGGACCGTGTAGTCGATGATGGCTTCGTCCATGGGCATGGGGATGTGGTCCTGGGCCTCGAAGCTGATAGCGCTCGCGAGGTCATCGTCGTCCATCCTGGGAAAGTCAAGGAGCCGCACGACGACCCTCTGGTTGGCCACCCCGAGCACCACGTCCCTTCCCCTGAACGAGTGCGTGGACCAGAACTCCTGGATCTCCGAGACCAGCAGGTCGTGGTCGGCGACCTCACCGTCGGCCACCGCGCCGGGAGGAAGCCTCCGGTATCCGACGTGCTGCAGCGTGCTGCTCCCGCCCCCGCCCGCGACCTGAACGGCCTTCACGGCCCCCCGGTCTATGTCGATCCCGACCGGCTGCGTCCTGAAGCGTCCCATCCTCAGACGCCTCCCACCAACCGCAGATATGAACCCCAGATGTCCCGTCCGAAGAAGAGCGTCAGGAGCCCACCGAATGCCAGGAACACGCCGAAGGGCAGGGCGCTGCGCCGCCCTATCCTACCCATCGCCATCAACAGACCGCCGGTCAGCGCACCGACCAGCGCCCCCACGAAGACCGCCAGGAAAGCGTATGGTCCGAGGAAAGCGCCGAGCATCCCGCCCATTTTGACATCACCCATTCCCATGCCACTAGGATAGACCAAAACGAGCGCGAAAAGCGAGCCCGCGACTCCCACCATAGATAGGAGATAGACCCACCACCATGCCGGGTTGACGAGCACGGACAGCCCGAAGCCAGCCACGGCCGCCGGACCGACGATCACGTTCGGCAACAGCCGGTGTTCCAGGTCTATGGCGGCGAGCGGGACGAGGACGCCGATAAGAACAAGTGCCCATAACAACTCGAAGCCGAACCCAAGTCGGAAGGCCGCGGCCGCGAACAACCCGCCCGTGAGCGCCTCCACCAGCGGATAGCGCACGGAAATGGACTCCTTGCAGTTCCGGCACCGGCCCCGCAGAAGCAGGTACGAGACGAGCGGAACGTTGTCCCGCGGCGCGATGGCCTCCCCGCACGACGGGCAGTGCGACGTTGGCCACACGATGGACTCACGCCGGGGAACACGGTGGATCACAACGTTCAGGAAGCTCCCCACGACGAGACCGAAGAGCGCGGCCACCGCGGCGATCACACGCCACCCCCGGCGAGCTCGCCCTCCACCACTTGCACCGCCGCCACCCTCGCGTCGGCCTCCACGACCGCCTTGCGTCCCACGCTCGCGTTGTGCCCCAGAGAACATCGGGCCCCGATCCGGACCCCCGAACCCACCACGGCGCCGGACGAGATCCAGACCCCAGCCCCCACCGTGGCGTCCCGCTCAACCACCGCGTTGGATCCTACGTAGCAGTGGCTCCCGATCACGGCGTCGGGATGCACCACCGCGCCCGGCGCCAGCACCGAGCCGTCGCCTACCGTCGCCGCACCGGAGAGATAGGCCAGCGGATGCACCGCCGTCATGAACCTTCCCCCGATACCCCGGATGGAGTTCGCAACGCTGAGCCGTGCCCGGTTGTCGGTGATTGCCACTATCACGTGGACCTGCTCCACGGAGAGCATGCTTTTAAGCATCGCGATGTCCCCGAGCACCGGAAATCCTCGAACCTTATCCGAAAGTGCAGCGTGAGCGTCGTCGTAGAAACCCAGGATTTCTCCCCCAGACCCGCTCTCCAGCAGCACATCAAGAGCCACGCGACCGTACCCGCCCGCGCCGACGATTGCCACCCTGATCTCGTCATCGAAGCCGGTCTCCTGCATCTCGACTTCGGGTTGAGATACGCCAACACTGGTTTCCGGCTCTCTTATGACACTCCCCTCGCACCACTCATACCACCATATCAGCGTTGCAGTGTAACACCATTGCAGACACCTTGCGACTATACCTACATCCTGCGCTGTGCGCTTGCAGATCCACAACCTGTAGCACGCGCTCGGCACGCATTTAGAGGTCGAAATGCCCCTCGAGACGGTTTCCGAGCAGGAAACTCTCCGCGTCCAGAACCCTGGATCCCGGCTTCTGAAGCTCAAGGATTTCCAGCGCACCGGAGCCACATCCCACGAAAATACGCCTATTTCCACCGTAAATCTCTCCAGCATCGAGCCGAGACGGCCTATCTTCGGAGATAAGCGAGCGCAGGATCTTGATCGGGCCGTCTATCTCGGGGTGGAAAGCCCTCGCCCCGATGTGCGGCGCCAGCGCACGGACCTGATCGTGCACCTCCTTCACCCTCTTCTCCCATCTCACAATCGTATCCTGGACCAAAATTCTAGCAGCATATGTAGCTTTAAGACTATCCTGTGAGGTGAGAGTAAGACTTCGACTAGCAAGCAAACTCAAACCTTGTGTCACAGCTTTAGACCCTAACACGGCGAGCGCCTGGGTGAGTTCTCCGCCCGTGGTATCGGAAGCTATCTGGAGTCGGCGGTGCAGGGCCACGGGGCCGGTGTCCAGGCCCTCGTCCATGCGCATGATGGAGACGCCGGTCTCTGTCTCTCCGGCCATGATGGCGCGTTCTATCGGCGCCGCGCCGCGATAGGCGGGCAGGAGGGAAGCGTGGACGTTGTAGGCGCCGTGGGGTGTCGCGTAGAGGGTATCGGGGCGTAGGATCTGTCCGTAGGCCGCCACGACCAGGACGTCGTGGGCGGAGACTTCCTGGGCCACTTCGGATATGCAGGCGGGCTGACGGAGCGGCACCCCCGCTTCGATGGCTGCTTCGGCGACGGGTGGGCGGGCGGTTTTGCGACCCCGGCCCCGGCGGGCGTCGGGCTGAGAGACGACCAGCCCGACTTCGTGCTCCGAGTCCAGCAGGCCGCGCAGTATCGTCGCGGCGAACTCCGGGGTGCCGGCGAAGGCTACGTTCATGGGGAGATCCAGTCGGGGCTAGCTCTGGGCGAGGAGCCGCTCGCGCAGCTCGCGCATGGCGGCTTTGCGGGACTCGCGGTCAGTGCGCTCCAGGATAGTGACGCCGTCGAGGTGGTCCACCTCGTGCTGGAATACCCGGGCTAGCAGGCCCGTCACCTCCATGCGCAGCGGTTCGCCCGAGGCGTCCGAGCCGGAGATCGTGATGCCGGTTGGCCGCTCGACCCCAACGTGGATGCCGGGGATGGAGAGGCAGCCCTCAACTTCCTTCGCCGTCTCCTCTGAGCGGTCTTCGATCACGGGGTTGGCGATCACGAACTCTTCATCCTCCACGGCCGCGACGAGTATGCGTTTCAAGCGGCCCACCTGGTTGGCGGCGAGGCCGACTCCCTCGTGCTCGCGCATGGTGACGAGCATCTCCTCCGCGAGCCGTTCCAGTGGCTCGTCGAACTCCTTCACGGGCGCGGCTCGAGACTTCAGCACAGGGTCTCCGAACGTTCTGATATCAAGCGCCACGACTCTAAACCTCCTCCGGATCCACATCTACCCGGACCCTCGGCCCGGACTTCCCGAGCTTCGCCACCTGGCGGGCGGCGAAAGCCCCGGCGCGCGAGACGGCCGAACGGTCCGCCGAGCGCAGCAGCACCCGCCAGACCGGGTCCGCGCCGGACGCCGCAAACGGCGTGAGCTCCGACGCCTCGACCCCAGCTTCCAGGGCGGGTAGCAGATCGGATTCTACAGCACGCCGCACGCTCTCTTCCGGTCCCTCGAAGGTCAAGGCGGCCAGGTGCGCGTACGGTGGATATCCGGCGGATCGCAACCGGGGCAACTCGGCAGTCGCGAAAGCCGGGTAGTCGCCTCTCAGGGCGGCCCGAAGGGCGTAGTGGTCGGGCATTCTGGTCTGAACCAGGAGACGTTTCCGGGCGGACCCTGCCGCGCCGTGGAGCACGCGAAACGCCCGCTCGACCGAACCCATGCCGCTGCCGAGCAGCAGGGAATCCGCGTCGGGGACGATCACGATCTCCCATTCCCCGTCGTGGATGAAGCGTGGGGTGCCAACGATCACCCGGCACTCCTCTCCCTCGCGGACGTTCGCCGTGAGGAGGCCGACCGGCTCGCCCAGGATGCGGGCCAGATCCGTCCGCGCACGCTCGGCGGTGAGACCCACAAAATCCACGCGCTCCGAGCCGCATTCATCGCACCGGCCGGACGTTCTCATTCCATAGCTGCAACGGCCGCATACCAATTGGTCACCGTGGACGGCGAGCGGGAGATCACACCTCGGACACGTCCGTTGGGCGCCGCAACCTTTGCAGTAGACCGTTGTGGCATGGCCGAGCCGGTTCGCCACCACACCCACCCGTCCGCCCGTGGAGACGCCCCGGCGGCACTCGTCCAACAGGGCCGAGCTGAAGGTAGCGCCCGTCCCCCTCATGTCCACAACGCGGATCGCGGGCCAATTGCCGGGAGCGCGAGCCGGAAGCTCCCGGATGCGATTCTCGGGGGCGTACAGGCGCAGCGACGGGAAGGGAGAGAGACATAGGACGCCCGCGCCCTCGACCTCGCCGCGACGGAGCGCCAGATCCCGGACGTGGATCGGAACGCCCTCGAAGCCAGGCTCCGCCCGGTGGGCGTCGTTCGGCTCGTCCACGACGCACACGGCGCCGAGGCGGGCCAGCGGCAGGAGCGCGGCCGTCCGGGTCCCCACCAGCACGTCCAGGGAACCTTCGCGGGCCGCCTCGAAGACAGAGCCCCGGCTTCGTCTCAGGGCACCATGGTACGGAGCAACGCTCAACCCAGACGGTAGCAACCAGCGGAGGTCTCGTACCAGGCCTTCGACGGCCTTTCTCTCCGGCGCCAGCACGAGCGTCTGCTCTTCGCCTTCCGACGCCGCCAGCGCGACGGCGGCCACTGCCCGGCTCCACTCCGCCGCGGGCGTCCTCCACACCCAGGTCCCGCCGAGGTCAACCACCCGTCCGGCGCTCCGGGAGAAAGGCCTGAGTTCCGCACCTCTCCCTTCACCGAGGGTCTCGAAGATCGGGGCGGACTCAGGGCGTTTTTCCAGCCTGACGGCGGCCCGACGGACGAGTTGACGCAGGGCAGCGCGCTTCGCTCCCGCCTCGGAGAGCAGGCTCCACACCGGGCAACCATCCGGATATCTTTCGAGGGCTGTCATCAAAGCTCGCTGGCGGGGAGCCCGCCGAAGGTCAGGCTTTTCACCGTCTTTGAGGACGACCCACTCCGTCGTGCCGCGTTCCGGCAACGCGGGCGAAGGCTCCACCCGTCCCGTCCTCTCGGCCATCTTGAAGCCAGCCTCACCCAGGAGCTTGCGCAGCGTGGCGCGTGCCACGATCTCACCTCTCTCCCACGGCCATCCGGGGGACGGAGAGAGCATCCGGTAGCGATCCATCCTCAAGCCAGGCGGCAGGGCGGAGCGCAGTACGGCGGCGAGTGGCACGGCGGTGGCCTCCGACGCCCAGCAGCAGACTTCCACAACCTCCTGCGAGAGGGAGAGGTCTCCCACAACGTTCTTGACGTCTTCGAGGTCGTATTCGCCAGCATCATCGTCGGGCGATATCACTATGCCGAGACGAGGGTAGCCGGAGAGCGGCGCCACGACCGCCGAGCCGACGCGAACGTTCTCCGTAAGGTGATCCGGGACACAATAGCTCAACGGCGGGATGGCGTGCGTGGAGATCAGGAGACACACCCGCACCACGCGGGAGGTTACGAAGGCGGAGCGTGGTAGAGGCGGCAAGATCGTTTGTCCGGGTGGCCGATCCGGCACGGGGTCTACAGGCCCGCGGCGCGGCGCAAGCCGTCGGCCCGCGAAATCTCTTCCCAGGTAAATCCCGGCTCGCGGCGTCCGAAGTGGCCGTAGGCGGCCGTGGCGGCGTAGATCGGACGCTTGAGATTCAAGTCCCTGATGATGGCGCCGGGGCGGAGGTCGAAGTGTTCCTCTACCAGGGCGTGCAGGGTGGCCGGGTCCACCTCCTCCGTGCCGAAGGTATCTACCATCACGCTGACCGGCCGGGCGACGCCGATGGCGTAGGCGATCTGGATCATGCACCGCTCCGCAAGCCCGGCGGCGACCACGTTCTTGGCGACCCAACGGGCGGCGTACGAGCCGGAGCGGTCCACCTTGGTCGGGTCCTTGCCGGAGAAAGCGCCGCCACCGTGCGGTATGGCCCCGCCGTAGGTGTCCACGATGATCTTCCGCCCCGTGAGCCCCGTGTCTCCCTGAGGCCCACCGGTCACGAACCGGCCCGTGGGGTTGACCAGTATCTCCGTCGCGCTCCGGTCGAAGAGCCCCTCGGGCATCACGGGTTCGATCACGGCGTCCAGCAAATCCCCCTTGATGTGGTCCTCCGCGCCATCCTGATGCTGGGCGGAGACGAGGACTTTCTCCACGGCAACGGGACGCTGGCCCTCGTAGCGCACCGTGACTTGGCTCTTACCGTCGGGACGCAGATAAGGTAGGTCGCCGTTCTTGCGGACGGCGGTGAGTCGGCGCGTGAGGGCGTGGGCCAGCGTGATCGGGAGCGGCATCAACTCGTCGGTCTCGCGGCAGGCATAGCCGAACATCATGCCCTGGTCGCCCGCCCCGATCTCGTCGATCTCCGCGTCGCTGGCGCGGTCCACACCCTGGGCGATATCAGCGGATTGAGGATCTATGGAGGTGATGACGCCGCACGTCTCCGCATCGAAGCCGAACTTGGCCCGCGTGTAGCCGATATCGGAGATCTTCCGGCGCACGAGGGTCGGGATGTCCACATAGGTCGTCGTGGTGATCTCACCGGCCACCATCACGAGACCGGTCGTGACCACCGTCTCGCATGCGACCCGGCTCGCGGGATCGTCGGCCAGCGCGGCGTCCAGGATGGAATCGGAGATTTGATCGGCTATCTTGTCCGGGTGACCTTCCGTCACGGACTCCGACGTGAAAAGATGCGAAACTAGGACTCCCGACTTTCCCCGACCCATCGTCCCCGTTGCCGTCCTCTCCGCCATGCTACTCCCGTCCCTCATTGCTCATCTCAGAGATCATAACGTCAAGGATAGCGCGTGCCACGTCTGTTTTGGAAGCCAGTGGCACGAACTTCTCTTCATCTTCACTCACCACGTAGACCTCGTTCTCATCGGAACCGAAACCGATACCCGCCTGCGAGATGTCGTTGCCGATGATGATGTTCGCGCCTTTGGAAGACAGTTTCTCCCTGGCGTCGGCGATGGGATCTCCGTGCGTCGCCGCGAATCCAATCACGAAGAGTCGAGGATACCCACGCCGCACCTCCGCGAGGATGTCATCGGTGGGCACGAACTCCACCCGCAGCCCATCCCGCCGCCGGACCTTCTCACTCAGGCGCTCGGCCGGCGTGAAATCCGAGACCGCCGCCGCCATCACGAGGGCATTGGCCTCCCCGGCGAGTTCCATGACGGCATCCTTCATCTCACGGACGGACTCGACCGGAAACCAGTCCACACCGGGCTCCACCTGCTCCACGTTCGCCGCGACGACTGACACTTCGGCCCCGAGCCGGAGCGCCTCCCGCGCCACGGCGAGGCCCATCTTTCCAGAGGAACGGTTGCCGACGAACCGCACGCTGTCTATCGGCTCCCGAGTCCCGCCCGCCGTCACCACAACCCGAGTGCCCGCGAGCGGCCCGCCGAGCCCCCCCAGAACCGCCGCCACGACTTCACCGACGGAGGCCATTCCTTCACCGGAACCTTCGATCAACCGAAAACCATCATCGCGCAAGAGCGCCAGGTTCTTCCGAACCGCGGGATGCTGGGCGGTTGCCGCATCGAGATCCGGGGCCACGAAAACCAGCTTCGATGCTCCGGCGTACTCTTCTATCGCGTTCCCACCGTTTAGACTGCGGGCCAGACGCGCCACGGTCCCGGATGACGCGGGGGCAAACAGGACGATCTTCGGCGTCCACGAAGGCGTCTCGACCACGGGCGCGGCATCAGCGAACGCCACCGATCCTATGAACGCCCGAGAGCCGGGCGCGAGGATCACCTCTACATCCAGGCCCGCTTCACGCAGTTCGCGCGAGATACCGGGAGCAGAGAGGGCGCCGGGACCAGGCCCGACCGAGAAGAGGATCAAGCGCCAGGCTCTCAGGCGCTACGCCGCGCCCTGGTCTTCCCCCCCGGAAGCGTCCGCCGGCGCCTCGTCTTCGGACGCTTCGGCGGCAGGGGCCGGGCTCGCGCCGGACGCCGGGTTGAGGAAGTCGTCGCCCGCGGCGGCCCCGGCGTCAGCCTCCGCGGTCTGCACCGGCCTCTTGAATCCGATGTCCAGCTTGCCCTCCCGCAACTCCTCGATGGCGATGGTGAGGGGGTGCTGCGAGCGGGTGTGGACCTGCGGACCTGGTATCCCCAGGGCGTCGTTCAGGCCCAGGGTGGCGGTGTACTCGTTGATCTCACGTGCCCTCCTGGCGCTGGCGAGGACCAGCCCGTAGCGGGAATCCACCCTCTCCAGAAGCTCATCAATCTTGAGGTCGTTCAGCATCTTTGCCTCCTTGTGCGATTTCACGGAGTATACCCACGAACCGCTCGCGGGCGTCGTTGCGTTTGTCGTTTACCACCTCGTGGTCGAACTCACCGCTGGCCTCCATCTCTTCGATGGCCGTCGCCATGCGGCGTTCCAGCGCCTCCGAGGTCTCCGTCGCCCGGCCTTCGAGCCGCCGCCGCGTCTCCTCGATAGAAGGCGTGCGAACGAAGACCATGACGGCGTCCGGGCGCTTCTTTCGGACCAGCCTCGCGCCCTGAAGCTCTATCTCCAGGATCACCGAACGCCCGTCGTCCAGCATCTCGTCCACCGGTCCCTCAGGCGTACCATACAGGTTACCCGAATATTCGGCCCACTCCAGGAAACGCCCCTCATCTATCCATTGCTCGAAGTCTTCGCGGGAGACGAATATGTAGTGCCGCCCATCAACCTCGCCCTCGCGCGGCGCCCGGGTGGTCGCCGAGACAGAGTACCCGAGGAGCGGGACGGCGTCGAGAGCCGCCCGGATGAGGGTGGACTTCCCCGCCCCCGAGGGCCCGGAGACGACGATCAGGCGTCCTCGCACCCCAGAGCCTTGATGAGACGGTCCCGCTGACCGTGCGTGAGCCCGACGAGGGTCTTGGAACGGCTGATATTGGCCTCCCTGAGTATCCGCGTGACCTTGACCCGGCCCATACCCCTTACCGCGAGCAACATTTCCTCGACCTTCGCGCCGCGGAGCTCTTCGGACGGGTCCATCAGGAGGTCGTAGATGTCGAGGTAGCCGCTCTTGAGGTCGCGCTTGGCGTCGGCCCGGGCGAACCGTACCCTGTTCGCCTCCTCGAGCGCGCTAAGACGCTCCTGCGATGTCCTCTCGGGGGCCCTCCTCAACATCGCGCGAAAGTATACCATCGGGCGAATAACCCGTCACAAGGGCCTATAATCCCCGCAAAGCGCCTGTCACCTTGCTACGTAGCAAGTTCTGCATTGAATGTATTCTCGGTACGGATTATCGATTCACCGCCGCAAACAGGTTTATCCTTGCTAAATCCGCATCGTCCCAGCGCAGCCTCTCGGGACCGCGCATTTCCGGTGAATATGAAAGCGGCGGAGACGTTCTGTGGCGTTAGATCTCAAGATTCTCTCCCCAAAAGGAGAGGGCCGGGAACCGAATTTCCGGCCCTCTCCTTTTGTTTGAATGTGACCCCGACGGAAGTGGCTCCCGCCATTCAGCCGCATTAGAAAGCGGTGCTAGACGCGAAACAGCGCCATAACGAACGCCACGCTGCGCACGGCCAGGCTCTTGCGCGGACCCCTGGAGGCCAGACGAAGCTGTCTATCCAAATGGTCCCGCTCGCAAGGCTTGACAAC
>Ga0183260_10001311_pt1 | contig 20984 bp, 24 predicted proteins | sample AntDrymUQ4972206_2_FD_129768 | JGI IMG/M metagenome (GOLD analysis project Ga0183260, IMG submission 129768) | Polar desert sand microbial communities from Dry Valleys, Antarctica - metaG UQ497 (22.06) (version 2) (version 2) | ecosystem: Environmental > Terrestrial > Soil > Desert | place...
CGTCCGTCCTGAATGACTCTGGTTTGATATATATCAAATGATGTTGACAGAATTCAAATCGCCCGTCAGGGATGTGATGCCCTCCTCGCCGCGGCTCGCGGTCGAGGTTCGTGCCGGCGCGCCCTTCGAGCTCCTGATCGGGCTGTCGGCCCTGCCCCGCACCAAGACCCCGGCGAACGCAGACCGGGTCTGGCTCCCGGCCGGCGAATCCTCCTGCTCCGCGGTGCTGCGACGAGCGCTCTCGCAGGTCGGCGATCGCGCCGGCGAGACCTGGCTCCACCTGCTCGGGCTGGCGATCGACCATGCCGGGCTCGGTGCGGCCGGGTTCGTCGAGCGGGTCGCGGCCGTCCCCGCCGCCGAGTTGAGGCGGCACCTCATCGGCGTCCATGTTCCAGCCTGGCAGGCGGTGGCTGGCCTGGGGACGCTCGAGCGTGCGGCGGCCGGGGACGGCGGCGCGGCTGCGGCGCTGCTCGCGAATCCAAAGTACTACGCCGGGCGGGCGCGGGACGCGCTCGGCACGCTACTCCCGCTGAGCGCCCGCGAGACGAAGCACAGGCTCGTCGCCGCTCTGCGCCTCTTCGCGGCAGAGGTGTTCGCCCCGCACGAAACCGCGGTCGTGGCGCTGCTGGAGCGGGATGCGCGCACGCAGCGGTCGCTCACCGACACCCTTCCGCCGGAGGCGGCGATCGCGGCCGTGACGCGGGGCTACGTGTACGAGCCAGAGGAGGAGCTCCGTCGGGTCGTGCTCGTCCCCCACCTCGCCGCCCGCCCCTGGCTCCTGCTCTGCCAGCACGACGACGCGAGGATCATCTGCTACGCCGCCCAGGACAAGCCGAAGGACGCCGAGCAAGATCTCGTCGCGCGTGCCCTGCGCGTCGGCCGCGCACTCGGCGACAAGCGGCGTCTCGGCATGCTTCGCCGTCTCGCCGCCGGCGAAGCCACTCTCGCCGAGCTCGCCGAGGTGAGCGGAGTGGGCAAGCCGACAGCCCACCACCACCTGGGATCGCTCCGCGCCGCTGGGCTCGTGACTCTGCGCGGCAACGCCCGCGGCTACTGGTACTCGCTCCGGCCGCAGGGCGCCAGCGAGGCTCGGCGCGTGCTCGGTGAGCTGCTCGTTCCGCCGGACGTCAGCGCCTGAGCGCGGCCGCGAGCGCTTCGGCAACTCGTGCCTGGTCCTCCGTCTCGATCGCCGTGAAGAACGGCAGCGCGAGCGTGCGTTGCGAGAGATCCTCCGAGACGGGACAGAGCCCCTCAGAGAAGCCGTAGCGCTCGCGCATGTAGGCCTGCAGGTGGATCGACGGTAGATAGCGCGACGTCGCGATCCCCTGTCGTTCGAGTTCCGCGATCACGCGCTCCCGGTCGGTGCCGCGCGCGAGCGTGACGACGTAGACGAACCAGGAGCGGACGTGATCGGCGTCATCGGCGAGCGGAGGCTCGAGGCCGTCGACCTCGGCCAGCAATTCGCCGTAACGCATCGCCGCGGCCTGTCGGAGCGACAGGATCGTATCGAGCTTCTCGAGCTGACCGATCCCGAGCGCCGCGCGGATGTCGTCGATGCGGTAGTTGTAGCCGAGGCGCGCGTGCTCGAGCCAGCCACCGCCGTCGGCGCGGCCCTGGTTGCGCAGGCTGACGAGACGGCGCCAGGTCTCCTCGTCGTGCGTCGTCACCATCCCGCCCTCGCCCGTCGTCATCTGCTTGTTCGGATAGAAGGCGAAGACCGCGTCGACGCCGTGCGAGCCGACGATCCTTCCTCTGTACTCCGTGCCGAGCGCCTCGCAGGCGTCCTGGATCAGCGCGAGGCCGTGACGGGTGCACAACTCGCGCAGCGGGTCGAGCTCGCAGGGATAGCCGAAGATGTCCACCGCGACGATCGCTTTTGTCCGTTCGGTGATCGTGGCCTCGACGGCGGCTGGGTCGAGGTTCATCGTCCGCTCGTCAACGTCGGCGAAAACCGGCGTCGCCCCTTCGTAGATGAAGCAGTTGGCCGAGGCGACGAACGAGTACGGCGACGTGATCACCTCGTCGCCCGTCTGGAGGCCGGCGATCGCGCAGAGCAGGTGCAGCCCCGCGGTACCTGAGGACACCGCGGCTGCGTAGGGCGCGCCGACCCTCTCCGCGAAGAGCTCCTCGAAGCGGTCGATCGCCGGGCCGAGCGAAAGCCGGCCCGACCGGAGCACGTCGAGCACGAGCTCCTCGTCCCTCTCGTCGATGAACGGCGACGAGAGGGGTATCGGCCTCGAAGCCCCTGGGCGCACGCCGCTCCCGCCCGGCACGGGGTCAGTGACAGTCGGGCTCCGCGACGCGCTGACGTTTGCGGCGTGAGGCTTCACGGGCGGCGCTTGTCCGTACTCGTCGTACTGTCCTGCGCGCCGCCCGCTCGCCTCATTTGCCAGCGGCGCCCCAGGAACGTCGGGAGCGTGGGCGCTCTCACGCCTCGGCGGGAGCCTTGTCGCCGACCGCGACGCGGTCGAGCCAGTGCCCCCAGCGCTCGGACTTGCCTCGCACCGTGTCGAGATACGCCTTCTGCAGCTCGAGCGTGATCGGCCCCGCCCCCACTTCGTGGTCGTCGACCGAGCGCACGGGCGTCACCTCGGCGGCGGTGCCGGTCATGAAGATCTCGTCGGCGAGGTAGAGGTCGGCACGAACGAGATTCGCCTCCTCGACGACGTAGCCGAGATCCTGCGCGATCTGGATGATGCTGTCGCGTGTGATCCCGGGCAGGATCGATGTCGAGAGCGGCGGCGTCCAGATGCGGCCCTCCTTGATGACGAACACATTCTCGCCCGACCCGTCGGCGACGTAGCCCTCGTCTGTGAGCAGGATCGCCTCGTCGTAGCCGGCGCGCTGGGCCTCGTGGACGGCGAGCATCGAGTTGAGGTAAATCCCCGTTGCCTTGGCTGCGTGCGGGATCGTGTTCGGCCCGACCCGCTTCCAGGAGGAGATCTTGGCGCGGATGCCCGCGGTGGCGTTCTCGTCGCCGAGATAGTTGGCCCACGGCCAGCTCATGATCACGAGCTCGACCGGGTTGCCCTTCGTGTGCACGCCGAGCTCGCCGTAGCCGTAGAAAGCGAACGGGCGCACGTAGGTCTCCGGCAGCCCGTTGCGGCCAATCAGCTCGTGCGTAGCGGTGCGGATCTCGTCGACCGTGTATGGGAGCTCCATGTAGAGGAGCTTGGCCGAGTTCTCGAGCCGCTGCAGGTGCTCCTTGAGGCGGAAGACGGCCGGGCCGTCGGCGGTCTCGTAGCAGCGGATGCCCTCGAAGACGCCCGTGCCGTAATGCAGCCCGTGCACACCGACGTGCACCTTCGCGTCGGCCCAGTCGATGAACTCACCGTTCATCCAGATCGTTTCGGTCTCGCGCATCAAGCGTCTCCTTTCAAGCGGAATGGTAGGTGGAGTCTTGGACGGCGTCCATCGGCTGCGCGCGTGCGAGCCGAACGAGGACGCTCGGATTCATGGCAGCCATGTGCGTAGCGGAGCCTGCGCCGACCCAAACCCTGTCGTGGGCTAGGAGGGTTTGGTCGATCAGCACGCAATCGACGTTCGGGAGCGGAAAGGGAGCGACCGCGCCGGGCGCAAAGCCGGTTGCCTCCTCGACCTCGGACCCCCGCGCGATGCGGGCCTCGGCCGCGCCGGTGGCGTGTGCGATCTTCACGAGGTCGGCGCGCCGGTCGCCCGGGACGAGTGCCACGACCGCGCGGCCGTCACAGAGGACGACGATCGACTTGACGATCTGGTCGATCGGGCAGCCGGCGGCGCGCGCGGCGTCCTCGGCGGTCGCGGTGCCCGACTCGAGCTCTTCGAGTCTCGCCTCCGCACCTGCCGTCCGCAGATATGCGGCCACCCGTTCGACGGGCTCGGGCCAACTCGCGCGCACGACGTAAAGGGTACCCGTCAGGCGCGCGACAGAACGGGGACTGCAGGTTGTCTCCTTCGACAGCATCCGGGGAGACCGGCAAAACGCGCACCGCCTAGCCAGTCCTCCTAGATGCCGCGGCGCACGCGGCGCGCGTATCCGGCGTAGGCGGGGAAGCGTTCCGTCAGGTAGCGCTCCTCCACCCTGGCCTTCAAGTGCCAGAGGAGCGCGAGCAGAGCCACCGACGCAGTCGCGGGCACGCTCGAAAGCAAGCCGTAGCCGAGAAAGACGAGCAGGCCGGCGACATAGATCGGGTGGCGGACGATGCCGTACGGGCCTCGTTCCACGAGCGTCGCCTCTTCGCTCGGAAGCGGATACGGCGTCAGAGCGGAGCCGAGCGTGCGGCCCGCCCAGATGGCAAAGGCAACACCGCCGAGGACGAGCGGGAAGCCGGCGATGCGCACCCAGTCGGGCCAGACCGGCGGAAACGCCCCGAGCACGAGGATCACGGCCATCAGTAGGAACTGGGCCACGACCCAGCCGCCGCCGCGGCTACCCGAGCGCGATGGGCTTCCGGTGCCGCGATTCCTCATCTTGCGGAGCGGGCTCTTGGGCCGCGGGCGGCCCGTTCGGGGATCTTGCGCGATGAGCACCCGATCCCACGGATACTCATAGTGAGCCTTTGGGCCGCGAAGCGGCCCCTTCAGGGGTCTTCGCGCGATCGGAATCTGCTGCTGCAGATTCCGATCTTGCGCCTCTAGGACAGCGCAATGAACTGCGTATCGTCGAAGCCCTCCCCCCGAATCCGGTCGACGAGCTCCGCCGGCGGCTCGGAGTCGATCGCAAGCACCATCAGCGCCTTGCCGCCCTCCTTCGTCCGCGACACCGCCATGTTCGCGATGTTGATGCCGGCCTCGCCGAACATCGTCCCGACGCGGCCGATCACGCCCGGCACGTCGTCGTAGCGGAAGAAGACCATCCGCGGCGAGAGCTGAAGGTCGATCGCGAACCCGAGCGCACCGGCGAGGAAGTGGCGCGGTTCCGGCCCGATCGTCGTGCCGGAGACCTCGACGTCGTCGACGGACACCGTGACGAGGTTCGTATAGTCGCGCGCGGCTCTGGAGCGCTGCTCGGTCACCTCGATCCCTCGCTCCGCGGCGATCACGGGTGCATTGACGTAGTTGACCGCCTGGTCGACGCGGCCCTGGAAGGCGCCGTTCAGCGCCGCGACGGTCAGTAGGCGCGTGTCGTGCTGGGCGATCCCCCCATGGAAGGAGAGGCCGATCCGGCGCGGATGGCCGCCGGCGAGCTCGACCGCGAGCCGTCCGAGCTTGGCCGCGAGCGGGATGTACGGGCCGAGGACCTCGAGATCTTCGGCGCCGACGACGGGGATGTTGACGGCGTTCGTGACGAGTCCGCCGTCGAGCGCCGCCACAACCTGCTGAGCGACGATCAGGCCCGCGCGGTCCTGCGCCTCCTCGGTCGAGGCCGCGAGGTGCGGCGTCGCGACGACGTTCTCGAGCCCGAGTAGCTCTCCCTCGTACGGCTCGGCCGAAAAGACATCGAGCGCGGCGCCCGCGACCTTTCCTGAGCGGATCGCCTCGGCCAGCGCCGGCTCGTCGACAAGCTCACCCCGAGCCGCGTTGACGATCCGGACGCCGTCTCGCATCTTCTCGATCGCGTCGGCCCCGACAAACCCGCGTGTCTCCTCGGTCAGCGGCAGGTGCAGCGTCAGGAAGTCGGCCGCGTCGAAGACGTCCTCCGCGGACTCGGCGTGGTCGGCGCCGAGCTCGCGGAACCGCTCCGGCGCGACGAATGGGTCGTAACCGACGACTCGCATGCCGAGCCCGAGCGCGCGGCGGGCGACCTGGCGGCCGATCCGGCCGAAGCCGAGCACCCCTAGGGTCTTGTCGGCGAGCTCGACCCCGCCCCAGCGCGAGCGCTCCCACCGGCCCTCTTTCAGCGCCGCGTGCGCTTGCGGAATGTTGCGGGCGAGCGCCACCAACAGACCGATCGTGTGCTCGGCCGCCGAGACGACGGTCGAGTCGGGTGCGTTCGCGACGACGATTCCCCGCCGCGTCGCCGCTTCCAGGTCGACGTTGTCGATCCCGACCCCGGCCCGCCCGATCACCTTTAGCAGCCCGGCCCGCTCGATTACTGCGGCGGTCAGCTTTGTCGCCGAGCGGATGACGACCGCGTCGTAGCGGCCGATGATCTCCTCGAGCGGCGAGTCGCCGTCCTCGTCGACCTCGAAGCGTGAGCGTAGGAGGTCGATCCCGGCGGGAGCGATCTCCTCGCGGACGAGAACTCTCAGACCGGTGTCCCTTCCGAATACACCTCAAGCGCACGCATGGCGGCGACGCCGCGCTCGATCGGCGCGCCGAGCTCCCCGAGCACGAGCTCGACGGCCGACAGCGCCGTCGCGATATCGAACTCGTCGTACCAGCCGATGTGGCCGATCCGGAAGATCGTCCCCTTCAGCTCGCCCTGGCCCCCGGCGATCGTGACGCCGTGCCGCTCCCGCAGCGCGAGGGTCAGGTCGGCGGCGTCCATTCCCTCGGGCATGCGCGCGGCTGTGACGATGGCCGACCGGTCCTCGTCCGGCGAGAAGAGCTCGAGACCCATCGCCTTGATCCCGGCGCGGCAGGCGCGGCCGAGGCGAACGTGCCGCTCGAAGGCCGCGTCGAGCCCGCCGTCGAGCAGCAGGCCGAGCGCGACGTCGAGCGCGACGACGAGCGAGACCGCCGGCGTGAAGGCGCTGTCGAGCTTCTCCTGGGCCCTGCGCGTCCGCTCCCAGTCAAGGTAGTAGCGCGGCATCGTCGCCTTCACGACGCGCTCCCAGGTAGACGCGGCGACGGCGGCCGTCGCCAGGCCCGGCGGCGTCATCAGCGCCTTCTGGGAGCCTGCCACGACCACGTCGAGGCCCCATTCGTCCATTTCCAGCGGCACGGCACCGAGGCTCGAGACGGCGTCCACGACGACGAGCGCGCCAGCGTCCTTCGCAGCCGCGGCGAGCGCCTGGATGTCCGCGACCACGCCTGTGGACGTTTCGGATTGGACGAGGAAGACGAGCGAGACCGGCTCGAGCTCGGTGAGCTTGCGCGCCAGCTCCTCGGCCGAAGGCGTCTCGCCCCAGCCGTACCGAAGCTCCTCGACCTCGCAGCCGAACGTCCGCGCCATAGCCGACCAGCGCTCGCCGAAGTAGCCGGCCGACACGGCGAGCACACGATCGCCGGGCGAGCAGAGGTTGACGATCGCCGACTCGAACGCGCCGGTGCCCGAGCAGGTGAAGAGGAGCACGTCCGCCTGGGTGTGGTGGACGTCCTGCAGCCGGCCGAGCACGCGGGCGTAGACCTCCCGGAAGTCAGGGGCGCGGTGGTGGAGCACCGGCTCCGCGAGCGCGGCGAGCACCTGCGGCGGTACCGGCGTCGGCCCCGGCGTGAACAGGTACCGCTTCTGCGCCATCCACCGGAGACTAGCGCGGCGTCGGGACAGCGACGGACGACGATCCGACGTCGTGCTCCGAGCCGACTACGCTCCTTCTCCGATGGAAGCGATCCTCGCCTTCGGCGCCGCTCTCGTCGCGCTGCGCCTCGCCGGCCTCCTCGCCGGGCGCTGGCGGCGGCGGCGCGAGCCGAGCCTCGCTCTTTGGAGCGCGGGCCTCACCGCCTACGCGCTCGGGACCGCCGCGATCGCCTGGGGCGCCGCCGGAGGCTGGAACGAGGGCGTCTTTCGCGCCTATTACCTGTTCGGCGGACTGCTCACCGCTGCGCTGCTCGGCGCCGGCTCGCTGGCCGGAGCAGGAGTGCGGGCGGCGGTTCCGGCCACGCTCGTGTACACGGGGCTGGCGGCCGGGGTCGCGCTCGCCGTCCCGCTCGAGGCGTCCGTCGCCGGAACGTCGATCCCGGAAGCGCAGCAGCACCTCGCACTCTTCCCCGCTCGCATCCTCGCGATCCTCGGCAACTTCGCGGGATCGCTCGCGCTCGTCGCCGTCGCCGTCGCCGGGTTCCGCCGGCGGCCGCTCGGGAACGCGCTCTTGCTCGCCGGCTTTGCCCTCGCAGCGGCCGGAAGTGCGGTCGCCGGGCTCGGCGCTGCGCAGACCGCAGCCTTTGTTGCGCTTGCAGCCTGCCTTTTGTACGCAGGGTCCGTTTTGCGTACGTGACGGTTCTTACCTTTTGCAAATAAGCCGTTTGCTACGCTGACGCGGCTAAAATCGCGCCGGCCCGACGCCCTGCGGCTTCTCCGCGTCGAACCCGCGTCCAGGTTCCCCAGCAAGGAGGCTAGGTGAAGCATCTGTCCGTGCGCGTCCTCATTCTCGCCGGTGCCCTCTGCATCGGGCTGACGGCTTTCGCGCCGCCCACGGAGGCGACCGCCGCCTCCACGCGCGTGGCGCAAATCGAGGCGATCCGCGAGTTCCGGATCGAGACGTGGCGCTGGCAATCGCTGATGCGCAAGCCGCGGACACCGACGCTGTTTACTGAGAGACGCACAAGTGACAGCGCGTATTTGCGGTGGGTCCGCGGCCTCTGGCAGCGTCGCGCCGCACGCGCTGAGCGCCAGGCCCAGAATCCGCCGCGCAAGGCGGCCTGGCTCTGCATCCACCGCCACGAGCGCAACCCGGCCCAGGGCTGGCGGACCCAGACCGGCAACGGCTACTACGGCGGGCTGCAGATGAATGTCAGTTTTCAACGTGCGTATGGCCCCGAGCTGCTGCGGCGGAAGGGCACGGCGAACAACTGGACCGCCGTCGAGCAGATGTGGGTGGCAGAACGGGCCTACCGAAGCGGCCGCGGCTACTACCCCTGGCCGAACACCGCCCGCTACTGCGGCTTGATCTGATCCCGCGCGAGCGCGCGCCTCGAGCGGCGCTCGCGCAACCAGACAGCGAGGAAGACGGCGGCGATGCCGACGACGAGCAGCGTCTCGACGACGGCGCCGCCGACGCCGCCGTGCGCCACTAACCGCGCGAGAGCAGCCACAAGCCACCGACCGTGTAGGCGACCATCAGCGCCAGCATGGCGTACTGCGACCGAAGCGCGTCGCGTTCCCCGAGGAGCGTGACGGCACGGTCGTGCGCGACCGCGAGGCCCGCCACGTGGCCGCCGACGAGCGCACCGACCTGGATGTACCAAACGGTACTGGGCGAGAACGGCGCGATACTGGGTGCGTAATCCACGGTGCCGAGCAGGTCCCAGCCGTAGCCGAAGGGATCGGAGGCGAGGGAGAGCGCGTACTGGCCCTGGATCACCAACAGCGTGAAATAGTGCGCGACCGCGTACACGAGCGCGATCGGAACCAGGCTGAGCAGGAACTCCGGCACGAGCGGCCGCGCCTCCCCGACCAGCCTGCGCGCGATCCGGATCGCGCCGAGATAGGCGAGCGCGACGACGAGGACGCAGGCGACGAGACCCACGAGCGCGAGGCCCGTCGAGATGAGCTCCGCCGTGCCGGGAGAGTCGAGGACGTAGGGCCCTTCGAGGTCGGCGCGCAGGTTCTGCCAGAACGGCGAGCGGCTGAGGCCGTCGAAGCCGACCGACCCGAGCATGACGGCGACGAAGGCGAGCACGCCCGGGGTCGTCTCCCGGCCGGCGAGCCCGGAGAACGGCGTCCGTGCGACGAGCCTGCCGTCGCGCTCGCCGAACGGCGCGATGCGGGCGAGCAGGCCGAAGTAGACGGTGAACGCCTCCCCGTGCTCCGCCCAGGTCCGGCGCCCATACGCGGCCATCCCGAACCAGGTGGCGTAGCTGTAGAGCGCGATCGCGAGCGCCAGCGCGCGCGGACTGGCGGGCTCGGCGTAGCAGAGCTCGAGCGTCGCGAAGCAGAAAAGGGAGAACGCGGCCGGCCACACGCCGAGCCGCTCCGGATAGACGAGCGGCGGCGTCCACTTCCGCCCCAGTCGCGCCCACACCCAGGCAAAGCCGTTCGCGATCGCAAGCCACGGATTCAGTGCCGGCCAGACGTTCCCGAGCAGCAGCTGCACGGGGACGAGGCCAAGCCAGAAGATCACGTAAACGAAGGTCGGCGCGAGATTCTGCGCCGAGGACGGCTCGCCGATGAGCGCGGTCAGGAAGACGAGCGTGAGCAGCCCGGCGGAGACGAGCCCGAGCAGGCCGTGCAGCGCACGCGAGCGGAGAAAGCCCTCGAGCCTGGGCGGCAGCGGCCTTCCGGCGGCACGTCGCTCGAGCTGCGGCCGCTTCCAGAGCACTCCGAGCGCGAGGAACGACAGGACGAGTACGACGGCCCCGCCCCAGAAGAACAGCCAGTCGGGGACCGGCAAGTCCCTGACGCCGCCGATTCCGTGCGCGAGCAGCGTCACGGGCGAACGTCGAGCTCGGCGATCGCGAGGCCGCGGTCTTCCAGCTCGAGCTCGAACCGGCCCGGTGCGGTCGCCGTGAACCGGATCGTCGCGGGCTTGCCCGGGCCTACGTCGGCCGTCAGGTCGTAGCCATGCAGATGCACGTGGTCGGTGAGCTCCGTCCGGACGATGATCGCGACCTGCCGGCCTTTCTTGACTGAATATCGGCGAATGGTTAGGGCCGTGTCGCTCGGCACGGCGATCCGGATCGTGACCGCGTCCGGCGGCTTCGGCGTCGTCGTCGCCGGCGGCTCGGTCGTGGTCGTGGGCGGCTCTGCCTCTGTCGTGGCCGGCGCGGTGGTGGTCGCGGCGGCCGTCGTCGGTGCAGCGTTCTCGTCGTCTCCGGGCCGCAGCGCGAGGAAGAGACTGAGCAGCAGCCCGAGAGCGGCAGCGACCAACGCCACCTTGCGGAAGTCCGAGTTCACGGCCGAGAGGCTACTGGAGCTTCTCGCGCACCAGCTCGCTGACGGCGCGGGCGTTCGCCGTGCCGCCTGTCTCCTTCATCACCTGACCGACGAAGAAGCCGAGGAGGCCTTCCTTGCCACCGCGGTAGGCGGCGACCTGGCCGGGGTTGGCGTCGAGAATGCGCTCCACGATCGGCGCGAGCTCCGCAGTGTCCGACACGGCCTCCTGCTCGAGGTACGGCGCGGCCGAGAAGCCGGGCTGAGTCACGCTACCGAGGGCCTCGTCGAGCGCGGTCCGCGGGATGCGGTCGCGCGCCTCGACGAGCTTCGCCAGCTCGCCGGGGCTGACGGCGCCGACGTCCGCGCCGGCGAGCCGGTTGGCGATCACGTTGGCCGCCGGAACGGACTTCGCGCCGGCCGCCACGGTCGCCTGCCAGAGCGCGTCGAGCCCGCCCGTGACGAGGACGACGGCGCGATCGAGGTCGAGCTCGGCCTCGAGCCGGCGGATTCGCGCCGCCGGGCTTTCCGGCAGCTCGCCGCGCAACCGCTCAACGAGCTCCGCCGAGGGCTCGATGGGTACGAGATCGGGCTCGGGGAAGTAGCGGTAGTCGTCCGCCTCCTCCTTCGAGCGGCGGGCGGTCAGAGCGCCGGTCGCCGCGTCGAAGTCGTAGGTCTCCTGCACGACCTCCTCGCCGGACTCGTAGAGCGCGATCTGCCGCGCTACCTCTGCGTCGATGCCCTGCGCGACGAAGCGAAACGAGTTCATGTTCTTCAGCTCGCAGCGCGTGCGCAGCTCGGACGACCCGGCCGGACGGACGGAGACGTTCGCGTCGACGCGCAGCTGGCCCTTCTCCATTTCCGCGTCCGAGATCCCGAGCTCGACGACCGTCTGGCGCAGCAGCTGCAGAAAGCGGCGCGCCTCCTCGGAGGAGTGGATGTCCGGGCCGGTGACGATCTCGACGAGGGGCGTACCGCCGCGGTTGAAGTCGACGAGCGTCGTGGAGGCGCCGCCGATCCGGCCCGTGCCGCCGCCGACATGCGTGTTCTTGGCGGCGTCCTCCTCGAGGTGCGCGCGGACGATCTCGATCTCGTGGTCGCCGTCCGCGGTCGGCACTAGCACCTTGCCATTAATGCAAGACGGTAGATCGTACTGTGATATCTGATAGCCCTTCGGCAGGTCCGGGTACGGATAGTGCTTCCGCGCGAAGACGGCGCGCTCGGCGATCTCGCAGCCGAGCGCGAGCCCGAGCTTGACCGTCCACTCGAGCGCGGTTCGGTTCGCCACCGGCAGCGCGCCGGGGAAGCCGAGGCAGACCGGGCAGGTCTGCGTGTTCTCACCGCCGCCGAACCCGTTCGCGCAGCGGCAGAACATCTTCGTCCGCGTCTTCAACTGGACGTGAACTTCCAACCCCACGACCGCCTCCCAGCTCATCGCAGTCGCTCCGGAACCGGGTCGAAGCCGATCGCCCGCTCGAGCGCGTGGCCGGCTCGAAAGAGCGTGTTTTCCGAGAGCTGCGGCCCGATCAGCTGCAGGCCGACCGGGAGGCCGTCGGAGAGGCCGCACGGGACGTTCAGGCCCGGCAGGCCCGCCATGCAGGACGGGATCGTCAGCAGGTCGGAGAGGTACATCGCGAGCGGGTCGGCGGTCTTCGCGCCCAGCTCGAATGCCACCGTCGGCGAGGTCGGCGAGACGAGCAGGTCAAAGCGCTCGAACGCGGCGGCGTGCTCACGAACGATCACCGTCCGCACCTTTTGCGCCTGGCCGTAGTAGGCCTCGTAGTAGCCGGCCGAGAGGGCGTACGCGCCGAGCATGATCCGGCGCTTCGGCTCGTCGCCGAAGCCCGCGTCGCGCGTGCGCTCGACCATCGTGTCGTAGCTGCCGGCCTCGACCCGGAGGCCGTAGCGGACGCCGTCGTAGCGGGCCAGGTTCGAGGAGGCCTCGGCCGGCGCGATCAGGTAATAGCAGGGCAGGCCGTACTCGACCGAGCGGGGCAGCTCGCACTCCCCCACCTTGGCGCCGAGCTCTCGCGCCAGCTCGATCGCCTTCTGCACAGCGGCCGTGACGCCGGGCTCGATCCCCTCCGCCTCGTTCATCTCTTTGGGGACGCCGATCCGCAGTCCCTTCAGGCTCTCGCGATCCGGTAGCTCGACGTCCGGCACGTCGACGGTCGTCGAGTCGGCGGGGTCGCGGCCGGCGATGATCGAGTAGAGGCGCGCGCAGTCGCGGACGTTCTTCGCGACCGGGCCGACCTGATCGAGGCTCGACGCGAACGCAACGACGCCGTAGCGGCTGACCGTCCCATACGTCGGCCGCAGGCCGACGTTTCCGCACAGCGCGGAGGGCTGCTTGATCGAGCCGCCCGTGTCGGACCCGAGCCCCCAGGGGGCGAGGCCCGCCGAGACTGCGGCGGCAGTGCCGCCACCCGAGCCGCCCGGAACCCGCCCGGGGGACCACGGGTTGTGCGTCGGGCCGTAGGCAGAGTTCTCGGTCGACGAGCCCATCGCGAACTCGTCGGTGTTCGTCTTCCCGAGCAACGGCAGCCCCGCGGCCTTGCAGCGCGCGGCCACGGTCGCGTCGAAGACGGGGACGTAGCCCTCGAGGATCTTCGAACCGGCGGTTGTCTCGACGCCCTCGGTGGAGATCACGTCCTTGAGCGCGATCGGTACGTTGTCACCGGCGGGCTCGTCGACGGTCCGGAGGTAGCAGTTCAGCTCGGGGTCGCGCTCGGCGACAGCGTCGAGATAGGCGCGATGGAGCTCGGCACCCGAGACCTCCTTCCGCTCGAGCAGCCCGAGAGCCTCCTCGGCGGTCAGACGCAGCGTGTCGATCATGTGGTTGGCGGCACCTTGAAGAGGTCGCCCTCGCGCGTCGGGGCGTTGGCAAAGGCCTGGTCGAGCGACAGCGACTCGCGCGGCTCGTCTTCGCCCCAGCCGTTGACGAGCTCGAGCGGGTGCGAGGTCGGTGGCACGTCGGAGAGGTCGAGCTCGCTCACCTTCGAGACCGCCTCGAGGATCGCGCCAAGCTGTTCGGTGAGCCGCTCGACCTCGTCGTCGGTCAGCTCGAGCCGCGCGAGCTTCGCGACGTGCAGCACCTCTTCATGTGTGATCGCCATCTCGTCAATCCTTCCAAATGCGGGTGGTGGCACGGGCAGAGCCCGTGCGCTTCAGGGGTCTTCGCGCGGACACGGGCTTTGCCCGTGTCCTTGCGCAAAAAGGAACGGGCCCCCTCTCGGGAGCCCGTTCGAAGCTCGACCCGGAGGGTGTACTAGCCGGCCGTGACGTTCGCGGCCTGAGCGCCCTTGGGGCCCTGGACGACCTCGAACTCGACCTTCTGACCTTCGGTCAGCGACTTGTAGCCGTCCATCGTGATCGCGGAGAAGTGCACGAAGACGTCCTCGCCACCCTCACGCTCGATGAACCCGTAACCCTTTTCGTTCGAGAACCACTTGACGGTGCCCTGAGCCAACTGTGTTTCCTCCTTGCGGTGAAGCGACGGCCCAGGCACCGAGCCGCCGACCTTGATAAAGCGCGCGAAACATAGCCTTACACGCCGGGATGTGCAAGAGCACCTGTCCGGTAACGGGCCGCGCGCACCGTGCTCCGCAGCAGCATCGCGATCGTCATCGGGCCAACCCCGCCCGGCACGGGCGTCAGCAACCCGGCTCGGGCGGCCGCCCCAGGGGCGACGTCGCCTGCGAGCCCGTCCTCCGTGCGCGTGATCCCGACGTCGATCACGGCTGCGCCCACTTTCACCATTCCGGGCTGCACGATCCCCGGCACGCCGACGGCGGCGACGAGCACGTCGGCTCGCGAGGTCTCCGCGGGGAGGTCGCGCGTACGCGAGTGGCAGATCGTGACGGTCGCGTGGCGATGGAGCAGCAGCAAGGCGGCGGGTTTGCCGACGATGTCGCTCCGCCCGATCACGACCGCGTGCGCCCCCTGCAGCTCGACGTCGTACTCGTCGAGCAGCGCGAGCACGCCGAGCGGCGTCCCCGGCACGTGCGCGGGAGTGCCGGCGAGCAGCAGGCCGGCGTTCAGCGGGTGGAAGCCGTCCACGTCCTTTACCGGGTCGACGGCGCGGATCACGCGCCCCTCGTCGATCCCTTCCGGCAGCGGCAGCTGGACAAGGATTCCGTCGATCGCGTCGTCGGCGTTCAGCTCGGCGACGAGCGTGAGCAGCTCCTCCTCGGTCGTCGTGGCGGTCAAGCGTAGGTCGCGCGCCTCCATTCCCACCTCGAGCGTCGCCTTGTGCTTCATCCGGATGTAGACGTCCGAGGCGGGATCGTCGCCGACCAGCACCGTTGCGAGGCCGATCGATCGCGGGAACGCGGTGACCTCACGCGCGACCTCCGCGCGGATCCGTGCGGCGAGAGCCCTCCCGTCCATGATGGTCGCGTTCAAGAGCGGAAGGATAGTCCGCAAGTGCTGCGCGCAGCCTCGCCGCGTACGGCTCGCGCTCGTCGGCAGAGACCCAGCGCACTTCGAGGTCGCGCAGATAGAGGTCGTCCCCGGCGTTCCGCGGGAAGACGTGGAAGTGCAAGTGCCACACGTCTTGCCCAGCGCCCGGCTCGTTGTGCTGCCGGGTGGAAACGCCCTCGCAGCGGTAGCTCGCGCGCATCGCGCGGGCAACCTTCGCGACGGTCCTGTAGACGGCTGCCAGCACGCCGTCCGGGATCTCGTACAAGTGCTCGTGATGCTGGTTCGGGACGACGATGACATGCCCCGGATTCCCCGCCCACCACTTCGGCGACACGAAGGCCGTCGTCTCGGCGTCGCGCAGGACCACGTCGCTCTCGCTGTTCCGTTGAGTCTCGCTGCCGGCGATCAGGGCACAAAACGGGCAGTCGTAGCCCGGCGGTGCATGGCTGATCATCTGTCGACTATCGCAGGGCGAGAACCGAGTGTCGTCCGAGGTAGGGTCGCGTCACATGAGGCACTGGGGCGAGCGGCTTAGACCGCGCGGAGCGCTCTGGCACAACCGCGACTTCCGGCGGCTCTGGGCGGCGCAGACCGTCAGCCAGTTCGGCAGCGAGATCACAGGCCTCGCTCTGCCGCTCGTCGCGATCCTCCTGCTCGATGCGAGCACCTTCGAGATCGCCGCCCTCGCCGTCGTGGACTGGCTTCCCTTCTTCCTCTTCAGCCTCCCGGCGGGCGTCTGGATCGATCGGCTGCCCCGTCGTCCGATCCTGATTGCCGCCGATCTCGGTCGTGCGGCAGTGCTGGGCTCAATCCCGCTCGCGTACGTCTTCGACATTCTGACGCTGGGACAGCTCTACCTGGTCGGTCTCCTCGCGGGCACGTTCACGGTGTTCTTCGACCTCTCCTACCAGTCGTACCTGCCTTCGGTCGTCGAGCGCGACGAGCTCAGTGAGGGCAACTCGAAGCTCGAGGTGAGCCGCTCGTCCGCGCAGGTGGCCGGCCCCGGCGCGGCGGGGGTGCTCGTCAGCGTTCTAACCGCGCCCTATGCGATCCTCGTCGACGCGATCAGCTTCCTCGCGTCCGCGCTCTTCCTCTCGCGGATTGCGCGCCCGGAGCCAAAACCCGTTAGATCCCGAGAGGAACGAGTCGGGTTCCGCACGGAGATTCGTGAAGGGCTGCGGTTCGTGCTGCGCCACCCACTCCTGCGGCCGATCGTGATCTTCGTCGGCGCCAGCAACGTCTTCGTGACCATGCTCTTCGCGATCTATCTCGTCTACGCGGTGCGCGAGCTGGGTCTCGACGCAAAGACAATCGGGGTGATCTTCTCGCTCGGGAGCCTGGGCTCCCTGGTCGGCGCGCTGACTGCGAGTCGCGTCGCCCGGCGTGCCGGAATCGGCCCAGGTCTGATCTCGGCCGCAACGACCGGCGGTCTCGGGCTGCTCCTGATCCCGCTCGCGAGGGGCGACCTGGTGATTCCCTTGCTCGTGGTCGCAAACGTCCTCTGGGGCTTTTTCGTCCTGAACTACTTCGTCAGCGCGATCAGCTTGATCCAGGCGATCACGCCGGATCACCTCCTCGGCCGAACAAACGCCTCGCGCCGGTTCCTCGTCCAGGGCGTGATTCCCGTCGGCGCCCTTCTCGGAGGAACGCTCGGAACCGTCCTCGGTCTGCGCACCACGGTCGCGATCGGCGCAATTGGAGCGTCAGTGGCCGTTCTCCCGCTCGTGCTCTCGCCCCTGAGGACCGTGAAGACGACGGAGGATGCCGAGGAGCTCGTGCGCGGCTACAACGAGCGGTTCGCCGTCGGCGAATAAGCTCTCGACCATGGAGCTGCGGAAGTGGCCGCGCCGAAACGACGCGGAGTCGATCAACGCGCGCCGCGAGGAGATCCGGGGCGTCGTCGGCGACGAGCCGCTCGCGCACGACGACGAGGCCTGGTCGCGCGCCCAGGAGTCGCACACCGGCGCCGCCGTCATTCCCGTCTCCGTGGTCGGGCCACTGCTCGTCGAGCTCGGGTCCTACGAGCTCGAGGAGCCGGAGGGAACGTTGCGGGAGACCCGCCGCGTCCGGGAGGAGATCCTCGTCCCGCTCGCGCACACCGAAGGGGGACTCTCGGCCTCGATGTCGCGCGGCCTGAAGGCGGCGGCGACCTCGGCCGGTTTCAGAACATATGTCCTGCAGGACAGAATGACACGAGCATCATGCTTTATTTGCAAAGACGTCGAAGAAGCCGTCCAACTTGCAAAGTGGCTCGAGGGCTCGGTCGACGATCTGCGCGCGTACCTCGCCGCGCTCGACGACCCGTCGCTTTCGCGGCGCGCGAAGCTGCGCGAGGTGAAGACGCACGTCGTCGGCCCCATGTGCCACGTCCTCTGGGCCTGGACGACCGGGGACGCCTGCGGGCCGAACATGATGACGCGGAATAGCTACGCGCTGAACATGGGGTACGTAATGCAGCACGCGCCGGTGAAGCCCGAGCGGGCGGTCCTCGAGGCGAACATGGGGGGCGACAAGAAGCCGTCCTACGAGTTCTTCCAGTCGGGACACGGCAAGACCGTGCTCGTCGAGGCGACGCTCGACGCTGAGACGGTCCGGCGCGTGCTGCGCACGACCGTGGACGACCTCTTGGAGCTCTCCTGGGCGGGCACGCACGGCGCGGTCGCGTCCGGGATGCAGTCGATCGCGTTCACCCCGGCCTCTGCAATCGCAGCGATCTTCGCCTGCACCGGCCAGGACCTCGGAATGGTCGGCACGAGCTCGATGGCGCACGGGACAGCGCGCCGCACCGAGGACGGGAGCCTCCAAGCCGCGATCCGCTTCCCCGGGCTGGAAGTCGGCACCGTCGGCGGCGGCACCACTCTTCCCTACGCGCGCTCGTGGCTCGCGCTGCTCGACTGCGCCGGCACCGGCAGGGTGCACCGCTTCGCTCAGATCGTCGCTGCGGCTGCGCTCGCGCTCGAGATCTCGGCGTCCGCGGCGATGGCGACCGCAGGATCGGAGAACTTCTTCCGGGCGCACCACGAGCGCGGTGGCCTGCGCTGAAGACAGCGCAGGCCGGCGATAAGCTGCAGCAGATGTCCGCCGACCCGATCTCCGAGCCAGTCTCCGCCGAAGCGACCTACGCGCCTCTGATCGAGGCCGAGCGCGCGGCCGAGGCGGACGCGGCCCAGGACGAGAAGGGCCGCGGCGTGCTCCGCTTCTACGAGCTCGCCAAGAAGCAGGAGTGGCAGGTGCGCGACCTCCCGTGGGGGGACGTCCCGCCGATCCCGGAGACGCGCGCCGGCGCCTCCCCCGAGAAGAAAGAGCGTCGCCAGGCGGTCTGGCGCTCGGTGATCACCCAGCAGCTGCAGGCTGACGAGCTCGCCGTGATGATGGCCGGACAGCTCCTGAACCTCGCCCCGCATCCCGAGGCGAAGCTCTACTACTCGACGATGGTGCAGGACGAGGCGCGGCACGTGGAGGCCTGGCTCAAGCTGTCGAAGGAAGCGGGCGGCACTGCCGAACCCGACCCGTATCTCGACGAGCTCGTGAAGATGACGCTCGAGGCGGAGACGCTCGAGGAGAAGGTCTTCCAGATGCAAGTGTTCTTCGAGCGGCTGATCATCCCGCGCTTCCGCCTGATCGCCCGTTCCTCCCGCGGAACCGTGCTCGAGGACGTGTGCAACCGGCTCACGATCGACGACGGCATCCACCACAGCGCCGGGGTCGCGTACGAGCGCGTGCTGCTCGAGCACGCGTCGAAGAAAACAAAGGACCGGCTGATCAAGGCCGCGAACCGGCTGTTGCCGCTGTTTGTCAAGCACGCGCTGTGGCGGCCGAAGGAGCGCGCCTGGATCGGCGAGGTGATGCGCGAGACCGACATCCGGCGCCTGCAGGAGGACGTCAAGGACGGGATCCGCATGGCGGCGAGCCTCGGGCTCGACGTCTCCGAGATCGAGCTTCCCTTCTCCACCTGAGCGAAGTCGGCCGCTCATCCCACTGCCGACTCCTCCACCGCCGATTCCTCCACATCATGATCCGGCCTGCTTCGGCTGCGGCGAGAACGAGCTCGGCCTGCACATGGCGCTGCCCGAAGCGGAGGGCGTCGAGGCCTACGAATCCCCAATCACCTTTTCCGGACACCATCAGGGCGGACCCGGGATCGTGCACGGCGGCATCGTCGGCGCCGCGCTTGACGAGGCGTGCGGGCTGCTCGCGACCTGGCACCGCTTCCCGGCGGTGACGGCGCGGATCGCGATCCGCTACCGCCGCCCGGTCCCGATCAACCGACCGCTCCGGATCTCCTCACGCCTGACCGTGGACCGTGGCCGGCGGATCGAGATCGCGGGAGAGCTGCGGGACGGCGACGAACTGCTCGCCGAGGCCGACGGGGCCTTCCTCCACGTCCTGCTCGAGCACTTCCTCGCCACGCCCGAGGGTCGCGCCGCGAGCGAGTCGTGGGCCCGGCGGCTCGCGGACGACCGCCCGACGATTGATCTCTAAAGCCGCATAACCCTCACCGCAGCGCTCGTGGCCGGGCGCTCGACCGCGGAGACCCCGACGCGCTACCGTCCGCGCGTGGCGCAGATCACCGTCTCCACGACCCAGCTGTCGGGACTCGCCGGCGTTGTGCGGGGGTTCGTCCGGCTCGTCAGGCGGATCGCCCTCGCCGCCGTGATCGGGGTGGTACTCCTGGCCGCAGTACTGGCGCGGGGCGGCTTCTCCGCGGCGGATGCCGTCGTCACGGCGCTGCTGCTGGCGCCGCCGGGGATCCTGCTCCTCTTCGCGCAGGGGCTGGCCGAGCTGATCGCCCTGCCCGAGCGCCTGCGGCGGATGCCGGGAGAGGGCGGACAGCGGCTCGACGAGCTCACCCGGCTCGCCGGCGAGGCGCGTACGGCGCGGCTTCGCGGCGTCCCTTCGCTGCTCTGGCGTCTGCGAGGAACACTCGATTCGTTCCGCGACCTTGCTGGGGTCGCGCTGCCGATGCGCGTGCTCGCGCCTCCGTTCCTCGGCGTGACCGCGATCGCCGCGTTGCTGTGCGTCGTCCTGGCAGGCGCCGGCGTGATCGCGCTGCTCGTCCTCGTCGACTGACTCTTAAGCGGCGTTCAGGAAGGTGCGGCAAGCTCTCCGCATGACCGAACTCGAGAAACAGCTCACCCGCCGCCGACTCCTGGGGCTCGGCCTCGCCCTACCCCCGCTCGCCGTTCTCGCGGGCTCCGACCTGTTCGCCCGGCAGGCGCTCGCGGCCACGCCCGAGATCCTGGAAGCAGACGACGACCCGACCCCGGCGCTCACCGAAGGCCCCTACTTCACGCCGAGCTCGCCGAAACGGAAGTCGATCGTCCCTGCCGGCGTCTCGGGAACGCGGATGACCCTGACCGGCCGCGTCCTGACGACGACCGGCCGCCCGGTTGCGAACGCGCTGATCGACTGGTGGCAGGCCGACGCGCGCGGCGAGTACGACAACAGCGGCTACCGCTTTCGCGGGCACCAGTTCACCGACGCCCGTGGCCGCTACAACCTCTTCTCGGTCGTCCCGGGCCTCTATCCCGGCCGGACGAAGCACATCCACGTGAAAGTGCAGGCGCCGCATCGGCAGGCGCTGACGACGCAGCTCTTCTTCCCCAGGGTCGCTGCGAACCGCAGCGACGGGATCTTCGCCTCGGGATGCCTCGTCCGGGGCTGGCGCACGGCAAACGGTCGTCACCTCGCCACGTTCGACTTCGTCCTCGATGTGTGAAACCGGGCCGGGAGCGAAGCGACCCTTCAGGGATCTTCGCGCGATGACCATCTGCGACCGCAGATGCTCATCTTGCGCAGCAAAGAAGGCGACGAGCGGACTCGAACCGCTGTACGAGGCTTTGCAGGCCTCTGCCTAACCACTCGGCCACGTCGCCGCGCGCGCCCATCCTAGCGAGCGCCCGTATCCGTCCCTCCGCCTGCGCCGTTGTACGTGCGTCAACTGAACACA
>Ga0183260_10001312_pt1 | contig 20979 bp, 16 predicted proteins | sample AntDrymUQ4972206_2_FD_129768 | JGI IMG/M metagenome (GOLD analysis project Ga0183260, IMG submission 129768) | Polar desert sand microbial communities from Dry Valleys, Antarctica - metaG UQ497 (22.06) (version 2) (version 2) | ecosystem: Environmental > Terrestrial > Soil > Desert | place...
CTAACGACCGCCGACGGCGTCGTACGCCGCACGCCCCGCGGTCCAGAGCAGCACCCAGCACCACGGCAGGAAGACCACTCCCCCGACGCCATCGGCGATCCCCGCGCTCGGTCGACCGGTCGGGACGCGCTCGCTCGCGCTCGCGAGCGACCCGAGTCCAGCCAGCGCGAGCCCGCCGCGGCCACCCCCCACAGGCAGCGGCGACGCGGCGGAGTGAGGAGGGAGCTTAGGTCGTCTCCACTTGGGCCGACCCGAAGTCGGGCAGCGTCAGCGCGCCGTCGGCGCCGAGGGTGAACCCGGGGTTGTAGGCGACCTCCCAGGCGTGACCGTCGGGATCGGTGAAGTAGCCGGCGTAGCCGCCGTAGAACGTCGCCGCCGCCGGCCGAGTGATGGCGCCGCCGGCCGCACGCGCGACGGACAGCACGTCGTCGACCTCGCCCTCTGACCGCAGGTTCTGGGCGAGCGTGATCCCGGCGAACCCAGCCGCGGCGGCGGATGGCAGGCCCGCGTCCGCGGCCAGCTTGTCGCGATCCCACAGGACGACCGCCATGGCGCCGGCCTGGAAGAAGACGGTCTCCTCGACCTCCTGACCTCGCCAGCCGAGCGCCTCGTAGAACTCGCGCGACCGCGCCAGGTCGGATACGCCGAGGGTGATCAGGCTGACCCGCTGCTCCATGGCCGCACGGTACTCACGGCCGACGTCAGGACACACGCCAGTCGTAGCCGTACAGCGGAATGCCGAGCTCGACCTTGTACGCCGGGATCTGGCTGGCCGCGAAGCGAGCGCACGTATCGGCTGCATTGCCACGAGGACAGGCAGGGCGAACGCCAAGGTAAGGGCGCCCCGAAGCGCCACCACGCAGTCGTCGATCGATGACAGATCGGCTCCGCCCCAACGGTTTTAGTGACCATCGGTGGCAAAACCGCGGCTTCTGAGACTTGACGTGACCTGAAGTAAGTGAGTTGTGGCGGACAGTCGCGTCACGAAGGGCGTAAGGGCTGCCAAACGCGGGCATCTCCGCTCTGTAACTGCGTGGCTACGCCCGGTGACCGGCGAGACGCCAGCAACCAAAACCCGACGTTTGGAGCGGCTGTGGTGAAGCACGCCCTCAAGCAGGTCGCGACGTACGAGCGCCCAGGTGCGCTGGGCGTCGACGTCCTCTCGAGCGTGCCGCTGCCGGAGTGGTGCCTGCCGCGCACCGAGCTGGACCCCGGCATCGACGACAGCACAGACCTCCGTCCGGCACACCGCGTCGACGTCCGACCGGCTCGCCGGCGTCGGCGGGCCCTGCGACGCAACGGCCACCGGCCGGACTGGCAGCGCACCGTCGTGCTCATCCCCGCGCACAACGAGGAGGAGCAGATCGCCGCGGCGATCGAGTCGGTGCTCGCGCAGTCATATCGCCCCGCGCTCGTCGTCATCGCCGCGGACAACTGCACCGACCGCACCGTCGAGATCGCACGGCGCTACCCGGTCGTCGTGATGGAGACGGTCGACAACCGGCACCGCAAGGCGGGCGCGCTCAACCAGGCGTGGATCCGCTACTGCCAGGACGCCCGGTTCGTCGTGACCATGGACGCCGACACGATCCTCGACCCCCAGTGCATCGAGCGGATGCGCGCGCTGATGTGCGAGCAGCACGACATCGGCGGCGTGTGCGGACGTCCGCTCATCAAGCAGCCGCCGGCGGGCATGAGTCGCTGGAGCTCCGTCCTGTGGCACCTGCTGGCGCTGGACTTCGCGGCGTATGACCAGACGCTCGTCCGGCGCAAGTACGCCACTGAGGTGCTCGGCGGATTCGGCTCGCTGTTCCGCAACGCGGCCCTTCGCGACGTCGCGAAGCTCCACGGGACGCCGTGGGCAACCGACAGCATCGTCGAGGACTACCGGCTCTCCCTCGATCTGCGCCAGGCGAAGTGGCGGATCCGGGTGTCGCCCGACGCGCGCGCCTACACCGACTCTCCGGGCACGCTGCGCGCGCTGTGGCAGCAGCGACTGCGGTGGTCCGGGGGCACCTTCCAGGAGATGGTCCGGGCCGGGTGGCAGCCGTGGACGCGTCGCAGCTGGGTCTCCTACGCCGGCGTGCTCTTCGGCGTCGCGCTCCGTCTGCTCACCGTCGTCGCGGTCGCGCTGCTGCTGGTCGGCGACATCCCGGTGCGGCTGAGCTGGTTCTGGGCGGCGCCGTTCGCCGTCGCCGCAGTCGACCGGCTCGTCGTCGTCGCGAAGATGCGCCACAAGACGCCTCTCGACTTCCTGCTAGCGGCGACCGTGCTCCCGATGGAGCTGCTCACCCTCGCCGGCCAGGCCTGGGCCATGCGCTCCGCCTGGCTCGTGCTCCGCAAGAGGCAACTCAGCTGGTGACCGAACGCTTCTCCCCTTCCCCCCAAAATTCAGCTCAGGAGGACACCATGTACCACACCACCACGACCGGCACGATCGTCGCCGGCGGCACCATCACCCCCGTCGTCGGCGCGATCGTCGCTGAACGCGGTGCTGACGCCCCCGTCGCCGCCGTCGCTCAGGGCCCCAGGCTCGTCGCCGCCGGCGCCGACGTGCTCGGCTCGACCGACGTCGTCGAGGTCCTCGGCGTGAAGTTCGTCAACGACGGTGGCAACCCGCTCGTCGACGCCGCGCGCGGGGTCGCCGACGGCACGCTGCCGTTCACCGGAACAGCCGTGCTGTTCCTCGCGCTGACCGCGATCACACTGATCCTGCTCGGCCTGTCGGTCATCCGGATCTCGCGGAACCTGGCGACGCCGTCGGTCTGAGCGCCAGGTCCACGCGTCATGCCGACCGGGTAAGACGCCCCACTCACCCATTCCCCCACCATCTTTTCGACTGCACGACCACTTTCGCGGCGCCGAAAGTGGTCGTGGGGTCGAAAAGAGGTGCAGGGGCGCTGCGTCAGTGACGGCGCAGGGGCGCTGCGTCAGAGGTGCAGGGGCGCTGCGTCAGACGGCGCGGAGAAACTCAGCAACAGCGGGTACGACGACCTCCGGCGCCTCCTCGTGCGGCCAGTGCCCGACGCCGGGGACGCTGAGCATCGTCGCGCTCGCACCGAGGTCGCGCACCACCGCCTCGCCGTCCGACAGCGCGATGATCGGGTCGGCCGCGCCCCACACCACGAGCGACCGCTCGACCTGGACCTTCGAGCGCGGCGCCGCGGGCGACGCGCCGTCGCCGCGGCCGAGCAACGAGCCGGCCGCCTTGAGCACCCGGGGCCTCGTCGTCGCGCGGTAGTAGGCGAGCATCGCGTCGACGCGCGCAGGATCTCGGTAGCTGTCGAGGTAGTGCGCGCGCAGCTCGTCCGGCAACGGCTGCGACGCCTTCCACCCGTAGCCGAACGCGGCGTCGACGAAGCGTGATCCGCTGAGCCGGATCGCCAGCTCGGGCAGCGCGGGGAGCGCGAAGAAGGGCACGTGCGCGGCCCGCAGCAGGTTCATCTGGCGGTACGGCCCCGAGATGTCGACCAGCCGCCGGACCAGGTCCGGCCGGGCGCCGGCAAGTGCCAGCGCCAGCGCCCCGCCCCAGTCGTGCCCGACGACGTCGACCGGGCCGTCGACCTCGTGCATGACCAGCGCGGCGAGCTCGGCGACGACGGTGGGCACGTCGTACGGGTCGCGCGTCTCCGAGCGCCCCAGGCCCTTGAGGTCCGGCGCGATGACGACGCGGTCCTTCGCGAGGTCCGGCATCAGCCGCTGCCAGCACGCGGCCGTCTCCGGTACGCCGTGGAGCAGCAGCACCGGCGTGGTACGGCGCTTGCGCGCAGGGCCGGCGCGGTGCAGATGGAAGCGCACGCCCTCGACGGCGACGTAGCGGGAGTCGGCGCCGGGAATCTCCGGCCGGGTCGGCGCAGCTTCGGCGGCAGTCGTCATGCGTAGAACACCTTCTCCACCACCGCCCGGGCGCGCCGCGTCGCCCGCCGGTAGCTGTCGAGGAACTCCGCACGGCTCCCGGCAGGGTAGCCGACCGCGCGCGCGACCCCGGCGAGTGTCCGGGCGTCCTCCGGCAGCACGTCCTGCTGGCGCCCCCGCACCAGGGTGAGTCCGTTGCGCGCCGACGACGCGGCCCGCCATGCGGTCACCAGTACGTCGGCGTCCTCCGCCTCGAGCAGCCCGGCGTCGACCGCGGCGGCGAGCGCGTCGAGCGTCGACGCCGTCCGCAACCCGGGCACCGCGTGGGCGTGCCGGAGTTGAAGCAGCTGCGCGGTCCACTCGACGTCGGCGAGAGCGCCCGGGCCGAGCTTCGTGTGCCGGTGCCGCTCGACGCCGCGCGGCAGGCGCTCGGTCTCCACCCGAGCCTTGACCCGGCGAATCTCGCGGACCGCCGCATCCGGTAAGTCGGCCGGCCAGCGCACCGGCGCGACCAGCTCCTCGAATCGCCGGCCGAGGTCGGCGTCACCGGCGACGACTCGCGCGCGCAGCAGTGCCTGCGCCTCCCAGACCGCCGCGCGCCCGGTGTAGTAGCGCGCGTAGCCGGACAGGCTCAGGGACAGGGGTCCCTGCCGGCCCTCGGGCCGCAGGTCGGCGTCGACCACGAGCGGCGGGTCCGGCGCCGGCAGCGCGAGCAGCCGGCGCAGCTCTTCGGCGACCTGCTTCGCGGTCGCCGCGGCCGCCGCGTCCGACGTACCGGTCAGCGGCTCGTGGACGAACATCACGTCCGCGTCGGAGCCATATCCCTGCTCGCGCCCGCCGAGGCGGCCCATGCCGATGACGGCGAGTCGCACGCCGAGCGGGTCACCGCGCTCCGCGGCGACCCGCCTCGTGGCGATGGTGAGGGTTGCCGCGAGGGTCGCATCGGCGACGTCGGACAGGGCCGGGCCGACGGCGTCGACGTCGAGCAGGCCGAGCAGGTCGGCGCAGGCGACCCGGAGCAGCTCGTGCCGTCGCAGGCCGCGCACGGCGGCCGCAGCGGCCTCCGCGGAGTCGTGCCGCGCGACGACCGAGCCGAACTCCTCGTGCAGCGCGTCGGGTGACCGCGGCTTGAGCTCGGCGTCGCGGGCGACGATGCCCACCGCCTCGGGCGCACGGCCGATCAGGTCGGCGACGAAGCCGCTGGAGGCGAGCAGGTTGGCCAGCCGCTCGGCGACGACCTCGGACTCCCGGAGCAGCGTGATGAACCACGGAGATCCGCCGAGCTGCTCGGCCACCGTGCGGAAGGCAAGCAGCCCGGCGTCCGGGTCGTGCGCGCCGGCGAACCACGGCAGCATGACCGGCAGCATCGTGCGGAGCACCTGCGCGCGTCGGGAGAGCCCGCCGGTCATCGCCTCGAGGTTGCGCAGCGCGCCGGCCGGGTCGGCGAAGCCCAGCGCTTCCAGGCGCTCCGTCGCCGCGGAGGACGACAGCCGGATGGCGTCGGCCGGCAGCCGCGACACCGCAGACAGCAGCGGACGGTAGAAGAGCTTCTCGTGCAGCCGGCGTACCTCGACCGCGTGCCGCACCCGCTCGCGGAGCAGTGCCTCGGACGCGGTCCCCGCGCCGGAGTCGCGGAAGCCCATGCTGCGGGCGAGCCAGCGCAGCGCCGCCTCGTCGGTGGGCAGGGTGTGCGTACGACGCAGCCGCTGCAGCTGAAGCCGGTGCTCCACGCCGCGGAGGAACCGGTAGGCGTCGGCCAGCCGCCCGGCGTCGTCCCCGCCGACGTACCCGCCGGCGGAGAGCCGGTCCAGGCCCTCGAGCGTGCTGAGCACGCGCAGCGTCTCGTCGGCCCGGCCGTGGACCAGCTGCAGCAGCTGGACGCTGAACTCGACGTCGCGCAGGCCGCCGGGCGCCAGCTTGAGCTGCCGATCCGCCTCGCGCGCCGGGACGCTGCCCTCGACCCGTCGCTTCATCGCCTGCACGTCGGCGACCAGGTCGGGCCGCGGCGCGTCGGACCAGACGAGCAGGCCGATCGTCCGCACGTACTGCTGGCCCAGCGCGAGGTCGCCGGCCACCGGCCGGGCCTTGAGCAGTGCCTGGAACTCCCAGTTCTTCGCCCAGCGCCGGTAGTACGCGTCGTGGCTGGCGAGAGTGCGCACGAGCGGACCGGCCCTGCCCTCCGGGCGCAGCCCCGGGTCGACCGGCCAGATCGCCCCCTCGCGCGTCGTCGTCGAGCAGGCGCGGATGAGCCCCTCGGCCAGCCGCGTCGCGGTGCGCAGCGCAGCGGCCTCGTCGCCGCCGGGCAGCGGCTCGCCCACGAAGACCACGTCGACGTCGCTGACGTAGTTGAGCTCCCGCCCGCCGCACTTGCCCATGGCGATCACCGCGATGCGGCACGGCGCGACGTCGTCCGGCAACTCGGACGCCGCGATCGCGAGCGCGGCATCCAGTGTCGCCGCGGCCAGGTCGGCCAGCTCCGCGGCGACGTCCTCGACGGGAAGCGTGCCGCCCACGTCTCGCGCGGCGAGCCGAAGCAGCGCCGAGCGGTACGCCGTGCGCAGCGCGTCGTACGCCGCTGCGGCCGGCAGCGCCGCCCGTGGGAGACCCGCGCCCCACGGCAGCGGCTCGACCTCACTCGCGCCGACCGCCGCGAGCAGCTCCTCACGGAGCCCGAGGGCGCTGGGCCGTGACGCGCTCATGCGCTCGTCGGCGAGCACCGCCCACGTGCGCGGGTGCCGCACCAGGTGGTCACCGAGGACGGTCGACGCGCCGAGGACACCGATCAGCCGGTCGCGCAGCCCCCGCGACGACCGCAGCGCCGCGAGCAGCACCGCCGGCTTGGGCGCCGCGTCGACCAGGCGGGCGAGCGTCCCCAGCGCCAGGTCGGGGTTGGCGGCCTGCGCGAGCGCAGCGATCACCGCGGCCGCCCCGGCGTCGGCGGGGCCTGCCTCGGCGTAGAGCCGCAGCCCGTGCGGGCCGAGCAGGTCGGCCGCGGTGCGTGGGTCGGCGAAGCCGAGACGGGTCAGCCGCGCGTCTGCGGGACCCGGGCTCGGCACGGGGTCAGCCTAGGCGAGCGTCGTACGCCGCTCGCGTCGTGGCGACGGAGCGGACGCTGCAGCGCAGGTCAGCGGTCGGTGACCGTGGACACGGCCAGCGCCGTGCGGTGCCGGCGGGCGAGGACCACACCCATGCAGGCCGAGCCCATCAGCGCACCCCCGGCGAGGACGACCGCGGCGGCGCCGACCGGGTCCTCGCGCTCACGAGGCGGCAGCGAGCTCATCGCGAACTCCTCCTCCTCCTCACGCCGGACGTCGAGGCCGACCGTCGCGATCTGGACCTGCTCCTGCTCCTCGTACGCCGTGCCGGCGTTGACCTGCGCCTGGATCTGCGGCTGCACCTGCGGCGCGGGGTTGATCTGCGGGGCCGGGACGGGCACCGGCGGGGCGGGCACCGGCGGCTGCGCGGGCGCCGGCTGCTGCTGCTGCGGTGGCACCACCGGCGGAAGCAGCGCCGCTGCGGCCGGCGGGATGCCACAGGTCACCAGCGCGGACGCCTCGGCGATCGTCGCCTCCTTGAGGGCCGCGCCGAACTGGACCTCGTAGCTGCCGGGTTCCACGCCGCGGCAGCTGACCACTGCGCGCAGCAGGATGGTGCTGTCCGCCTTGACGTTGACCGGCAGGATCTTCTGCGGCTGCAGGCTCTGCAGGACCGGGCTGTTCGTCCGCGTGTAGAACCGCAGGTCCTGGACGTCGGAGACCGCGTTGAGGATCTGGACGAGCGTCTTCGCCAGGTTGCCGGTGCCCGAGCACACCAGGCCGGCGCCGGCCGCGAGCTCGGCGACGCCGTCACCCGTGCAGTCGACGCCGCCAGCTCCGGCGACCGCGCCGGTCGCGCGGGCCATGTCGCCCATGTCCTTACGGGCGAGCGGCAGGACCGCGAGGCCGACGTGCTTGATGTTCTTCTCGCGCAGCGCAGCTGCGGTGTCCGCGAAGCTCGGCGAGCCCGGGAGATCGCGGTTCCACTCCTCGTTGCCCGCGTGCAGCAGGACGCGCAGCGAGTCGCGACGGTAGTTGGCCTGCTTGTTGCGCGGGATCCCGCACGTGGGCAGCGCGGGGTTGATGTCGCACGCGCTCAGCGCCTGGAACTCGAAGTCGTTGCGTCCGGCGCCGGTCGCGCTCTGGAAGAGCGCGTCGAGGATCGGCTCCTGGTTGCCCTTCGTGCTCTTGGGATCGAGCGACTCGAGCGCGTCGAAGAAGGCCTTCGTGACCGGGCCGATGTCGACCAAGCGGTCGTACATCGGGTTCACCGGGTCGCTGATCGTCGTGTAGTAGCCCAGGCCGACATAGACGTCGACCGACTGCGCGCGCAGGCTGTTGATGGCCACCGCGAGGTTGTCGCGCAGGTCGTCGATGAACGCCGTCATCGAGGAGGAGTTGTCGAGCAGGATGTAGACGTCGAGCGGGGTCGGCCGCTTGGGCAAGCTCAGCGTGTAGGTGATCTCCTTGGTCTGGCCGACCTCGAGCGCGACGGTCTGGCTCCGTGGCAGCAGCGTCGCCGGCTTCACCGTCTGGAGGCCGTCCAGGTCGTCGTTCACCCGGGTCGGCGGAGCGCCCGGCTTCGGCTTGGTGCGGTCCGCCGTCGTCCGGTAGAGCTTCTCCGGCGACAGGCCGAAGCGGATCGAGCGGACCCGGTCGATCTGAACCCGCCACGGCGTGAGGTTGTTGGCCGGCGCGACCGAGACCCAGCGCCCGGCGCTCAACGTGTACATGTCCGACGAGCCGTCGGCGACCGGGGTGCCGACGAGGACCTCGTCGATCCGGGCGCCGTGCGCGGCGGACTCGGCGACGAAGGGCACCGTGACCGCCCGGTACGACGCGCCGTTGTCGTTCGATCGCAGCGCCGCCGGCCTACCGGCGTTGGTGGTCCGGCTGAACGCGTAGATGCGCTTCTGGAACACGTCGAGTGTGGTGAACCGGTAGCCCTGCGCGTCCTGGTCGGCGATCGCCAGGCCGCGGTCGGAGAACGACGCGCCGCCGTCGCGCGAGCTGAGCAGCACCCCGTCGGCGATGATCCAGACGTCCTCCGCGGCGGTGTCGCTGATCGCGATGTCGTCGATCACTGCGGCGTCGCCGAGCTCGCTGCCCTCGGCCGCGACCGCCCAGGTTCGTCCGCCGTCGCTGCTGCGGTAGAGCGCGCCGACCGGCCCGCTCTGCGTCGGGGCGCCGCTGACCGGGGGCACCGGGCCCAGCGGCGTGTCGTTGAGGCTGGGGACAGCACGCAGCGCGAGCAGCACCATCCGGTCGTCGCGGGGCGCGATCCGCAGGTCGGTGGGCCGGCCGACCGGTGGCAGGCCCTGGTCGGCGAGGTCGAAGGAGCCGTTGTCGCCGGTCTCGCTGCGCACGATGTGCGGTCGACCGACGCCCTGCTCGACCTCGACGACGCTGAGCAGCACTCGCCGCTTCGCGCCGCGCTCCGGGATGGTGATCGCAGTGATCGTGGCCGTGGCCGAGGAGAGACCGACGTCGCCGCCGCCCTCCGGCCGCAGCTCGAGCACCTCGTCCCAGTGGCAGCCGGCATCGGAGGAGCGCATGACGGCCTTGCCGTTGGTGACGTAGATGACGTCCGGGTTGCTCGGCTGCACCGCGTAGGCGGTCATGCCCACCGGCGTCCCGACCGGGCCGGCCGGGAAGGTGGGTCGGCTGATCGACTCCCATCGGGAGTTGACCAAAGCGATCGCTCCCTTGACGTTGCAGGCGGGCGCCTGGGCCTGGGAGGCGACGATCGGCACCGCGATCAGGGTCGCGAGCGCGACGGCCAGCGTCGCACGCCGGCGCGAGACCAGCCCGCGAGGCGCTGCGGCACCCGTGCGCGGCGGAGTGACTGTCACCCGGTCGTCCATCCTTCGGTAGCAGAGCACCCCACCATCGAGAATACGCCTTCGACGGCGGGGTGCTCTGATCCTGCGGGCGTAAGGGTTCGGTCGCCTCAGCGCCGCGCCGTCTTGGCCGGCGTACGTCGGGAGCGGGCAGCGCGGGAAACCGTGCGGCCGTTCGGGCTGATCCGCTCCCGGGACATCTCCCGGGCGATCGGCGCGAGGACCTCCTGGAGCTCCTCGCCCTCGAGGGTCTCCTCGTGCTCGAGCCGCTCGGCCAGGCCGTCGAGCGTGTTGCGGTGCCGCGAGAGCAGCTCCATCGCCTCGTCCTGCGCCTCGGCCACGAAGCGGCGGATCTCCGCGTCGAGAGTCGCGCGCGTCTCCGGGGAGATGTCAGCCAGCGGGATGGTGTTGCCGAGGAAGGCCTCGCTGGCCTTCCCGAGCAGGCGGACCGGGCCCAGGATCGGGCTCATGCCGTAGCGGGCGACCATGTCGCGGGCGAGGTCGGTCGCCTGCTCGAGGTCCTGCTCGCCACCGGTCGACATCTCGCCGAACGCCAGGATCTCGGCCGCGATCCCACCGAGCAGCGTGACCAGCTGGCCGCGCAGCGCGGTCTGCGACAGCAGGCTCGCGTCGGCGTCGCTCTGCAATGTCGTCGTCGCGACCTGCTTGCCTCGGCTGAGGATGGAGACCCGCTCCACGTCGGCCACGCGACCGGCGGCGGCGGCCACGACGACGTGCCCGCTCTCGTGAATCGCCGCGCGACGGCGCTCGTCGGTGCTCATCAGCCGGCCACGGCGCTTCGGGCCGGTGAGGATGCGCATGATCGCCTCCTCCAGCTCCGACGGCTCCACCAGCGCCTTGCCCTGGCGGATCGCGAGCAGCGCCGCCTCGTTGACGACGTTGGCCAGGTCGGCGCCGGTGAAGCCCGGCGTCCGCTCGGCGAGGAAGGCGAAGTCGACGGAGGGCCCCATCGGCTTGCCCTTGGCGTGGATCCGCAGGATGCGCTCGCGACCCTCCTGGTCCGGCCGCTCGATCGTGATGTGGCGGTCGAACCGGCCGGGACGCATGAGCGCCGGGTCGAGGATGTCGGGGCGGTTGGTGGCGCCGATGACGACGATGCCGGCCGAGACCTCGAAGCCGTCCATCTCGACGAGCAGCTGGTTGAGCGTCTGCTCCCGCTCGTCGGAGCCTCCGCCGCCGCCACCGGTGCCGCGCTTGCGGCCGGCCGCGTCGAGCTCGTCGATGAACACGATTGCCGGCGCCGCGGCGCGGACCCGCTCGAACAGGTCACGAACACGAGCCGCGCCGACGCCCACGAGCGCCTCGACGAACTGCGCACCGGCGACCGAGAAGAACGGCACCCCGGCCTCACCGGCGACGGCCTTGGCGAGGAGCGTCTTGCCCGTCCCGGGCGGGCCGAAGAGCAGGACGCCCTTCGGCGGCGCGGCACCGAGCGCCTCGTACTTCGCCGGGTCGGTGAGGTAGTCGCGTACCTCGCGGAGCTCGATGACCGCCTCGTCGGCGCCGCCGACGTCCTCGAACGTCACGTAGCTGGCGTTCTTCTTGGCCTTGCCCTTGCCGATCGAGCCGAAGTTGATGACGTCGCCGATGGCCGACGAGCCGCCCTTGCCGAGGGTGAAGAGCAGGGCGAAGAGGTTGGCCAGGATCATCAGCGGCAGGAGGAAGGTCGTGACGAGGCGGACCTTCTGCTTCGCACCCTGCTCGTCGACGGACACCTCGACGGTGCTCGACCGCAGCACGGTCTCGAGGCCCGCGGTGAGCGAGCCGCTGCCGGAGACGACGACGTAGAAGTCGCCGGTCGCGTCTGGGTCGAGGACCGGGGAGTCCTTGGGGATCTGGTTGCGCAGCACCGGGCCGGGGGCCGCGGTCGGTGAGGCGACGGCGGCCGGCTTCGCGCTCGCCCTCGGCGACGCGGCGGCCGACGGAGCGGCGGAGGGGGACGCGACGGCGCTCGGTGACGCGCTGGCGGTGGGGATCGGCGCGCTGCGCTCGTCGCCCTCCTCCTGCGAGACGAACGAGCCGACGTACATGTCGTCCTCGTCGAGCAGCGTCGCCGACTCGATCCGACCCTGGTCGGCGAGCAGACGCACCTCGCCGAGATCCAGCTCGCGACCGCGGGGGTCGGCGTCGAGGAAGCGCAGGGCGGAGAAGAAGGTCGCGAACAGACCGATGAGCGTCAGGAACAGGAAGATCGTCAGGCGCGAGTTGGACGTCCGTCGCTTGATGGCCCGCTGGCGCTTGCGCTCGCGCAGCCAAGCCCGCGCGTCGCGGTCGAGCTTGTGGAGCTTCTGCGCGATACCGCTCGACTCCGCTGCCGCGGGCGCTTCGTCGGACTTGGCCTGGGCCATCGTTCTCCTCGGTTCGGGCACATCAGAGGTGCTTCGGGCTCATGCAGGGTGCCCGCAACGGACAGGCGGACGGCACACCGGAGGGCCCGGCGTACCTGGTGAGAGCCTGTCCTACCGCGGGCGGTTCGCCCGCATTCCCCCGGGCGAACGGCCGATGGTCGCACGACTCAGGCCTGTGGAGAAGTTCCGGCACGTGTTCGTCGGGTGGGCGGGATACTCCCCCGATGACGACCATCTCCCCCAGCGGCACCTTCGACATCGGCGGCGACCTGTCGGTGTACCGCCTCGGCTTCGGGGCGATGCGGGTCACCGGCGAGGGGGTCTGGGGCCCGCCAAAGGACCACGACACGGCGATCGCGGTGCTGCGACGAGCCGTCGAGCTCGGCGTCGACCTGATCGACACGGCCGACAGCTACGGGCCGCACGTATCCGAGGACCTCATCCGCGAGGCGCTGCACCCGTACGGCGACGTGCTCGTCGCCACCAAGGGCGGGCTCACCCGAAGCGGGCCCGGCGTCTGGGTCCCGGTCGGGCGGCCTGAGTACCTGCGGCAGTGCCTGGAGATGAGCCTGCGGCGGCTCGGCGTCGAGGCGATCGGGCTCTACCAGCTGCACCGGATCGACCCCGAGGTGCCCGCCGAGGAGCAGTTCGGCGTGCTCAAGGACCTGCAGAACGAGGGCAAGATCCGCCACCTCGGGCTGTCCGAGGTGGGCGTAGCGGAGATCGAGGACGCGGCGAAGGCCTTCAGGGTCGCGACCGTGCAGAACCTCTACAACGTCGCGGACCGCCAGTCCGAAGCCGTGCTCGACCACTGCGAGGCGGCCGGGATCGGCTTCATCCCGTGGTTCCCGGTGGCCAACGGCGAGCTGGCCCGGCCGGGCGGCGTGCTCGACGTCGTCGCGAAGGAGACCGGCCACACCCCGGCTCAGCTGGCGCTCGCCTGGCTGCTGCGGCGGTCGCCGGTGATGCTCCCGATCCCGGGCACCGGCTCGCTGGACCACCTCGAGGAGAACTGCGCGGCGGCCGGCGTACGGCTGACCGACGAGCAGTACGACGCCCTCACCGCCGCCGCGTCCTAGCTCGAACATTGAGGCGTCCGGAGCGTGCGACCGCGCCTGGTGCCGCAATGTTCGGGCCCAAGCAGCGTTAGAGGACGGGCAGGTACCGCTCCAGCTCGAACGGCGTGACCTGGCGCCGGTAGTCCTCCCACTCCACCTTCTTGTTGCGCAGGAAGTAGTCGAAGACGTGCTCGCCGAGGGTCTCGGCGACCAGCTCGGACCCTTCCATCACGCGGATCGCGTCCGACAGCGACGTGGGCAGCCGCTCATAGCCCATCGCCTTGCGCTCGGTGTCGGACAGCGCCCAGATGTCGTCCTCGGCCCCGGGCGCGAGCTCGTAACCCTCCTCGATCCCCTTCATGCCGGCGGCGAGGATGAGCGCGAAGGCAAGGTAGGGGTTGGTCGCCGAGTCCGGCGACCGGAACTCGACCCGGGTCGAGTTGCCCTTCTGCGGCTTGTACATGGGGACGCGCACGAGCGCCGAGCGGTTGTTGTGCCCCCACGTCACGTGCACCGGGGCCTCGCCGCCCGCGATCAGCCGCTTGTAGGAGTTGACCCACTGGTTGCACACCGCGGTGATCTCGCTCGCGTGCCGGAGCAGTCCGGCGATGAAGGCCTTCGCGGTCTTCGACAGGTGGAACGGGTCGCTCGGGTCGTAGAACGCGTTGCGGTCGCCCTCGAACAGGCTCAGGTGCGTGTGCATGCCCGACCCGGGGTGCTCGCTGATCGGCTTCGGCATGAACGTCGCGTACACGCCGTTGGTGAGCGCGACCTCCTTCACCACGAGGCGGAACGTCATGATGTTGTCGGCGGTCGTGAGCGCGTCGGCGTACCTCAGGTCGATCTCGTGCTGGCCGGGTGCGACCTCGTGGTGGCTGAACTCGACCGAGATGCCGAGCCGCTCGAGCATCGTGATGGCCTGGCGGCGGAAGTCGTGGCCGGCCTCGTGCGGCGTGAGGTCGAAGTAACCGGCGGCATCGACCGGCACGGCGGAATGCGAGTCCTTGAAGAGGAAGAACTCGATCTCCGGGTGCGTGTAGAAGGTGAAGCCGCGGTCCGCCGCCTTGTTCAGCGCGCGCCGCAGCACCCACCGCGGATCGGCCTCGCTCGGCGTGCCGTCCGGCATGACGATGTCGCAGAACATCCGCGCGACGCCCGGGCCGTCGCCTTTCGTCGGGAGGATCTGGAACGTCGACGGGTCGGGACGGGCGAGCATGTCGCTCTCGTGCACGCGCGCGAAGCCCTGGATCGCGCTGCCGTCGAAGCCGATGCCCTCGGTGAAGGCGCCCTCGAGCTCGGCCGGTGCGATGGCGACAGACTTGAGGAAGCCGAGCACGTCGGTGAACCACAGCCGCACGAAGCGGATGTCCCGCTCCTCGATGGTCCGGAGCACGAACTCCTGCTGCTTCTCCAAGACGCCCATCTCCGCAGGTCAGAGGCCATCTAGACCTCGCCGGTCCGCACAGAGTCCGCAAGAAGTGGCGAACCCTCGGCTGCATCATGGCTCCACGCTGTTTCGAGCGCGTTACGGACCTGCCGGTCCCAGCCCGGCGCTCGGTGGGTGTAGACCGCCCACGTCACGCCGCTCGGCGCATGACCGCGTAGACGGATCCACGCCTGCCGCCTTGAGCGCCGAGCGCCACCGGGCATGAAGCGTCGAGCGGGCGACCGCCCCACCCTTGTCGGCCTGGAACACGAGCCCGTCGTCGCCGGCCGGGAAGGCCGCTAGGTGTGCCGCCAGCGCGTCGGCGACGAACTGCGGAAGCGGTACGACCCGGGCGCTCTCCGGCGTCTTCGGCGGGCCGAAGAACTGCGGCTCCCCCGGGATGTAGACGAGCTGGCGGTCGACCGTGACCTCACGGCGCAGGAAGTCGACCCGGTCCACCTCAGACCGAGGAGCTCCCCCGCCCTCAGACCCGTGCCGGCGGCGGCGGTCACCAACGCCGTCTCGGCGGATGCACCGCACGCCGCAGCGACCTCGCGGAACTGGCCGAGCGTCGGCGGGTCAACCTTCCCCCGCTGCACCGCGGGCAGTTTGATCGCCGAGATCGGCGACGACGAGATCAGCCGGTCGTGGACGGCGCTACGGAAGATCGTGCGCGTGATCGCGTGTACCTGCCGCGTCGTGTTCGGCGCGACCTTCCCGGCAACCTTCGATACGAACGCGACCGCGTCCGAGTGCTTGATCGTGCCAAGCCTGCGGTCTCCGAGGACCGGGTAGACGTGCAGGCGCAGGACGCGCTCGTACAGCCTCGCGGTGCCAGGACGGTGCTGCTGGATCTGCCGCCACTGCTCGGCGTAGTCGCGGAACGTCAGCCGGCCGGCCTTCGGATCGACGTACTGCCCGGTGACGACCGCCGCCGTGACTTCGTCGAGCCAGCGCTGCCCGTCGACCTTCCGCTCGAAGTGCTTGGCGTGTTCGCGACCTTCGGCGTCGCGGTAGCGGGCACGCCAGCGGTGGTCGGTCTGATCCCGCTCGCAGCCGGCCCTCGGGGCCATACTCAGACGATCAACGGACACGGGTTCCGAAGCTTCGTCACCCTGGCGGATAGTTGCGCGCCGGGCGGCTGCGGCGAAAGTTCCCACTCACTTGCGTGGTACGCGGTCGTCCTCTTGGTCACGCTGGTCTGCGTCATCGTTGCGCTCGCCCTGCTCTCGGTGCTCGCGCGCAAGGTTCTCGGCGCAAGCCGCCGACGCGACTTGTGACGCGAACCAACATCCCGGGACAACTAGCTCACGATGAACTCGGCGGTCACCGTCTGCAGTGGGATGTCTGAACGACACGGTGCGATCAGCGTCAGAGTGACCTTGTGGCGGCCGCGCCCGCGCCACAGGTGGCGCTGGGTGAGCGCGACGTCCTCAATGACGACAGGAGAACGACCTGCGCGCGGACGACAGAATGGTTCCGGCCCCCACCCGCCGTTGCCGCCGGGCGCATGCCAGGCGAACCCCTGGATCGTGAGATAGCGCCCGCCTACGGCATGCCCGGTGACGTTCAGCGTCGTCTGCTCACCTGATCGCGGTGTCTGTGGTTCGGCAACGATGCGCAACGACGTGGGCGGCGGCGACCCACTAGTAGATGGCGCGGCAGACCGCGCGCCGTAGCTGCCCGCATCGCATGCCGCGAGAGAGGCTAGGAGGGCAACGAGAACAGCGGCGCGCATGAGTAGACGGTAACGCCGTCTGAGCCCCGACGCGCCTCTGACCACTGCGGTCGCCATGGACCCCAGCGTCGCGGCTGGACATGGATAAGCGGCGCCACATGTGCCGCTATGTGCAGCCGCTAGCCAACGGCCTGCCTCGCGACCATGCTCTTCTTGTGACCACACAAGACAACTACTCCATGAGCCTGGACGAACTTGTCGCGACGGCGAAGGTGCCGTTCGACCAACAGGTCGAAGAGCGGGATACCAGGGAACGCCCAGAGCATGACGAGGCTGCAGGACACCTTCCTGGAAACGTCCGCCCGTACGGCGTGTAGGTGCCGCTCCTCGAACGGCAACCGGCCGCGAGAAGTCGATGCTGCTCGTTGCGGTGACAGCGGACACTGGAACGGTGCAGCCCAATGGCGAGTGCCAGGTCACCCTGACGTACAGCGAGATGACCTATGTCTTCGTCGGCTTGAAGGCGCATCTACGGGAGTTCGCTGCCCATCGGGAACTGGACAACGGTGAGAGTCATCCGGAATCGGAATGGCAGGAACTGCGCAGCAGCGTCGGTGAACTCATCTGGCGGCTGGAGGAGGCGCTGGCACCACCTGGGGCGCTCATCGAACACAGTGACGAGGCGGTGCGTCCAGCAGTGCAATAGCTGCCGCTCCCACGCTGAAACGCGGCGTTACACGCTGTCGAGGAACCGGCCCTACCGCCGTTCAGGGCGCTAGCGCGGCTGTCGCGGCTCGCCCACAGCATGAGTCGCGCCACGCGAGCGGCGTCCGGAAGGCCTTCCGGGGCGAAGCGGCCGGTCAGAGTCCGGCGTCCCCGGACCAGCGGGCGGCGACGAACCAGGTCCCGTTGAGCAGCATCTCGCCATCGAGCTCGTCCGCGAGCTGCTTACCGGTGAGGTATCGCTTGTAGATCCGGTGTCGTGAGCCGTCGTTGAGCACGCGCTCCTGCCACTGCTCGGGTTGTACGGCCGGCCGGAGAGCGGCGTCGATGACGATCACCTCGCTGGCGACGCGTCGGGCCTCGGCCAGGAAGGCCGTCCGTTCCGACGCGGGAAGGTGCCCATAGAAGTGCCCGGTCAGCACCCGATCGAAGGCGTCATCGGGGAACGGCAAGTCCAGCGCGTCGCCGATCATGGCTAGTCCGTCAGGCAGCCGGGTCTGAGCAAGGGCGACCATGGCGCGGCTCTGGTCCAGCGCGACCACGAGGCCGCCGCGGAGGTGTCGAGTCAGGAAGGCGCTGCCGCAGGCGACGTCCAGCGTACGGGCGGCCGGCAGCGCCGCTACCAGGCGGACCACGTGCGCGACCTCGTCTTGCCAACCTGGCCGTTCGCGCGCGGCGAATTGACCCTGGCCGAGGTACCACTCGTCGTACTCGGCTGCACGCTGGTCGTAGTACGTCGCAGTAGCCGAGTCCCTGGCGAAGGCAGGATCAGAAGGCGACACCGGGCCAGTCTCTCGGCCAGGCAGACTTGTGCCAGAAGGCGCGCCGGCAACCGGCTTCATTACTGTGCCTCTCATGCAGGCGAACGGTGGTTCAGGAGTCGAGATTCGTCGCGCCGGGCCGCGGGACGCGCTGGCGTTGATGACGCTTCGGGCATCCTGGCGCGGGACGGCTGTCACTGAGGACTTCGCCACCGAGTTCATGGCGTGGTTCGAGCGCGAGGGCAGTCAGCGCTGGTGGTGGCTCGCGGAGGACCCGACGGGCGTTGCTGTCGGGATGGTCAACCTCAAGGTCTTCGAGAGGATGCCGGCACCTGACCGTAGTGCTGGTCGCTGGGGCTACTTAGCGAATCTATTCGTGCAGCCCGCGCACCGGAACGAAGGCCTTGGTGCGCGGCTCTTGACGGCGCTGCTTGCGACCAGTCGGGAGGAAGGCCTCGTACGCATCGTCCTCAGCCCGAGCGAGCAGTCCGTGCCGCTCTATGAGCGAGCGGGCTTGCTGCCCGCGGACATGCTGCTCGTTTGGCAGCCGCCGATGGAGAACGTCCACACATAGGTGCCTACCCGCTGCGCCCTTGGCAGCCGCTCGTCCAAGGACGCGAGCGCCCGGGCGCTGAACCGACTGGAATCGGCTCTAGGTCCCGACGACCGCAAGTCCGGCAGCACAGAGGATGCCGAGGAGCGAGACGCCCGCTGCCACAAGACGTGCGCGCATCCCGATTGCTGCTCGCACGGCGGCGACCAGTGATGCCAGACACGTGATGACCAGAGTGATCGCGATGATGAGCAACGGGATAGCGATGAGCACTCCAAAGACGAACGCGCCAGGACTGAACAGCACGAGTCCGCCGACAGCGTTGCCCAGTCCGGTGACTGCCAAGCGCGTGAAGACGCCACCTGCCAGCGTATCCGCAGATCGGGGCGAGCGTCACCGACTCCTTCTGGGGCCCCGGTGTTCACGCGAGCGTTCTCCCGCCGAAGCCGGGCGAGGCGGCGCGGGTCAGCTACGGGGTGGACGAGACTCCGGACGGGAGTGGCGGTACGCGAAGCTTCTCCAGCGGCGACCTGTTCCGCCGGGACACCGGCATGTCGACGTCCACCTCGGGGATCTCGCAGACCTGTCCCGAGCGCGGCAGCAACGGCTCGTGCACCTTCGGGGGCCAAGAGTACGAATACGAGGTCGTCATCAACTCGTCGATCTCAGGTCACTGGGCCCGACTGCACCTCGTCTCGTCGTCAGGCGCACCTGACGTAGCGGACCGCGACGCGAGAGTTGCCGCGCAGCCCTACGGCAGCGGCGGCTGGAAGATCACTCGCGTCTCCTGACCCGACGCAGTATCGCGGCGCGGGGCGTGCACACACGAAAGGCGCCAGCGCCCCCTCCCGCCAGTCGGCGAGAGGGGCCGTGTGCGGCTCAGGATGCTTGTGTCGGGCTAACGCTCGATAGACGGAAGCCCGACTGACCCCGAGCACACGCGCGATGGTCGCAACATCATGCTCGCCGGTCGCGTACATCGACCGTGCCGTCTGGATCTCCGCCGGATGGGCGTGGAAGGCTAGGTGCTGGTCGCGCGCGCGTCGTCGGGTGGCTTGGCTGGGAAGATACTTCGGCGCCTCGAGCGAGCTGGCATATGACGACGGCTACGCCGCTACCGACACATGTGGGGAGGGTGACGGCATGGGCTTCGGTGATCGGATCGCGCGGAAGCGCGGGAAGCTCGGCAAGCAGACGGACCTGACACGCTTCGGTGCTCCACCGCCGCGGGTCACGATCCCAGGCGCCACCCCGCCGACCGTGCCGATGAAGGAGCCGGTGGTATTCACCGACGACGAGGACCAGGACGAGCCACTGTGAGTCGGCGGTCATCACTGGCCTGTCCGGACTTCATCCGTGGAGTAGCGGCTCGACTACACCGGCGATGAGCTGGCGGCGTCGTTGCCTGTCGCTCGGAAGAGGCCGGCGGCGGACACCTCAAGCGCGATGGCGAGCGCATGGATCACGTCCAGGCTGGCGTTCCGCTGCCCCCGTTCGACTCCGACGACGTACGTCCGGTGGAGGTCGGCCTTCTCGGCCAGTAGCTCCTGGGACCAGCCTGCGCGGTTCGGAGCTCGCGAACGCGGCCGCCGAACTGGCCGGTGTAGCGGCACCTCGCCGGCCGATCTCGGGCGGGCGAGGACACGGGTGGTGTCCCGCCCGGCTTCGCCGGCGCCCGCGACCCGGGTGTAATCGTAGCTACGGCGCTATCGCCGAAGCAGTTCGACCCCTGTGCATAGCAGATCGCCGGCATGGGCCGGCGTGAGCGGAGAAGGACCGAGTGGATGCGGGTGACGTCGGCGCGGGACCGCGTCCTCGACTGACGTCGTCACGAGCGTGGTGGGTCACCGCAGCGATGGCGCTGCTCACCGCGGCTGTCGGGATGTCGGTGGCCAGCCAGCGCGACGTCACGGATGCGGCCACCGCGCCCAGTCGCCGGTCGACCTCGGCGACGCGTGACGACCACCCACCTGCAACGGATTCGCCACGATTCTCGACCCGCCCGACACCTACGGCCGAGCCGACCGGTCTCGTCGTGGCTCCAGGCGCGTCGCAAACCCCCACGCCGAGACCGACGCCGACACCCGGTCGCTCACCGATGCGGACGCCCAGCCCGTCGGCGTCAACGACGCGCACGTCTCCGGTCACGTACGAGGTGCGGGTCTCGCCGCCCACTCCAACCGCGGGCGCTGAAACCGCGATCGAGATCACCACGCCGGACGACGTCGAGTACGGGCGGCCGTACGTCACCTACGTGAGCTTCGGCGACGGTAAGGAGACCAGTTGCAGTTACACGCAAGGCTCCCACCATGCCGAAGATTGTGACGAGAACCTCTCGGCAGACGGCCGGACTCAGACCTGCTACCACGTCTATGACGCTCCAGGCCGATACACGGTCCGAGTCCGCGGGTATGCGGGCTGGGTCAGGCACGTCGAAGGCGTTGTGACCTTTGACGTCGTCGCAGCGTCCGTGATCCCGGGGCCGAGGCCGCGGCCCCGCGGGTGCTGACAAGCATCGCCGCACGAAGGCTTCGCCGAGCCACGTGCGCCCGACCCCCCAGCAAGGGTGGACCGGCGTACCGTCGCCGTATGCGACGAACGATGGCGGCAGCGAGCGCGGTCCTCATGCTCGGGTTCGCGGTCCCGACCGCCGAGGCTGCGCCCTACGTCGCGTCGTGCAA
>Ga0183260_10001313_pt1 | contig 20965 bp, 18 predicted proteins | sample AntDrymUQ4972206_2_FD_129768 | JGI IMG/M metagenome (GOLD analysis project Ga0183260, IMG submission 129768) | Polar desert sand microbial communities from Dry Valleys, Antarctica - metaG UQ497 (22.06) (version 2) (version 2) | ecosystem: Environmental > Terrestrial > Soil > Desert | place...
CCGCCAGCCCGGCATCACCGACGTGCTGGTCAACGGCGCCGAGCAGGTCTACATCGACCGTGGCCGTGGGCTCGAGCCCGCCGACATCGCCTTCGCCGACGACGCGGCCGTACGCCGGCTGGCGCAGCGGTTGGCTGCAGCGGGTGGTCGGCGGCTGGACGACGCGAGCCCGTTCGTCGACGTCCGGCTCCGAGACGGCAGTCGGTTACACGTGGCGCTGGCGCCGGTCGCCAGCCCGGGCACGCTGCTCAGCCTGCGGGTCCCGGCGCGCCGGGTCTTCACCCTGGACCAGCTGGTCGAGAGTGGGACGGTCCCGCCGGCCGGCGCCCGGGTCCTCGCCGACCTGGTCGCTTCGCGCACGGCGTTCCTCGTCACCGGTGGTACCGGGTCCGGCAAGACCACGCTGCTCTCCTGCCTGCTGTCGCTCGTGCCCGCGGACGAGCGGATCGTGCTGGTTGAGGACTCGGCCGAGCTGCGCCCCGACCATCCGCACGTTGTCGGGCTCGAGGCACGGCCGCCCAACGTGGAAGGCGCCGGCGCGATCGGCCTGCGCGACCTGGTCCGGCACGCGCTGCGGATGCGACCGGACCGGCTGGTGGTAGGGGAGGTAAGGGGTGCCGAGGTCGTCGACCTGCTGGCCGCGCTCAACACCGGTCACGAGGGCGGGTGCAGCACGGTCCACGCCAACTCGGTGGTCGACGTGCCGGCTCGGTTGGAGGCGCTCGCAGCTACCGCCGGGATGGGCCGAGACGCGGTACACGCCCAGGTCGTGGCTGGGTTGCGAGTGGTGGTGCACCTGCACCGGCTCGGCGGACAGCACCGGCTTGCGCAGGTTGGTGTTCTGACCCGAGCAGACGGCGGTGTGGTCTGCCGGCCGGCGCTGCGGGTGGACTCCGGCCGGCTGCTGACCGGGTCCGCGGCGACCGAGCTCGAGCGGCTCCTCTACGGAGTGCCACCGTGACCAGTGTTGTGCTGGTCGGCCTTGTGTGCGCCGGGTCGGCTGGCTGGCTGCTCGGCGGCGGGACCCGTCCGCGCCGGGGCCGGGGGTGCCCTCCGGCGACTTTGCGCCGATCCGCGTACGGGTCGCTTCGACGACCCGGCCCGCTCGGCGCTGCTTGCGGGGCCGGGCTGCTGGGGTGGGCTATTCATCAGGTCGGTCCCGGCACTGTGCTCCCGCTCGGAGTCACGGTCGCCGTGGCCGGCGCGGCCGCGTTCTGGCTCCACCACCGGGCTCGCGTGCGGCGAGCCGCTGGTGCGCTGGAGGCCGAGGTGGTGGAGGCCTGCGAGGCGGTGGCGTCCGGCCTGCGAGCCGGCCTCGCGCCCGAACAGGTCCTGGCGGCGACGAGTGGCAGCCTGCCGGTGCTGCGCCCAGCGGCGACGGCGGACCGGCTCGGCGGCGACGTGCCCAGCGCGCTACGGGCGTCGGCGGCCACCGCCGGTGCGAGCCGGTTGGGGATGCTCGCCGCTGCCTGGGATGTCGCCCGGCGCTCGGGCGCCGGACTGGCCGAGGCGGTGACCCGGATCGCCGCCGCGGTCCGCGCGGATCAGGGACGCAGCCGCCAGGTCGACGCGGCGCTGGCCGGTGCCCGCTCCACCGCCCGGCTGTTCGCCGTGCTCCCCGTTCTCGGGGTCGCGCTCGGCAGCGGGATGGGCGCCGATCCGGTGGCGGTCCTGACCACCTCACCGGCGGGCGCCTGGGCGCTGTGCATGGGCACCGTGCTCGCGGTGGCCGGGCTGGTCTGGGTCGAGCGGCTGGCCGACGGAGCGGTGCGGTGACCCGCGCCGCGCGCCGCCTCGGCGATCCGACTAGGCGACCGACGGCGTGGCCATCGGTCGAGGCGTGGGCACGCACGCCGCGCGCGCGGACGGTCGTCGGGGTGTTGGCCGGTGCGCAGGTGACCTGGACGGTCGGCGGTCTGCCAGGAGTCGTCGCTGGCCTGCTCGCGGCGGTGCTGATCCCGCGCTGGCTGTCGCGGCTGGAACCGGTGCGCGTCCGGCGCCGACGGGCCCGGCTGCGCGCAGACCTGCCGGTCGCGGTCGACCTCATCGCCGTGTGTCTGCGCGCAGGTCACCCGCCGGTCGCCGCCGTGGCGACGGTGGCGGACGCGGTCGGTGGGCCGCTCGGCGCCGACCTCGGTCGTTGCGCCGCCTGGCTCCGGCTCGGCGCGGACCCCGCCACCGTCTGGGGTGACCTGTCCGCGGACCCCGTGCTCGGCTCGGTCGGGCGGGCGCTCGTACGTGCCGCCGACATCGGTGCACCGGCTGCCGACGCCTTGGATCACCTGTCCGACGACCTGCGGCGGGATCGGCTGGTCGAGACCGAGGAGGTCTCGCGCCGGGTTGCGGTCAGGTCGGCCGGTCCGCTCGGGCTGTGCTTCCTGCCCGCCTTCGTGCTGGTGGGTGTCGCGCCAACCGTCGTCGGCGCCTTCGCCAACCTGCGCGGCTGATGCACAGACGGGCGAACCATGTCCCGCTGTCCCCAGAGCAGCGGTCGCATCGCGCCACCAGCTCATCCACCCACCCAGGCTGGCGATGTCAGGCACGCCACGTCCGTCCTGGAGGTTCTCCATGACCAGCACCCGTTTGCCCGCCCGTCGCGACGACCGCAGGAGTGACCGTGGGATGACCACGTCGGAGTACGCCATCGGCACCGTCGGCGCCTGTGGCATCGCCGGCCTGCTCTACGAGCTGGTCGACTCCGGCTTCTTCACCGGCCTGTTCACCGACATCATCGGCAGCGTCGTCGACCTGCTGCCGTTCTGAGCCGTCGCGATGCCCGTTGCCCGGAACCGGTGGCGCATTCCTAGCCGGCGCTGTGCCGGCATGGTCACCGCCGAGGCGGCGCTGGTGCTGCCGGTGCTGGTCTGCCTGAGCGTCGCCCTGGCCTGGCTGGTGCTGGTCGGGGTCGCCCAGGTGCGCTGCGTCGACGCCGCGCGAGAAGCCGCCCGGCTGCACGCCCGCGGGGAGTCGGCCGAGGTGGTCGACCGTGCGGTCGCCCGGCTGGCGCCGGGTCCGGCGACCTGGCAGGTGGCTGAGCACGGCGGTCTGGTGCTCGTGACCGTGCGGACGTCGGTGCGCCCCCGGATCCCCGTGCTCGGGGACCTCCCGGCGTTGGGTCTCAGCTCCGATGCGGCGGCGGCGGAAGAGCCGGACGAGTGAGCGGTAGCCGTCGAGACGAGCGAGGGATCGCCACGGTTCTCGCGCTCGGTCTGGTCGTCGTGCTGCTGGTCGCGACCATGATCGGGGTCGGCGTGGTGCGGGTCGTTGCGGCGCGGCACGTAGCCGCCGCCGCTGCCGACCTCGGCGCGCTTGCCGGCGCCGCCGCGGTCGGGCGAGGCCAGCCGTGCGCGGCTGCCGCCCGGACGGTGCGCGCAAACGACGCCGAGCTGGTCTCGTGCCGGGTCAGCGGCGCCGAGGTGGTCGTTGTCGCCTCGGTGCGCTCCAAACCGCTGCTCGGCGCGAGCTGGGTTCCTCGCTCGTCCGCCCGCGCAGGCCCGGTGCGCTAGTCCGAACGCCGGCGGTACGGGGGAGGTTGCGGCGAGTGCGGCGGCGGCTGCGGCACCGGTTTCGCTGCCTCGCCGTCGGTCGACCGCGCTCCGGGCTGGGTGTCGGGTCGGGTAGCGGCCGGGCTGCCGTCCGGCTCGCGACCGGCCTCGCGGCGCAGCTCGCGTACCTCCCGGCGCCGATTTGCGCCGCGCCGCATCCCATTGAGCAGCAGGTACAGGCCGAGGGCCCCGACCGCCGCCGACGCTGCGCCGAGCCCGAACGCACCGGCGCCGGTCGTGTTGACGTCGATTCCGAGCGGGTCCAGCCGTACCGCTTCGCCGCCTCCGCCCACCACCGTCACCACCACCGCCGCGACCACGACCAGGATGACTACGCCGAATGCCGCCATCGGATCCTCCGGTGCTCAGATGGTGCTGCCGGGCGACATTGTGTCCGCTCTGCCGGCCAACAGCACGTCCAGCAGGGCGACCGCGCCGGCCTTGTGCAGCGGCTCGTTGCCGTTCCCGCACTTGGGTGACTGGACGCACGAGGGGCAGCCGGTCCGGCACTCGCACCCGGCGATCGCCGCGCGGGTCGTAGCGAGCCACTGCTCGACAACGTCGTAGCCGCGTTCGGCGAACCCGGCCCCGCCGGGGTGCCCGTCGTAGACGAAAACGGTCAGCTGGCCTGTGTCGCGGTGCAGAGCGGTCGAGACCCCGCCGATGTCCCAGCGGTCGCAGGTGGCGAACAGCGGCAGCAGCCCGATGGCCGCGTGTTCGGCGGCGTGCGCCGCCCCCGGCACGTCCGTCGAGCGCACGCCGCTGCTCACCACCCGCGCCTCGTCGAGCGTCCACCACACCGCGGCGGTCGTCAGCTGTCGCTGCGGCAGGTGGAGCGGCTCCTCGCCGAGCACCTCGCCGGTGAGCAGCCGGCGCAGGAAACCCACCACCTGGCTCGTCACCCGTACCGAGCCGAAGACGACGGTGGCCGCACCCACGCTCCGGCTGCGGCTGGTACCGACCACCTCGATGTCGGTGATCTCGCGCGCGGTGGTCGTCCAGTCGGGGTCGGCCCGCTCGACCAGCGCGACCGACGCCGCGAGGTCCAGCTCGCGCACGAGGTAGCTGCGGCCCTGGTGCAGGTGGACCGCCCCGGTGTGCACGTTGGTGTGCGCCGCGCCGGCGTCGACGGTCCCCAGCACACGTCCGTCGGGGTGCTCGACGACCTGCACCTGCGGCCCGCCGCTCGAACGGATGTCGGCGAGGTCGCAGGCCCGCTCGCGCCGGGTCCAGAACCAGCCGCGCGGTCGGCGCCGCAGCATCCCGTCCGCGGTGAGGGCGTCGACACCCGTGCGGGCATTGGGCCCGAACAGCTCGAGGTCGTCCTCGGTGAGCGCAAGCTCCTCGGCGGCCGCGCACAGGTGCGGTCCGAGGACGTACGGGTTGTCGGGGTCGCTGACCGTCGCTTCGAGCGGCTTGCCGAGCAGTGCCTCCGGATGCCGGACCAGGTAGGTGTCCAGCGGGTCGTCGCGCGCCACCAGGACGCCCACCGACGAGCGACCCCGGCGGCCGGCGCGGCCCAGCTGCTGCCACAGCGCCGCGCGGGTCCCGGGGAAGCCGGCTACCAGCACGGCGTCGAGCCCGACCAGGTCGATGCCGAGCTCCAGCGCGTTCGTCGCCGCCGCGCCGAGCAACCGGCCGCTGCGCAGCCCCTGCTCGAGCTCCCGGCGGTCCTCGGCCAGGTAGCCGCCGCGGTAGGCAGCGACCGAGTCCGCGAGCGACGGTTCGACGTTTGCGAGCTGCCGCTTGGCGCTCAGCGCGACCGTCTCGGCGGCCCGTCGCGATCGTACGAACGCGAGCGCCCGCACTCCGTCGACGACCAGGTCGCTCAGCAGCTCGGCCGTCTCCGCGGTCGCGGAACGCCGGGTCGGCGCGCCGTGCTCGCCGCGCATCTCGGTCAGCGGCGGTTCCCAGAGCGCGAGCACCCCCGGGCCACGTGGCGAGCCGTCGTCGGTCACCGCCGCCACCGGCAGCCCGGTCAACGTCGAGGCGCATGCAGCGGGCTCGGCGACCGTCGCCGACGCGAGCACGAACGTCGGTCCCGCGCCGTAGTGCGTAGCGACTCGCCGGAGCCGGCGCAGCACCTGGGCGACGTGCGAGCCGAACACGCCGCGGTAGTGGTGGCATTCGTCCACCACCACGTAGGCGAGGTTGCCGAGCAGCCGGGCCCAACGGGCGTGGCCCGGCAGCATTGAGCGGTGCAGCATGTCGGGGTTGGTCAGGACCCACGAGGCATGCTCCCGCGCCCAGTCGCGCTCGTCGCGCGAGGTGTCCCCGTCCACCGCCGTTGCACGCACCACCGGCAGGTCGCGCGCGATGTCGCCGAGCACGGCGAGCTGGTCGTGCGCCAGCGCCTTTGTCGGCGCGAGGTAGAGGACGGTCGGCTGATCCTTGACCCTGCCGGCCGCAGACCCGGTGATCGTCGACAGTCCCGGCAGCAGGTAGCCGAGCGACTTTCCCGACCCGGTGCCGGTCGCCACCACTACGTGGCGGCCCGCCCAGGCCAGCTCGGCGGCCTCCGCCTGATGGCTCCACGGCCGGTCCACCCCGTACCCGTGAAACCGGTGCACCAGCTCTGGCGGCGTCCAGGTCGGCCACGGCACCTGTCGACCGTCCCGGGCTGGCCACCGCTCCAGGTGCGTCAGCCGGCCGGCGCGCGCACGCCCCCTGGCCAGCCGCTCGAAGGACGCAACCGGGTCGGTTGCTGTCGACATCGCCATGTTTGTCGAGTCTCGCACGCGGCACCGTCAGTGCTGCCGACTCGGCACGCGGCCGTGATTGAATGCTGGCGGAGCCGGGACGACGAGGAGACGTTGTGGACCTGTCGCTGGACACGCGCAACGAAGGGGACTGGACGGTTGTCGCCGTCCGGGGGGAGATCGACGTCTACACCGCTCCCAAGCTGCGCGAGGCGCTCGTCGACCTGGTCAACGCCGGCCGGTACAACCTGGTCGTCGACGTCGAGGGGGTCGACTTCCTCGACTCGACCGGGCTCGGCGTCCTCGTCGGCGGGCTGAAGCGAGTCCGCGCCAACGACGGCAACCTGCGCATCGTGTGCACCCAGGAGCGGCTGCTCAAGATCTTCCGCATCACCGGCCTGACAAAAGTCTTCGCCATTCACGACTCCGTGGGCTCTGCGACCGACGGCTGAGCGGCCGACACCATGCCGCAGGTGGCGCAGGTCCAGATGGACGTCGTTCCCGACGCCGCCCACGTACAGGTCGTTCGGCTGGTCGCGGTGTCGCTGGCCCGCCTGCACGGCGTACCCGAGGACGTCGTCGAGGACGTCCGGCTGGCGGTGGGCGAGGCGTGTGCCAGGGCGGTGGCGGCGCACCGGCGCCACGACGTCGACCAGCCGGTCAGGCTCGGCTTCGAGGGCGGCCCCGGTCTCAAGGTGGCGGTGAGCGACGGAGTGGCGCTGCCCGAGGCCTCCGGGGACGAGGCGGTCCGGCTGCTGCTCGCCGGTCCCGACAACCGGTCTCCGGACGCCGACAGCGAGGCAGCACCGGCGGTGATGGCGCTGCTCGAGGGGCTCGCGGAGCAGGTGTCGGTGCACACCGGGCACAGCGGTACGCGCATCGTGCTCGGCTGGGGTGCCGGGCGTTGACGGCGCTGAGCCCCGGTACCGTGCGGGCACCCACGCGGCCGCGTGGGTGCAATCTGTGTGGAGGATGACGCGTGGACGTGTCCCTGGAGGGCGGCAATACCACCGTTGTGGTCGTCGTCGCCGTAGTCGGGCTGATCGCGCTGGTAATGGCGTCGGTGTTCAGGCGAGAGGTGCTGGCTGCCGACGAGGGCACGGAGAAGATGCGTGAGATCGCCAAGGCCGTGCAGGAGGGTGCCTCGGCGTACCTTGCCCGGCAGTTCCGCACCCTGGCCGTGTTCGCGGTCATCGCGTTCGCCGCTCTGTTCGTGCTGCCCGGTGACGCCGGGATCCGGATCGGCCGCTCGATCTTCTTCCTGGTGGGCGCGGGTTTCTCCGCCCTGATCGGCTATCTGGGCATGTGGCTTGCGGTGCGCGCCAACGTACGTATGGCCGCCGCGGCCCGGACGGGCGGTCGTGACCCGGCGATGCGGATCGCGTTCCGTACCGGCGGCGTGGTCGGCATGGCAACCGTCGGCCTCGGTCTGATCGGCGCGGCACTGGTCGTGCTCCTGTACGGCGGCGACGCACCGGACGTGCTCGAGGGCTTCGGCTTCGGGGCGGCACTGCTCGCGATGTTCATGCGGGTCGGCGGCGGCATCTTCACGAAGGCTGCAGACGTCGGCGCGGACCTCGTTGGCAAGGTCGAGCAGAACATCCCCGAGGACGACCCGCGCAACGCCGCGACCATCGCGGACAACGTCGGCGACAACGTCGGCGACTGTGCCGGGATGGCGGCCGACCTGTTCGAGTCGTACGCGGTGACGCTGGTGGCGGCGCTGATCCTCGGGTCCGCCGCCTTTGGCGCCGAGGGTCTGGTGTACCCGCTGATCGTGCCGGCCATCGGCGCGCTCACCGCGATCCTAGGTGTCTACATCACCCGACCGCGGGCCGGCGAGAGCGGCCTGACGACGATCAACCGCGCGTTCTACATCTCGGCCGCCCTATCGGCGGTGCTGTGCACGGTCGCAGCCTTCGTCTACCTGCCGACGTCGTTCGCCGACCTCGAGGGCGGCATCGACGCAGAGGGCAGCCCGGCGGTGATCGCCGTGGTCGCGGTGCTGCTCGGCATCGTGCTCGCCGCGGTCATCCTCTCGCTGACCGGCTACTACACCGGCACCGAGTACCGTCCGGTCAAGGACGTCAGCAAGACCGCGCTGACCGGTCCGGCAACCGTGATCCTGGCTGGAGTGTCGGTCGGCTTCGAGTCGGCCGTGTTCACCGCGCTCATCATCGCGGCCGCGGTGTTCGGCGCGTTCCTCCTCGGCGGCGCGACCGTCATCGTGTCGCTGTTCGCGGTTGCGCTTGCTGGCACCGGGCTGCTCACGACGGTCGGCGTGATCGTCGCGATGGACACCTTCGGCCCGGTCAGCGACAACGCCCAGGGGATCGCGGAAATGTCCGGCGAGGTCGACGGAGACGGCGCGGCGATCCTCGCCGAGCTCGACGCGGTGGGCAACACGACCAAGGCGGTCACCAAGGGGATCGCCATCGCAACCGCGGTCCTCGCCGCGACCGCCCTCTTCGGCTCGTACACGGATGCGATCGCCAACGCCGTGGTCGAAGCCGGTGAGGGCCTCTCCGCGGGTGAGTTCCTGGTCTTCACCCCCGACGTCCTCGTGGGGTTGTTGATCGGTGCGGCGGTGGTGTTCCTGTTCTCCGGTCTCGCGGTCAGCGCGGTGGCACGGGCGGCCGGAGCGGTCGTCTTCGAGGTGCGCCGGCAGTTCCGCGAGATCCCCGGGATCATGGAGGGGACCGGTCGCCCGGAGTACGGGAAGGTCGTCGACATCTGCACCCGCGACTCGCAGCGCGAGCTCGCCACCCCAGGTCTGCTCGCGATCCTCGCACCGGTCGCGGTGGGCTTCGGCCTCGGCGTCGGTCCGCTCGCGGGCTACCTGGCCGGTGCGATCGGCGCCGGAACGCTGATGGCGATCTTCCTCGCCAATTCCGGCGGCGCCTGGGACAACTCGAAGAAGCTGGTGGAGGACGGCCACCACGGCGGCAAGGGGTCGCCCGCGCACGAGGCGACGATCATCGGCGACACGGTCGGGGACCCGTTCAAGGACACCGCCGGGCCGGCGATCAACCCGCTGCTCAAGGTGATGAACCTGGTCTCGCTGCTGATCGCGCCAGCGATCGTGCAGCTCTCGATCGGCTCCGACGCCAACGACCCGCTGCGCATCGCCATCGCGCTCGCGGCCACCGCGGTGATCGCCGTCGCGCTGTACGTCACCAAGAAGCGTCCGGTCGCGATCGACGACGCCAACCGCGACGACCAGCCCGCCCCACTCACCACCCCCTAACGTCAATCCGCGGCAAATGGTCACGTCATCCGCGGCAAGTGGTCCCGTCATCCGCGGCATGTGGCTGTAGGGCTGACCGTTTCCCGCGGATCGTGTGACCATTTGCCGCGGATCGCGGTTAGGGGAGGAGGCGGCGGGCGGCGCGGCGCCACCGACCTGAGACTCGGGCGGCGAGCCGGCGGCCGGTACTGCGGCGGTGCTTGGCTTGCTGGACCAGCAGCTCGGCCAGCGCCCAGGTCGCCGCGTCGTTGACCGCCGCCCGGGTCGGTGAGCCGGCACCGTCGCCGTCGCCGTACCACGGCCGGAGCTCCTCGAGGTCGCCGACGACGTCGTACCCGCCCCTGCGCACGTCGGCGACCATCTGCTCGGCGGTCTCGTCGAACCACGCCCGCTGCTCTGTGGGGACCTGGGCTCGGTCGGTATCTTCGCGCGCGGCCAGCAGCCGTTCGGCGAGCCCGCCCTTGACGACCGCGGCGAAGTCCGGCCAGTCGAGCCGGTCGCCGAGGGCGGCGTTGACCTGACGTACGAGCTCGGCCTCCGCCAGCCCCAGCGACACGTTCGTCCGCGGCACCTCCGCGTCGTAGTCCGCCGCCTCGAGCCCCACCACCGAGGCGAACCGCTCCCACAGCAGCGTCGGGGCAGCGCCGGGCGGCGGCACGGTAACCAGGTGCAACCGCTCGGGTCCGAGCGGTCGGCTCCACCGAGCCAGCACCTCGGCGGTGTCCTGCTGCCGCCAGAAGACCCGCGCCCCCCGGCCCTGCCGGGCGCCGGTCACCTGTGCCAGGTACTTCGGGTACGAGAGCGTCTGGCCGTTCTTGACCATCTCCTGCCAGACCGCCGGCACCTGCCGCCCGAGGTCGCGCGCCGTCAGCAGCACGTGCACCTCGGTCGAGTCGAGGTCGGCGAGCAGCGCGTCGATGGTCTCCGCGCGGGAGCCGGCGAGCAGCTCGTGCGACACCACGACGGCATCGCCGCCCCAGTCCCGGATCCGGCCGAGCAGGTGCGGCCACGCGCCGGTCACGGCAGGGTCGTCGTAGCCCCCGAACGCCAGCCCGCGCAGGTCGAGGGTGGCGCGGAAGTGCGCGTCGGCGGTGTCGCCGGGGTAGAGCACGCCCGCCGAGCGCAACCGGGACCGGTTCTGGAACAGCACCGACTGCAGGTATGTCGTGCCCGTCTTGGGTGACCCGATGTGCAGGTAGACGCGCGTCGTCATGACCGGACAGCGTACGGACGCCGGGCCCGCTGCCACGCGGCACACTTCATGGATGGAGCGTGCGCGCCGCGGGCTGGTCACATCGGTGTCCCTGCTCTGCTGCCTGCTGCTGGCGGGCTGCCCCGGGGACACCGAGTCCACGGCGACGCGCGACGCCTCGACGGCGCGGTCGACAGCCACGGCCGAGACGAGCGAAACCCCGCCGCCGACCCAGCCGTCCCCCGACGACGAGCCGGTCCGCCCGGCGCTGGGCGGCCCGTCGGTCCGACCGGACCAGATGCTGGCGACCGTACGCCTGCTGGCGGGACGGATCGGGCCGCGGGAAGCCACGTCGACAGCGTTCGCCGAGGCCGCGGGTGCCGTCCAGCGGCGGTTCGAGAGCTACGGCTACGACGTCACCCGGCAGCGATTCCGGGTGCCGGCGGGCGTCTCCTGGGGGGTGCCGGTCGACGGCGGCAGCAGCGCCAACGTGGTTGCCACCCCGCGCGGGTTCGACCCCTCCCGGCGGCACCGGTTGGTGGGTGCGCACCTCGACACGGTGCCGCAGGCACCGGGGGCAGAGGACAACGCCTCGGGCGTCGCGGTGCTGCTCGAGCTGTCCCGGCTCGCCGCCCGGCCGCGAGGCCCCGGTCCGGCGCTGTCCACGGTCTTCATCGCCTTCGGCGCCGAGGAGCCGCGAGGTGACGGCGAGGCACTGCACCACTTCGGTTCCACGGTCCAGGTACGCCGGCTGCCGGCTCGGGCGTTGGTGTCGGAGATGGTGTCGCTCGACCGGGTCGGCGTCGGTCGCGTCGTGCCGGTGTGCACCGGCGGCCGGGGACCGCTCCGCGTGCGCGACGACCTGCTCGCCACCGCCCGGCGGCTCGAGATCCCGGCCAGCGGGTGCGCCGACAACCAGAGCAGCGACCACTGGTCGTACGAGCAGGCCGGGATCGCCGCGGCGCGGATCGGGAGCACCCCGTACGCCGAGTACCACTCGCCCGCGGACCAGCCCGGCGTCCCGAGCCGCGCGCAGATGCGCCGGGTCGCGACGCTCGCCTGGGTGTGGCTCAGGGAGTGAGGCTCGACCCGGGCAGCAGCCCGAGCCCGCCGATGTCGGCAAGGATGGCCCGAGCACGCGCGCCGTGGACCGGTCGCGGCGCGAAGTCGGCGCCGATGACGTAGGGCGTCAGGTCTGCTCGCGCCAGTTCACTGCGTCGGAACGTTAGATCGAGCACGACGCCCTCCCGAGTCTCGCGGGTGTCCATGTCGAACACGAAGTTCCCCAGCGAGTGCACGACGAAGCCGTCCCGGTGTCGCTGCACGTCCTGCACCCAGTGCGGGTGCCCACCCACAACGACGGTGGCCCCCGCGTCGATCAGTGCCGAGCCGACCCGACGCTGGTCCGGCACCGGTTGATGCGTGTACTGGTCCCCCCAGTGCGGCAGCACCACGACAACGTGGGTGCGCAAGGCCAGCGCCCGCACCCGGGTCTCCAGCCGCAGCAGCTCGAGGGGAACGATCGCGCCGGTGCGCGGCTGCATCCGCAGCGACGCCGCCCCGGCGGAGTCGGCGCCGGCCCGCCAGGTCTCCCCGATGGCGTTAAACGCCAGGAACCCGACCCGTACGCCGCGGCGCTCCACCACGACCGGTCGCCAGGCGCCGGCTCGGTCGGCCCCAGCGCCGAGCGGGCTCACCCCACCGGTCCGTACCCGGCGGACCGTCTGCACCAGCGCTGGGCGACCGAAGTCGCCGGTGTGGTTGTTGGCGAGGCTCAGGACGTCGAACCCCGCGGCCCGAAAACCTGCCATGACCGCCGGTGGAGCGGCGAACGAGTCGTCACCTGGTTGGCGGGGCTCGCCGGTCATGGACAGCGTCGACTCCAGGTTTCCGACGGTGATGTCTGACCTGGCGAGCCGGTCCGACATCGGGCGCAGCGGCGCGGACGGATCCCCGGCGGCCGCGGCGGCAGCTGCCACCCCGCGCCCCAGCATGATGTCGCCGACCACGGTGACGGTGACGGCGCGGCCGGGTGACGGTTCGGCCGGCGGGTCCGGCGAGTCTGTTGGGCGGGGCGTGGTCGGTGCGCTGGTGGGCGCGGTGGTCGGCGACCGGGCAGCCGATCGCGGCTGGTCAGCGGTGCATCCGCCGGCGGCGAGGACGGCTGCTGCCGCCAGGGCGGCGACCGCGGCGTGTCCCCCGTGCCGGCTGTCCCCACCCCGCCGGCTCATCCGCCGACCGTACGCCGGCAGGCGTTACCGTGTCCGGCGCCCAACCAGACCCTCCGACCAGGAGCCGACGAGGAGCACCGTGGCCGACGCAGCAGCTGGCACCCGACTCGTCATCGTCGAGTCGCCTGCCAAGGCGCGCACGATCGCCGGCTATCTCGGCGCCGGCTGGGTCGTCGAGAGCTCGATCGGTCACATCCGGGACCTGCCGCAGGGCGCTGCGGAGGTGCCGGCGACCCACAAGGGCAAGCCATGGGCCCGGCTCGGAGTGGACGTGGACAACGGCTTCGTCCCCGTCTACGTCGTCCCGACCGACAAGAAGCCGCAGATCGCCAAGCTCCGCCGGCTGCTCAAGGAGGCCGACGAGCTCTACCTCGCCACCGACGAGGACCGCGAGGGCGAGGCGATCGCGTGGCACCTCAAGGACGAGCTCAACCCGAAGGTCCCGGTCCGTCGGATGGTGTTCCATGAGATCACCCCGGTCGCGATCCGGGCTGCCGTCGAGAGCCCCCGCGACATCGACCAGTCGCTGGTGGACGCCCAGGAGACCCGCCGGATCCTGGACCGGCTGTACGGGTACGAGGTCAGCCCGGTCCTGTGGAAGAAGGTGATGTCCGGGCTGTCCGCCGGCCGGGTCCAGTCGGTCGCGACCCGGCTGGTCGTGGATCGGGAGCGGTCCCGGATGGCGTTCCGCTCCGCGGCGTACTGGGACCTGCAGGCCACGATGGACGCCGACCCGGACGGGTCCCGCGGCGCCGAGCCGCGCCAGTTCCCCGCCCGGCTGGTGGCCCTCGACGGCACCCGGGTGGCGGCCGGGCGCGACTTTGCTGCCAACGGCCGGCTGGCCGAGGGCCGCGACGTCGTGCACCTCGACGAGTCACGCACCGGTGCGCTGGCCGACGCGCTGCGGGACCGCCCGTTCACGGTCCGCTCGGTCGAGGCGAAGCCCTACACCCGGCGCCCTTACCCGCCGTTCCGCACCACCACGCTGCAGCAGGAGGCCAGCCGCAAGCTCGGGTTCGGCGCTACGGTAACCATGCAGCTGGCCCAGCGGCTGTACGAGAACGGCTTCATCACCTACATGCGCACCGACTCGGTGACGCTGTCGGACGCTGCGCTGACGGCCGCGCGCGCACAGGTGCGCGAGCTCTACGGCGGCGAGTACCTGCCAGAGTCGCCGCGCACGTACAGCTCGAAGGTCAAGAGCGCGCAGGAGGCGCACGAGGCGATCCGCCCGTCGGGTGAGCAGTTCCGGACGCCCGGCCAGACCGGTCTCACCGGCGACCAGTACCGGCTGTACGAGCTGATCTGGATGCGCACGGTCGCCTCGCAGATGCGCGACGCGCAGGGCCGCTCGGTCCAGGTGCGGCTCGGCGCCCGCACCGCGGACGGCGTCGACGCCGAGTTCGCGGCGTCCGGGCGGGTCATCACCTTCCACGGCTTCCTCCGGGCGTACGTGGAGAGCCTCGACGACCCAGACGGCGAGCGGGACGACCGCGAGACCCGGCTCCCAGAGCTCGCCGAAGGGGACGCGGTGGCCGTCGACCGGATGGACGTCGAGCGGCACGACACCCGGCCACCCGCTCGGTTCACCGAGGCGACGCTCGTCCGCGAGCTGGAGGAGCGCGGGATCGGTCGCCCGTCGACGTACGCGTCGATCCTGCGAACCATCCTGGACCGCGGCTACGTCTACAAGCTCGGCACCGCACTGGTGCCGAGCTGGTTGGCGTTCTCGGTCACCCGGTTGCTCGAGGAGCACTTCGCCCGGCTGGTTGACTACGACTTCACCGCCCGGCTCGAGGACGTCCTCGATGCCGTCGCGGGTGGCCGCGAGGACGCGCAGGCGGTGCTCGGCCGGTTCTGGTTCGGCGACGACGCAGGTGCGGGCGGCACCGGGCTGAAGGAGCTGGTCGGCGAGCTCGGCGACATCGACGCCCGTCGGCTGGCCACCTTCCAGGTGCGCGACGACGACGGCGCGGAGACGGGCATCGTGCTGCGGGTCGGTCGATACGGCCCGTACCTCGAGGACGGGGAGGGCAACCGCGGGAACGTGCCGGAGGACCTGCCGCCCGACGAGCTGACCGAGGAGCGGGCCCGCGAGCTGCTCGCCGACGTCGGCACCGACCGCGAGCTCGGCACCGAGCCGGACACCGGCCGCACCATCGTGGCGCGCAGCGGCCGGTACGGCCCGTACGTGACCGAGCAGCTGCCGGACGGCGAGCCCGGCGCCAAGGGCGACAAGCCACGCACCGCCAGCCTGTTCAAGGACATGCAGCTCGAAAGCGTGACCCTGGACGACGCACTCCGGCTGCTGTCGCTGCCGCGCACGGTGGGCGAGGACCCCGAGTCTGGTGAGCCGGTCACCGCGCAGAACGGCCGGTACGGGCCCTACCTCAAGCGCGGGTCGGACTCCCGCTCGCTGGAGTCTGAGCAGCAGCTGTTCACGGTCGACATGGCAGAGGCGCTGCGGATCCTCGCCCAGCCCAAGCAGCGCGGCCGGCAGGCCGCTCGCGTGCCGCTGCGCGAGCTCGGCACCGACCCCGGCTCCGGGCAGCCGGTGGCGGTCAAGGAGGGGCGGTTCGGCCCCTACGTCACCGACGGGGAGACCAACGCGACCCTGCGCAAGGGCGACACGCCGGACTCGGTGACGCTGGAGCGGGCGGTCGAGCTGCTCGCCGAGCGGCGCGCGCGGGGCCCCGCTCGCAAGAAGCGCACCGCGAAGACGTCGAGCCCGCGCAAGAAGACAAAGAAGAAGGCCAAACGGTCGCCGGCGAAGAAGGCAGCGGCGAAGAACCCATGACCCGGGCGAGCGCCGCCGCCCCGTCGCACAGCGTCCGTGCGGTGCTGGCGCTGCCGGGCGTCCGCGCGTTCTGGACCGCACTGGGGCTGTCCAGCCTCGGCGACTGGCTGGGGTTGCTGGCCCTCACCGCGCTCGCCAACGAGCTAGCTGGGGCTGGCTATGCCGACCGCAACTACGCCATCGGCGGCGTCCTGTTGCTGCGGGTGCTGCCGGCGCTGCTGATCGGACCGCTCGGTGGCTATGTCGCCGACCACCTCGACCGCCGGTTCGTCCTCGTCCTCGGCGACGTGCTGCGCGCGGTGATCTTCGTCAGCATCCCGCTGGTCGGCACCCTGACCTGGCTGCTGGTCGCGACCGTCCTCGTCGAGGTCGTCAACCTGGTCTGGCTGCCGACGAAGGACGCCACCGTCCCCGACCTGGTGCCGCCGGTGCGGCTCGAGGCTGCCAACCGGCTGATGCTCGCCACCACGTACGGCTCCGCGCTGCCGGCTGCGCTGCTCTTCATCGGGCTGTCGTTGGCCACCGACGCCCTGACCGCGACGACCGACTGGTCGTACGGCAGCGCCGCCGACGTCGCTCTGTATGCCAACGGCCTGAGCTTTGCGGTGTCGGCGGTGCTCCTGGTCCGCGTCTTCGAGATCCTCCCGCCCGGACCGGCCTCCACCCGCTCCGAGCGGACCGGTGTGGTCCGCGCGCTGCTCGACGGCTGGGCGTACGTCGCTCGCACCCCACTGGTGCGCGGGCTGGTGGCCGGTGTGGTCGGCGCGTTCGCGGCCGGTGGCGTGGTGATCGGACTGTCGCGGGTGCTTGTAGATGACCTGGGCGCCGGCGACACCGGGTACGGCGTGCTGTTCGGCGCTGTGTTCGCCGGTCTAGGCGCCGGTATGTGGCGCGGGCCGCGGCTGCTGCGCGGGATCACCCGGCGCCGGCTGTTCGGTCTGGCCCTGGTGGCCGCCGGCCTGGTGCTGGTGGTGCTGTCGCTGGTTTCCGACATGGTCCTCGCCGCCGTACTGACCTTCCTGCTCGGCTTCTGCGCCGGGGTCGCGTGGATCACCGGCTACACCCTGCTCGGGCTGGAGGTGGCGACCGAGGTGCGCGGGCGCACGTTCGCGCTGGTCCAGTCGATGGTGCGGCTTGCGCTGGCGCTGACGCTGGCAGCAGGACCGCTGCTCGCCGGCCTGGTCGGCCGCAACCGGGTGCAGATCACCGACGAGGCCGGGCTCACCTTCGGCGGTGTGCAGGTCGCGTTCCTGGTGGCGGGAGTGCTGGCTGCCGGGGTCGGGGTGGCATCCTTCCGGTCGATGAACGATCGGCCGGGGGTATCGGTGCTGGCCGAGCTGCGCCAGCGGGCGCGCTCGGCGACGTACGCGCCGGCCGGCCTGTTCGTGGCGCTCGAGGGTGGCGAGGGCGCGGGCAAGTCGACACAGGCTCGCCGGCTCGCCGACGTGCTCGGCGCCCGCGGCCTGGACGTGGTGCTGACCCGCGAGCCGGGCGACACCGCCGTCGGGCGGTCCGTGCGCGACGTCGTCCTCGACCCCGCGACCGGTGTGCTGTCCGCCCGCACGGAGGCGCTGCTGTATGCCGCCGACAAAGCCGAGCATGTCGCCCGGGTCGTACGGCCGGCACTGGACCGGGGCGAGGTCGTCGTCACCGACCGGTACGTCGACTCGACGCTTGCCTACCAGGGCGCCGGTCGTGAGCTCACGGTCCAGGAGGTGGAGAGGGTGGCGCGGTGGGCGACCGAGCAGCTGCGGCCGCACCTGACCGTGCTCCTCGACCTGCCGGTGGAGGAGGGCCTACGCCGCGTCGGCCATCTCGACCGCGGCCACGACCGGATCGAGCAGGAGCCGGTCGAGTTCCACCGCCGCGTCCGCGACCACTTCCGGGTGCTCGCCGAAGCGGATCCGGAGCACTACCTGGTGGTCGACGCGACCCTGCCGAACGACGAGGTGCACGACCTTGTCTTGGCGCGGGTGGACGAGCTGCTGCAGCAGACCGGTCCGACATGAGCGTCTGGAAGGCGCTGGTTGGCCAGGAGCCGCTGGTCGAGGCGCTGCAGCACGCGGTGACCCCAGCCGGTATGACGCACGGCTGGCTGTTCACCGGACCGCCCGGGTCCGGACGGTCGACCGCGGCGCGGGCGTTTGCGGCCGCCGTCCAGTGCGACACCCACGGCTGCGGCAAGTGCGACGCGTGTCGGCAGGTGCTGGTGGGGTCGCACCCCGACGTCACTGTCGTCGACACGCAGGGGTTGTCGATCGGCGTGGACGACGTACGCGAGCTCGTGCTCAAGGCCGCGATGGCACCGACGATCGGACCCTGGTCGGTGATCGTGGTCGAGGACGCCGACCGGCTCACCGACCAGGCCGGCAACGCGCTGCTGAAGAGCATCGAGGAGCCGGCGGTCCGGACCCTGTGGCTGCTGTGCGCACCAACCAGCGACGACGTGATGGCGACGGTCCGGTCCCGGTTGCGCCAGGTCACCTTGCGCACCCCGCTGGTGGAGACGGTGGCGGCAGCGTTGGAGTCGGATGGCGTCGCAGCGGGCCTGGCGGCGTTCGCGGCCCGTGCTTCGCAGGGCCATATCGGCCGGGCCCGGGCGCTGGCGCGCGACGAGTCGGTTCGGAACCGCCGGCACGAGGTGCTGGCGCTGCCGCAGCGGCTTCGGGACCCGGGCGACTGCCTGCGGGCGGCCGACAACGTGCACGCCGCGGCCAAGGAGGAGTCCGAGCAGGTCGCGACCGCGCTCGAGCAGGATGAGCTGGCTGCGCACGCCGCCGAGTGGGGCAGCGGCACCCGCGGCGCGAAGCCGCGCGGCGAGCAGGGCGCCCTGAAGTCGGTCAAGGACATGCAGAAGCGCCGCCGCACCCGGATGGTGCGCGATTCCGTCGACCGGGCGCTGCTCGACCTGCTCAGCGCCCAGCGCGACGTCCTTCGGCTGCAGTCCGAGCCCGGCGTCGAGCTGGTCAACGAGGAGATGCGAGGCGAGCTGGAGGATGTCGCTCGCCGCGCCGATCAGGCGCGCACCTTGCGCCGGATCGAGGCGCTGTTGGGCTGCCGGGAGGCGATGGAGCTCAACGTGCCGCCGCTGCTCGCGCTCGAGCAGGCCTTCCTGCGCCTCGCGCGTGCCTGACCGGGTCGTCACAAGCTTCACAGGCCGGCCAGTGAAACACGCACTCAGCGAGCCGTACGACCCTGGCCCACTGGCAGCCGCCGGAGAGGGGCGGCCGCTTACGCTGGTCCCATGGCAACGAGGGGGATGCGGACACCGGGGGTCCGGCGGCGGCGACTGCGGGTGGTGACCGGCGTCGCGCTGGCAGCGGCACTCGCGGTGACGCTCGCCGGCTGCCCGGGGGACACCGAGACCGGCACCGAACCGATCGCCACGACGGAACCGACCGAGACTGAGACCGAGACCGAACCCGTCGGCGACCGACTGGTTGACTTCTACGAGCAGCAGGCTGAGTGGGAGGACTGCGCTGACGACGAGTTTGAGTGCGCGACGATCGAGGTGCCGATCGACTACGAGGACCCGGCCGGCGGCACGGTCGAGCTCGCGATCAACCGCCGGCCGGCGGACGGCGAGTCACCGGTCGGCGCGCTGATCGTCAACCCGGGCGGCCCCGGCGCGTCGGGGGTCGACTACGTGCCGCAGGTGACCTCGCAGTTCGGCGCCGAGGTGCTCGCTGCGTACGACGTCGTCGGCTTCGACCCGCGTGGTGTTGCCAGGAGCGAACCGGTCGAGTGCCTGGACGACGAGGGGGTGGACCAGCTGCTGGCCGCCGATCCGGATCCGGACACCACCGCCGAGGTCGCCGACGTCGAGAGCTTGCTCGAGGAGTTCGCGGCCGGCTGCGAGAAGGACGCGCCCGACCTGCTGCCGCACCTGTCGACGACCGACGTCGCCCGCGACCTGGACATCATCCGCGCTGTGGTCGGCGACGACGTCCTGCACTACTACGGCGCGTCCTACGGCACGTTCATCGGCGCCGTCCACGCCGAGCTGTTCCCCGAGCGGGTGGGCAGAATGGTCCTCGACGGCGCGGTCGACCCCTCGCTTGACATCGAGGAGGTCAACAAGCAGCAGGCGGCTGGGTTCGAGACCGCGCTGCGGGCCTACGTCTCCGCCTGCGTCGCCAAGCCCGACTGCCCGCTCGGCTCCAACCCCGACCAGGGTGTGCAACGGATCCAGGCGTTCCTCGACGAGCTGGACTCCGACCCGCTGGAGACCGGCTCCGACCGCGAGCTGACCCAGTCACTGGGTCTCTACGGCGTCGCGCTGCCGCTGTACGTCGAGGACTACTGGCCGTTCCTCGACCAGGCGCTCACCCAGGCGTTCGACGACAACGGCGCCACCTTGCTCAACCTCGCCGACGCCTACTGGCACCGCTCCGGGGACAGCTACCTCGACAACCTCGCGCAGGCGATCTACGCGGTGAACTGTCTCGACGACCCGGTCGACACGTCGGTTGCAGAGATCGAGCGGAGCATCCCCGAGTTCGAGCAGGCGTCGCCGACCTTCGGGCGGACCTTCGCCTGGTCGCTGCTGGCCTGCGAGCAGTGGCCGGTGCGGCCGGCGGCGCCGGTCCCCGATGTCGACGCCGAGGGGGCGGACCCGATCCTCGTCGTCGGCACCACCCGCGACCCCGCCACCCCGTACCGCTGGGCGAAGGCGATGGCCGACCAGCTCGAGCCGGGGGTGCTGCTCACTCGGGAGGGCGACGGACACACCGCCTACGGCATGGGCAACGAATGCATCGACAGCACCGTCGACTCGTATCTGGTCGAGGGGGAGGTGCCCGCCGCGGGCACCCGCTGCTGACTGGCGAGCCGACCGTGCGGAGTTGACGGTGCGGAGGAGCGGCGCCGGGTTCGTGCTCCGGCGCGCCGGCGCCCAGCGGGTGATGCTGGGCGCCGCGTTCGTCACCACCATCCTGTTCGACCGGCCGGTCGGTGATGCAGCTGGTCCGCGTCATGGTGTGCAGCCAGGACCGGACCGCGCTGGTCGCTACCCACGACCCGGCCCTGATCGACCTGGCCGACCAGGTCTACGAGCTGCACGACGGCACCTTGACTCGCGCCGCGACCGCTCCACCGGCGGCTTAGCGAGCCGGCAGGTGGACGAGGCCGCGCGGATACACTCGACCGGTCGCCGCGGCCCTCGGGGCTGTGGCCGTCTGCCGCCTTAGCTCAGTTGGCCAGAGCGACGCACTCGTAATGCGTAGGTCGTCGGTTCGATTCCGACAGGCGGCTC
>Ga0183260_10001314_pt1 | contig 20921 bp, 17 predicted proteins | sample AntDrymUQ4972206_2_FD_129768 | JGI IMG/M metagenome (GOLD analysis project Ga0183260, IMG submission 129768) | Polar desert sand microbial communities from Dry Valleys, Antarctica - metaG UQ497 (22.06) (version 2) (version 2) | ecosystem: Environmental > Terrestrial > Soil > Desert | place...
ATGAGGATGTTCGCGCCGTCGAAGTTCCCCTCTGCCGTCGCACCGAAGTAGCGGATCGCCTGATCGGCATCGCCCCCGGACGCCTCGCGCAACTGCTCCAAGGTCCAGACATAGAACTTCCCTTCGACTCCCTCCGAGTCGGCGTCAAGGGCGGCGTAGAACCCACCATCCGGTGCACGCATCTCCCGCAGGGCCCAATCAAGCGTCTCGCAGCAGACGCGGCGGAAGAGATCGTCTCCCGTCACCTGCCAGCCGTGCAGGTACGCGCGCGCGAGCAGGGCGTTGTCGTAGAGCATCTTCTCGAAGTGCGGAACGGTCCAATGCGGGTCGACCGAATAGCGTGCAAAGCCGCCCCCGATCTGGTCGTAGATGCCGCCGCAGGCCATTGCGCGCAGCGTTCCGGCGCTCATTCTCTGCTCGCCGCGGCGGAGCAGGAACTCGATCAACGATGCCTGGGGGAACTTCGGTGCGCCCCCGAAGCCACCATGCTCCTCGTCGTAGGAGGCCGCGACGCGGGCAACCGCGTCATCGAGGCGGCGCGGGTCGATCGTCTCGTCCGATGGATCGAGCAGTGCCGCGCCGGCGAGCCGTCCCGCGATCTGGGCACTGGCGACACGAATCTGGTCGCCGTTCTTGGCCCAGGCGTCGGTGACCGCTTCCAACACCTTCCGCCAGCTCGGCATCCCGTGACGCTCGTGCGGCGGAAAGTAGGTGCCGGCGTAGAAGGGGATCTGCTCGGGTGTCAGGAAGACGTTCAGCGGCCAGCCGCCCTGGCCGGTCATCGCTTGGCAGGCGTCCATGTAGATCGCGTCGATGTCGGCGCGCTCCTCGCGGTCAACCTTGATCGGCACAAAGTGCTCATTCATGTAGGCGGCGATCGCCTCGTCCTCGAACGACTCGCGCTCCATGACGTGGCACCAGTGGCAGGCCGAGTAGCCGATCGAGAGCAGAATCGGCCTGGCCGATCGCGCGGCGTCGGCCAGGGCCTCGTCGCCCCACGGACGCCAGGCGACCGGGTTGTCCTTGTGCTGGAGGAGGTAGGGCGATGTCTCGCCAGCGAGAAGGTTGGGCATCCTCAGCAGGCTACCCACGCGCAGCGGCGTGGGCCTGCTGTGCGCACGGATTTTCCCCAACGCGCCCTTCCGGGGAGAACATTTGCTAGGGTGCTGCGCACGCCGAGTCCGCGTACTGCGGAACGGGGGAACCGTTTTTGGGGCGAATCTCCTTCGGGAGACGCGCAAGCTCTTTCAGTGCGAGCCCGTCAGCTAACCCCGTAGGCGACCGAAAGAGACTGTGCAAACGGTTCGCCGACACATCCTGCTTGCCGCCTGCGTCGCGGTTACTGCGTGCCTCGGCGCGTCGGCCGCGATCGCCCAGGAGTCAGGTGGCAATGGCGGGATCTCGCCGAGTGACCCCGCCTACAAGCCAGCGTCACGCGCGACGATCGTCGACGGCAAGGCGGTGCCGCCGCCGGGTGCCCCGCCCGAGGTGGTGGCGGCGATCAATGCGGCCAACGCGATCGTGACGAAGCCCTACCGCTACGGCGGCGGGCACAAGAGCTTCGACGACTCGGGCTATGACTGCTCGGGGTCGATCAGCTATGCGCTGCGTGGGGCAAACCTGCTCACCTCGCCGCTCGACTCGAGCGGCTTTATGAGATGGGGAAAGCGCGGTCGCGGTCGCTGGATCACCGTCTACACGAATCCCGGGCACGCATACGTCATGATCGCTGGTCGCCGTCTGGACACGGGAGGCCGCAGCCGCACCGCCGCGCGGAGCGCAGGAGTGGCGCCGGGAAGCGGCCCGCGCTGGGGCGGCCGTCGCTCAACGCGCGGCTACGTTGCGCGCCACCCGGCCGGGCTTTAAGCCGCGCCCTCCCTTACTCTGGGTAGTCGCTTCGCCCGTTCGCACTCTACGATCGTCTGATGGCGTCTGCGGACACGAAAGCGCTGATCGAGCGCGCGCTGCTGCGCTTCGGCGATCAGGTCCCGTCGCTCAAGCAGCTCAAGCTCGTGATCCGGCTCGAGCTCCCCGCTCGTGGACACGCACCGACGTGGAGGGTCGAGCTGCCGGGGCCAAAGATCGGAAAAGACCCTGCGGGGGACGCCAAGCTCGACGTATCGGTCGGGCGCTCGCACTTCAATGAGCTGGCCGACGACGGTACGCTCAACGACTGGGTAGAGGCTTACGAGCGCGGCCATGTGAAGGTCTCTGGCCAGCCGGCGGTCGTCAAGCTGATCGCTGCCGTGATCGTGCGCCAGCGCGCGCGTCAGCGCTGACGGCACGCTGGCGCTGAAGGGCAGGCCACTGGCCGGGCGACGGACCGTGATAGGTTGCGACCAGTCCGTCGGCAGAGGGAGATCGATGAAGGACCGAGACAACGGGACAGGCGAACTGGCCGCCGCTGATGTCACCGAGCGCGTCGGCACCATCCTCGGTGCGGCCGAGCGGATGGCCGGCGAGGTGCGACATGAGGCCGAGCAGGACGCGCAGGTCGTGCGGCGCGAGGCTGAGCAGGACGCTCAGCAACGACGCGAGAGGGCGGAGGCGGAGGCGCAGCGGTACTTGGAGCAGGCGCGTCGCCAAGCGGAGGAGCTCGCCGCCGGACGGGCTCGCCGAATGTCTGAGCTGGGCGACTCGATCATCGAGCGGGCGCAGTCGATCCTTGAGCAGCTCGAGCATGCCGACGCGGTCAAGCGCCAGCTCCACACCCTCGTGCACGCGCTTGGCGAGACCGCCGAGCGCGTGGCAAGCGAGACCGTGCCGACCTCATCTCCTGTCGTTGCCGCACTGGAGGAGCTTGAACGCGTCGAAGACGCCCAGACTGGACAGCGCACAACAGTTGAGCCCGCTGAGACTGAAAAGGGACGGCGCAACGGCGAGCGTGCCGCCGGCGACTCGCATGATCCGACAGAGAGCGGCCGCCTCGTCGCCCTCCAGATGGCGGTCGCCGGCGGCACGCGGTCGGAGGTGGAGGCCCACCTCCGTCGGGCCTTCGACCTCGTGGACCCAGCAGCGGTGCTCGATGATGTCTTTGGCGAGGGCACGCCCGGCGAGGAGCGCATTCACTGGTCGGAGACAGTCAACGAAAGCCCCGGCTAGCCGGGGAGACCGCGGACCGGAAGCCGGACTAGCGGCGACCGAGCTGGACCACCCAGACTGTCGCTCGGCGGCCTTGGAAGCGGCCGTACGTCCGCCCAGCACCGATCTGCCGGTAAGAGGGGTCGAGCAGGGCCGCGCGGTGTAAGGGCGACCTCTTCCAGGAGTCGACGGTCGCCTTCACCGCCGGCCCACGACCGCCATGAAGCTCTAGCACCTCCCCAAGCGACTGAAAGCGGCTACTGGCCTGGATGCGCCGCGCATGGCCGAAGTAATCCCAAGCCATCATCGCGCGGGAGTAAGAGAAGGCCGATCGCGTCAAGCTGGCTGACGCGTGCACAGGCTGGAGGCCATACGCGGCTCGAAACCGATTGATCTCACGGATGACAAGCTCGCCAGGGGTGGCTGCGCTCGCCCCGGCGGGGTACGCGACGACGACGCTGACGACGAGGCCGAACCACGCGGCCAGTGTGCGGACGCGACGCATCCACTCCCTCTTTCTCAGGCCTACGGAGTTAGCTGACGGGCTCGCGCGGAAAGAGCCGCGCGCCACCGACGGAAGGCCGGCGATTCGCCCCAACAACCTGGTTCCCCCGCTCGCAATTCAGACACCCCTGCTTGCGATTCGGCGTATTTCATCGGATGTTAACACTGGATGGCGGACGCCGCGGTGGACCATTCGATGGGCCGCTAGATGTTGTATGCGAGGGCAGGATTCGGGCGCATCGAGTGAGTCGACGCGCGAATCGCGGCGGCCGTGATCCCGTCGCTGTGCGGTGCCACAATGGGACCAATGGCGCGCGCTCTGCAAGTGACAAAGCTCTCCGTCGCGCCCGACGAGATTGGGCGCTTCGAGGAGGAGTGGCGCTCGCTCGAGGAGCGCCCCGATCGCGCACCCTTCCTATGCTGGGATTGGCTAGCGCAGTGGACGCGGGTGTATCGGCCACAGCGGCTCAGCCTTTTGCGCGTTGCGGCATCGGATCGATCCGTCGTGGCGCTCGGGCTCGTCGAGGACGGCCCGCTCGGCATCTGGCGGTTCGCGGGGCGCCCGATCACTCCCCAGCGTGGGCTTCTATGCGGGCGCCCGGACGAAGAGGGCGAGATCTGGCGCGCGTTCGGCCTTTGGCTCCAGGAGCGGCGAGCGCAGTGGTCATTGCTGCAGGCTGAGGGCGTTGGAGTCGTTCCTGCCGCCCTGCCGTGGGCGCACCTCGCGCCCGAGACGGTTCCGCGACTTGAGCTGCCGGCGTCCTTCGACGACTATCTGTCTGCACGCTCCTCTGAGAACCGCAAGGCGCTGAAGAAGAAGCTCCGCCGCGCGGAGCGGGTGGGAGCCGTGGTGGGTGAGGCAGACGACCGCGATCGTGGTCGAGTCCTTGACGAGCTCGTCCGGCTGCACGGCGAGCGTGCGCGAAGCAAAGGCGAACGCCACGTCGGCGTAGATCCGCGCCTCGCTCGTGCTCTTGACGCGATCGCGCACTCAAGCAGATTGAACGTTCGCGTCCTTGAGCTGACGCTCGCTGGCCAGACGATCGGGGCAAGCATTCGCGTCGACCGCGACCGAACGGCCTACGCCTACAACGTGGGCATCGATCCGGCGCACGCGGCGCTGAGCCCGGGCATCCTGCTCGAGCTCGAGTCGATTCGCGACGCGATCGAGCGCGGCTTGGCCGTCTATGACATGGGGCCGGGCGACTACAAGTACAAGCTCGACCTTGGGGGTGTGCCGACAACACGTTTTGGGCTCGAGGCGACGAGCCGGTCCTTGCGCGGACGGCTGCTTGCGGTCGCGATTGCCGCGCGGCGCTTTCGTCGGTAGTGCTCGTCTGCGTCCGCGGAGAGCGGGGAGGCCGCAGCGGGCTGTTCTGAGATGGTCTGTGCCGGGGCGCTGGGCGCGCCGACGGAGGATCAGCCGGCGCGGATCACTCGCCTCCACCACGGGGCTCTGCGCGTCGTGCCCGGCGGCCGTGGGGGCAATGCGGCGCCGTCGAGGATCGCCGCCGGCGCGGCTTCGGTGAGCCAGCCCGCTTGCGACGATATCCCAGGTAGACGCGATTCCAGCTGCCGAAAGCCGCTCTGCAGTTCGGGTGCCCGACGCTTATCGTCGTGCGCGTCGGAGGCGACGACGTGGACAAGCTCGGCGCGCAGAAGGTGGGTTGCCAGACGACGCGCCTTCGACCCGAACAACCCAGCCATCGATCCGGCATTGATCGAGCAGAGCACACCGCGTTCGACGAGTCGGGCGACATGGTCGGGGTCGTCCTGGAAGATCGGTGCACGCTCGGGGTGCGCTAGCAGAGGTTGGAAGCCGCGTACCTGCAGGTCGAACAGGACGTCGTCGATGAATGCCACGGCATGTGAATAGGGACTCTCGACAAGTACGCACGAGCTGTGGCCGAGGCAGAGTCCGCCGAGGGTCGCGTCGTCCATGTCGGTCAAGCGCGAGATAGCGATCTCGGCACCCGGGAGGACGGCCAGCGGGATCTTCGCGCGCGTGAGCTCCAGATTCAGTGCGCCGACCCGTTGGCCGATCAGCTCGGCATCGACCAGGGGGTAGCTGAAGTTGACGTGCGGCGTCGCCGCGATCGTGTGAATCCCGGCCGTGACCGCGACGCGCGCCATCGCGACGCTTCTCTCCATGTCCGGCGCGCCGTCGTCGATGCCCGGGAGAATGTGGGAGTGGAGATCGATCATCTCGTCGGAAAGCCTATTGCGCGCAAGATCGTGACCAATCAGTAGGGGGCTGGGGGGTACGATGTTCAGATGAGAACCGACACGCCCTTGGCCGTCATCTGGCGAAGGCGCTGGATTGTTGCGGCGACGTTGCTCGTATTCGTCGCCAGCGCGGCTCTGGTATCCAAGAGCTTGGAGAAGGTCTACGGCACCGAGGCCACGCTGCTCGTGGTGCTGCCGGCCGGAAGCACGACCTATGACGCCGTCCAGGGTAGCCAGACCGTCGCGCGCTCGTACGCCGACATCATGGGCAGCCCGAACATCGCCAGGCTGGTGGCAAGCAGGCTGGGCAATGGCACCAGAACCGAGGACCTGCTCGGCGTGGTGAGCCTCGACCCGATTGTCGAGACGCAGCTCTTGAAAGTCCGGGCGGAGGATCCCGACCCCGCCCGCGCGAAGCTGATTGCGGATACATACGCTCAGGTCTTCGTCGCGTACGCTCGTCGCGAGCTCGCCGAGACGACCCGGGCAACGGTCTCGCTCGCCGACGCCGCACCGCTGCCGCGCGCTCCGGCACGCCCTAAGCCGACGCTCTACGTGCTGGTCGCGATGATGTTTGGACTGGCGCTTGGTCTCGCGCTCGCCTTCCTGCGCGACCGCCTCGATCATCGCCTGCGGACCTTCGAGGAGGTCGAGGCCGAGTTCGACGCCCCCGTCCTCGCTCGCGTGCCAAGGCGCGGCCGGTCCGAGCAGTCGGTGGTCGCGTTCAAGGAGGCGTATCGCATCCTGCGCACCAATCTGCAGTTTGCGAGCGCAGGTGGGCGCTTGCAGTCGATCGCCGTCGTCAGCTCGGCTGCCGGCGAGGGCAAGACGACGACCGTCACCCAACTCGCGCTGACAAGCGCCGAGGTCGGTGAGCAGCTTGTCGTCGTCGAGGCCGACCTGCGTCGGCCGAGCTTGCAGGACGAGCTGATGATGAATCGCGAGAAGCCGCTGCGTCCGGGGCTGAGCAACTACCTCGCCGAGGCGACCAGCTTGGAGCAGGTCATCTATCCGACCGGCAGGCCGAACATCAGCATCGTTCCGTCCGGTCCGCTCCCACCAAGCCCGGCTGCGCTGCTCGAGTCAAGACGTGGGCGTACCGCGGTTCACCACTTCCTCAGCCAGGCGGACCTCGTCATCGTCGACTGCCCACCGCTCAGCATCGGCGCCGACGCATCCGTCATCAGTGGCTGGGTCGATGGAGTCATCGTCGTCGTCGACCTCCAGAGCGCGACCGACCATGGTCTGCGAGACGCCCTTCGCCAGCTCGAGGCGGTGCAGGCGCCGCTGCTGGGGCTCGTGATCAATCGGGACCGGGCCGCCGAGTCGAAGAGCTACGAGTACTACATGCCCGAGACGAAGAAGGCCGAACGCAGTCGGCGGGCGCGCTCTCGGGTGGCTTGAGAGTCCTCTCTGGCGGCGATCAAGAGGGAGCGCCTTCAGCGCGACTGCGCGCGTCGCCTGGTGAGGGTCGCTCCGCGACCGCCGGCTCGTCATGCGGGGGTGCCGACTCTTCCGTGTTGCGCAAGCGCTCCAGTGCGAGTAACGCGCCAATGTGGAGCATCATCACCGCGGCGATGACGTTGGTTCCCGGAGGGTAGTCGGTCATACTGTTGGCGAAGAGCCCGATCAGCGCGGCGGTCAGGGCGATCGCCATCGGATAGTCGGCGCTGAAGCGATCGCGCAGCAGCCCGCCGGCGGTGCGGGCGATCTCGAAGAGGAACCAGAGGAAGAAAGCCAGGCCGACCAAGCCGAGCTCGGCGACGATCGTCAGGAGCACGTTGTGGGCATGGTAGAAGCCCGTCCCATCGGGGCCGATGAGTCCTCGCGCTTGGGAGACCGGCCCGAAGTTTCCCGCACCGGTGCCAAGCAACGGCCGTTCGGCGACCATTCCCGGAACGGCCGCCCAGATCCGAACGCGCTGGTTCTCGGAGGTCGCGCGGGTCTCGGTGACGGTGCTGAGTCGGGTGCCGATCACCTCGAGCTGTTTCGATTGCTCCAATGCCTTCAGATTGAAGGCGGCGAAGACGACGGTGATCGCGAGCAGGCCGAATGCCAGCCGTCGAAACCGCGGCCAGGCGAGCATCACGATAAGCGAGACAACGGCGCCGATGATCGCACCGCGCGTCAGCGAGAGCAGCAGCCCGGCCGTCGCGAGGCCGCCACAGATGAGCATCGCCACGCCCACCCGCGGCCTCGACTGAATGGCCAGCGCCAAGGCCGGTGCGATCGTCAGGACAAGGAAGAAGGCCAGCACCGCCGGATGGGCGAAACCCGCCTCCGCCCGGTTCGTGACCGCCCGACCGCCGGCGACGAGCGACTGGTCTCCGGAGGCCATCATCGCAACGACTCCGAGAATGCCCCCCGAGATGCTGAGGCAGATGAGCATGCGCCGGAGCTGCTCGCGCCCCGCACGGGCGACCACGAAGGTGAGGATCAGGAACGCGGACCACATCATCCCGATCTTCATGACGATCAGGGTCTCACCGGCGAAGGTCAGGCCAGTCGCCATCACGAGCAGCAGGCAGCCGAAGGCTGTCTGCGTTGGGTGGAGATGTCGTAGACCCCCCTCGGCGAAGAAGCGGGTCGCCGCAATTCCGGCCGCTAGCAGGAGCATGCCCTCGGCGGGCGAGAGTCCGATCTCGCCGCCGAAGCGAAGATCGAGCCGCTCGAGCGGGATCGCGAGAATGCCGAGGTACACACCGACCATCGGTCTCAGCGCGACTGCGACGACGACGGCGAGCGCGGCCGGCGCGAGCAGCGCGGCCACAAAGTTCGTCGAGTAGGCAAACAGCGTCTGCGCTGCGGCGATCGCGACGAGCGCCGCAGCCGCGGCGACCCAGAGGGTCAATCGGACGACCCGCTGGCTCAGACGCTCCCCGAGGATCTCCACCACCTATCAGGCTAACGGACGGCTATTGCGCTCGTGGCGGGTCGCCGCGCGCTGGGTGCCTCGCCGCCGCTGGGTGCCTCGCCTAGCGGGTCTGCCCAGAGCTCGACCTGCGGCCGTGGGTCCAGTCGGGCGTGAACAGCGTCACGCTCTTCTTTGCGCGCGCTGCCCTGGCGCTGGCCTTGCCGACGGCGGTCGCGCGAACCCGCAGGCGTTGACGCCCGGCGATCAGTCGATGATCGCGGCGGGAGAGCCGGACGCTGACGAGCCCGGCACGTTTGCCGTAGATGACGAACCGACGTGAGCCGAGCGCTCGGCTGCGAGCGCGTCGCCGGTTTCCTGCCGCACGGCGCGATAGCGCAAGGTGGAGTGTGCCGACACAATGCGGCGTCGTCGCGCCACGGCAGCCAACGCGCACCCGAGCTACCCCGCTGCGCGTCAGCTTGATCCTCTCTTGCAGGATCACGATCTCGCCCGTTGACGGGGCGGTTTGCGCGCTCGCGCCCATCGCCTCCTTGAAGGCGCGGTACGAAGCCTTGGGGGTGAAGTCGCGCTCGAGCAGGCCAAACTGGTCGCCTAGATCAGCCGGATTCGAGCCGTTGTTGCGCAGGTTGTAGACGATTGCCGCCTTCACGTAGCTCCAGCCGGCGGCGATCCGAAAGCTGTCCTTGATGTACTCGGCCTTTGCCTTCTCGTCGATGCACCAACTGATGCCCGACTGGCAGGTCGAGAAGCCGAACTCGGTCAACCAGAGGCCGAGGTCGCCCTCCCCATGAGCAGCCATGATCTCGTGGATCCACGGAACACCGGTCACGAATGTGTATTCCTTCCACTCGGGCTTCCATGGGTCATCGGGATCGCGCCACTCGTTGTAGGGATGAATCGAGAATCCGTCATAGCTGCCCTTCGCACCAAGCGCGTACAGGCGCTTGAGAAACTCACCATCCGAGGAGGCGAGTGCGCCGCCGATGACCGGTAGGTCCGGCGCTGCCGCCTTTATTGGCCGGTAGGCGGCCTTGAGGATCCCGGCATAGGCGCGCGCGGGGTCGGGGGCCTCGAGGAACCACTTCTCCTTGAGGTTGGGCTCGTTCCAAATCTCGAGAGCGGCAAGCCTTGAGCCCCAGCGGCGAGCGACCCATGCGGCTGCGTCGGCGTAGTCGCTGTTGTCGGTCGGGGGGTAGATGTGCACCTTGTTGTCCCACCAGGCCCCCTTGCAGTCCTGCTTCAGGGAGTCGGGCGCCGACGATGCCCAGCACGGCGTAGCCCAGAACGTCCCGATCACCTTGATCCCGCGATCGGCGGCGTGCTCGAGGAAGGTGTCGGTCTTCTCGACGTACCAATTGGAGAACTTGCCCTTGCCCTCGCTCTCGAGGCTCGACCAGCCGATGTCGATGCGGATCGTGTCCCCTCCCGCCGCGCGCAGCATGTCGAGCTCGCGGTCGAAGTCGGATACCGTCGAGTCACCCCAGAGCGGGTGCGTCTGGGCGCCGCGCAGCTGCCCGGTGGCGGCCACTGCGCCAGCCGGGAGGAGCAGGATCACAACTGCGACGACCAACGAGGCCAGCAGCGAACGCCGGCGCACGGGCGAGGCGAGGCGGTGCCTGGACGTGGGTCGAACGTACCCCATGGGATCAATAACGGCACGTCCCTACAAGAACTTGAGTCATTTCCGCGCCGGTTGATCATTTGTCGAGAGCGCGATCGCCGATCGGTGAGGCGGAGCGTCAGCCGGGACATAAGATGCATCAGTGCCTCGCTGCCTCTTGGTCTTCGAACCGCCGGACGGGGGTGTTGCCGAGAACGTGATGCGCCTGGCACTCGGGCTGGGCGATCATGGCTGGGAGGCGTGGGTTGCGGGCCCCGGCGAGGCGATTGTCTACCCGGCGCTTGATAGGGCGGATGTGCCGACCGCGCGGCTCGCGTTCGCCCGTGGCTTTGGACACCCACGCCGGGACGCGGCTGCGCTGCGCAAGCTGCTAGCCGTCATCGGCGGCGGTGAGTTCGACGTTGTTCATGCACACTCCGCGAAGGCCGGCGTGGTCGCTCGACTCGCCGCGCGCGCGAAGCGGCTGCCGGTTGTCTACAGCCCGCATTGCTTTCCGTTCGTCGGCCCATGGGGCCTCCCGCGGCGGACGTTCTCGACCGCGATCGAGCGCAGTCTCGGTCGCTCGACCGATGCGATCATCTGCGTTGCGGAGGAGGAGAGGCGGCTTGCGATCGCGCGCCAGATCGCTTCGCCCGAGCGGCTGCACGTCGTCCACAACGGCAGCGGTCCATGCGAGGGGGATCTGAGCATGGATCCTGAGCTCCAGGCGTTTGCAGACGAGGGGCCGACGGCCGGCTGTCTCACTGTCCTGCGGCCGCAGAAAGCCGTTCACGTCTTCCTCGACGCCGCTCCAATCGTGCTCGAGCGCCTGCCGGGCGCTCGGCTTGCCGTGATCGGCAATGGCGATCTGGGTCCCCAGCTGAGAGAGCGGGCGCGGGCGCTCGGCCTCGACCGCCGAGTCCGCTTCTTCGACTTCTTGGCGCCCGCGTCGCGCCAGCTCCGCTCGCTCGATCTCTTCGTCCTCCCCTCGGCCTGGGAGGCCTTCCCGATTTCGATCCTCGAGGCGATGGCTTGCGGGGTTCCACAGGTCGCAACCGATGTCGGTGGAACGAGCGAGGCGATCGCCGATGGCAAGACAGGGCTCCTATGTCCAGCGGGCGATCCGCGCGCACTGGCCGACCGAATCGTCGCGTTGCTTGGCGATCCCGCTCGCCGTCGACAGATGGAGATCGCATCTCGCACTCGCCACGCCGAGCGCTTCCGGCTCGACCTGATGGTCCAACGGACGGCTTCGGTCTACGACGGCGTCGTGCGGGATCGAGCGCGGCCGCGAGACGCCCGCTGAGGGCGCCGGAGCTAGGCGCCAGTCGGCCGAGTCGCTAGTTGGCGCCCGGTCGCTTCCTCAGGACCGCGAGGTCCTGCCAGTTCGTGATCGCGGCGGGCAGGACATCGACCACCTCGAAGAAGCGCGACCATTTTTCGAAGATGTAGTCGCGGCTGTGAAAGGCGAGCCCGAACCTGTCGTCGACGCCGGGAAAGTCGCGGTTGTTCCAGACGGAGCGGACGTATGGCTCGTGGATGAACTTCTCGTCGTCGAGCGAGCCGTGGACGGCCATTCGCCTGGCGCAGGAGCGACTGTTGCTGACCATCTTGCCCGACTTGTACTCGCTGAACGCGTGCTCGCCGTGGACGGACAGCAGCGCAATGCCGCCCGGCGCAAGGACCCGGTCGATGTCGGTCAGCCAGAGGTTCTGGAGCTCTTCGTCGAGGTGCGTCAGGATCGAGATTGAGTAGACGCAGGCGAAGCTTGCGTTACCGAAGGGCAGCGGTGGGGTCGCGTTGTTGACCCGGAAGGTTGCCTGCGGGAAATGAGCCTGCGCCCAGTCGATCGCCTCTGAATCGACGTCGCTGCCGGAGAAGTTGGTGTGATCGGCGTGCCGTCGAATGAGGTGCCCGATCACGCGGCCAGCGCCGCACCCCCAATCGAGGACTGAGGGAAGGTCGTTGAACGAGCGACCGGTCGTCGCGACGGCCGTCTCGAGCGAATCGGCGGTGTGCTCGCCACCGCGGACATAGGTTCGAACGTTGCCCGTGCCCGAGCGAGTGCGCATCGCTCCGGGCGGGATCGGCCGCTCGTCGTTGTCCTGGGCACGGTAGGCCTTGACGAAGAGCGGGTCGCAGACATGGCGAACCGCCTTCGCACCGCTCTTGGCGGGCATCGGCAAGAGCCGGATGGCCCGCTCTATTGAGGACATGCCCATTGGGCTCGCGACTCTAGCGCAGTCTGGGAGGGTGGGTTAGTTACTCCCCGGACGCGACGCGAAGACTCAGCGATTCGCGCCCGCCGTCGCGGCGAGCAGGCCGAAGAGGCGCTCGGCGACCACCTCGGGGGCGAACCGCGCGCGCGCCATCCGGCTGCCCGCCTCCCCCACCCGACGCGCGACTGCAGGGTCGCGCAGGTAGGGCGCGATTGCCTTTGCGAGCAAGTCGGGGTCGGCGGCGGCGACGAGCGTTCCGGTCTCCCCGTCGACCAGCCCCTCGGCGGTCCCGCCGCCACGGACCGCGACGACCGGCACAGCGGCCCAGCTCGCCTCGAGCATTGCGCCGCTGAGACCCTCGAAGCCAAATCCCTCCGCGTCCCTGTAGGTCGCGTTGACGAACACGCTCAGCCGCTCGAGGATGCCTGCGACGTCGTCGTGAAAGCCCGGCAGTTCCAAGCGCTCGGCGAGCCCCAGCGCTTGCGCGAGGCGTCCGAGCGAGGCTGGATACTCGGGGTACTGTGGCGCCGGCGCTCCCGCGAGGACGACCCGCAACGTCGGGAACTCCTCAGACAGGCGTGCCGCCGCGCGGATGATGTGGTGGTGCCCCTTGTACGGGACCAGCCGGGCGAGGGTGCCGATCACCGGCTGCGCCGGGTCGGGTCGTGACCGCACCTCACGGTCAAGTCGTAGCGGCGGGCCGACGATGCCGAGCAGCCGCGCACGCCGCAGCGGACCGAGCGCCGCCGCCGCGGCGTTGCTGACGGCGACGACGCCGTTTGCCCCGACGGCGAGCGGCTTGGCCAGCAGTCGATCCCAGGAGAAGTCGACCTTGTGCCAGACAAGTGGCACTCGCCGGGCCCGGCAGGCCGGGATGGACAGCAGCGCCGCCTTTTGCCCGGTCGCCCAGACGACATCTGGGCGAACGTGGCGCAGCGCCGAATCGAGCGCGCGGCTGAAGGCGCCGACATCTGCGACCGATGGCCGGCCGGCGTAGCCCGAAGCGGTCAGCACCGGGATCTTCTGGGCGCCGAGTAGGGCGGCGAGCGGACCATTCTCGACCAGCAGCGCCTCCGCTTCGACTCCCGGCGGGCGGTGCTCGAGGAACGTCGCGATCGCCAGCTCCGCGCCACCGAGGCCGCCATAGGATGAGATCGCCAGGACCTTCATCGGCGGGGTCGCGCTGGAAGCCTTCGTCGGACCATTTTGACCATGAACTCGAGGTCGAGCGGACTGACGATCCGTTCGATCAGGACGAGTGCGACGAGGTAGGCAACGACACCGGCGGCGAGCGCCAGAGCGGGCGTGGACGCGAACAGGAGCATGACCGCGAGCATTGCCAGCCCGGCTCCGATCGGGCCGGTAACGGCAGAGAGCCAGTCGAACCCTCCGACCGTCTGGATGGCGATTCGAAGGCCCACCGCAGCCAGCAGTGTCTCGGTGACGAGCATCGCGGCGGCTGCGCCGCTGTCATCGAACCGGGGGATCAGCGCGAAGTTCAGCATCACGTTGATCGCCACCGCCGCGGCGGTCAGGATCGCCAGCATCCGGGGGCTGCGACGTGAGACGATCAGCGAAGAGGTGATCGTGACAAGCCCGAGCATGACGACGGCTGGAGCCAGTAGTCGCAGAGGATCGGCGGACTCGGCGAACTGATCACCGAAGAACAACCGGGCGAGCGGCTCGGCGAGTGTGCCGAAGGCGACAGCCAAAGGCACGAGAGTGGCGAGGCCGAGCTTGATCGCGCGCTGGAAGACCGCCGCCAGTGTGGGTTGCGAGTCCCTACCGAGGTAGGTGAACATCGCGGAGAAGGAGTCGACGACGGCGAAGATCAGGAAGAAGCTTGATTCGAACAGCTGATAGGCGGCGCCGTAGCGGCCAACGGCCGCCTCGACGGTCAGCACCGACAGGATCACCGCGTCGAGCTTGAAGAGCACTCCAGTCAGGATCTCCTGCGCGGCGAAGGGCAGACTGCTGGCTGCCAGCGCGCGCCAGCGCGCTCGCGCAACGTGGAGGCGGGGAAGTCCAATCTTGCGCTTCAGAAGCACAAGACCGACGAGCAATCCGAGCGCCGCGCCGAGCGTGTAGCTTGCCGCCATCGCCACGACTCCAAAGCCCGCGGCGAGCGCGGCGAGGCCGATCCCCGCGGCTCCGATCCGCTGGACGACGATGCTGAGCGCGATCAGCTCTCCACGCTCATGGGCGAGCAGGAAGCCGTAGATCGAACGCGCGAAGAGGTCGCACAGAAGACCGGCCGCGAGGACATACACGGTGTCCCGTGTTGGCCCCGAGTAGCCGAGCAGGCTCAGCACACCCATGCTCGTCGCAAGCACCGGAACGGACAGCGCCAGCTTGAGAACCAGCACGTTGAAGAACAGATCGTCTGCGCGCGAGCGAGATCGCGCCACCTCGCGCAGCATGTAGCGATCCAAGCCCAGGTCGATCGGGAGCATCGCGACGCGCAGGAACGCGAACGCGAAGACGAAGATCCCCAGGTTCGACTGGCCGAGGGTCCGCGCAATCGCTGCGAAGAGGATGAACGAGGCAACCTTTCCGATGATCTCGGCGGTCGCTCGGACGATCGTGTTCTTGGCCGCCCGTTCTCCTGCTCGTTCGGCGGGGCTCAGCCCGGGAGGTGGCTCATGCATGTCGATTACGGCTCATTCGTGCGCGAGCCCGAGCTCGCGCAGCGCGCGTAACGATCCTGAAAGCCCGTCCGGGTCGGCTCTGGGCGATTGGCTCGTACCCGCCGGCGAGCTTCAGCAGGAAGCTCGGCAGCCCGTCTTTGCCGGTGATCAGCGCCCGCTTCATCTCGAGTGGTGCCCAGCTCCCCTGTCCCTGGCAGGTCACAGCCGCGCGAAAGCCGGCGTCGCGCGCGGCCGCGAGGGCCGCTTCGCCGTACTTGCAGAACGGGTAGGCAAACGTCTCGACTTTGGCACCCGTGATCCGCTCGATCGTCGCCCGCGACTCCACCATCTCGGACAGGCAGGTCGCATGATCAAGCTGTGAGAGATCTGGATGCGTGACCGTATGCGCACCAAGCTCGATGCCGGCGGCGGCGAGAGCGCGCAGCTCGTCGGCGTTCAGCATCCGCGTCTCCGAGCGCGCAACCCAAGGATTGGGCTTGCCGATCAGGCCGGTCGTCACGTAGACCGTCGCAGGTACACCGAGCTCGCGCAGGATCGGCAACGCGACTGAGTAGTTGTCCTCCATCCCGTCATCGAAGCTCACTGCCGCAAGCCCGGGGGGCGGTGCCTCACCCGCTGCCCGGCGCGCCAGCTCGGCCACGGTCACGAACTCGAACCCGGCGTCTTGCAGGAGGACGAGCTGCGAGCGGAAGCGATTCGGCGCGATGTGCAGGAAGTGCGGGTCCTCGCTGCTCGTCGTCGCGCCGACGCCGTGATAGCAGAGCACGACTGACCGCCGTGCGCACAGCGACTGGGCGGCGCGAAGCCACCAGAGCGGTGCCACGGCTAGCGCCCCTGCGTCTCGGAAGCCCGCTGCATGACCCGGACGGTAGCGGCCGCAGCCTCGGGCGGCGCTCCTGCCCGGTTACTCCGCCGAGCGGAACACTGCCGTGACGGTCATCAGCAAGATCTTGAAGTCCAGTCGCAGTGACCAGTTCGAGATGTAGTAGTTGTCCCACTCGATCCGGTCGGAGAGCGACGTCTTGCCGCGCAGGTCGTGCACCTGCGCCCAGCCTGTGATTCCGGCCTTGACACGGTGGCGGTCCTCGTAGCGGTGGATCTGTTCGGCAAAGAGCTCGACGAACTCGGGACGCTCGGGCCGAGGGCCGACGAGGCTCATCTCTCCCTTGATCACGTTCACCAGTTGGGGAAGCTCGTCGATCGAGAAGCGTCGCAGCAGCGTTCCGACGACAGTGCGGCGATCTTCGCCCTCGACCCCCCCCGGAGCTGTGTCGCGCGCAAGGAAGGTGACTACGTTCGGCGCGGCGATCGCCGGCGCGAGCTTCATAGAGCGAAACTTGAGCAGATCGAAATCATGCCCATCCCGCCCCACCCGTCGCTGGCGGAAGAAGATCGGCCCGGGCGACGACACTCTCACGAGCAACGCCGCGAGCAGTATCAGCGGACTCAGCAGGGCCAGCAGCACGGTTGCGACCGCGCGGTCAAGCGCGTACTTGATCGCGAACTGCCAGCCCTTGGGGTCGATCGAGCGAAGTTGGAGCAGCGGCATGCCGCCGATGTGCTCGAGCTCCACACGCACGTTCATGCTCTCGAACAGGCGCGGGACGAGCGATACGCCGAGGCCTAGCTCCTCGCACTGGCGCACGAGCGGTATCAGCGTCCCATCCGACCCGCGCGAGGACATGAACGCGACAATCAAGTGCTCGGCGCCGGTTCGCTCGACGATCTCGGGGAGGTCGAAGGGCCCGCCGAGAATCGGTGCCGAACGGTCGGGCGCGAAATCATCAGGCGGGGGATGGGCGTCGATGTAGCCGACCGGGTCGAGGCCGAGCTCGGGCTGCTCGTTCAACCGGCGTTCGACCTGGGCGCCGATTCGACCGGCCCCGACAATCAGCGTCGGCTTGCGCAGGACGCGCTCGGCACGCGCGTGTCGCTGGCTGACAATCAGGACTAGCCGCGCGCCACAGACGTACACCGCTCCAAAGAGCCAAACACGCGCGAGCAGGGCTGCCGGCTGTGCGGTCGTCGTGAATGCTGCGGCAGCGATCAAGGACATTGCCGCGGCGGATGTCGCGCCGATGACGTACCCGAGCTCGTCGAGGACGCGGACTTGAAACTTCTGGCGGTACCGTCCACGCATCGCAAGCAGGACGATGACCAGCGGTGGGAACAGCCAGAGAACGCTCTCTCCGGCGGCACTGACGTCAGCGGCGTTGGCGCCAACGAGGGCCGCGACGATTGCGAGGACAAGCGCGACTACGTCGGCGACGAGACAGCTGATCGTCCAGCCGCGCCCCTCGAGCAGTCGCTGCGCGGCGTGCCGGCGGGGTAGCGACTTGACCTCAGGCGCCTCCTGCCGAGAGGCCTGGATCGCCTCTTCGACTGCACCCGCCACCTGGATATGTCCTTCTACCGGCTCATCGTGCGCGTTTCGGCGACGATCAGCGACCCGACCTCACGCGAGGGCGGTTAGCTGGCCTCCGGACGCGTGATCTGCCGGATCCCGAAGCCCATGACCATCAATGCGCATCCCGCAGCTGCGAGCATCGCTAGATCGAGGCCGGTGAACGGTAGCTTTGCCGCCGTCGGCTGAGCAACCTGCACTGGCTTCTGGGGCGCGGGCGCCCGCACAACCGGTGCCGTCTCGGTCTTCGCGGCGACGCGGTTGACCTTTGGCGGTGTCGGTGCCGGTGGCGGTGTCGGAATCGCGATCTGCTGCTGCGTCTGCCCGGCTGGACTAGCGTAGCCCGAGATCGATGGTTCTGCTGCGGCAGCGTACGGGGCCGCCACAAGACTCGAAACGGCCATAGCCGCGATAATCTTAAGTCCTGGTGCCATGAGTTACTAAAGCCTCCCTACCGTTGCCTTGGTTTCCATACCATAACCTGCGTATCGGCATCCAAAAGTCTTTACTTAAGGATATCGCCGAACCAACAGCATACATCAGGTCTATGGAAAGGTCCAGAGCGAATCTGAATTCGTCTGGTTACCTCGGTCTACCCATTCACGAGAACGCTCAAACACACGTCTGACCATAAAGTTTTCCACTTGCGCAACTTTTTGCCATCGCGCGGCTTCCAGACGCTGATCGCCGCCACTCCGATCGCGCTCCCGCTCTTGCTGGCGCTTGTCGTGTTCCTCGTGCTTGCGGGCTCCGACGGGGGCTTTGCGCCCGGGACTTGGTATCCGGCCGCACTGTTCCTGGCCGGATTGCTGGTCGCCGCGCTGGCCTCCGTCCCGAGGAGAGAGGCACTTCCGCGCCTTACGACGGTGGCGGTTGTCTCGCTTGGCGCCTTCGCGTGCTGGAGCTACCTGTCGATCGCCTGGGCTGACCAGCAGGGTGATGCCTGGGATGGCGCGAACAGGGCGGCACTTTGCGCCCTTGTATTCGCGCTGTTCGCGCTCTGGCCGGTGCGGGCGCCTGCCGCTGCCGTGCTGGTCGGCGCGTTTGGCCTAGCCGTCGCTGGAATCGGGGTGCTCGAGCTGTTGCGCGCCGCCGCCAGCGCGACGCCTGAGACGTATTTCATCGGCGGTCGGCTTGCCGAGCCCGTCGGCTATCCGAACGGCAACGTCGCGCTTTGGTTCTGCGCGTTCTGGCCGTGTGTCGCGCTGGCTGCGAGGCGAGAGGTCCAGCCGCTGCTGCGAGGTGCCCTGCTTGGCGCAGCCGTCGTGCTCGGCGCGCTTGCGCTGATGGGCCAGAGCCGCGGCTGGCTGTTTGCGACACCGGTTGCGGTACTCGTCTTCCTGCTGATCACGCCGCAGCGATCAAGGGCAGGCTTGACGCTGCTGGTCGCGGCGGCAGCGATCTTCGCTGTTCGGAGTCCGGCGACGGGTGTCTACAACGCTTTGCTCAACAACGAGGCGATCGCGCCCGCGCTGACCGACTCCGCCCGTGCGATCCTGCTCGTGGCGGTGGCGGTGGGCGTCGTCGGTGCAGCGATCGGCTACCTCGATCGCACGTTTCAGATCGCCCCGGATGGCGCGCGCCTTGGCGGTATCGCATTGCTCGCGGCGGCGATGATCGTCTGCGTGGTCGGCTTCGGCGTCTGGGTCGCCCGGGAAGGCAACCCTGTCACGACGGTCTCGGAGAAGTGGGAGGAGTTCAAGACGACGCCCACGCCGACGAGCCGGTCGTCGCGTTTCAGCGCCGGTCTTGGCTCGTACCGGTACGACTTTTGGCGGGTCGCGGTCGGCAACCTGCGGCGCTCTCCGCTGATCGGGGTGGGAGCGGAGAACTTCCAGCAGGACTACCTTGCGCGTCGCCGCGGCCCGGAAGAGCCCGTCCACCCACACAGCTTCGAGCTCCGAGTCCTCTCTCAGACGGGGATTGTCGGAGCGCTCCTGATGATCGTCGGCCTAGGCTCCGCGGCGGCGATGGCGCTGCGTGCTGCTCGCGGCAGCGATCTTGGTGCTGCGGCGGCGGCAGGTGCCACGATGGTCTTCGCCTATTGGTTGATCCACGGATCCGTGGATTGGTTCTTCGAGTTTCCCGGCTTGGCGGCGCCGGCCTTCGCGATGCTGGGGCTCGCAGGCGCCCTTGCCTGGCCCGCCGGCGATGGTCTTCGACGGCCCGCCAGGGTTGTCGTCCGAGGCCGTCTCGCAATTGCCGCCGTCGCGCTGGCGTTCTGCGCGCTGGTCACAAGCTTCGGGCTTCCATGGCTCGCAGATCGCGACACAAACCGAGCTGCGACCGGCTGGCCGACTCGTCCCGACGAGGCGTTCGACCGGCTCGAGCGAGCCGCTCGGCTGAATCCCCTCTCCAGCAGGCCGCAGCTGGTTGGCGCGAGCATCGCGCTCAGGGTCGGCCGCCTCGATCTGGCGGAGCGCGAGTTTCGTGCCGCCCTCAGGCGCGATCCGCGCAACGCCTATGCGGCGCTTGAGCTCGGCGCGATCGCGTCCCAGCGTGGACAGCGCCGGCTTGCCAGGAAGCTGCTCGCGCGGGCGGTACGGCTCAACCCGCGGGACCAGCTGAGCGTGGCCGCGCTGGCCGATGTACGAGCGGGCAAGCGGGTAGACATCGACCGACTCAACACGGCGATTCTCGAGCAGGCACGCCAGCGCATTCGCTGAGGCGGCGGGCGCCGATCCGACGAACACATAAAATGGCCGAACGCGCCCTCTCCTGAAGCTCCTCTACTGGCTTGCGATCGTCGCCATCTCGCTGGCTCTGCTGGTCGCCCTCGTGCTCTTCTTCGAGTCCCGCGACGACTCGTCCCTGGACAGCGGCGCCGGATCCGGCGGACGCGCGCTCGCGCTGTTGGCTCAGCCCAGCGCTTGAGTCAGACGGGCTCAGAGCGCACTGCGCGCGCGAACACCACAATCCGCTGTGCGGCGCTGTAGAGCGGATGACACGCACTCAGGATCAACCGGTCGTGGCCCACTCTGCGCTTGACCCAAAGGGCCGTCGCGGGAACGATCCGCGCTGCCTCGACGCGGTAGGTGAATGTTCCGTACGGCATCTTCACGATCACGCGGTCGCCGGTTGTGAGCTCGTCCAGCTTGCGGAACGGCGCTCCGTACGTCGTTCGATGGCCCGCCACGGCCACCGTCCCAGGTTGGCCTGGGAGCGGCGTGTCGGGGTAGTGTCCGGGACCCTTGCGCAGGCTTGTCGTATCGGTCCCCTCGACGATCGCGTACGACGCCCCGATTGTCGGAAGCTCGATGCGGCCGATCGCTCTGCCGGCACGAGCTCGCTTTGCATGCCGCGTGGCAAGCTCGCGCAGCCTTCGCTTCGGGTTACGCTCCTTGCCCTCGCGCTTGTCGAGATC
>Ga0183260_10001315_pt1 | contig 20913 bp, 21 predicted proteins | sample AntDrymUQ4972206_2_FD_129768 | JGI IMG/M metagenome (GOLD analysis project Ga0183260, IMG submission 129768) | Polar desert sand microbial communities from Dry Valleys, Antarctica - metaG UQ497 (22.06) (version 2) (version 2) | ecosystem: Environmental > Terrestrial > Soil > Desert | place...
GATCCCGCGCTGGCTGCCGACGTCGCTCAGAACTCCGCTGAGTTCTACGTCAACGTCCACACCGTGCCGTCCCTGGCGGCGCGATCCGTGGTCAACTCCACGGCTAGCTGCTTGCGACTAGCTGCGCGTCGCCCGGTGTAGCGCAACGATGCCGAAGGTGAGGTTGCGCCAGCCGACGTCGACCCAGCCGGCCGCACCGATCCTATCGGCCAGCATGCGCTGATCGGGCCAGGCTCGGATCGACTCGGCCAGATAGCGGTAGGCCTCCGGGTTGCTCGAGACACGGTCGGCTATCCACGGGAGGGGGCGCAACAGGTACTCGCTGTAGATTCGGTCGAACCAGCTCCAGACCGGCCGAGAGAATTCGCAGACCACCAGGCGCCCATCGTGCCTGGTCACCCGGGCGAATTCGGCGAGGGCGGCGTCGACATCGGAGACATTGCGCAGCCCGAAACTGATCGTGACCGCGTCGAAGCTTTCGTCGGTGAAGGGCAGAGCAAGGGCGTCGGCAGCGACCTTGGGTACGTCGCGGCTCGCGCCGGCGCTCAGCATGCCCACCGAGAAGTCGCTGGCCACGGCAAAGGCACCGCATGCCGTCAACGGCACCGTCGATACGGCCGTACCGGCCGCGACGTCGAGGACTTTGTCCCCCGTACCGGCTCCGAGCGCGGCCGTCGTGGCCCGGCGCCAGCCCCGGTCCTGACCGACGGACATCAGCGTGTTCGTGAGGTCGTACCGCCCCGCGACCGCATCGAACATCGCGGCGACATCGGCCGGGGCCTTGTCCAGACCCGCCCGCGAGCCCCGGTCACGTCTGGCCGTCACCGTCGCGACGCTACAACCCCGAACTCGCGGGTATTCGGTGGGCGAGCCGGGCCGGACGACGCGGTGCGGCGGCAACCTACGCTGTGGAGATGAGCGTGGCCGAACAACTGGACAGCCGCGGTGCGGATCCGCGCCCGGCCACGCCCCATCAGCTGCGCACTCGCTCTGTCGTCAGGTCAGACCGGCTGATCGATCTGCTGCCCCGCGAGCAAGCGGTCGCCTGGGTCAAGGACGACGAGGGGCTGATCGGGTGGGGCGAGCTGGGCCGGCTCGAAGTCAAGGGTCCGGACACCTTTGTGCGGGCCTCTCGCTGGTGGAGCGAGCAACTGGCCGAGATCGCGGTGACCGACGAGGTCGGCCTGCCTGGTACGGGTGCGGTGCTGTTCGTCAGCGCGGCTTTCGACATCCGAACCGGTGCATCGGTTTTCGTCATCCCCCGCGTTGTTCTCGGCCGCTCGGGGACGCGCACATGGTTGACCGCGCTCAACGACGAGCAGCCGCAGCTGAATATCGACGAGATCACCGGGCCCGGTGCGGTCCGGTACGCCGATGGGGCTCAGAGCGCGGCGGCCTGGGTTTCGTCGGTCGCCGAAGCGGTGGACCGGCTCCGCGCCGGCGATCTGGGCAAGGTGGTCCTGGCCCGGGACCTGATGGCCAGCACCGCGCAGCCCGTTGACGCGCGATACCTGTTGCGGCGCTTGGCCGATCGATGGACCGAATGCTGGACCTATGGGCTCGATGGACTGGTCGGAGCGACACCGGAGTTGCTGCTGCGTCGTACCGGTTCGCGGGTCACCTCACGCGTGCTGGCCGGGACCGCGGCCCGTGCCGGCCAAGGGCAGGACGAGGCGGTGGGCCGAGAGCTGCTGGCCTCGGCCAAGAACCAGGACGAGCACCGGTACGCCATCGCGTCACTGGCGGAGACGTTGGCCCCGTTCTGCTCCTCCCTCGACGTACCCGCCGCCCCGCACCTGCACACGCTGCCGACACTGATGCATCTGGCCAGCGACGTACAGGGCGAGCTCGCCGGAGACCCGGACCTGCTCAGCATCATCGACGCCATCCACCCGACGGCCGCCGTCTGCGGCACGCCGCGGGACGTCGCGATCGATCTGATCGCCGAGTTGGAAGGCATGGACCGGGGGCGCTACGCCGGCCCGGTCGGTTGGCTGGACACCGCCGGGAACGGCGAATTCGGCGTGGCGCTGCGCTGCGCCCAGATCGAGGACCGGGCCCTGCGACTGTTCGCCGGCTGCGGGATCATGGCCGATTCCGTGCCGGAGGCTGAGCTCGCCGAGGCGCAGGTCAAACTGCTGGCCATTCGCGACGCCTTGGAGAGCTGAGGCCACCTTGAGCGCGGTGGCGGTCGGGGCCCGGCACCGCCGTACGCGCTCGGCTCCACGTGTGCTGGCTGCCAGCACGTCGGGCATCTTCGTCGAGTCCTTTGACTGGTCGCTGTATGCGCTGATGGCACCCTTTCTGGCCGATCAGATGTTCCCGGGCTCGAGTCCGGTGGCCCGACTGCTCGGCGCCTACGTCGTCTTCGCCGCCGGCTTTCTGGCGCGTCCGTTCGGCAGTTTTCTCATGGGCCGGGTGACCGATGTCCGCGGCCGCCGCGCAGGACTGACCTACTCGGTGTCGTTGATGGCGCTCGGGGCACTGCTCATCGCCGTCGCGCCGAGTTCGTCTGTGATCGGTTGGGGCGCAGCGGTTCTGATTGTCATCGCTCGGCTCGTACAAGGGATTGCCATGGGTGGTGAGGTCGCCACTGCGGCCACCTACGTCGTGGAGTCAGCGCCGGAGAGCAAGAGATATCGCTTCGGAGCCTTCACCTACGCCGGGGACGCGCTCGGGGCGCTCGGGGCCACGGTCGTGCTGGCGGTTCTGCTGTCCACGATGGGCGCTGACGCGGTCAGGGACGGCGGTTGGCGGATTGCCTTTTTTATGGCAGCCGCACTGGGCTTGGTCGCCTTGTGGATCCGGCGTGGAGCCCCGGAGTCCACTGTGTTCGTGGCCTCCCAGGCGGTCGAGGTCAAGACGCCCGTTTGGCCGATGGTCCGCGAGCACGTGCCGCGGATGGTCCTGGTCTTCGCCCTGACGATCGGCTCGACGATGGGGGTCTACTTCGGCAGCATCTATCTTCCGCAGTTCGCCGCGCACACCGGCCAGATCTCCGAGGAAGCCGCGGCGGCCCAGCACACGGTGGCCCTTGGGGTGCTTCTGTTGGCGATGATCGCCTCCGGATTTCTCGCCGATCGATACGGGCCGCTGGCCCTGATCCGGCTCGGATTCACCGCCGCGGCAACGCTGGCCGTGCCGCTGATGCTGGGTCTGGCATCCGGACTGCTGCCCTACTTTGTCGCGGCGTCGCTGTTCACCCTCTGCATCGGCCTGCAGCTCGGCGTTACGCCGGTGACCGGCGCGCGACTTTTTCCGGTGCCGATTCGCGCGGTCGCGTTGGGCATTCCAGCGGCTCTGGCGATCGCCTTGTTCGGTGGCACGTTCCCATTTCTAGCCGAATGGTTCGTCAACCTCGGCAATCTGCAATGGGTTCCTGCCTATGCCGGTCTCGGGCTCGCCATTTCGGCCCTCGGCTCGTGGCTCGTCACAGAGAAGCTCCTCTACTCCGTCGACCATATGGGTGGTCGCGGTCAGTCCGATCCGTCAGTCGTCGGCTCGGCTGGCTAGTGGGGCGCGCTTCGCTGCTCGGCCGGCGGTTCTGATGCCAGCATTTCGGAGCCTTTCAGTGAAACATCTTGCCCCGCAGCGAATCTGACGCTAGACTCGAACACATGTTCGAGGACGGGTTCACCGGCGACTGGGTCCACGCCGACGGGGAATGGCACCCCGAGATCTACGACCCGATCGATCTCGACCCGGCCGAGCTGGTCTGCGGCGCGACCGTGCCGATCCCGTCCTGCCCCACCGGAGCCGGGCTGGCGATCATGCTCGCCGGCTTCGACAACGTCCAAGTCCCCGACGCCGGGGTGCTCGACCGGATCGTCGGCTTCGAACGCCTCGCCGCCTGGGCCGCAGCCGGGCAGGCCGCCGGGCCTTGGCCGAACTCACCACCCGGCGCACCGCGCATGATGTGAACGAACTGCCCTACGCCGTGGAAGAGGTCGCCCTGGCGTTGTCCTGCTCGAGGATCGCTGCCGGGAGCAAGGTCGCCCTTGCCATCGACTTGGCCGGGCGGCTGCCCGCGACCTTGTTGGCGTGGCAGCAGGGCCGGATCTGCGCCGCCCGGGCCCGGGTCCTCTCCGAAGGAACCCAACGCCTGAGTGCCGAGGATGCCGCGTTCGTCGAAGACCAACTCCTTATTCAGGCGCAGACCCTGAGCCCGGCCCGGCTGAAAGTGAAAGTCAGCGCGCTGGCCGACTCGCTGGACCCCCGCGAGATCGAAGACCGCCACATCGACGCAGCCGCTGGTCGCCGGGTGATCAAAGAACCCCGCGAGGACGGCATGGCCTGCCTGTGGGCGCTGCTGCCAGCCGACCAGGCCGCCACCGTGTGGGCCGCGGTCACCGCCCGCGCCGAAGCCGACCACGATCCCGATGATCCGCGGACCGCCGACCAGCGCCGCGCCGACGCGCTGACTGACCTGGCCACCCGCTACCTGAGCGGGGCAACCAACATCGACCCCGTCACCGGCGAAACCGGGACCCCACCCCGCGTGCCGGCCTGGGCGCAGATCCAGGTGAAACTCGACGCCGGACTCCTGCTCGGCACCAGCACCGAACCCGCCATGCTGCGCGGGCACGGGCCGATCCCGGCCAGCATGGCCATCCGCATCGCCGCCGACGCCGAGTGGCAACGCATCTACGACCCCACCACCGGGGCGCTCCTGGACGTCGGGACCACCCGGCACGACCCGCCACCGGCACTACGCGAGTTCATCCTCGCCCGCGACCAGACCTGCACCTGGGCCAACTGCGCCCAACCGCGCGTCGACCTCGACCACGTCATCCCCTACCCCGACGGGCCCACCGCCGAGCACAACCTCGACGCGAAATGCCGACACCACCACCGCACCAAACAACGCTGGAACTTCCAAACCGAACGCAACCCCGACGGAAGCAGCATCATCACCACCCCCACCGGACACAGCTACACCAGCCCCGCCCGAGACCACCGACCACCACCACGAAAACCTCTGCCCGACAGGCAGACTCAGGCCCCCAGCGCAGACGACGACCAGCCACCGTTCTGAACCGCGCTACCGCGCGGCCGTTCAGAGGTCCTACAGGGTTGTTCGACCGCCGAGATCGCCGATGACCTCTTCGTGTCACCACACACCGTGCAGCAGCACCTGAAGAGCATTTTCGACAAGACCGGCGTACGCAGCCGTCGCGACCTGGTCGGAAAGGTGTTCTTCACCCACTACGAACCGCGGCTGCGCGACAACGAGCGTCGCATCCAAGCGTCAAGCCGCTACGCGGTGGTCCCGTCCGGACCTTCCCGGACCCGGCGCAGCAACTCGGCGTCCTTTCGCTGGTCCGTCCGTACGACGACGACGCGCGGCCCGCCGCGCGAGAGAGCAGCGCCTAACTGCTCGGTCTCGGTGACTTCCTCGGCCGCCCACCCCAACGACCGGGCCACGTCGACCAGATCGAGCTGATGCGGAGTGCCGAAGACCCGGTCGTAGTCCTGCTCGTATTCCGGCCTCCCCGGTTCGAGCTGCGCGAAGATCCCGCCACCCCGGTTGTCCACCACCACCAGTATCAGATCCGGCAGTGGTTCCCCTGCCGGTCTCGCCAACCCGCCGAGGTCATGCAGGAACGTCAGATCCCCGATCAACGCGAACGTGGGCCGGTCCGGGTCGGAAAGGGCGATGCCTACCGCGGTCGAGATCGAGCCGTCGATGCCGGCCACTCCACGATTTGCCAGCATCTGTACGCCGTCCCGCGGCCGCGCGTAGCGGTCCACGTCCCGGATCGGGTTCGAGGAACCGAGGAAGAGCCGGGCGCCGGTCGGTAGCCGACAGACCAGGTCCCTGGCCACCTTCGCGCCACCGAGGTAGGCCTCGTCGACGATCCGGTCCTGGTACTCCAACAAGGCCTCGGCGACCGCGGCGAAAGCCTCGATCAGCGCTGCACCGGCGTCGCGACCCGACTCGGGCCCGTCGGCCGGGAATCGGCTGCGCAGCCTATCGATTGACTCACCCACGTCGGGCCACTGCGGACCGAAGGCGTACCGCTCGACCCGTACGTCATCCCGGCTCAGCAGCCGTTGCACTGCCCGACTCAGCGTCGGCCGTCCGACGACGATGACGCGCTGCGGTAGGTGCTTGGCCAGGAACTCGTCCGACTCGAGCAGCCCGAGGTACGCGGGTACGGCACTCGCACCGGCATTTCCGGTCGGCTCGGCCAGGATCGGCCATCCTCGGCGCTGGGCCAGGTCGACCGCGATCCGGCTGACCTCCGCGGTCGTGTCTCCAAGCAGCAGCCAGGTCGGCATCCGGTGGTCTTCGTCGACGTCCGGTACGTCGGCGGCGCGGCTGGGCACGGAGCCGCGCGATGATTCCGGCACGAGCCAAAGATTCGAGCCAGGCCGGCCGTCGAGCGATTCCGGCCAGGGATCGTCGGGCACCGACCGGTCGCCGGACTCCGGCAGACCAGGGAGCAGCGGGGCGCGTAGCGCGACATTCAGATGCACTGCGCCGGGACGACCATCGGCAAGTCCCTTGGCCTGGGCCAATGCGCGGCACACCAGACCGCGCCACCGGTCATTGGTTCCTAATCCGCGCTCCGGGGCGGCGACGTCGGCGAAGAACCGAACGGCCTCGCCGTACAGCCTGACCTGGTCGATCGCCTGATTTGCCCCGGTCCCCCGCATCTCCTGCGGCCGGTCCGCGGTCAGGGCCACCAGCGGTAGGCCGGAGTAGGAGGCCTCGAGCACCGCGGCGTGCAGATGCGCGGTCGCTGTCCCCGACGTCGTGAGCACCGGCACCGGCCGGCCGGAGCCCTTGGCCAGACCGAGTGCCAGGAACCCCGCACTTCGCTCGTCGGTGCGTACGTGCAGCTGTAGCCGACCTTCGCGTTCAGCGGCGGCCAGCGCCAGAGCGACCGGCGCGGAGCGAGAGCCGGGCGCCAGCACCGCGTGTTCCACCCCGCCCCGGACCAGTTCGTCGACCAGTACCTGGGCGAACGCAGTCGATGGATTCACGCCATGAGTTCCGCAGTGCGGGTCGACCCACTGATCTGGCTGAGCCGGTCATACCAACGCCGTGTCGTCGCCTCGTCGGCCGTGACGTCCGCCCGAAGGTCCGGATCGACCGTTCGTACCGGCAGGAAACCATCGACGGGCAGCAGCGGGTCGGAGCAGACATCGCCGTCGAGCAGGGCCAGCGTGGCCAGTCCGCAGGCATACGGCAGCTCGGGCAGCGCCGCGGCCAGCGCCACACCGGCGGCGAGGCCCACCGATGTCTCCAGCGCCGAGGACACCACCACCGGTAGCCCACAGCTCTCGGCAACGGTGAGGGCCCGGCGGACCCCGCCGAGCGGTTGGACCTTGAGGACAGCGATATCGGCCGCCTCGGCAAGGGCCACCCGCAACGGGTCGTCGGCGCGTCGGATCGACTCGTCGGCTGCGATCAGAACCCTGACCCGGCGGCGCACGGCGACCAATTCCTCGAGCGAGGGACACGGCTGCTCCGCGTACTCCAGCCCGCCCGCTGCGCGATCGAGATCGGTGATCGCCAGTACCGCCTGATCGACCGACCAGGCCGCGTTCGCATCGATCCGTATCGCCCCGCCGGGACCCAGGGCATCGCGTACCGCAGCCACCCGCTGCACATCCTCGGCATGGGACTGGCCGGGCTCGGCCACTTTGACCTTGGCGGTACGGCAACCTGAGTCGCGCACGATCTGCTGCGCCAGCTCGGGGTCATCCGCGGGGACGATGCAGTTCACCGGGATCCGATCACGCACGGGCTCCGGCCAGTCGCCGGCCGCAGCCTCCAGGGCCGAGGGCCACCAGCGTCGAGCTTCGGCGATCTCGTAATCCCAGAACGGCGAGAACTCGCCCCAGCCGGCGCTGCCGCGGATCAGCAGCCCGTCGCGGACCGTAATCCCTCGGAAGCGGGTCCGCATCGGTAATGAATAGACCAGCATCTCGGTCACACCGAGCGGTGACATGGCTGAGCTCACCGCGGGTTGTGGCACGCGGGCTAGATTAGTCGCCGATGGCCCGCCCCCTGACGGTTGTGCAGGCCCAGCCCGTCAGTGCTGTCTCGGTGGCTCTGCGGAATGCACTTGCCGGATCCGCCACGATTTGCGTGCTTCCGAACTCACCCTCCCCGACCGGGGACTGGCACTCGACCCTGCATCTGGAGCAGCCCGTACCGCCCGAAATCGCCGCAGTGGTCGCCACATCCGGCTCGACCGGTGCGCCGCGTGCGGTGCTGCTCACTGCCGGCTCGCTGCTGGCCAGCGCCCATGCCGCGATGCGCCGGCTGGACGGCCCGGGCGCCTGGGTGCTCGCGCTGCCGCCCTCCTCGATCGGTGGTCTCCAGGTCCTCATCCGCAACGCGATGACCGGACTCGATTCGGTGAGCCTCGACCTGACAGCAGGCTTCCGCGTCGAGGACTTCAGGTCGGCGGCCGCAGCTCTGCCCAGCGGCTACCCGCACTACACCTCGCTCGTGCCGACCCAACTGCGTCGAATCGTTGACGCCGGCGGGGCGCCCCTGGACGCCCTGGCCGCCTTTGACGCCGTTCTCGTGGGGGGCGGCGCACTCGACGCAGGCTTGAGAGCCACGGCAGAGCTGGCCGGCGCCCGCGTCGTCTCGACGTACGGCATGACCGAAACGTCGGGTGGCTGCGTGTACGACGGGATCCCGCTCGACGGCGTCCACGTCCGGGCCCTGCCGACCGGGCTGCGGATCGGCGGGGACGTGGTAGCCCTGGGCTATCACGGGGAGCCCGACCTGACTCGGGCCAGTTTCGTCGACGACTGGTTCCTGACTCAGGACGCCGGTCAGGTCGACGACAACGGTGTGCTGACGGTGTCCGGGCGGATCGACGATGTGATCATCAGCGGCGGGGTCAATGTGGCCGCCGGCGCGGTCGAGGAAGCGTTGCTGAGCCGTGCCGACATCGCCGAGGCTGCAGTTCTCGGCCGACCGGATCCGGAGTGGGGTCAGGCCGTTGTCGCCCTCGTCGTACCGGTGGCCGGCGCGTCCCCGGACGTCGCGGAGGTCCGCAGCTATGTGACCGCCCGGCTGGGTCGTGCCGCGACCCCGCGGGACCTGATCGTGGTGCCGGCACTCCCGCGCCTGCACTCGGGCAAACTCGACCGCGTGGCAGCCCAACTCGCCATTTCCGCCGGGCCGAGGGAGCCACGATGACCAGCGCCGGTGACTGGGTGGCCGGTGCTCGACCGCGAACGCTGCCGGCTGCCGTCGCGCCGGTCCTGGTCGGGACTGGGGCCGCGGCCGGAGCTGGCGCCTTCGATGCGGGTCGGGCGTTGCTGGCGCTTGTCGTCGCGCTGTCCCTGCAGGTCGCGGTGAACTACGCCAACGACTACTCCGACGGCGTACGCGGCACCGACTCCGATCGGGTCGGCCCGACCCGGCTCGTCGCATCGCGGCTGGCGACCGCGACGGCGGTACGTACCGCCGCCGTCATCTGCTTCGGTATCGCCGCTGTCGCCGGGCTCGCCCTCGCCGCAATGACCTCCTGGTGGCTGCTCGCGGTCGGTGCCGTCGCAATCGCCGCCGCATGGTTCTACACCGGAGGCGCCAAGCCGTACGGCTACCGCGCGCTCGGCGAGGTCTCGGTGTTCGTGTTCTTCGGCGTCGTGGCCGTCGTCGGAACCGCCTACGTGCAGGCCGAGCAGATCCTGCCACAAGCGGTCGTCGCCTCGGTGCCCGTCGGGCTACTGGCCTGCGCGCTGCTCGTGGTCAACAACCTTCGCGACATCGACAGTGACGCCGGATCGGGCAAGCGCACGCTTGCAGTCGTCCTCGGCGAGCGCCGTACGAGATGGCTGTATGCCGGCGTGTTCGTGCTCAGTTTCGTCGTGGTCGCGGGATTGGCGCTGTTCTCCCGACCGTTCGCCGCTCTGGGGCTGGCCGCAGCGATCCTTGCCCTTCCGCCGGTGGGTGCGGTGCTCGGGGGGGCGCGGGGCGCAGACCTGCTCCCGGCGTTGCGCGCAACCGGGCTGATCCAGCTACTGCTGGGCGTCCTGCTCGCGATCGGGCTTGCCATCTGAGCCACCATCGGACGTGCCCTGTAGCCGGTCGCGCAGCCTCGCGCGAGCCGCACGGCGCTCGACAACGGCCGCCGCCAGGTCCTCGCGTTGCTTGCCCAACAGGAAGTATGCGGCGGGCATCGAGAGCAACAGAGCGAATAGGATCCCGGGGAAGCTGCCCAGGTCAAATGCCCAGAGCAGGGCCAGCAGAACCGCGAAGATGGCGATCCGGCCGAGCGTGTACGCGGCAACCGCCCTAAGCATGTCGGTCTTCCCACCGGCTGGACAGGACCACCGTCGTCCGGGTACGGGCCACCCCGCGGATCCGGCTGATCGCGGCGACGACGCGCTCCAGGGCCGCGATGTCCTCGACCCGGACCCGGAGCAGGAACGCCTCTTCGCCGGCGACGTAGAAGCAATCGGTGATCTCCGGCATCCTCCGCAGCGATTCGACCAGATCCTCGTCGGCCTCGACATCGGATTCGAAGACTCCGACGAGGGCGGTGACAGCCTCACCGACGGCCGCCCGGTCGACTGCGGCGTGGTAGCCCAGGATCACTCCGCCCGCCTCGAGCTTGGACACCCGCTCGTGCACCGAGGGTGCAGACAGTCCGACCGTACGCGCGAGTTCGGCGTACGAGGCGCGGCCGTTGGCGCGCAGCAACGAGACGATCTGACGGTCCACAGCGTCCACGGTCGCGCCTCCTGGTCGTTGTTTCTGAACTGCGACGGGTATCGTCGGTCACTCTCAGGAGGTGAGCCGGATGTATGTCCTCATTGGCATGGTGCTGATCGGTGCGCTGTTGTTCGCCCTGTGGCGGATGAGTGGCACCACCCGTTCGGCGTCAGGCGGGCGTACGGCCGGTACGGGACGACCCACCACCCCTCCCGCCCACAAGCCCAGTCGTCGCGAGCCCCTCGCGCCCGACGATAACCCCGACTTCCTCCGCGAGCTCGATCGCCGAGCCCGGCGAGAGGAAGATCCGCCGGCCTGAGCGAGGTCTCGCCGGGCATCGGCGCCCTTCGTCGTCAGTTGATCCCGGCGTAGGAGTGCAAGCCGCTGCTGACCAGGTTGACGTAGAGCAAGTTGAACAGCATGACCACCAGCCCACCCACATTGATCCACGCCGCCGCGCTGCCCTTCCAGCCGGCAGTCGCCCGGGCATGGAGATAGGCGGCGTAGACGATCCAGGCGATGAAGGCCCAGGTCTCCTTCGGATCCCAGCCCCAGAACCGGCCCCAGGCGCTTTCAGCCCACACCGCACCGGCGATCACCGCGAAGGTGAAAACCGGGAAACCGAAGACCACCAGTCGGTGTGCGGCCCGGTCCAGTGTCTCGGCGTTAGGCAGTCGGTGCGCGACCCGAGAACTCACCTCGGCCGACGAGCCCCCTGCTTCCTCGAAGCGGGAGCGGACGAGGAACAGCCCGGAGACGATCCCGCTGGTGAGGAATGCGCCGAACCCGATACTGACCGTGGTCACGTGCACGACCAGCCAACCGGAGCGTAGCGCCGCGACCAGCGGACCCGACTCCGCGTAGAGGAACAACCCGGTCAACACCATGCCGACGCTGACCGGAAGGGTGACGAAGAGCCCGATCCCGCGCAGCCGCGGCGTGCGGATCACCAGGTAGAGGAATCCGGCAACGCCGACAAAAGTCACCGCCGTGGCGAGCTCGAACATGTTGCCCAGCGGGATCCGCTGCGCCGCCAGTCCGCGGAGCAGCAGGATGGTGCCGTGCAGGACCCAGCCGAGCAGGGTGATGCCGATGGCGACCATGCCGGCGCGCGCCGAGAACCCCGTACGGGCCTGCGGGAACTCGGAGCCCTCGGTGGCGACCAACACCTTGCGTTGAGCTGAGGAGGCGAAAGCCAGCTCTGCGGCGAACGCGATCGTCGCGAGGCTGTAGGCCAGGATCGTCAGCGTGAACAGCGTGTCGGCCAGACCGGCCAGGTTCGCCGCGTCGGACATCAGTGCTCCCTTCGGTCAGTCGGCCACGCCGCGGCCAGAGCGGTGCGGATCCCGGTGACGACGCGCGCGAACTCGGCCGGCTCGGCGCTGCCACCCTGCGCCAGACCACCGATCTCCAGCACCCTATCCCCGGGTCGTACGAAGACCCGGCGGCGGCGTACGAGCAGCGTGGTCAGCAGCCCGGCCAACATTGCCAGAGCGCTGATCAGGACGGCTAGCTGGCTGGGATCCCGGCTCACCTGCAGGGCGGCGAACTCCTTGAATCCGGTGAAGGTGATGCTCGTGCCGTCCGGCAGGTCGAGGGAGTCCCCCGGCCGTAGGTTGGCCGCTCCCACGCGTTCGAGTTGACCCCGCCCGATCCGCCCCTGATCGAGGGTGAAGACGTTCTGGGGGATGCCGCTGTCCAGCCCCACCGAACCGGCGTAGACCACGATGGCGACCGCGGGATCCAGCGGCCTGGGGTCCACCGAGGTGAGCAGGCCGCCGCCCACATCTGCAGCGGTGGGCAGGAAGACCCCCTCGACGGCCAACTGGTCTCGACCGGCGCCGAGGTCGGGCAGTTTCAACACACCCTCGGAGAGCATCGTCCCGGAATCCGTGGGCAGGAACGGAGCCGACAAGTCGGTGAGCTCCGTCCCGTCCGGCAGGCGCACGGAGAAGATCGGGGCGAACCCGCGCCCGGTGAGGTACAGCCGCGTTCCGTCCACCCGCAGGGGTGAATTGATGCCGATCGTGGCCTGCTCGTCCGGGCCGCCGAGAGTGCGGTTGTAGGTGATGTCCCCGGTGAAACTCGCCGGAGTGAGGTCGGGTTCGTACCGGGCCTGGAAGTCCTCCAGGTCCACGCACAGCGGGCTCAGGTCGGCACCGTCGATCAGTGGTCCGGCGGAGTAGGTGTCGTACTGCTGAAAGGTGTTGCAGAATCCCTGCCCCTCCTGGACCAGCACGCTCCCCTCGTAACCCCAGAGCTTGCCGACGGCCAGGCTGATCAGCAGGGCGAGCAGGGCCAGGTGGAACACGATGTTGCCGGTCTCCTTGAACAACCCCTTCTCGGCCGAGATCGCGCCGTCCTTGCGCAGCACTCGGTAGCGAGCCACCCGCAGTTCCTCCTCCGCGACGTCGAGGGCCTGCTCGGCGCCGAGGTCGGTCGACAGATCGGCGTGTCGGGGCAGCCGGGACAACCGGCTCGGTGCCCGAGGAGGTGCGGCTCGCAGCGACCGGACGTGCCCCAGCGTGCGCGGAACCAGACACCCGATCAGCGACAGGAAGAGCAGCAGGTAGATGGCCGCGAACCAGGGTGCGGCAAAGACGTCGAAGAGTCCGAACCGATCCAGGACCGGAGCCAACCGGGGGTTGTCGGCGAAGTACTGCGCGACGGCGGTCTGGGACAACGGTCGTTGCGGCAGCAGCGAGCCCGGTACGGCGGCCAGCGCGAGCAGGAACAGCAGCATCAGCGCCGTCGGCATGCTGGTCAGCCAGCGCCACCAGCCACGCGCCCCCCGTACGACTCGCGCGCGCCACGGTGGTCGACCGGGTTGCGAGGCAGGGCGCGGCTCGCCCTCCTCGGCGTCATCAAGAGCGAGGTAGGGCGCGGCTGACCTCGTCGTCATTGCTGGCCCGCCTCGCGAGACGGTCGGTCCGCTCGATCCGTCCGCCTCGTCCTCGCTGCGATGCTCCCTCCCTCTCGGCTCATAGAACCGATCCGTCCAGGCCGGCAGTGGCCAGCCAGGCACGCAGCCAGTTCATCGCCAGATCCCATGCCCCGGTGACCAGCAGCACTCCGATCAGGACCAGGAATCCGCCACCGACCTTCATCACGGTGCCGGCGTGCCGTCGGGCGAAGTCGCTGACCCGCAACGCCCGGCCGGCGCCGAGGGCGGTCAGCACGAATGGAATGCCCAGCCCCAGGCAGTAGGTGAAGCCGAGCAGGGCGCCCCGCCCGGCCGAGGCCTCGGTGAAGGCGAGGCCGTTGATCGCACCCAGCGTCGGCCCCAGGCACGGGGTCCAGCCCAGGCCGAAGACCACGCCGAGCAATGGAGCTCCGGCCAGTCCGGCTCGGGGCAACCGATTGAACCGCCATTGCCGGGACAGCAGCGGGATCAAGCCGAGAAAGGCGAACCCGAGCAGGATCGTGACCACACCGAGCACGATCGTGATCACCCGCTGCTGCTCGAGCAGTACCCGGCCCAGTCCGCCAAAGGCCGCGCCGAAGCTGGTGAACACCACGGTGAAGCCGAGAACGAACAGCAGTGCGCCGGCGACCATCCGCCCACGCGGCGGCGCCACCCGTACGGCGGTCGCTGTCGCTACCGGGCTGTCCTGAGCCCCCGTCGTCGTGTCCCCTTCGGCAGGGTGGGGTCCACGGCTGCCGGCCAGGCCGGCGACATACGACAGGTACCCGGGTACGAGCGGCAACACGCATGGGGAGAAGAAGCTGATCGCGCCGGCGAGCAGGCTCACCGCCATGGCCACCAGCAGCGGACCGTCGGTCACGGTGTCCTGGAACGTCTCTCCGACGTCAGCCGCCCGTACGGAGACCTCGCCAGTCACGGCGAGCAGTGCGCCGGCCCCGATCATCCCTGTGCCACCAAGGTTTCCAGGACCCGCATCAGCTCCTCCGCCTCGACCACCGAGACGTAGACCGCGGCCACCCGCCCGTCGCGGTCCAGGATGATCGTGGACGGGATGGCGTTGGCCGGGTAGTCGCGGAAGGCTAAGGCGACCTCGCCGCGGGGGTCGAAGATCGACGGGAACGTCACGCCCTTGTCCTCCAAAAAGGCCTGGGCAAGCTGCCGGTCGTCTTTCACGTTGACCCCGAGGAAGCTGACGTCCTCCGCCGAGACCTCGTCGTAGACCCGTTGGAACTCAGGCGTTTCCAGCCGGCAGGGTGCGCACCACGAGCCCCAGAAGTTGATCACCACGATGTCGCCGGACAGCGCAGACGAGTCGAAGTCCGATCCGTCGAGCAGGACGCCGGAAAAGGCCGGGGCCGAAGCCCGGTCACTCTCGTCGATGACGTCGCCGTCCGGGGTCCCGGCCACGAACCGGAACTCTCCGCCGTTGCTGACGTCGACGGCATCCGCACCCGTCGTGCAGCCGGCCAGCAGCATCACCACCAGGGTCAGCAACGCTTTTCGCACGTCAGGCCCCGGGCACGGCGTCGGGATCGGTTGCGCCGGCCGGTTCGGAGTAGGAGATTCCGGCGTAGGTCGCATCGTCAAAGGTGATCGAGGTCAGACTGGCCAGCCCGCACTCGCGCCTGCGCGGGTCATGCCAGAGCGGCCGTCCCTCGAGGTAACGCCGCAGAGTCCAGATGGCCAGCTGATGGCTGACACACAGCGCCTGATGTCCCGCTGCGGCGGTCCGAGCGTCCTGGACCGCCGCAAGCATCCGCGCGGCGATGTCGGCATACGGCTCGCCCCAGGACGGCCGGAACGGGTTACGCAGGTGCCTCCAGTTGGCGGGCCGCTTCAACGCCCCGTCACCGACTCCGAAGCGGGTTCCCTCGAAGACGTTGGTCGGCTCGATCAGCCGCTCGTCGGTATGGATGCGCAGCCCGAGTCGCTCCGCGATCGGTGCGGCGGTCTCCTGGGCGCGTTGCAGCGGGCTGGAGACCAGATGGGTGATGTTGAAGTCGGCGACGTGGTCGGCAATGGTCGCGGCCATGGAGTCGCCGCTCTCGGACAGGCCGAAGCCGGTGATCCGGCCGTACAGAACGCCCTCTGGGTTGAGCACCTCGCCGTGCCGTAGGACATGAACAACGGTGCGAGTCATGCGCTTTGCGCCGCGACGGGAGCCGCTGCAGCCGCCGCGTGAGGCAGTGCGTCCAGAATCTGGTTCACCGCGGCATCCTCCAAGGCACCGGAGACGAACCATGCTTCGAAGGCCGACGGCGGTAGATAGACGCCGCGAGCCAGCATCTCGTGGAAGAACGCCGCGTAGGCCGCCGTGTCCTGCGCCCGGGCATCGTCGTAGTTGCGCACCTCCCGGCCGTGATCGGCGAAGAAGATCGAGAACAGGTTTCCGGCTGCATTGAGCCGGTGCCTCACCCCGGCCTGGAACAACGCCGCCTGCGCAGCACCTCGGATCGTGGTCGACACCTCGTCCAGCCGCCGGTAGAGCACCTCGTCGCACAGCCGGAGCGTGGTCAGACCGGCCGCGACCGACACCGGGTTCCCGGACAGCGTCCCGGCTTGGTAGACCGGACCGACCGGGGCCAGGGCGGCCATGACGTCGCGGCGACCACCGAAGGCAGCCGCCGGCATTCCGCCGCCCATGACCTTCCCGAAGGTGAACAGGTCGGCTGCCACTGGGTCCAGGCCGAACCAGCCGGAGGCCGAGACCCGGAAGCCGGTCAGCACCTCGTCGCTGATGAGTAGCGCACCGTAGGCCGAGCAGAGCCGGCGCAGCCCGGCATTGAACCCGGGATCGGGCGGCACGACTCCCATGTTGGCCGGGGCGGCCTCGGTGATCACCGCGGCGATGTCGGGTCCGCGCCCGGCGAAAACCGCTTCCAGCGCCGGTACGTCGTTGTAGGGCACCACGATCGTGTCGGCTGCCTGCGCCGGCGTCACACCGGCGGAGTCCGGCAGCCCGAACGTCGCCACCCCGGAGCCGGCCGCCGCGAGCAAGGCATCGACGTGACCGTGGTAGCAGCCCGCGAACTTCACCACCAGCGGGCGCCCGGTCACCCCCCGGGCCAACCGGACCGCGCTCATCGTGGCTTCGGTGCCGGAACTGACCAGGCGGACCTGTTCCATCGGCTCGACCCGGGCGATGATCTCCTCGGCCAGCTCGACCTCGCCCTCGGTCGGAGCGCCGAAGGACAGGCCACGCCCGGCCGCCGCACGCACCGCGTCGACCACCTCGGGATGGGCGTGCCCCAGGATCGCCGGGCCCCACGAACAGACCAGGTCGACGTAGCTGCGCCCGTCGACATCAGTGAGCCGGCACCCCTTGGCGTGGGCCAGGAATCGCGGCGTGCCACCCACCGAACCGAACGCGCGGACCGGCGAATTGACTCCACCCGGGATCACCAGCTGGGCCCGGGCGAACGCGGCCTCCGAGGCCGGTGCAACCGCTGGGAGACTCATGACAACGTGCGGGCGAGTTCGTCGGCCCAGTAGGTGATCACGATGTCGGCTCCGGCCCGGCGGATTCCGGTCACGGTCTCCAGAATGGCCCGATCCCGGTCCACCCAACCACGTGCGGCAGCGGCCTCGATCATCGCGTACTCACCCGAGACCTGGTATCCGGCAACGGGTACGGTCACGGCCGCTGCAACGCGGCTGACGATGTCCAGGTACGGAAGTGCGGGTTTGACGATGATCGCATCCGCACCCTCGGCGAGGTCCTGAGCGACCTCACGCAGTGCTTCGTCGCTGTTGGCCGGATCCATCTGGTAGCCCGCCCGATCCCCGAACTGCGGTGCGCCTTCGGCGGCGTCGCGGAACGGGCCATAGAAGGCCGAGGCGTATTTGGCGGCGTAGGCCAGCACCGGCAGATCAACCCGCCCGCCGGCGTCCAGCGCTGACCGGATCGCGGCCACCTGACCGTCCATCATTCCGCTCGGCGCGATGACCTGCGCCCCCGCCTGCGCCTGGGCCGCAGCGACTGCGGCGTACCGGGTCAGGGTGGCGTCGTTGTCCACGACCCCGTCGGGCCCGAGCAGTCCGCAGTGACCGTGATCGGTGTATTCGCACAGACACAGGTCGGCGATCAGCACCGTCGAGTCGCCGAGATCGGATCGCAGGGCACGCAGGGCGACGTTGACGATGCCCTCATCGGCGTCAGCCTGTGACCCACAGGCGTCCTTGACCGACGGGATGCCGAAGAGCAACAACCCACCGACACCGGCCTGCACCGCGTCGTGAGCGGCCTTGCGCAGCGACTCGACCGTGTGCTGGACAACCCCCGGCATCGATGCCACCGCAGCCGCCTCGTCGATCCCCTCCTTGACGAACAGCGGAAGCACCAGGTCCGACGGCCCGACGCTGGTCTGCGCGACCAGACGCCGCAGCGCTGCAGCACCGCGCAGCCGGCGCCCACGGGCAACCGGAAACTCAGCCCCTCCGGGCATCTCCTGCGCTGCTCGTCTCCAGACCACCGGTCGAGTCGCCCCGCACTCAGCCTCGGGACGCCGAACGGCCACGGGTCCGCGGCGGGGGGCCGTTGTCCCGACCGCCCCCGCCGCTGCCGTCACCGGTGCCACCCTTGTCCCGCTCGGCCAGCGCGTGCTCGGCCAGCGCGTCGACCAACTGCAACACCCCCGCAGTCTCCGGCCGTACGTCCACCCGGAGGCCGAATTCGGTTGCGGTGGCCGCGGTCTGCGGACCGATGCAGGCCACGACCGTGCGGCTGTTGGGCTTGCCCGCGATCCCGACCAGGTTGCGTACGGTCGAGGACGAGGTGAAGCACACCGCGTCGAAGCCGCCACCCTTGATCGCCTCGCGGATGGCAGCCGGCGGCGGAGCCGCGCGTACGGTTCGGTAGGCCGTCACGTCGTCGACCTCCCAGCCACGTTCCTGCAGACCGGCGGTCAGCGTCTCGGTCGCGATGTCGGCCCGGGGCAACAGGACCCGGTCGATCGGGTCGAGAACATCGTCGTAGGGCGGGAAGTCCTCGAGCAGGCCGAGACTCGACTGCTCACCGGTGGGCAGCAGCTCGGGGGTGATCCCGAACTCCCGTACCGCATCGGCGGTCATCTCGCCGACGCAGGCGACCTTGACGCCGGCGAAGGCGCGGGCATCCAGGCCGAGTTCGGCGAACTTCTCGCGTACGGCCCGCACCGCGTTGACCGAGGTGAACACGATCCAGCCGTACCGACCGGTGACCAGGCCGCGGATGGCGCGATCCATCTGGGCCGGTGTGCGCGGCGGCTCGACGGCGATCGTCGGCACCTCCACGGGCACCGCACCATAGGAGCGCAGCCGTTCACTCATGTCTCCGGCCTGCTCCCGGGTCCGTGGGACAAGCACTCGCCAGCCGAACAGCGGCCGGCTCTCCCACCAGGAAAGCCGCGAGCGCTTGTCCACCTCGGCACCGACCGTGACCACCACCGGTCCGGTACGCGTGCTCGGCCAGGCTCCGGCGGCGAACTCGTCGAGCGATCCGACCTGGCTGAACTGACTAGACAACGAGCCGTCGACGGTCACGCAGGCGTGGGTGGATCCGGACAGTCCGGCCTCCACCAGGTCGCGGGCGGTGTCGGCCACGATCTCGCCGGTCGCCTGCAGCACCAAGGGCATCGGGCTGGTGACCAGGGCGGCCACCGAGATCCCGGAACGCACGTCCGCGGTGGTGTGCGTGGAGCCCAACGGGACGCCGGCATAGGCGGGTACGGCCGTGGAGATCGCGACGCCGGGGATGACGTCGTAGGGCACGACGGTACGGGCGATCGCCAGGATCTCCTTGACCACCGCGTCGTTGGTGAACGGGTCCCCGGCCACCAGCCGGGCGACAGTCTGCCCGGCCTTGGCCGCGGTGACGGCCGTCCTGGCCACCTCACCCGGGTCACCCACGGCCGGATGCAGGTCGAGGTCCGGTCGAGCCTCTGCCAGCCGTTGCACGACAGCCGTACTGACGTCTGCGTCGTGCAGCACCGTGTCTGCCGAGGTCAGCGCGGCGCTCGCCCGCGCGGTGAGCAGATCGGCGTCTCCGGGGCCCGCCCCCACGATCACGATCCGGCCGGTGAACTTGTGCCCGCGACTCATTACCTGTTCCTCATTCCTACTGCATTGGTGTCAGCTGCACTGTTTCCAGTCGCTTGGGATGACCTGGTGGTCGTGGGGTCGGTGCCGAGGAGGTCCTCTGCACCGAGGTCTAGCAGTTCGGTTGCCAGCAGGCGCCCGAGTTCGGCTGCTTCGTCCGGGGATCGAAGCGCCGACGATCGAACGGCGGCGCTTCCGTCGATCGCGGTGACGTTGGCGCGAAGGAACAACTCTGGTCCGTCTTCACCTTCGGCGAGCTCGCACAACGCACCCACCGGAGCGGTACAGCCCGCTTCCAGCGTGGCCAGCAGCGCGCGTTCGGCCGTCACCGTAGCGCGTGCGGCCGGGTCATCGAGGGCGCTGAGCACCTCTACCACATCGGCGTCGTCGGTGCGACACTCCACGGCCAAGGCGCCCTGAGCCGGAGCCGGAAGGATCTGGATCGGGTCGAGAGTCTCGGTCACCTCGTCCAGGCGGCCCAGCCGGGCCAGGCCCGCGCGGGCCAACACGACCGCGTCGATGACACCCGAGGCCACCGCCGACAACCGGGTGTCGACGTTGCCTCGGATCCCGACCACGGTCAGTCCCAGTTGCAACGCGTTGAGCTGCGCAGTGCGGCGCGGTGATCCGGTTCCGACCCGCGATCCTGGTACCAGCTCCAGCAGATTCTGCCCGGCTCTTGCCACCAGCACGTCTCGTGGGTCTTCTCGGGGCGGTACGGCGGCGATCGTCAAGCCGGGATGCGGCGCGGTCGGCAGGTCCTTGTACGAGTGCACGGCGACATCTATGTCGCCGCGAAGCAGCGCCGCCCGAAGACTGGACACGAAAACACCCACCGTGGAGAACTCGCTGATCGGCATGCTGCTGGCATCACCGGGCGTGCTGATCTCGACCAGGACGACCTCGCGACCGCCGTACGCGCGGACCCCGTCGGCCACCAGCGTGGCCTGGATCTTGGCCAACCGGCTGGGCCGGGTACCCAGCCGGATCACCGAGTCGTCGATAGAAGTCATGCGCGGTAGTCCTGCAGGATCGCCGACAGAGACTCCGGCCGGTCCTGGTCTGGGAGCGAGGCGTCCACCGACAGCGCCTGGGCGAGATCGATGGCCTGCGCGTCCAGTCCGAGCAGTGCCCGCAGCACCGGGGTGTAGGAAGCTCCGGCCGGCCCGGCGACAAGTTCCTTGATCCGTACGGTCGGCTGGTGCAGCAGCTTGTCGGC
>Ga0183260_10001316_pt1 | contig 20902 bp, 17 predicted proteins | sample AntDrymUQ4972206_2_FD_129768 | JGI IMG/M metagenome (GOLD analysis project Ga0183260, IMG submission 129768) | Polar desert sand microbial communities from Dry Valleys, Antarctica - metaG UQ497 (22.06) (version 2) (version 2) | ecosystem: Environmental > Terrestrial > Soil > Desert | place...
GAGAGCTCGAGGCCGTAGCCCTTGCGCAGCAGCATGCCGAGGGCCCGGTCGCGATCGCGCGGGGTCTGCGGCGGTTCAGGGAAGCGGCGCGCGAGCAGCTCGAGCGCGGCGCCGAGCTCACCCTCGCGGTCCTGCTCGCCAATCGCGGCGGCGATCAGGTCTCGATCGACGCCGAGCGAGACCAGCCTGCGCTCGATGCGCTCGGCACCCCAGCCGTCCAGGCGCCGGCGGTCCTCGGCGAAGCGCCGGGCGTAGCTCGCGTCGTCCAGGTAGCCCTGCTCGGCGAGCTCGGCGACGACCGTCTCGATCGCCGCCGGCTCCACCCGCTTGGCGGCCAGCAGGCGCGCGAGCTCGGCCACGGTGCGTTCCCGCCGGTTGAGCGCCCGCCACGCGAGATCGCGCGCGTGCTGGAGGCGCGCCTCCGGGTCTTCGAGACGGATGGTCACCGCCGGCCCTCGCGCCAGGCGGCCGCGCTAGACGGCCGCGATCTCCGGCACCGGGCCGGCCTCCGGGTCCCGCTCGCCCGGGTCCTGCTCGCCGATGCCCGCCGGCGAGGCCGTCTGCTCGATCGGGGCGACGAGGTCCTGGTCGCCGAGGCCGAGCGCGTCGTAGACCTTGCCCTCGATCTCCTTGGCGACCTCGGGGTGCTCGTCGAGGTAGACCTTGACGTTGTTGCGCCCCTGGCCGAGCCGCTCCCCCTCGTAGGAGAAGAACGAGCCGGACTTCGTGACGATGCTGTGCTCGATGCCGAGGTCCAGGATGCAGCCCGAGCTCGAGATGCCCTTGCCGAACTCGATGTCGAACTCCGCCTGGCGGAACGGCGCCGCCACCTTGTTCTTGACCACCTTCACGCGGACGCGGTTGCCGACCGCCTCCGTGCCGTCCTTGAGCGTCTCGATCCGGCGGATGTCCAGGCGCTGCGACGAGTAGAACTTCAGCGCGCGACCGCCCGGCTGGGTCTCCGGCGAGCCGAACATGACGCCCACCTTCTCGCGGATCTGGTTCACGAACACGCACAGCGTCTGCGTGCGGTTCAGGTTGCCGGCCAGCTTGCGCATCGCCTGCGACATCATCCGCGCCTGCACGCCGACCGTCTGGTCGCCCATCTGGCCCTCGAGCTCGGCCCGCGGCGTCAGCGCCGCCACGGAGTCCACCGCCACGACGTCCACGGCGCCGGAGCGCACGAGCATGTCGGCCACCTCGAGCGCCTGCTCTCCGTAGTCGGGCTGGGAGACGAGCAGCTCGTCGATGTTGACGCCGAGCCTGCCGGCGTACAGCGGGTCCATGGCGTGCTCGGCGTCGATGAACGCGCACACGCCGCCGAGCTTCTGGGCCTCGGCGATGATGTGGTAGACGAGCGTCGTCTTGCCGGAGGACTCCGGGCCGAAGATCTCCACGATCCGCCCGCGCGGGACGCCGCCGATCCCGAGCGCGAGGTCCAGCGACAGGGCGCCGGTGGGGATCGCGTTGACCTTGACCTGAGCGCCCTCGTCACCCATTCGCATGACGGTGCCCTTGCCGAACTGGCGCTCGATCTGTGAAAGCGCGCCCTGAAGGGCGGCATCGCGGGCCTTCGCGGCCGCGGCATCCTGTGGGGGGCTCATCGGGCTGCTCCTCTGACGTTTCGTCTCGTGATGCGCCCATGATGCGGGCGGGATCGGACGGAACGTCAGCCTGTCAGCGAGCTGGTGACGGAACCAGGCGCGGGTGTGACGACTTGCGCGCGAAAGCCGCGCGGAACGCGCCAGGAGAGCCGCCGCCCGAGACCGCCGCGGCGACGCTCGCGGGGGCGCCGCCCGAGCCCGCGGCCGTCGCCTGCGCCAGGCCGGCCGCGCCGAAGCCCGGCAGGCGCACGCTCACCCGCCGCCCGCCCAGCCGGCCGCTCAGGCGGCCGCCGGAGCGCAGCGTGACGTGTCCGTGTGCGGCGGCGCGACCGCCGATGCGCAGCCGCAGCCGCCCGCGCCGGGCCACGCCCGTGACGCGCACGCCGCGGATCGCCGCGAAGCGCTTCACCACGACCTGCCCGCGCCGCACGGCGAAGCTGCCGCCGCGCAGGCCGCCGCCCGAGTAGGCCAGGAAGACCGGCGAGAGCGAGAACGCGAGGTCGTCGATGGTGATCCCCACGGCGGCGGCGGTGCGCCCCACCCGGCCGCGCAGCCCCCGCAGCGGCGCCACCCGGCGCAGCGACACGGGCGGCAGCGCGGCGGCCGGCACGCCGGTGCCGACCCGCGGGCAGTCCCCCCCGGCCGCCCGGCCGGCGAGGAAGCGCCGCAGCGCGCGCTGGCCGCAGCCGCTGGGGTCCCCGCCCACCACCGCGTGGCCCACGCCGGGCACGACGACCCGCTCGGAGCCCGCGATGTCCGCCGCCACGCGCGCGGAGCCCTCCGGCGGGGTGCGCAGGTCCTCGCCGCCCTGGAGGATCAGCGTCGGCACGGCCGGATAGGAGGCCTCCGCACCCGGCGCCGGGACCCGGCCGGAGGGCACGTCGGGCCAGCGCAGGCAGAGGCCGATCTCGTCCGCGGCGGCGGTCTCGAGGTCGAACGGCGCGAACGCCTCCGGGCCGAGCTCCGCCGCACGGCGGCGCGCCTCGCCCAGGCGCTCGCCCAGCGGCGTGGACAGCTCCCAGGGCAGCGGCGTCTCCTCGCAGACGGTCGCGTAGCGGGCGCTGGAGAAGGACTCGGGCGCCGGCAGCTCGGCCAGCCCGTCCCCCTCGGCCACCAGCCGCACCAGCGGGGCGGGATCGCCGCGCAGCGCGGCGCGCACGGCGGCGGGAAGGGCGGCCCGCAGCGGCGGGTTGTAGTCGGAGTCGTAGAGCAGGTCCGCCAGCGCGGTCGGGCCGACCGAGCGGCTGTGGCGGCGCCCGCGGCGGTCGTAGGCGACGCCGCGCGCCGCCTTCCGGCGCAGGCGGGCGGCCAGTGTCGCGACGTCGGCGGCCGGGTCCGCGCTGACCGAGCGGCAGCGCCGCGGGCACAGCCCCGCCAGGCTCGGTCCCATCGCGCGGAAGCCGGCCAGCCCGAACGGGTCGCGATCGTCGGGATCCACCACCGAGTCGAGGATCAGCCGGTCGACGCGGTCGGGATGGGCGCGCGCGTAGGCCAGCGCGAGCTCGGTGCCGTAGGAGATGCCGAACAGCGTCAGCCGCTCCACGCCGAGCTCCCGGCGGATCGCCTCGAGGTCCTCGACCGAGTCGGGGGTCGTGTAGTGCGTGCGGGCGGCGCCGAGCCGCCTGGCGCAGGCCGCGCCGGCCGAGACGCTGCGCAGCCGCGCGTCGCGCTCCAGCGCGGGGCAGCGCAGCAGGCCGGAGCCGCCCGTGCCGCGCTGGTCGAAGCCCACGACGCGATAGCGCTCTGCCACGGTCGGCACGAGCGGGAGCACGGCGAGCATCTCCTCGATGCCGGCGCCGCCCGGACCGCCGGAGAGGTAGACGAGCGTCGGCTTCGCGGCCCTCGCGTCGAGGCGCACGAGCTTGAGCGGGACTCGCCCCGGCAGGGCGGCGGAGCGGTCGAGCGGCACCCGCAGCGTCGCGCACTCGGCCGCCCGCAGCTCCGGGCAGTTCCGCCAGTCGAGCGCCCACGAGGAGGCCGGAAGCGCCAGTGGCAGCAGCCCGGCGAGGACGACCCCGAGGGCGAACGGCGTGTAGCGAGAGCGGGCCGCGGCCATCCAGGAGCGGAGGGTAGCCGGGCCCGAGAGCGGCGCAAGCGGGCTGGACGACCTTACGAGCGTGGGAGCGGCACCCGGCTGAGCGCCTCGTACACGGCCCCGCCGCGCTGCGGCCGTGAGCGGTAGAGGGTCAGCGTCTCGCCGTGGAACTCCAGCGGCTCGGGGCCCGCGGTCCGCGCCTGCCGCGGCGCGCGGGCGCCGGCGCGCAGCCGGGCCACGGTCGCGTGGGCGCGGAACGGGCGCCGCTCGGCCTCGTAGACGCCCACCGCCACCAGGCCGTCGCTCACGCGCGCCTGCAGCGCGGCCAGCGCCCCGCCCGGGTCGGCGACCGCGGCGCACAGCGCGCGCGCCCGCCGCGGCGGGAGCAGCAGGGCGGGCCCGAGCGCCAGCGGCGGCGCCGCGCCGGCGCCGCGCTCCAGCACGCCGGCGATCGCCGCCACGTCCTCCGCGGGGCGCATGCCGAGGAAGGCGAGCGTGAGGTGCAGCGCCTCGTCGCGCACCGGCCGCCAGACGGCCGGATCGGCTTCCGCCTCGCGGAACGCCGCCAGCGTGCCGCGGGCCGCCGCCGGCAGCTCGAGCGCGACGAACAGCCGCAGCCGTGGCGCGTCAGCCATCCAGGAGCCGCCGCAGCAGGTGCATCGCCACGGTGGTGGTCCGCTCGCGCACGGCCGCCCGGCCCCCGGGCAGCTGGACGGTCCGCTCGATCCGCTCGCCGTCGCGCTCGGCGAGGCAGACGCACACGGTCCCGACCGGCTTCTCCGCCGTGCCGCCGCCCGGACCGGCGATGCCGGTGATCCCGATCCCGACGTCCGCGCCGAAGCGCTCGACGGCCCCGCCGGCCAGCGCCAGGGCGACCTCGGGAGACACTGCGCCGTGGCGCTCGATCAGCGCGCCGGGCACGCCCGCGAGCTCGACCTTCGCCTCGTTCGAGTACGCGGTGACGCCGCCGAGCGCGTAGGCGGAGGAGCCGCCGCGATCGGTCAGGCGCGCCGCCATCAGCCCGCCGGTGCAGGACTCGGCGGTGGCGACGGTGCGCGCGGGCGGGCCCAGCAGGGCGGAGACCACCAGGTCGTCGATCGTCTCCCCGTCGCGGGCGAACAGCGTCGCGCCATGGCGCTCCGCCACCGCCGTCTCGAACGCCGCGTAGTCCGCCTCGGCGGCGGGCTCGAACACGGTCGCGATCTCGATCTCGCCACGGCGCAGGCAGGTCGTGATCTCCAGCCGCTCGAGCGGCACGCCGGCGGCCTCGGCGTCGCGCAGGGTGCGCGCGATCTCGGATTCCGGGGGGCCGAACAGGCGCATGATCCGCTGCTCGAGGACGCCCGCCCGGGCCAGCACGCCGCGCACCGGCTCGGTTTCCACAGCGGCGCCCCACATCGGCTGCAGCTCGCCCGGTGGGCCGGGAAGCACCACCACGACCGGCTCTCCGGACACCACGAGCCCGGGCGCGGTGCCCACGGGCTCCAGCACGGCGGCGCCCTCGGGCACCATCGCCTGCTTGCGGTTGCCGGCCCTCAGGGCCCCCTCGAAGGAGCTGCTCCGCGGGGTCCTGACTCGCGCTTCGCGCTCGCCACCGCTTCGCTCGGGCCCCGCGTCCTGATGGGGATGGTCGGCATCCGGCCGACCGATCGAACTCCAGCGCGCCCGCAGCCGCTCCAGGATCAGGCCGATCCGCTGCTCCAGCGCCTCGTCAAGCAGCATCGGCCGGCCGGCGAAGGCGGCGACGACCTCGGCGGTGAGGTCGTCGGCGGTCGGCCCGAGCCCGCCGCTCGTCACCACGAGGCTCATCTTCTCCGCGGCGAGGAAGTCCAGCGCCGCGCGCAGGTCCTCGCGCCGGTCGCCGACGATCATCACGTGCGCGAGCTGCACGCCGTGCTCGCGCAGCCGCTCCGACAGCCACGGGCCGTTGCGGTCGGAGATGATCCCCGACAGCACCTCGGTCCCGGTGACGACGATGCCGGCCCGCGGGGTCACGTGCAGGTGGCCAGCCCGCTCGAGAGCCGTCGCGGTCCCCGCCCGGGCCGCAGCTCGTAGCCGACCGGGTCCTGGCTCACGGCCACGCGGTAGCTGCGGCCGTTCACCCGCAGGCGCACGCTCGCCGTGCCGAACGTGACGCGGAAGCGGCGCCCGCGGAAGGTGCGCGTCGACTGGCCCGCCTCCAGGGTCCGCTTGTCGACCACGGCACGGCCGCTCGAGTCCTCCATGCAGACGTAGACCTGCCCGGTGGCGGCGATCCGGACGCGCACGCTCCGCGCGCGCTTGCGGCGCGATCCGTCCCCGCCCTTGCCGTCGCCCGCGCCCGTGGAGGGCCTCGGAGTCCTTTCCACCCGTGTCGGCGTGTCGGTCCCCGCGTCGTCCTGGCCGATGCGCCCGAGCACGTAGAGGGCGGCGAGGAGCACCAGCACGCCCAGCACCACGATCAGGACGGGCCCGATCGCAGGTGCGACCCGCCGCCGGCGCCGCTGGCTGCGCAGGTTCAACGGCGTCAGCTCCATGCCGGCCGGGCGCTCGAAGCGCTGCTTGTACTCCTCCACCAGCAGGCGGGAGTCCAGCTCGAGGTAGTCCGCGTAGGTGCGCAGGAACGTCTTGACGAAGGTGGGGCCCGGCAGCAGCTCCCATTCCTCGCTCTCGAGCGCGCGCAGGTACTTGGCCCGGATCTTGGTGGCGGCCTCGACCTCGGTCATGTCGATCCGCCGCCGCATGCGGGCCTCGCGGAGGGTCTCACCGATCTCGGGCATCAGCCCAGGAGAGGCTAGTCGCCGTCGTCAGCGACAGAGACGGCGTCCGCGCTGGGGTCCAGTGCGGCCAGCACGCGCGGGAGGTCCGTCTCGGTCACGAGCACCTGGCGCGGCTTGGATCCCTCGTAGCCCGAGATCACCCCGCGGCGCTCGAGCATGTCGATCAGCCGCCCCGCACGCGTGTAGCCGAGCCGCAGCCGGCGCTGGAGCATCGAGGTCGACGCGGTCTGCATCTCGGCCACCAGCCGGATCGCGTCACCCAGCAGCGGATCCTCGTCGGGATCGAAGCCGTCGTCGCCCGCCGCCGACTCCTCGGGCTGCTCCTCGACGGCCTCGAGCAGCTCCTCGCGGAACTCCGGCTCGCCCTGGCGGCGCCACGCCGCGGTCAGCTTCTCGATCTCGCCCTCGTCGATGAACGCGCCCTGGATGCGCTGCAGGCGCGAGGTGCCGACGGGCGAGAACAGCATGTCGCCCATCCCCAGCAGCGATTCGGCGCCGTTCTGGTCGAGGATCACGCGCGAGTCGGTCTGGGAGGAGACGGCGAAGGCGATCCGCGAGGGCACGTTGGCCTTGATCATCCCGGTGATCACGTCCACGCGCGGGCTCTGAGTCGCGAGCACGAGGTGGATGCCCACCGCCCGCGCCTTCTGGGCGATCCGGATGATCGAGTCCTCGACGTCGGCGGGCGCGACCATCATCAGGTCGGCGAGCTCGTCGATCACGCACAGGACGTAAGGCAGCGGCGGCTCGCCGCGGCGCTCGCGGACCTTGTTGAGCTCGATCAGCGAGCGCGTGCGCGCGAGCGACATGTACGAGTAGCGCTGCTCCATCTCGCGCACGAGGTTCTGCAGCGCGGTCGCGGCCTGGCGCGGCGAGGTGATGACCGGCGTGAGCAGGTGCGGGATCGAGTCGTAGTGGTTGAGCTCCACCTGCTTGGGGTCCACCAGCACCATGCGCACCTCGTGCGGCGTGGCGCGCAGCAGGATCGACGAGAGCATCGCGTTGACGGCGCCCGACTTGCCGGCGCCGGTCGTGCCGGCCACGAGCAGGTGCGGCATCTTCGCCAGGTCGGCGCCGATCGCCCGCCCGGCGACGTCCTTGCCCAGCCACACCGTCAGCGGCGACCAGTCGCCGGGCGGCTCCTGGAAGACGTCGCCGAGGTGCACGGTGCGCCGGCGGGCGTTGGGGACCTCGACGCCGACGGCCTGCTTGCCGGGGATCGGGGCCAGGATGCGGATGTCGGCGGCGGCCAGCGCGTAGGCGAGGTCGTCCTTGAGCTGGGCGACCTTGGCGACCTTGATGCCGGGCGCCAGGCGCAGCTCGTAGCGGGTGATGTGGGGTCCGGCCACCATGCCGATCACCCGCGCCTGCACGCCGAAGTGCCCGAGCGCCTCGATCAGCTGCGCGGCGGTCTTCTCCTGCCCGGCGGTGTCGGGCCGGCTGGCCTCGGCGCTGGAGCGCTTGAGGAAGCGCGGGTCGGGCACGGTCCACTCGAAGTCGGGCGCGTCGGTCACGGAGGCGCGGTAGCGGCCCTGCGGCGTCAATTGGCTTTCGCCTGCCAGGCGAGCAGCTCCTCCGTCGCGCTCGCCTTCGGCGACGTTAGCTCTCCTCGTGACCCCTTCCTCGTCCGTCTCGGGATCCTCGGCGAGGCGCGGCTCAGCCTCCGGCTCCGGGAGCTCCACCTCGGGCTCGGGCTCCTCGGCGACGGGCTCGGTCGCCGAGCGGCCGTAGAGGTCGGGGAAGCGGTCCTCGCCGGACCAGAACGAGGCGTCGCGCGGCTGCTCGCGCGGGGCGCCGGGCTCGAACTCCGGCGGGTCCTCGATCTCCGGGCCGCTGGGGACGTCAGCGACGGTCACGCGCGCGTCGCGGCCCTCGAGCTCGCGCAGCTCGTCGGCGGCGGCCCGGCGCCGGGCGACGGCCTCGCTCCCCTCGCGCAACACCCGTGTGGTCGAATCCGTCGTGGCCTTGACCACGCCGGCCACCGAGGCGCCGGTGAGCAGCAGCACGCCGGTCAGGAACAGGAAGACCGCGAGGATGTGCGCGCCGACGCCGCCGAGCAGCGACGACGCCGCCCAGAACAGCGCCTCGCCGGCCATCCCCCCGCGCGTGCGCACCCACGCCGGGTCCCAGAAGCCGGGGCGCCCGCCTTCGGGGCCGAGCCCGAGCGTCCCGGCCGCCAGGCCCAGGCAGAGCGCGGCGAACAGGCACAGCGCGCCCGCGCGGAACGGCTGCACGGCGGGCAGGACCGGGCGCAGGACGAGGATCGCCCCCGCGGCGAGCAGCGCGACCGGCACGCCGTAGTGGACGGTGCCGAGCATCCAGCGCAGCGAGTCGACCGTCCAGCCGCCCGCCTCGCCGCCGTCCGAGCGCAGGTAGACGAGGAAGGCGAAGAAGACGGCGAGCGCGATCAGGCCGAGCCCGATCAGGTCGAGCTGGCGCTGCTCGAGCTCGGGCAGGCGCGGCCACGCAGGGCGCGGCGCGGCGCGCCTGGCGCGGGGCTTGCCGCGGCGGGCGGGAGCTGAGCGAGTGGGCATAGGGCAGCGCACCCTTCGACGCCGGCGACCGTCTCCCTTCCCGTCGGGCCGACGCGTTCAGCGGCGGCGCGCCGCCCGGCCGACCTAAACCGGGCCTGAACATCCGCCGCCGTCCGGGCGGTTGCGCCTACCATCAGCGGTGATGGACACCGCCGCCCGACCCGTCCGCGTCCTCGTCGTCGAGGACGACGAGGAGATCGCCCAGGTCCTCCAGCGCTCGCTGCGCATGGAGGGCTACGAGGTCAAGCTCGCCGGCGACGGCGTGCAGGGCCTCGAGGAGGCGCACGCCTTCCTGCCCGACCTGATCGTGCTCGACCTCGGCCTGCCGCGCCTGGACGGCGTCGACGTCGCCCGGAGACTGCGCGACGACGGCGACTCGGTGCCGATCCTGATGCTCACCGCGCGGGACGCGCTGGAGTCCCGCGTCGAGGGCCTGGACGTCGGCGCGGACGACTACCTGGTCAAGCCGTTCGAGCGCCAGGAGCTGCTGGCGCGGATGCGCGCGCTGCTGCGCCGGCGGCCCCCGCGCGGGATGGCGCCGCTGCGCGTGGGCGACCTGATGCTCAATCCCGACACCCACGAGGTATCACGCGGGGAGCGGCGGATCGAGCTGACCCAGCGCGAGTTCGAGCTGCTCGAGTACCTGATGCGCAACGAGCGGCTCGTGATCTCGCGCCAGAAGCTGCTCGACGAGGTCTGGGGCTACGACCCGTTCTCGATCACCAACACGATCGAGGTGTTCGTCTCGAACCTGCGAAGGAAGCTGGAAGCCGGTGGCGAGCCTCGGCTCCTCCATACGGTCCGCGGCGCAGGCTACGTCCTCCGCGTATAGGCGCCTGCCGATCCGCTGGCGCATCGCCAGCGGCTCCGCGGCGCTGACGCTCGTGATCCTGTGCGGCTTCGCGGCGATCGTGGGCGTGCTCACCACCCGCCGGATCCAGTCGGACTTCTCGCGCGAGGTGGCCGACGCCGCGGACGAGCTCTCGCGCGAGGTCAGGCTGCGCTACGGCTCCCGCTCCGACGGCAGCCGCTTCCTGCGCAAGATCGGCGGCCCGAACCTCGACGACTACGCGGCGGGTCAGAACGCCGTGGTGCGGATCATCACGCCGACCGGCGACTACGTGACCGGCAGCGAGGGCGCCCCCAGCTTCGGGCCCTACATCACCCGCAGCGCCAACATCGAGGGCTGGCGCGTCGAGTCGCGCCGCGTCGTGGTCCTCGACTACGTCGACCCGGTCGTGATCCAGTTCGCGCGGCGGCTCTCCGACGTGAAGGCGAGGGCGAATCCCGTGAAGGTGTTCCTGGCCTTCGGCGTGCTCGGCGGCTCGCTGCTCGCGCTGCTCGCGGGCCTGGCGACCGCTCGCCGCGCCATGGAGCCGATCGCCGAGCTGACCGCCGCCGCCCGCGAGGTCGAGCGCTCGCGCGACCCGACGGTCCGGATCCCGCACCCGCAGTCCGAGGACGAGGTCGCCGAGCTGGCGCGCACCCTGGAGTCGATGCTCGCGGCGCTCGACGATGCGCGGACGGAGACGGAGGGGGCGCTGAGCCGCCAGCGCGAGTTCGTCGCCGACGCCTCGCACGAGCTGCGCACGCCGCTGACCTCCGTGCTCGCCAACCTCGAGCTGCTCGAAGAGGACCTGGACGGCGAGCAGCGCGAGGCCGCCGCCTCCGCGCTGCGCTCCTCGCGCCGGATGCGCCGCCTCGTCGCGGACCTGCTGCTGCTCGCCCGCGCCGACGCGGGCCGCGTCGCGCCCCACGAGCCGGTCGACGTCTCCGCCGTGGTCACCGAGGCGGCGGCCGAGCTGGAGCCGGTCGCCGGCGACCACGAGATCTCGGTCGCCGCTCCGGCCGGCATGACCGTCATGGGCGCCCGCGACGAGCTGCACCGGCTGATCCTCAACCTGATGGAGAACGCGCTGCGCCACACCGACCCCGGGACCGCGGTGGAGGCCCAGGTCACGCGCGAGGACGGCAACGTGGTGCTCGCCGTCGAGGACGACGGCCCCGGGATCGCCGACGGGCTGCACGAGAAGATCTTCGAGCGCTTCTACCGCGGCTCGAGCGACCGCGGGGGCTCGAGCGGGCTCGGCCTCTCGATCGTCCGCGCCGTCGCCGAGTCCCATCATGGCTCCGTGCGGCTCGAGCCGCCGCTCGACGGCCGCGGCGCCCGCTTCGTGGTCCGGATGCCCGCTCAGCCCGGCGGGTTCGACGAGTCGCAGCGCGGGTCGGTCCTGAGCGCCTCCGAAGCGCCGTCGAGCAGCACGTCGCGCCAGGCGTAGTAGGTCGCCTCGGAGATCCCGCGCTCCGCGCAGATCTCCTCGCGCTGGACGATTCGCGTCCAGTTCTGTCGGAGCGCGGACAAAGCGCGACGCGCCCGGCGAAGGGCCCGGACGAACAGGCCGTATTCAGGCGCATCGCGCGTCGCCGCCAAAGCCTCCGCGTCTGAGACGAGAAACGGGCCGCGTCCTCAACAGACACGGCCCGTTCGCGGACGCATGTTCTATATGGCCTGACGAACCCCGACCGTACCGTTCGCTTTCGTAAGGGAAGGCGATTGAACTCCGGAACGGTGGCAGCCGACCGGGGCAACAGGTAAGGGGCCACCATGGGTTGGAAGAGCTAAACCCGGCGCCGCATCGCGGCGACCACCAGATTCTGAGACGAGCGCCACGTGGCGCTCGTTCTCTTAAGGGCATCGGCGCGGCCGGCCGGCGGCTGAATCGGACAGACGTCTAGGAGGCCAGCGCCGGGCGGGGACGCGCGTAGTCCTCGACGCGCCGCTCGAACCCGAGCTCCCGCTCGAAGTCCACCTCGTCGGCGTGACGGAACGCGACCCGCCGGCTTTCGATCATCTCGACGAAGGTCTCCACCACGATCGGGTCGAGCTGACTGCCGGACACCCGTCGCAGTTCCGCGAGCGCGGCTTCCAAGCTGACCGGCCGCCGGTAGGAATCACGAGAGGTCATCACGTCGTACGTGTCCGCAGCCGCGATAATCCGGGAGCCGAGCGGAATGTCGTCGACGGGCACGCTGTAGTACCCGTTGCCGTCGAAGCGCTCGTGGTGGCAGTGGATGATGTCGGCGACGGGGCCGTATCCCTCGATCCGCCGCACAAGGCGGGCACCCTGCTCCGGGTGGAGCTTGACGGTCTCCCACTCCTCCGGAGTGAGCTTGCGGTCGGCGAACAGGATCGAGTCCGGGAAGATGAACTTGCCGATGTCGTGGAGCAGGGCCGCCGTGTGGATGAGATCCTTCTCGCGCTCGTCGACGCCGAGCATCGTCGCGACTTCACGCGCGTACCGCGCGACCGCGGCCGAGTGGCGGGCCGTCATGGCATCGCGCATCGACAGGGTCTGCATGACCGTGCTCAGCAGCCCGACTTGGAGCGCCGCGAGCTCCCTTGTCCTCTTGCCGAGCTCCTCGCCGCGCTCGAGCGCTGCGATGCCGGTGCGCAGCAGGTACTGGAAGACGAACAGCACCACTGCGAGTAGGCCCACGGCGCCGACCCCGATGCGGCCGTACGAGAAGGCCACACCGGCGGTCAGCAGCCCCGTCGCGAACTGCACCGGCAGGACGGCCACGAACGCTGAGCGCGCGCCCGCCAGCGAGGGCGTACCGAACGAGAGGCGCTGGAACCCCGCGACCAGCACGAAGTTCAGGAGGTTGGCTCCCATGAAGACGATCAGTACGACGGCGCCGAACGCCAAGCCGTCGTCCCGCCCGGGCGTCACATCGGGTGTGGCGAGGTGGACGGCCACGGCACCGACGACCGGGAAGGTCGTGAAGGTCAGGAGGTTGTTGGCCATCCGGTCCCATGACCTTCGCGACAGGCAGGAATCGACCGCTGCGGAGCCAGCGCCGATGACCGCCGCGGGGACGGGGCCGAGCAGCGCCATGGCCAGGACGATGGCGATGAACGAGCCGGAGATCCGCAGCCCTCGAATCTCGACGGTGAGGACGTCGCTGCCGACGGCGAGAACGAAGAGTAGGCCGACGAGCTCGATCGGTACCCACGTCGAGTCGGCGGAGCTGGCGATCGCCAGGAGAACCGCTGCACCAAGGGCCAGCAGCTGGGCGAATACGATGAGGCCTTGACGTCTTGTCACGACCCTCCTTTAGTCGGCACGTCATGGACGCGACTTGACGGAGACACACCGCGTACGAGCGCGTTGGAGTCCAACATTCGTCCATTCTGCGGTGCGCTCGGGCACGGGCTAGGATTGGCCGGGTGAGGGGGAGGCGTTTCGCTCCGCTCGGCGTGCGTCCATTCGGGCGCCTGCTCGCGTCCTACACGGTCAACGAGATCGGCGACAGCGTCGGGATCGTGGCCCTGGCGGTGCTGGTGTACGACCGCACGGGGGCCGTGGCGCCCACCGCCGCGTTCTTCATGGCGGCGCGGTTCCTGCCGGCGCTCCTCGCCCCCGCGCTCACCGCGCGCCTCGACCAGCTCGCGCTGCGGCGGACGCTGCCGGCGCTCTACGTGCTCGAGGCGCTGGCGTTCGCGGCGCTCGGCCTGCTCGCTGAGGGCGCCCTGATGCTGCCGCTGGTCCTCGCGCTCGCACTGCTCGACGGGACGCTGGCGATCACCGGCCGCGGGCTCACGCGCGGGGCCGTGGCCGCCGTGCTGCAGCCGGCCGGGCTGCTGCGGGAGGGCAACGCGCTCATGAACGTCGGCTTCGCGGTCGCGTCCGTCGGGGGCGCTGCGCTGGCCGGCCTGTTGATCGGCACCCTAGGGATCGCGACGGCGCTCTACGTCGACGCCGCCTCGTTCGTGGTCATCGCCGTGCTGCTCGGCATGACCCACGGGCTCCCGAGCGTCGACGTGCAGCGCGAGCGGTTCACCGCGCGCCTCCGGGACGGTCTTCGCTACGCGCGCGATCAGGTGGTGCTCCGCACGCTGCTCGGCGGCCAGGCGCTGGCGCTCGTGCTGTTCACCCTGATCGTGCCGATCGAGGTCATCTACGCCAAGGAGAGCCTCGGCACGACGTCGGCCGGCTACGGCGTCCTGCTGGCCTCGTGGGGAGCGGGCATCGTCGTCGGCAGCCTGCTCTACCTCAGGGTCAAGAATCGCTCGGCGTGGACCCTGGTCGTCACCTCAACGCTGGCCATCGCGGTCGCCTACCTCGGTCTGGCCGCGGCCGGAACGCTGCTGGTCGCCTGCCTGATCTCGGTGATCGGGGGCGCCGGCAACGGCGTCCAGTGGATCGCCGTCATGACCGCCCTGCAGGAGAAGACGCCCGCCGACTACCAGGCTCGGATCACCGGCCTGATGGAGTCGCTCGGCGCGGCGATGCCAGGCGTCGGCTACGTCCTCGGCGCCGCGATCGTCGCCCTGGCGTCGCCTCGCACCGCCTACGCCGCCGCGGGCGCCGGGCTCATCCTGATCGTCCTGGCGGCACTGCCGCTGCGCTCGCGCCTGGGCGGCCGCGACGCACCGGACGCGCGTCCCAGCCACCCGGTCTCCCCGGGCGACCTCCCGCTCGCGGAGCACATCAACCCCGTCCCGGTGATCGAGACCGGCAGCCGCCGCGACCGCTGAGTGCCGAACCGCGGGCGGGCTAGACCTCGACGACGACCGGGAGCACCATCGGGCGACGCTTGAGCCGGTTGTAGATGAAGGCCGCGAGGTCGTCGTGGAGCATGGTCTCGAGGAGGTTGATCTCGGTGATGCGCTGGTCCGCCGCGCGGTCGAGGGAGTCCTCGACGGCGTCGCGGAGCTCCTCGATGATCTTGCCGCCCTCGTCGAGGAACGGGACGCCACGGGCGAGCACCTCGGGTGCGACGACCGAGGAGCCGTCCTGCTCGGAGATGGTGGCGACGATGATCAGGATCCCGTCGGCGGAGAGCATCCGGCGGTCGCGCAGGGCGACGTCCGCCACGTCGCCGATGTCGACGCCGTCGACGAAGATCATGCCGCTGGTCTCGGGCTCGCCGAGCCGAGCGCCCTTGGCGTCGATCTCGAGTGGGCGGCCGTTCTCGACGCGGAAGATGTTCTCGGCCGGGATGCCGACCGCCTCGGCGAGCCGGGAGTGCAGGAGCATCCGCTTGAAGTCGCCGTGGACCGGCATCACGTAGCGCGGGCGTGTGAGGTTGAGCATCAGCTTGATCTCCTCCGCGTAGCCGTGGCCGGAGGCGTGGATCGGGGCGTCGCGGGGGGTGATCACGTCGCAGCCGATGTGGTAGAGCCGGTCGATCGTCTCGTTGACCGCCCGCTCGTTGCCCGGGATCGGCGTCGCCGAGAAGACCACGGTGTCGCCCCGCTTGAGCTCGATCTGCGGGTGGTCGCGGTAGGCCATGCGGCGCAGCGCCGAGAGCGGCTCGCCCTGGGACCCGGTCGAGATGATCACGAGCTTCTCGTCGGGGAACTGGTCGACCTCGCGCGGCTGGACGAGCATGCCCTCCGGCACGTCGATGTGGCCCAGCGTGCGGCCGATGTTGACGTTCTTGCGCATCGAGCGCCCGAGCAGCGCCACCTTGCGCCCGTTGGTCTCGGCCGCGTGGACGACCTGCTGCACGCGATGGATGTTCGAGGCGAAGCTCGTGACGACGATCCGGCCGGGGCAGCGCGCGAAGACGCGGTCCAGGTGCGGGCCGACGATCGACTCGCTCTCCGAGATGCCGGGGCGGTCGGCGTTGGTGGAGTCCCCGCACAGCAGCAGCAGGCTCTCGCGGCCCATCTCGGCCAGGCGCGCCATGTCGGCCGGGGCGCCGCCGACCGGCGTCTGGTCGAACTTGTAGTCGCCGGTGAAAAGCACCGTGCCGAGCGGGCAGGTCAGGGCGACGCCGCCGGCGTCGGGAATCGAGTGCGTGAGATGGATGCGCTCGAGCGTGAACGGGCCCGCCTGCACGGTGTCGCCGATCGGGAGCACTTGGAGGTTGACCTCGCGCAGCTTGTGCTCGTCGAGCTTGGAGCGCGCCATCGCGACCGTGAGCTGCCCGCCGTAGACGACGGGGATGCTCTTCTGGCCGAGCTCGCGCAGCACCCACGGGAGCGCGCCGAGGTGGTCCTCGTGACCGTGGGTGATGACGATCGCGTCGATCGCGTCGACGTGCTCGCGCAGGTAGGTGAAGTCCGGCAGCACGAGGTCGATGCCCATCATCTCCGCGGTCGGGAACCGCAGGCCGCAGTCGACCACCACGATGCGGCCGTCGTACTCGACGACCGTCATGTTCTTGCCGATCTCGCCGACGCCCCCCAGCGGGAGGACGCGCAGGGTGCCGCTCACTCGGTCGGGGCCTTCTGCAACAGGCCGTGCCGTTCGAGCATGCCGCCGATCAGCGCGCGCTCGTCGTCGCTGGCGTCGACCAGCGGCAGGCGCAGGCCGCCCACGTCGTGGCCCAGCATGCCCAGCGCGGTCTTGACCGGAATCGGGCTGGCCGTGCAGAAGAGCGTCTTGTAGACGTCCTGCAGCGACGCGTCGATCTCGGCGCGGCGGTCCGGCTCGTCGAACATCCGGCGCATCTCGTTGCCGACGACGTGCGAGGAGACGCAGATGCCGCCCGTGCCGCCCATGTCCAGGCAGCGGGCGACGAGCGGATCGTCGCCGGCCAGCACGTCGAGGCCGTCGATCGGCTGCAGATCGTCGCCGTTGGCCTGCTTGACGGCGTCGACGCCGTCGATCTGCGCCAGCTCGGCGAGCAGGTCCGGCGGCATGTTCAGCGCCGTGCGCGACGGGATGTTGTAGAGGATCACCGGGCACCCCGCGGCGGCCGAGGCGACCTCCTCGAAGTGGCGCACCAGCCCGCGGCGGTTCGGCTTGTTGTAGTACGGCGTGACCGACAGCACGCCATGGGCGCCCGCGCCGACGACCTGCTCCGTGAGGTGGGCGGCGTGGCGGGTGTCGTTGGAGCCCGCGCCCGCGACGATCGCGGCCTTCTCGCCCAGCTCGGCGGCCATCAGGCCGACCAGGCCGACGGTCTCCTCGTCGCTCATCGTGGTTCCCTCGCCGGTGGTCCCGCAGACCACGAGGCCGTGCGAGCCGTTGGCGAGCAGGTGGCGGCCGAGCGCCACGGCGGCGGCCTCGTTGACGCCGCCGTCCGCGCGGAACGGCGTGACCATGGCGGTCAGGAGGCCTTGGGTGGGACCCATCGCCTCAGAGGATGGCACGAAGCGCGGCACTAGCCCGCGAGCGGGTCTCCGCTGGAAAGCTTCGGCGGCGCGTAGCTCGGATGGTTGCGGTCCTCGTCGACGTCCGGAGCTCCGCCGGGCGGTGCCGCGGGCGGCGTGGGCGCGGCCGGGGGCGGCGCGGAAGCGGCCGGGGGCGGCGTAGAGGCGGCCGCCGGCGGCGGTGAGGCGGCCGGAGGCGTAGGCGGAGGCGGGGGCGCGGCGCTCGGGCTCTCCACGGGATCGCCGTGCGGCGGCGTGACGCCCTCCGGCGGCGGCGAGGCCGCGATCGGGCGGCCGTGCGCGTCGTACTCGACCGCCGGCCCGCCCTGGGGCGCGCCGGAGGAGCCCTGCGGCTGGTTGAACTGCTTCTGGGCCTCGTCCAGCTTCGTCTGCGCCTGCTCGGCCATCTTCTTCGCCTTGTCCATGAAGCCCATCGTCAACCCCTCGTTCGATGTCCCCGCAAGGCTATCCGGATCATCGGCCGATCGCCGCCCACGGGTCGCCGCGCTGCTCCAGCCGCTGCCCGAGCGTCCGCAGATTCCACCGCTGGGCGCTCAACGCGGGATCCTCGAGCTCGCCCCACTCGAGCGGCGTCGCCACCGGGGCGCCCGGCAGCGCCCGCACCGCGTAGGGCGCCACCACGGTCTGGCCGTAGGTGTTGCGCGCGGTGTCGACGAGGATCTTCCCGTCGCGCTTCTCCTTGCGCCACTCGGTCGTCAGCGTGTCCGGATGCGCGCCGGCCACCTCCGCGCCGAGCTCGCGCGCCCACTCGCGCACCGTGTTGGAGTCGCGTGTGCGGCGCAGCGCCGCCACGACGTGGATCCCCTTCGAGCCGGTGACCATCGCGAACGGCTCGAGCGAGGCCTCGAGCAGCCGTTCGCCCACCGCCAGCGCCGCCTCGCGCACCACGGAGAATTCGGTTCCCGGCGCCGGGTCGAGGTCGAACACGAGCCGGTCGGGCCGGTCGAGCTCGTCCTGCCGGGCCGTCCACACGTGCGGGGTGATGCAGTTCTGGTTGGCCAGCCAGCGCAGCGTCGCCGCGTCCTGGGCCAGCACGTGCTCGATCGAGCCGCCCCGCCGCCGCGGCGTCTCCACGCGCGCCACCCACTCCGGCGCGCCCTTCGGGATGTCCTGCTGGACGACGAGCTGCCGGTCGATGCCGGCGTTCCAGCGCCACAGGTTCAGCGGCCGGTCGCGCACGTGCGGGAGCATCGCCCCGGCCACGGCCTCGTAGTACGCGGCCAGGTCGGCCTTGGTGATCCCGTCGGCCGGGAAGAGGACTTTGTCCGGGTGGCTGAGCTTCACCTCTCCCATCGCGTCCACTTTCGCGGTACGGCCGCGTCCTCCCCCTCGTCCCACAGCGTGACGACGATCAGCTCGCCGCGCGGGCGGTCCTCCATGCAGACGTAGACGAGCGCCGGGCGCTCCACGTCGCGTACCAGCTGGGCGCCTCTCTCCCCCGCCTCGACGCGCCCGGCTGCCAGCGCCCGTCCCACCCGGGCGGCGACCTCCGTACGGGCGTCGAGGGCGCCGCGTACCCGCTGCTGATAGCGCTCGACCGCGTGATCGGTGACCGCTACGAGGGCCACAGGAGGTGCTCGAGCCCGATCACCGGGGACTCGGGCAGCTCGGCCACGCGCCGCACGGCCAGCAGGACGCCGGGCATGAAGCTCGTGCGGTCCGTCGTGACGTGGCGGATCGTGAGCGTCTGGGCCACGTCGCCGAGGATGACCTCCTGGTCGGCCACCAGGCCCGGCAGCCGGACGGAGTGGATGGGAGGCACCTCGCCGGAGGCGGCCTCGATCATCTCGGCGGTCCGCGCGGCCGTCCCCGACGGCGCGTCGAGCTTGCCCGGATGGTGCAGCTCGACGATCTCGGCCCGCTCCATGAACCGCGAGGCCTCGGCGGCGAAGCGCATCATCAGCACGGCGCCGATCGCGAAGTTCGGCGCGAAGAAGGCCTTGGCCTCCGACGTGCGGGCCGCCTCGCGGAGGCCGTCCTGGTCGAAGCCCGACGTCCCGATCACGACGTGCACGCCGGCCGCCAGCGCCTCGCGTGCGTTGCCGAGCGCCTGGTCGGGGCGGGTGAAGTCCACCAGCACCCCCGCGCCGCCCAGCACGTCCGCCACCGACGTGCCCAGCGCGGGATCGGCCCGCCCCGTGAGCTCCATGTCCTCCGCGCCCTCGACGGCGGCGCACACGGCCTGGCCCATCCGGCCGGCCGCGCCGGCCACGGCGACGCGGATCGTCACGCCGCCACCTGCGAGGCGCCCGGGGTCACCTCCGCGACAGCGGTGCGGAAGGCGTCCTCGTCGGGGCCGATGCCGGCGGCCGACAGGCGCTCGGGCGCCCACAGCTCGTCGGTCAGCGCGCCCAGGTCGTCCATCGTCACCGCGTCGATGCGCTCCATGATCTCCTCCGGCTCGAGCAGCGGGAGGTCGTAGAGCAGCGAGGAGCCGAGCCGGCTCATGCGGGCGCCGGTGGACTCCAGCGCCAGCACCACGCGGGCCTTGACGTTCTCGCGGGCGCGCAGGAGCTCCGCCTCGCTGGCGGGCTGCACGCGCATCGCGTCGAGCTCGTCGCGCACCACGCGCATCGCCTCGGCGAGGTTGTCCGGGCGCGTGCCCAGGTACAGGCCGATCTGCCCCGTGTCGGAGAACTGGCCGCTGAAGGAGTAGACGGAGTAGGCGAGCCCGCGCTCCTCGCGCACGGCCTGGAACAGCCGCGAGGAGGACAGGCCGCCGAAGATCGCGTCGAGCACGCGGATCGCGAAACGGCGGTCGTCGCCGCGCTGGATGCCGGTGGCGCCCAGGCAGACGTGGCACTGCTCGGTGTCCTTGCGCTGGAAGCGGACGGTGCTGCGCAGCTCCGTGGGCGCCGGATCGGGCCGCGGGCCGTGCTCGCCCGCCCGCTCGCCCCCGAGCGTGCGCTCGGCCAGCTCGACGATCTGGTCGTGGTCGACCGAGCCGGCCGCCGCGACCACCACGGCGCTGGGCACATACCGGCGCGAGTGGAACGCCGCGATCGTCTCGATCGGCGTGTCGCGGATGACCGGGGCGCGGCCGATGATCGGCCACCCCAGCGGGTGGCCGCCGAACACGGCCTCGCCAAGCACGTCGAAGACCGTGTCCTGCGGGTCGTCCTCGTACATGGCGATCTCCTCGAGCACGACCTCGCGCTCGGGATCGACGTCGCGGAACGCGGGGCGCCAGACCATGTCGGCCATGACGTCGAAGGCACGCGGGAGGTGCTGGTCGAGCATCCGCGCGTAGACCGTGGTGCTCTCCTTGTCGGTGCCGGCGTTGAGCTCGGCGCCCATCGCGTCGAACAACTGGTCGATCTCGGCGGAGCCGAAGCGGTCCGTGCCGCGGAAGAGCAGGTGCTCGAGGAAGTGCGAGAGCCCGGCCTCGTCCGCCGTCTCGCCGCGCGAGCCGGTGGAGACGAAGAAGCCCAGAGCCGCGGATCGCACGGAGCTCATGTGCTCCGTGGCGACCCGCAGCCCGCTGTCGAGCTCGGTGATGCGGTGGTTGGGCAAGGCCCGGGCCGCGGCGCTAGCTGCGGTCCGGGTCCCGGTCGCCGCGCGGCCGGCGCGGCCCGCGGTCACGGTCGCGGCCCTCGCGGCCGCCGCCCTCGCGCCCGCCGCCGCGGCCGTTGCGGTCGCCGCCGCGGCGCGGGGCTCCGCCGCCCCCGCCGCCGCCGGAGCCGACGCCCGCCAGCTCCTCGACGGACTTGCCGGCGATGTCGGGGTCCTCGGCCAGGCGCAGGCCGATGCGCCCGCGCTCGCGGTCGACCTCGACCACGCGCACGGCGATCTCGTCGCCCTTGTTGAGCACGTCCTCGACGGTGTCGACCCGCTGGCCGGGC
>Ga0183260_10001318_pt1 | contig 20883 bp, 22 predicted proteins | sample AntDrymUQ4972206_2_FD_129768 | JGI IMG/M metagenome (GOLD analysis project Ga0183260, IMG submission 129768) | Polar desert sand microbial communities from Dry Valleys, Antarctica - metaG UQ497 (22.06) (version 2) (version 2) | ecosystem: Environmental > Terrestrial > Soil > Desert | place...
AGGCCACGTCGTTCGTCCACCCGACGTGGGTCCCGCAGCTGGCCGATGCCGCCGAGCTGATGACCGAGCTGGGTGACGCTGGTCGCGACCTGCCCGTCCTGGTGCCCAACGAGCGCGGCCTCGACCGGGCGCTCGAGCTGGGGCTCCGCCGCATCGCGATCTTCGGCTCCGCGACCGAGACGTTCGCCCAGCGCAACCTGAACCGCAGCCTCGACGAGCAGTTCGCGATGTTCGAGCCGACCGTGCGGCGGGCCCGCGACGCCGGGATGGACGTGCGCGCCTACGTCTCGATGTGCTTCGGCGACCCGTGGGAGGGCGCCGTCCCGATCGACCAGGTCGTCAGCGTCGGCGCCCGACTGCTCGACCTCGGCGCCAGCCAGCTCAGTCTCGGCGACACCATCGGCGTCGGAACCGCCGGCCACGTGAAGCGGCTGATCGCGGCGTACGGCGAGGCCGGCGTCGGCGTCGACCGGCTCGCGATGCACTTCCACGACACCTACGGTCAGGCGCTCGCCAACGCGTACGCCGGGCTCGAGTGCGGCATCACCACCTTCGATGCCAGCGCCGGTGGCCTCGGTGGCTGCCCGTACGCGAAGAGCGCCACCGGCAACCTCGCCACCGAGGACCTGGTCTGGATGCTGACCGGTCTGGGCATCGACCACGGGGTCGACCTCGAGGCCGTGGTCGCGACCAGTGTCTGGATGGCCGGGGTGCTCGGACGCCCCAGTCCGTCCGCCGTCGTGCGCGCGCTGGCACAATCTCCCGCATGAGCCGAACGGTCTATCTCCACATCGGAGCGCCCAAGACCGGCACGACCTACGTGCAGGACCGGCTCGGCCGCAACGCGTCGACGCTCGCCGCCCACGACGTCCACGTCCCGACGAAGTCGCCCCTGATCAGCCCTGGGCTGTTCCACTTCCGCGCCGCGCTCGACCTGCTCGGCCAGGACTGGGGTGGTGAGCCCGGCCACGCCAGGGGCAGCTGGGACGCGCTGGTCAAGAAGGTCAGGCGCCGCAGCGGCACCGTCCTCATCAGCCACGAGATCCTGGCGGCGGCGCGATCACACCACGTCGCCCGCGCGATGAACGACCTGGCCGACGCCGAGGTCCACGTCGTCTACACCGCGCGGGACCTCGCCCAGCAGCTGCCCGCAGCCTGGCAGGAGAGCATCAAACAAGGCCGGACGTGGCGCTACAGCCGCTTCCTGCGCAAGTCCGAGCGCGGCAAGACGTGGTTCTCGCGGGCCTTCGACCTGCCCACGGTCCTCGGCACCTGGGGTGCGCACATCCCGCCCGAACACATCCACCTCATCACTGTCCCGACCCGCGGCGGCCCCGAATCGCTGTGGGACCGGTTCTGCCGAGCGACCGGGATCGAACCCGGCTGGGCTCCGGCCGAGAGCACCCGCGCCAACGAGTCGCTGGGCGTGGCCGAGACCGCCGTGCTGCGGCAGCTGAACAAGCGGCTCGACCGGAAGACGCGTCGTGAAGCGGCGTACGACGGCCTGATCCGGCAGATGCTCGCCGAGGAGGAGCTGGTCCGCAGCACCTCGCCACGGATCGCGTTGCCGCCGACCGCCTACGACTGGGTCGAGGAGCTCAGCCACCAGTGGCTGGAGTGGATCGAGCAGGCCCGGGTCGACGTCGTCGGCGACGTTGCCGATCTGATCCCGACCCGACCGGCCGCCGACGACCCGTGGTACGACCCGGACCGCGTGAAGTCCCGCAAGCGGCTCGCGGTCGCGATGTCGGCACTGGCCGCGATGACCTCCGAGGCGGCGTCGCGACCCAACCCCGAGCAGCAACTCGGTGCGCGGGTGCGCAAGAACGTCGAACGGTTGCGCCCGCGGTGACCGGTTGATGACCGACCCGGCCGCCTGGGGCTGGACGGCACACCTGCGCGAGGGCGGTACGACGCCGTGGGGCCAGTGGTCCGGAACCGCCGAGCCGCAGGGTCCCTTCCTGCCGGGCGCCCAGCAACTCGAGCTGCTGCGCCGGGTCAACCTGACCGGGCGGCCGACTCCCGTGCTCGCCGAGGCCGTGCTCGCCACCGACCCGCCCCGTCGGACCCGGCCGGCCCTGCCGCTCGCAGGTGTGCTCGTCGTCGCCGACCACGGCCCCCGCCCGGTCGACCCGAGCGACCTCGGTGACAACGACCTGGCCCGGTTGGCGGCCGTGCTGCTGGCCCAGCACCTCGCCACCCGGCCGCTGGCCGAGCCGCGGGTCGGCTGGCGGCGCCCGTGGCGGATCCGCTACCACCTGCTCGGTGATCCCGAGCATGCCGCTCCGTTGCGTCGACACCTCATCGCCCGCGGTCGGCCGCCCGGAGGGTACGGCGGGCAGGTGCTGGTCATCGGCACCGACACCGGTCGGATGCTGGTCGACCTCTGGACCGCCCACAGCTTCCGCCACGGTGCGCAGCCGTGGGCTGGCTGGCTGGCGATGTGCGTGCGCCGCGGAGCGCTGCCCACCCCGCTCGACCTCCACCTGGTCGCCCGACGTGAGATCGACCGGCCGGCACCGAACCGGGTCCACGTCGTGACCGACCCCGCGCTCGCGCCCCGCTTGCTCGGCCTACGAGGGGGACCGGGGCTGCCGCAGCCGATGGCCGCCTCGGCAGTCGACCTGGCCCGCCGGGTCGGGGCCGCACTGCGCCCGGTCGTGCCGCCGGAACGGCGGACCCGGCTGCTCTCCGACGTGCTGCGTCCGCGGCTGGCCGACGAGCCCGGGTTGCCACTGGTGATCCCGTCGAGGCACCGAGACTGGGTGCAGGACGAGGCCGACCGGCTGCACCGGCAGCTCGAGCGCCATCGGTACCCTGTGCACGGCGACCCGGCACTCGTGAGGCCGGTCGACCGGGCCGGAGTCGAGGCGCCCGACGTGTCCGTCACGCTGGCCCTCGCGATCCGGCTGCTGCTCGAGACCGAGCTCCAGCACCGTGAGGAGGGACCGTGAGTCGCCGGGTCCTGATCCACGTCGGCACACCGAAGACCGGTACCAGCCACCTGCAGGACGTGCTGTTCCGCAATCGGGAGCGGCTGCGCGACCAAGGCGTGCTCTACCCCGCTGACCGCTTCGACGCCCACTTCCTGGCTGCGCTCGACCTGATGCAGCTGCCGTGGGGCGGGCTGGAGAACGAGGCCGTCGGCGCCTGGGATGCGCTGGCGACGCGGGTGCGTTCCCACTTCGATGCGCACAGTGAGGGCACCGCGATCATCAGCCACGAGATCCTCGCTACCGCCTCGCGCGGCCAGGTGCAGCGGGCGTTGGCCACGCTCGGCCATCCCGACACCGAGATCCACGTCGTCCTCTCGATCCGCGACCTGGTGCGGCAGATCCCGGCCGAGTGGCAGGAGAACGTCAAACACCGCCGCGAGCTGCCCTACGCCCGGTTCCTCGCCCAGGTCCGCGACCCCGCGCGAGACAGTGCCATCGGCTCGTGGTTCTGGGGCGTGCAGGAGGTGCCCGACATCCTCGACCGCTGGGCCGGCGACCTGCCGCCCGAGCGGGTGCACATCGTGACCGTGCCGCGGCCCGGCGGGCCGCGCGACCTGCTGTGGCAGCGGTTCAGCCGGACCTTTGGGCTCGACGACCTCGCCCTCGATGTCGAGGCGGAACGCCCCAACCCGTCGCTGGGAGTGCCCGAGACCACGATGGTCCGCCGGGTCAACATCAAGGCCAACAAGATCGTGCCGCCATCGGCGTACCGGCCCCTGGTGCGTGAGTTGCTCGCCCACCAGACGCTGTCGCGTCGGGTCGAGTCGCCGCGGCTGACGCTGCCGCCCGAGGACCACGTGTGGGTCGCGCCGCTGCAGCAGAAGTGGACCGACCTGGTCCGCGAGCGTGGCTACGCCGTGATCGGCGACCTCGACGACCTGGTCGGCGCTCCGCCGCCCGAGCAGTACGCCGACCCCGACTCACCCGACGAGGCGCAGGTGGCCGACGCGGCCGTCGACGCGATCACCGCGCTGCTGGTCGAGAACGCGCGCCTGGTCCATATCGAGCGGGACCTCCGCGGCCAGCTCGACGGGGCCCACCGCGATCTCGAGCGCGCCTACTTGCGACCGACCTACCGTTGGCGCGAGAAGACCGTCCGCCGGCTGCAGCACAGCCGGGCCGGCCGGTTCGCGTTGCGGCTCTACCGCGCGGGCCGGGGCAGGAGCTCGCGGTCGGCGTAGCGCCCGATCCGCCAGGTGACGTAGCCGTCGGCACTCGCGCCGACGATGCCGCCGACGACCGGGATCCGGCGGCCGACCGTCGTGGCCAGCCGTTTGCCGGCGACCTTGGTGATCAGGTCGCTCGCGACCACCGCTGAGACGACCTTGTCGAGCTCGGCGTCGTGGGTCGGCGCGGTGGCCAGCGCCATCGGCGGTGCCGGGAGCTGCTTGGTCTTCACCAGGCTCGACACGGTGTCCTCGCCCAGCAGGCAGACCAGGATCGCGTTGCGTACCCGCGGGTCGGACAGGTCGTAGCCGCGCAGGTGCGCGATGCCGGCGATCATCCGGCACTCGATCAGCGCCAGCCCGCTGATGTTCGCCGGGATGGTGACGGCGGCGGTGACCAGACCGCCGAGGTTGGTGACGAAGCCCTGCGCGCCGGCATAGCGGACGTGGTTCTCGATGACCTCGTGCACCGCCCGTTCGACGTTGCCGTTCTGCTCCGCGAGCTGCTTGTCGGCCGCCTCGGCCGCCGGCGGCAGCGGCCCCACGCCCTCGATGGCGCGGCGCAGCGCCTCGCGGACGAACGCCGTGGTCAGCCCCGGCGCCAGCTCGGTCACCCTCGGTGCCAGTCGCCTCGACATCGAACTCATCACTCCCATGTGGTCAATCCTACGGGGGCTGTCATTTCCCCGGCTGAGCGGGGAAGTGGCTGGTTGATGACCGAAGCAACAGGCACTAACCCCACGACTCGCCCACTAGGTTCGGCCGTATGCCGCCCGTGGAGCCACCACCGCCGCCGTGGTCGTTCCCGCCGCCGGAGCGGTGGCCGGACGAGGACGACCTGGTTGCGGTCGGCGCCGACCTCGCGCCCGGGACGCTGCTGGCGGCGTACCGCTCGGGACTGTTCCCGATGCCGTTCGAGGGCGCGGACGTGCCGGGCTGGTGGAGTCCGGCCGAGCGTGGGGTGCTGCCACTCGACGGGCTGCGGGTCAGCAGGTCCCTGCGCGCGTCGACGAAGCGGTTCGAGATCCGCGTCGACACGGCGTTCCCCGACGTGCTCGACGGCTGCGCCGACCCGCAGCGGACCGGCGCTTGGATCGACGGCGACGTGCGGGCGGCGTACCTCCGCCTCCACGAGCTCGGCTGGGTCCACTCGGTCGAGGCCTGGCGGGACGAACGGCTGGCCGGGGGGTTGTACGGCGTCGCCATTGGCGGGCTGTTCGCGGGCGAGTCGATGTTCCACCGCCAGCGCGACGCCTCCAAGGTCGCGCTCGTAGGCCTGGTCGACCTCCTCTCCGACGAGCACGCCGGAGAGCGGCTCATCGACGTGCAGTGGAGCACCGATCACCTCGCCAGTCTCGGCGTGACCGAGGTGTCACGCCCCGCCTACCTGGCACTGCTGCGGCACACGCTGACGCTTCCACTCCCCGCCGCCTGGCGCTGATCTCCCTCATCTCCTGGCACCGGTGTCCGGGGCCGGTGCGGCGGTCACACGTGGGACAGTCGACGCCATGGCAACCTTCACCCGGTCCGACGAGCTCCAGGGAGCGCAGTTCGTCGACGCAGACCTGCGCGGCTCCCGGTTCGTCAGAGCTGACCTGTCCGGGGTCGTGATGCGCGGAGTCGATCTGGCGGGAGCCGAGCTCGATGCCCCGTGGCTCCTCGACGGCGAGAGCTCCCTGCGCGTCAACGGCGTCGACGTCACGCCCTTCGTCGAGGCCGAGCTGAACCGCCGCTTCCCCGGCCGCGCCCAGCAGCGGGGCGCCGATCCGGAGGGCCTGCGCACGGCGTGGTCCGCGCTTGAGAGCACCTGGGCCGCCACGCTCGCGCGCGTCGAGTCGATGTCGGCAGGGACCGTCGACATCTCGGTGGACGGCGAATGGTCGCTCGCGCAGACGTTGCGCCACCTCGTCCGGGCCACGGACACGTGGCTGCGCCGCGGGATCCTGGAGATCGACCAGCCGTTCCACCCGCTCGGTCTCGCCAACCCCGAGGCCGAGGACGACGGGCAGGACCAGTCGGTCTTCACGACCACCACGCCGTCGTACGCCGAGGTGCTCGAGGCCCGGGCGGACCGCGTCGCGATGGTGAGCGACTTCCTCGCCACCGTCACGGCGGACGACCTCGCCGCGACCCGCAAGAACCCCCATGCCCCTGACCACCCGGAGACCACGCTCTCGTGCCTTCACGTCATCCTCGAGGAGGAGTGGGAGCACCACCGCTACGCCGTGCGCGACCTCGACGCGATCGATGCGGAAGCCAACGCCTGAACGGCGACGGCACGCATTCACACCACCTGCGGCGGACGACCGTTCTCGCTGAGCATCGGCCGGCCGGAGGCGGACCAGTCGATCATCCCGCCGTCGAGGTTGACCACGTCGTAGCCCTGCTGGGCGAGGTAGTGGGTGGCCTGCATGGAGCGACCGCCGACCTTGCAGACCACGAGCACGTGCCCCTCCGGGATCTCGTCGCGGCGGTTGGGCAGCTCCATGAGCGGGACGTGGACGGCGCCGTCGATGTGGCCATGCTCCCATTCGATCGGCTCACGTACGTCGAGCACGGAGTACCCCTCGGGCAACGGATCCGGTAGGTCGTCGACGGTGGTGCTGGGGATGTCCGGGTGCATGGGCTGTCTCACTTCAGGAGTCGGGACATCCGCCGGTCGGCGAGGGGCTTGCCGCCCGTCTGACAGGTCGGACAGTACTGAAGGCTCGAGTCGGCGAAGCTGACCTCGCGCACCGTGTCGCCGCAGACCGGGCACTCCGCGCCGGCCTTCCCGTGCACCGCGAGGTGGGACTTCTTCTCGCCCTTCAGCTCACTCGCGGCCAGCCCGCGCGAGCGGTCGACCGCGGCGCCGATCACGTTGCGGATCGCGTCGTAGAGCGTCTGCACCTCATCGTCGGTCAGGCTCGACGCCGGCTTGAACGGCGACATCCTCGCCGCGTGCAGCACTTCGTCGGAGTAGGCGTTGCCGATCCCCGCGATGGTGCCCTGGTGGCGGAGCACCCCCTTCACCTGCGCGCGGCCAGCCTTGGTGAGGATCCCGGCGAACGTGTCGACGCCGAACTCGTCGGCCAGCGGGTCCGGCCCGAGCGAGGCGATGCCCGGCACGTCGGAGGGCTGTCGGACGACGTACGCCGCGAGGCTCTTCTTCGTGCCGGCCTCGGTCACGTCGACGCCGGTGTCGTCGTCGAGGATGACCCGCACCGCGAGCGGGGACTTGTTGCTCGGCCGGGGCGGAACCGGCGGCAGCTCGTCGCGCCAGCGGATCCAGCCGGCCCGGGCCAGGTGGAACACGAGGTGCAGCCCACCCGCGGAGATGTCGAGGAACTTGCCGTGCCGGGTCACGTCGTCGACGAAGCCGCCCTCCAGGGCGGTGACCGGCGGGTCGAACGTCTTGAGCGCCGAGAATGCGACGATGTAGACCTTCGCGATGGCGCGATCGGCGAACCGGCCCCTCAGGTCCAGGGCCAGCGCTTCCACCTCGGGGAGCTCGGGCACGGCGTGAGTCTAGGTCGAAGGAGTGACAGAATGCCCGGCTCGGGAGCAGAATGGGGTATGCCCAAGGCCCGCCCGCTGCCCGAGACGGGGTCGATCTTCCTCGACGCCCGCGGTGGCGACCGTGCGATGAGGGTCTCCTGGCACCACGACAAAGGCATCGTCGTGCTCTCGTTGTGGCGGGAGAACGTGTGTGCCGGATCGTTCCGGATGGCCATCGACGACGTCCCCGACATGATCGCTACGCTGCGCGCCGGCCTCGACGCGGCGTACGATGCTGCGCTGCAGCGGCGGCGCAGCATCGCCGGCTGATTGGAAATCTACGGTTCAGGCTAGACGACCGGATACGGTCCCATCGTGGACCCGATCCGGAATCCCTACGCGCCCGGCGCCGGGCAACGCCCGCCGGAACTGGCCGGCCGTGACGCACAGCTGGACGCCTTCGACGTCGTGCTCGCCCGCATCTCAGCCGGCCGATCCGAGCGCTCGCTGGTGCTGACCGGCCTGCGCGGCGTGGGCAAGACGGTGCTGCTCAACGCGCTCCGCTCCTCCGCCGTACGCCGGCAGTGGGGGACCGGCAAGCTCGAGGCCCGGCCCGATCAGTCGCTGCGGCGGCCGCTCTCGTCGGCGCTGCACCAGGCTGTGCGCGAACTTGGCCACCGCGACGAGGACTCCGTCTCCCACGTGCTCGGCGTCGTCCGCTCCTTCGCGCAGCGCGAGGCCGGTCCCCACGCGAAGCTCCGCGAGCAGTGGAACCCCGGCATCGACGCCCCGGCGGTCAAGGGCCGCGCCGACTCCGGCGACATCGAGATCGACCTGGTCGAGCTGTTCACCGACCTCGGCGGGCTCGCCGCCGACGAGGGCAAGGGCATCGCGGTGTTCATCGACGAGATGCAGGACCTCGGCCCAGACGACGTCTCCGCGCTGTGCGCCGCCTGCCACGAGATCAGCCAGTCCGGGCTGCCGATGATCGTCGTCGGCGCCGGCCTTCCCCACCTGCCGGCGGTGCTGTCGGCGAGCAAGTCCTACTCCGAGCGACTGTTCCGCTACCAGCGGATCGACCGGCTGCCCCGTGAGGCGGCCGACCGTGCCCTGGCGGCGCCGGCGGCCGACGAGGATGCGGCGTACGACGCCGACGCGCTCGACGCGATGTACGCCGCGACCGGCGGCTACCCCTACTTCATCCAGGCCTACGGCAAGGCGGTCTGGGACCGCGCGCCCCGCTCGCCGATCACGGCCGACGACGTCTCGGTGGCAGCACCCGAGGCCGAGTCGGAGCTGGCGGTCGGCTTCTTCGGCTCCCGCTTCGAGCGCGCCACGCCGGGGGAGCGGGAGTACCTCCGGGCGATGGCCGACGCCGCCGTCCGGATCACCGAGGCCGGCGAGGAAGAGCTCGACGAGATCGAGAGTGTGCCCACCTCCGACGTGGCCGCCGTGCTTGGTAAGAAGCCGCAATCCCTCTCACCGGCCCGCGACGCGCTGCTCAAGAAGGGCTTGATCTATGCCAGCGAGCGCGGGCGGATCGCGTTCACGGTGCCGCACTTCGGCCGCTACCTCCGCGAGCGGATCTGAGCCGTCAAAGGTCGATCCTCATCACGACCCGACGCGGAGTGGGCCGGGACACGATCCGGAACCCGGCCGCCTCGAAGGTCGGGACGGTGCCGACGTGGAGGTCCTCCTCGATCACCTGGGTCGTGACGATCGGGTAGCCCTCGAGTGCCCGGGCACCCCGGTCGCGGGCGAAGGAGACCGAGGCAGCGACCATCGCCCGGCTGACGCCACGCTTGCGATATCCGGCTCTCGTACGAACGCAGGTGACGGCCCACACCGAGTCGTCTGTCCTGTCCTCGTCGCGGCCGGTCCACGGGACCCGGAAGACACGGACCAGGCCGTGGTAAGCCGGACGCGGCTCGACCGCGCACCAGCCAGCCGGTTCGCCCTCGACGTACGCCACGAGTCCGCTGGTGTCCTCGGCGTCGGCGAAACCGCACTCGGTCTGCTGCCGCAGCCGCCAGGCCCGGTCCTCAACCGGGGTGTTGCCGAACGACTCACCGGGCGACAGCTTGAAGCGCTGGCACCAGCAGCGGGCCGCCGGGCCGCGGCGACCGAAGACCGCCTGCAGGTCCTCCCAGCTCGCCTCGTTGGCCGGGACGACCCGGATCGCCTCGGTCACACCCGTTCGAGCAGCGCGAGCGATCGTTCCAGCACCAGATCGGTGGCGGCGGCGTCGTAGTCGTCGACGCTGTCGTCGGTGAAGAGATGGCCGCTGCCGCGGTAGACGAAGATCTCGATGCTGTCGTGGGCCTCGGCAGCCGTCTCGGCAGCCTCCTTGTCCTCCAGCCAGAACTCGTCATCGGCCATCGCGTGGACCTGCACCGGGAGGCCGGGCCACTCGCCGAAGTACGACGGGTCGGCGAAGCCGTGGAAGAACAGCCCGGCCCGGGCGCCCGGTCGGTTCTGCAACAGCGTCTGCGCGGGCATGACGCCGAGCGAGAACCCGGCGTAGACGAGGTCGTTCGGCAGCCCCTCGGCGTGGAGCACGGAGCGGTCGCGCATCGCCTCGAAGCCGACCTCGCCGACGTAGGCGGCGCCCTCCTCGATGGAGCCGAAGGTGCGGCCCTCGAAGGAGTCGGGGGCGTGGACGGTGTGCCCGGCGGCGCGCAGCCGGTCGGCGAACGCGTGGACTCCAGACGTCAGTCCCTGGATGTGGTGGAAGAGCAAGATGTCGGCCATGCCGCCGACGCTAGCGCCAGTTCCGGACGTTACGCGTCCGGAACGCGCAGCTCGACCAGACCGACCGTGTTGCCCTCGCTGTCGGTGAGGAACGCCTGCCACTCCTCGGTACCAACCGGGCCGAGCGTGTCGTCGTCGTGCCGGAAGATCGGGTGCGGCCGGCCGGTGATGGTGACGCCGGCGGCCTCCAGCCGGGCGACCTCGGCCTCGACGTCCTCGACCCTGAGGTAGAGCACGGCCGATGGGGCGCGGGCCTCCAGCAGCAGCCGGGTTCCCCCGAGGTCGAAGAACACCAGCCCCGGCGGGTCGTACATCGCGAGGGGAGGACGGCCGAGCAGCTCGCTGTAGAAGCGGGTGGCCCGCCCGAGGTCCTCGGCGCGCTGCGCCACCTGCACCAGGGTCATGGTCCGCCATTGTGCCGCCGTTTCTACTCGGTCGCGATCGCCTCCAGCACCTTCATCCTCGCCGCCCGGACCGCCGGGATGATCGCGGCGACCACGCCGAACAGCACCGAGATCCCCAGGAAGATGAAGAGATTGGTCAGCGGGATCGACAGCTCGGTGAGGTCGTCGGCCAGCGACTGCCGCAGGAGTACGCCGATCAACAACCCGACCGCCATGCCCAGCACGGCGCCCATCACCGAGATCGTCACCGACTCCAGCGTCACCATCCGCCGCAGCCGGGACCGCGACAGGCCCACCGCGCGCAACAACCCGATCTCGCGGGTCCGCTCGATGACGCTGAGGCTCAGCGTGTTGACGATGCCGATGACCGCGATCACGATCGCCAGCGCGAGCAGCCCGTAGATCATGTAGAGCAGCTGGTTGATCTGCCCCTTGAGGCTGTCGGCGAACTCCTGCTTGTCCTGCACGGTCACGATCGGCACGCCGTCGAGCACCCGCTCGAGGTCGGCCTGGACCTGCGTGGGGTCGGCGCCGCCGGCGAGGTTGATGCTGAGCGAGGTGTCGGTCCGCTTGACCCCGACCTCGCTCAGGAAGTCGAGCGGCACGGTGACGTCGCCGACCACCACGGTCGACTCGAAGACACCGACCACCTCGACCTTTGCTCGCTGCTCACCGGGGAAGGCGAGGTCGAGGCTGTCGCCCACCCACACGCCGTACTCGCTCGCCGCCTCACGGCTGATGAGTGCCTGGCGTCCGGAGAGCTGCTCGCTGCCGTCGAGCATGTCCAGGTCGTAGATCTCGGTAAACGTCGGGGTCACGCCCATCAGCACCGTCGGCTGCTTCTCCACGAGCGCTGGCGTGTACTGGTCGCGGCTCAGCGTGGCGACGCCGTCGACCTTCTCCATGTCGTCGCCGATGCCGGTGGGGAAGGTCGAGAAGTTGGCGGACTGCACGAGGAAGTCGGCGGCGAACTGGTCCTCCACGATCGCGTCGGTCGTGGCACTCATGGACGCCGCCAGCGTGCCGACGGCCGAGACCAGCGCCAGCCCGATCATCAGCGCAGAGGCCGTCGCGCCGGTACGCCGCGGGTTGCGTAGCGTGTTCTCGGCTGCGAGCCGGCCGGTGGTGCCGAAGACCCTGCCGAAGACCGCGCGACAGGCGACCAGCACGGGGTGGCCGAGCACCGGGCTCATCACGGCGGCGGTCAGGATCCACAGCACGGCGGCGACGCCGATCCACGCCGCGGCAGGACCGGGAGTGTCGAGCAGGCCGAGCGCGGCCAGCATCGCGCCGAGCAACGCCACCGCCCCGCCGATCAGACCGCGGCGGCGCAGCGACCCCTCGCCCGGAGTGGCGGCCTCCTCGCGCATCGCCGCGACTGGCGCGATGCGTGACGCTCTCCGGGCGGGGAGGTACGCCGACACGAGGGTCACGCCGAGACCGACCACGTAGGCCAGCACCAGCGTTCCCGGCGTGAGCTCCAGCGCGCTGGAGTTGATGTCGAGGCCGACCGAGCGGAACAGGCCGGCCAGCGCGCGGGCCAGCCCGAGCCCGACCACGATCCCGATCGACGAGCCGAGGAGGGCCATCACCGTGGCCTCGACGAGCACGCTGCGGCGTACCTGCGCTGCGCTCGCGCCGACCGCGCGCAGCAGCGCCAACTCACGGACCCGTTGCGCCACCAGGATGTTGAACGTGTTGGCGATGATGAAGCCGCCGACCAGGATCGCGATCACCGCGAAGGCGATGAGGAACGTCGAGATCACGTCGAGGAACTCCCCGATCGCGGCCTGCGATTCCTTCGCGACGGTGTCGCCCTCGACCGCCTCGTAGGTCGTCGGCAGCACCCTCCCCGCGGCCTCGACGAGCTGGGCCTGGGAGACCCCGGGTGCGGCGGTGAGCCCGGCGCTGGTGAACGCGTCCCGGCCGTCGAGGAACAGTTGCTGGGCGCCCGGCGTGGAGAAGATCAGCAGCGTGGCGCCCGCCGTGCCGCCGCCGTTGAACTCGGCCGTGCCGGTCAGCGTCAGCGTCTTGCGCACGTTGTCGATCGAGTCGCCGGACGGCGCGATGACGGCGACCTCGTCGCCGACGGCGTACCCGGCCTTCTCCGCCGCGCCGGTGTCAAGGACGACTTCGGTGGGGCCCTCGGGCCAGTCGCCCGAGACCAGCGTGAGCGACGGCTCATCGAGCAGGTTGGGGGTTTCTGCGTAGTTGAAGGCGATGGTCGGGGCGCCCTGCCCGCCGACCAGCTTGCCGTCCTGGTCGAGCAGGTACATGCCGAGGCCGTCGACGTTGCCGTCGGCCTGGGCGACCTCGGGCAGCGCGGCGAGCTCGTCGACGACCTCCGGGGTGAGGGTGGTCGAGTTGCCGATGCCGAACTGCTCAAAGGACTCGGTGCCTGAGGGGCGTACGACGGCGTCGGGGGTCGAGCCCTTGATGATCCCGTCGAAGGTGGACCCGAGGCCGTTGCTGAAGGTGAGCACCCCGGCCAGGAACCCGATCCCGAGCACGATCGCCAGCGCGCTCATCGCCAGCCGGACCTTGCGGGCCAGCAGGTTGCGCAGCGTCAACCGGAGCACGCCTCAGCCCGCCTTGGGCGTGAGTCGCGCCATCGCCTCGAGGATCGAGTCGCGGTCGGGGCGGTGCAGCTCGTCGACGATCCGGCCGTCGGCGAGGAAGATGACCCGGTCGGTGTACGACGCTGCGACCGGGTCGTGGGTGACCATCACGATGGTCTGACCGAAGTCGTCGACGCTGCGGCGCAGGAAGCCGAGCACCTCGGCGCTGGAGGTGCTGTCGAGGTTGCCGGTCGGCTCGTCGGCGAAGACGATCGCGGGCTTGCTGACCAGCGCCCGGGCGCACGCGGCCCGCTGCTGCTGTCCGCCGGAGAGCTCGCTCGGCTTGTGGCTGAGCCGATCGCTCAGCCCGACCGCGTCGATCACGCGGTCGAACCACTCCGGGTCGGCCTTGCGCCCGGCCAGGTCGAGCGGCAGCGTGATGTTCTCCCGCGCGGTCAGCGTCGGCACCAGGTTGAACGCCTGGAACACGAAGCCGATCTGCTCGCGTCGCAGCTGGGTGAGGTCCTTGTCCTTGAGCCTCCCCAGCGGCGTACCGCCGACGACGGCCTCGCCGCCCGACGGGGTGTCGAGTGCGGCCAGGCAATGCATCAGCGTCGACTTGCCGGAGCCCGACGGCCCCATCACGGCGGTGAACTCGCCGGCGTACAGGTCGACCGTCACGCCGTCGAGCGCGCGGACCTCGGTCTCGTCCTTGCCGTAGACCTTGACGAGGTCGTGGGCGCTCGCGGCGACGGTCCGGGTCTCCCCGGTGGTGGTGGTCATGTGCCAAGCCTTGCCCCTGGGTGGTGGACCCGCAATCAGATGGCACCCTGATCCGGGTCTCAGGGTCACCCCGAGCCGAGTTGGGCCGGCGCAAGCGCGGTGACCCAGGTGGTCTCGACCAGTCGGGTCCCGGAAGCGATTGCGGGCGCAAGGGTGTCCGAGTCGAGCCGTACGTCGGACGGCAGCCGGACCTGCGTGACCGGCTCGTCGGCCACGCCTCGGTTCAGCAAAACGTCGAGGGATGATTCCGGGAGCCGCGTCCGACACACTGTCGGCATGGGCGGTGACACGGGTCCGGAGGTCGTCGCCCATCGGGGAGCGAGCCACGAGCGGGCCGAGCACACCCTCGGCGCCTACCTCGAGGCGCTCGAAGCCGGTGCCGACGGCCTCGAGTGCGACGTCCGGCTGACCGCCGACGGCCACCTCGTCTGCTTCCACGACCGCGACCTGCGTCGTACCGGGCACCAGCAGGGGCTGGTGTCGGTGATGGAGCTGGCCGAGCTCGACCAGCTCGACTTCGCCTCGTGGAAGAACCCGTGGGCCGACCTCGACGACGAGGCGCCCGACCTCGACGAGCAACTAATCAGCGTGCTGACGCTGCGCCGGCTGCTGGAGACCGTCGCCGACTGCGGCCGCCGGGTCGAGCTCGCGATCGAGACCAAGCACCCCACCCGGTTCGCCGGCCTGGTCGAGCGGCGGTTGGTCGAGGAGCTGCGCCACGTCGGCTGGCACCGCGGGGACAGTCCGGTGCGGGTCATGAGCTTCTCTTACACGGCGCTGCAGCGCGTCGAGCGGCTGGCGCCCGACCTGCGGCTGGTCATGCTGATCGAGAAGGCGCGGCACTGGCCGGTGATCAAGCCGGTGCTCGGACCGGGCTGGATCCTCGGCCCCGGCATCCAGCAGCTCACCAAGCACCCGTCGTTCGGACCCAAGCTCGCCCGCACCGGCCGCGACATCCACGTCTGGACCGTCAACACCGACGAGCAGCTCGCGCTCTGCCGCGAGCTGGGCGTGAAGGCGGTCATCACCGACCGCCCGGCGTACCTCCTGGAACGGCTCGGTCGATAACCTCCCCGCTATGGGAAAGAGCTCGCGCACCAAGACCCGTGACCAGGCCCCGACCGGTGAGGTCGGCCCCCGGCAGCCGTGCCCCTGCGGGTCGGGCCGCCGCTACAAGGCGTGCCACGGTGCGGCGGGCGGGGCCGCGGCGGTGTTCGTGGCCCGGACGTTCGAAGGCCTGCCGTCGGAGTGCGACCTGGTCGCGCTGCGTGAGCTCGTGCCCTCGGCGACCGCGCCGCTGCCGCTGGCGGGCCCCCTGACGGCGGAGTACGCCGACCGCACCGTCCAGCTCTGCACGCTGCTGCCGACAGCGCCACCGGCGATGGTGCGCGACAGCGGCGACATCTGGCTCGGGCTTCAGGTGGTTCACCACTTCGGCGACCCGGCCCGCGACCTCGGCGCGGTGCTGCTCGCCGCGCTCGGCCAGTCCGAGCCCGGCGTGGTCGGTCTCACCGACGCGCCCGGGGAGGGCCCGCGGCTGCAGGATCTGGTCGCCGACCGGCCGCTCGACATCACCGTCCACGACGGCTTCGACTTCTGGGTGGCCGACGTCCCAGACGCCCCCGACCTGGTGGGTGCGCTCGAGGACGCCAACGCCGCGGTCAACCCCACCGCCCGGCTCACCTCGGTGAACGCCGCGTACTGGACCGACGTCGGCACCAAGGAGCACCTGCGCTGGGTCATGCCCGAGCCGGAGGGCCCCCTGCTCGACGCGCTGGCTCGGCTGCACGCCGCCGGTCAGGACGTGCTGGTGGCCGACTCACGCTTTGTCGGGATGTTCCGCGCGCATGGCCTGCTGACGCCGGTGTGGGACCTCCCGCTCGGCACCGGCGCCGAGGCGCTGGAGGAGCCCGCCGCGCGGTTCGCCGCTGACCTCGCAGCGGCGCTGGCCGACGACTCCGACCTCACGTCCGAGCAGCGATCCGCGCGCAACGGCCTCGCCACCCGGCAGGTCACCATCCGTTGACCACGACACACCCCCGCCTGTTGTGCGCGGGGTGGTCGGCGGGTAGGTTTTCTCTGCCCGGTCGTTGTTGTCTCCCCCGTCGGCAACGGCCGGGCCTTTTCATGCGCTGACGCTGGCGCCGGGCCGGTGGGACCGGCCGCTCGCGGCCGGACCTTGCCGGCGAGTCCGCAGCTTGGTAGTCGAAATTTCGGCGTCAAGGTTTCGGTTTCCCCGGTCGACCGGGGAAACCGACGGCCACCCACAACTCACTCCACGGGCAGCGGCTCCCGCGCGATCGGGCAGCTCATGCAGCGCGGACCGCCCCGGCCGGAGCCGAGCTCGGAGCCGGCGATCCGGACGACCTCGATGCCGGCGTCCTCGAGCCGGTCGTTGGTGCCGTCGTTGCGCTCGTAGGCGACCGCGACCCGCGGCGCGAGGGCCAGCGTGTTGTTGCCGTCGTCCCACTGCTCACGCTCGGCGGTGACCGGGTCGAGGCCGGTGTCGATCTGGTGCAGGGTGTCGATCTGCATCGCCTTCGCCGCCGCCACCAGGAACGGCTCGGCGTCGGAGACGCGGAGCGTCAGTGTGTCCTCGGCCTCGTCGGGCTCAGGGGCCGTGACCGAGAACGCCTGCAGCGAGTCGGCCATGTTGGGGTACATCACGATCTTGTCGACGTCGACCATCGTGCAGACGGTGTCGAGGTGCATGGTCGCCCGTTCCTGGGCGATCGGTACGGCGAGCACGGTGTGGGCGAGCCGGGCGTGGAAGACCTGTCGCGCGAACCGCTCGACACCGGCGGGCGTCGTACGTTCGCCCACGCCGACCGCGATCACCCCGGGGGCGAGCAGCAGCACGTCGCCGCCCTCGACGTGCTCGTGGTGCCAGCCGTGGATCTTGCGGGTGCCCGCGAAACGTGGGTGCTCGGTGTAGATGAGCTCGGTCAGCTGGGTCTCGCGGCGCCGGGCCGGCATCGCCAGGGAGGTGACGGCCACGCGGTCCTGCACCCACACGCTGGAGTCGCGCGTGAAGAGCAGGTTGGGGAGCGGGTCGACGAGGAAGTCGTGCGGGTCGAGCAGCGAGGTGACCAGCCCGTGCCCCCCGCGCACCTCGTCGTTGCGGATGCCCGCGGTGAGGTACGCCGTGAGCTCGGCCGGTGACGCGTCGCCCAGCGCTCCCGCGAGGTAGGCGCGCATGGTGTCGCCGAGGTGGAGGCCGGAGAGCGCGGTGGTGATCGCGTGGTTGCGCGCGTCCGCCTTCTCCAGGGTCTCGGTCAGCAGCTCGGTCAGGTAGAGGACCTCGACGTCGCGGGCGCGCAGCGCCTCGGCGAACGCGTCGTGCTCCTCCTGTGCCCGCGCCACCCACGGGATGCCGTCGAACAGCAGCCGGTCGTTGTTCCGTGGGGTCAGGCGCGTGAGCTCGTCGCCGGGGCGGTGGAGCATCACGGTCTGCAGCCGGCCGACCTCGCTGTCGGCGCCATGGGTGGGGTGCGTCATGCGGCGACTCTAGTGTTTGCGCTCAGCGCCGGCCGGGCCACTCCGAGGCAAGCAGCGCGTACTCGTAGGTGTCGGTCCACTCGCCCTTCGACCAGAAGTCCGACAACCGGTGCGACTCGCGCCGCATCCCGAGCCGCTCGCACAGCCGCGTCGAGGCGGTGTTGCGGGGGTCGAGCTCGGCGAATATCCGGTGGCAGGCGAAGTGGCCGAAGCCCAGGTCGATCAGCGCCGTGGTCGCCTCGGTGGCGAGCCGGCGGCGGCCGAAGTCCGGGTGGACGACCCACGACAGCTCGGCCACGGTGGGGCTGCGGAACACGAGCGCCACCTCACCGACCACGCGGCCATCGAGCTCGAGCACCAGCCCGAACCCGGCATTCTCTGAGGTGGCACGGTCGGCCAGCACGTCCTCGAGCTCGTCGCGAGCCAACGGCGGTGACAGCAGGTACTCCGACACGTCCTCCCGGCCGAAGATCGCGTGGAGGTCGGCAGTGTCGCGAGGCTCGCGGCTGCGCAGCAGCAACCGCTCGGTACGGATCGGCAGGTCCGGCGCGACCGGGATGAAGTGGTCGCGGCGTACGCTGTCGACGAGTCGCTCCCGGAGCCCCGGGTCGTCATCCACCAGCCGGTCGAGCTTCTCGACGGCCTCGTGAAGCGATCCCAGCGCTTGGTGGTCGTGCGGGTCGTCGGTGAGCCGCGCCAGTGCCGCCTCGGCCTGGGCGACCAGGGTGGTCCGGAGCCGCGCCCTCGAGCTCACTCATCCTCCGCGTGGCGTGTGCTCCCTCGCCGTACGAGCCACGGCTCGAGGTGCCGGTAGCCCTTCACCGACACCCGCCGCAACCGCCGGAACTTGAGGTCGCCGTGCTCGGCGAACGGCGAGAGATCGGCCAGCTCGTCGGCGGCGCGGTCGATCAGCTTCGCGAGCGGTGTGCCGTCCGGGGCCGTGTCGGGAGGCAGGTCTTGGCCGGTCAGAACGTCGAACGCCCCGCGGTCGACCAGCACCGTGCCGGGACGCGCGACCGAGGTGAGCCGGGAGGCGATGTTGACGGTCGGCCCGAACACGTCGCCGAGCCGGCGGGTGATCGGGCCGTAGGCGACGCCGGCCCGCACGCGGGGGAACGCGTCCTCCTCGTCCTCGCCGCGCCCGGTGAGGGTCAGGGCCACCTCGGCGGCCGCCCACGCGTCGTCGACGACGAACAGCACCTCGTCGCCGATCGTCTTGATGACCCGGCCGCCGGCGGCCACGACCGCCCGGGTCGTCTCGTCCTCGAACACCTCGATCAGGTCGACCAGCTCGGTCTCTTCGAGGTTCTTGCTCTGGCTGGTGTAGCCCACGATGTCGGCGAACACGACCGCCGTCGGGGCCTCGTCCGCGCCGGAGTCGACGGTGGGGAGCAGTCGCTGCGCGGCGTTCTCGAGGTGACGGCGCCAGATGTAGTCCTGCAGGTCGCCGACCCGGGGCAGCACCTCGGTGACGAGCTGGTCGAGCCGCGCCTGCGGGTCCTCGTCTGCGAGTGCGATCCCGGCCAGCAGGCTGACCTGCCACTCCGCGAGCCGTGCGAAGCTGCGCCCCCACGTCCGGACCAGGGCCGACTGCGAGTCGGGCTCGAGGATCCCCAGCGCCACCAGCTCGGCCGTCACGCGCAGCGCCTCGACGTCGCGCTCGGTGAACGCCACGTCGTCGTCGGCTGTGTGGGGGAAGCCGAGCTGGCCCCAGAGCTCCTCGGCGACGTCCAGCGGTACGCCGGAGGCCTCGGCGACCTGCTTCCGGGTCAGGGACCGGTGGGCGCCGAGCAGGTACTTCTCGACGTCGCCGAGGGGGACGGTCACTGCCCCAGGCGTTCCTTGGCGGTCCGGTCCAGGGCTTCGGCGAAGGCCGGGATCTGCTCGCACAGCTCGGTGACCTGCTCGCGCGTGAAGTGGATCAGCTCGACCTTGGTCAGGGTGACGATGGAGGCGTTGCGGAGCTTGTGGTTGACGATCGCGCCCTCGCCGAAGATGTCGCCGGGGCCGAGGCGCGCGACCTCGTCGCCGCCGCGGCGAACAGACGCCTCGCCGTCCAGGATGATGTACGCCTTGTCGGCGGCGGTCTTCTCCGAGATCGGTGACCATTCCGCCGGGACGGTGACGTGCGTGCCGCTGTTCTTGATCCGGTCGACCTCTCGGTCGTCGAACCCATCGAAGATCGCCATGGTGGTTGGGGCCTCTCGTTGTCCGGTCCTCCCGCGAGCGATCCTCCCGAACCTTGACGAGCGCTGTCCAGCGATCGTGTCAATCACGACACCAGCTCGGACGCCGTGAAGCCGGCCAGCACCAGGCAGACCGCGGCCCCGACGTAGTGCAGCGTGTGCAATGGGACGACCCGGAGCGGCGCCCGGCCGATCAGTACGGCGAGCCCGCTGACCGCCAGCAATGCCCCCAGCGCGCCAACGAAGACGCTGACCGGGTCCTCGTACCGGGCCACCAGGGTGAGGGTCAGCAGCTGCGAGAGATCGCCCCACTCCGCGGCGAACAGCACCAGGAAGCTGGCACCGATCGCCCGGACGCCGATGACATCCCGCGCCTTCTCGACGTACTCGTCGCCGGAGTCGACGTGGGCGCTGCGCGCCTCGCGGAACAGGATCACCGCGCCGGCCAGGAACATCAGCAGCGAGACGGTGCGGACCACGTCGGGTGGTAGGAACGACGCGGCGTGGCCGAGCGCGACCGCGACCGTGGTCTGGACCGCGAAGGCCAGGCCGACCCCGATCCACACCAGTAGTGGCCGGAACTTGGTCGACAGCACGAGCGTCGCGATGAACGTCTTGTCGGGCAGTTCGACCACGAAGATCGCGCCGAAGGCCACCGCCGTCACGACGAGGTCCATCAGTCGAAGGCTCCACCGTCGAGGAGGGGCCGGCTCGCGCCCATCGCGTCGGCGAGCACGTCATTGACCGGGCGTCCCAGGGCGGCGGCCGCGCGGACCACGTCGTCGTACTCCGGCATCGCGTTGACCAGCACCCCGTCGTGGCGGGCGAGCTTGACGGCGACGGTCTGCCCGCCGACCTCGACCGAGGTCATCTCGCGGTCGAGGGCGTGCTTGCCGAGTGGGATCTCGCGGACGCCGATGGTCGAGGTGTGCCGGAAGATCGCGGTGCGGACGACGGCGGCGTGGTCGCTCGCGACCAGCACCGAGAGCGTGTGGGCGGGTCGGCCCTTCTTCATCAGGATCGGCGTCAGCCAGGCGTCGCTGGCGCCGGCATCGAGGAGCGCG
>Ga0183260_10001319_pt1 | contig 20864 bp, 17 predicted proteins | sample AntDrymUQ4972206_2_FD_129768 | JGI IMG/M metagenome (GOLD analysis project Ga0183260, IMG submission 129768) | Polar desert sand microbial communities from Dry Valleys, Antarctica - metaG UQ497 (22.06) (version 2) (version 2) | ecosystem: Environmental > Terrestrial > Soil > Desert | place...
GGCCAGAAATGGTCGGAAGAGGCGGATGGGGAAGCCGAAAGAGCGAGGAACCGGGAGAGCACGGTCCGTGCTGGCCCCGCTCGGTCCGCCGCCGGGCGGCACCGCACCGACTTTTTCGGGGCGAAGTAGCTAAGTTAGTGCGGTGTCTCCTCATTGGACTGGGCAAGCCCGACGAACGGGATTGACGGAGCTCTCGGGCTCCCCACCGGCAGAGCTGTGACTACGGGGCCCCCACGCACCGGACGCCGACCGTCGCTGTTCCGCACGTAGCCCTTTGCCCAGTTCGCGAAGGTGCTCGGCGCCACGCTGAGCGCTCGGGCCGCCTCGGCGACGGTGTACAGGGGAACGTCGAAGCGCAGGTTCAGCGAACGCTTCTCGTCAGTGACGTCACACCTCCTCATCGCCTCGGTTCTGAACGGACGGTACAAGTGTGGCCGCTGGCCGCACACCGAAGGAGCATGGCCTTGGCCGGCGCCGGGCTCTCGGCACGGCAATCACGAGGATCGAGGAGCAGTGGCCCTGCGGCGGTGGAGCTTCATCAGTTCGTAGAGGCGGGGCGCCTCGGAGCCGTCGGCGCGAGCTGCCTCGTAGAGACGGATGTACTCGGCGACGAGCATCGTCGGGCGGCCGGTGATGCCGCGGATTGCCGGCGCCTTCACGCCGCGGGCGCAGAGGATGGCAGTTTCGGCGAAGTCGCCCAGCAAGCGATGAACCGCAGCCTCTGACTCACCGATGCGGTTCCCGATGTCGGCGGGCGCCACTCCCTCCAGGAAGAGCCGAGCGACACGCGCCGGGCGGGGGTGCGGGGATTCAGTGGCCCCGGCATGCCCGCGGGTCGGCACGACTTGACCGCGGCCACGGCAGGCAGCCAGGTCCCGCTTCACGGTCGCCATTGAGGAGCAGGTGAGGTAGGCGAGGTCCTCGATGCTGAGAAGGGCGCCTTGCGCCTGAGCTTGCAGCGCGAGCCGGACGAGCCGGCGCCGGCGCATTCCAGCCAAGCCCTCCGACTTGAGGGCGTCCCTGTCCTCGATGTCGGCGAGGTCGAGCCGGACCTGGAGCCTCCGGCACGCACCGATCGGCTTGCCCCTCGGCTCATCCGCGTCGACGGCTATGTAGCAGAGCTCGCCCGGCCGCGTGGCGACGTTGCCGTACGCGGCGAAGTGCTGGGCTACCCGTTCGTAGAGCGACCGGGCCCGGTCGGGGGGCAGGCCGAGCTCCTCGGCGAGGCGGGCGACCAGGGCGGGCTCCACGTCTTTGGATGCCAGTCGCTCCGTTCCGTACCGGTCGACGGGCACCCGTCGCTGATCGACCATCGCCTGACATTAGAAGCTCATTAGAGCTCAATGCCGAACTTCCCTGGCTGAAACGGGCCTCCGCCTCACCCGTAGTGATGCATCGGGGGCGCACGAGATGCGCCAACACGTGAAGTGGAGGAGCACGATGAAACAGGACCCGCCGTTCATCACGGTGACGCAGGCCGCCGAGCGCCTGCAGATCTCGAGGACCCTCGCCTACGAGCTTGCCCGGCGCTATTTGCTCACCGGCGGGAAGGAAGGCCTACCCGTCGTCCGACTCGGCGAACGAGTCCTTCGCGTCATCGTGGCGGAGCTCGACGCTCTCGGGCACGGCAACGGCACGGGCAACGGTTCCCCCGAAGGCCCGTCCGGTCGACGGCCATGACGGGGCAGTTCGACGGCTCGGAACCGGCAACGAGAACGGCCCGGGACGGATCACACCGATGCACCAGCGGTGCGAGGGGGTCGGCGTGCTGAGCATCGCGAAGTGCCGAGACCTGGACTACTACGAGTGCGAGATCATCGACGGCCGAGAGGACTACCTCTCGGAGTCGGGATCGTCGCCCGGGCGTTGGGTCGGAACTCTTGCCGCAGCCGACGGCTTTCGCGGCGTCGCCGACCGTGAGGCCCTGGCCGCTGCCTTCGGCGGGCGCCATCCCGATGGGTCGGCGATGACCGCCCACCGCACCAGCGTCGCCGGCTTCGACCTGGCGCTGTCACCGTCGAAATCGGTGTCGCTGGTGTGGGCCCTGGGCACCGACCACGACGCCCGCCAGGTCGAGCAGGCGCTCTACGCGGCCCGGGGCGAGGTCGAGCGCTACCTCGAAGCGACCGCGTGCTTCGTGCGGCGTGGCCATGCCGGCGTCGATCTCGAACCGGGTACCGGGTTCATGGGAGCAGTCTTCCTGCATCGCACCAGTCGCCTGGGCGACCCGGGCATCCACCTCCACTGGACGGTGTTCAACGTCGCCCAGGGAGCCGACGGCCGGCGGACGGCCCTCGACGGGAGGGCCCTCTATCGGGAGCGCTACACGGCCGAGGCGGTCTTCCAGGCCACGCTGCGGCGAGAGTTGGCGTCTCGCCTCGGGCTGGTCTTCGACGAGATCGACCGGCACGGAGTCGCCGAGGTGGTGGGCGTGAGCGGCGACATGCGGCGGGCGTTCTCGCGCCGGCGCGCCGAGATCCTCGTCGAGATGGACCGACGTGGGGCGCACTCCGGCGAAGCGGCGCGACGTGCCACCCTTGCCACCCGCAAGGCCAAGCCGACTGGAGTCAGCGAGGACGAGCTCCGGGCCGAGTGGCGCCAACGGGCCGGCGACCTCCGCTTCGACCTCTCCGGGGTGCCGAGGGTGCCGCGGACCCCCGAGCTGCGGGTCGGCGACGGCGAGCTGGGCACGGCCCTCACCGAGCAGCACGCGGCGTTCGATCGGGGCGACGTCATCAGGGCCGCCGCACGCGCGGCCCGCCAGGGCGCCAGCCTCGACGAGATCGCCGGGCGTACGGACCGGTTCCTGGCGTCGGAGCAGTCCGTGAGCCTCGTCGACGGTCTCTGGACGACACCGGAGATCCTGGCCCTCGAGCGCGGCGTGGTGGCACAGGCGGAGGGCCCGCCTCTTGCCGAGTACGCGGCGAAGACGTCGGCGGTGGCAGAGGCGATCGCCGGTCGCCCCTCCCTGGCCGACGAGCAGCGTCACATGGTGGAGCAGCTGTGCCTGTCGGGACGGCCGATCGACGTGGTGATCGGCCGGGCCGGCGCCGGCAAGACATTCACCCTCGACGCCGTCCGGGAGGCCTTCGAGACGTCGGGCTACCGGGTGCTCGGGATCAGCCTCGCCGCACGGGCGGCGAGAGAGCTGGAGGCCGGCTCCGGGATCCGCTGCTCCACCGCCCACTCTCTGCACGGTGCCATCCAGGCAGGGCATACCCAGCTGCGGAGCGGCGACTGCCTCGTCGTCGATGAGGCAGGAATGCTGGGCACCCGGCTCCTGGCCGCGCTTGCCGGCGAGGCCGCCCGGGCCCGGGCCAAGGTGATCCTGGTCGGTGATCCGAAGCAGCTCCCAGCGGTGGAGGCAGGAGGCATCTTCGCCGTCCTCGCCGCTCGCACCGATGCCGTGGAGCTGGTGGAGAACCGGCGTCAGCAGGACCCCGAGGAGCGGTTCATCACCACCGCCCTGCGGGAGGGCCGCACCGAGCTGGCGGTACGGCGCCTCGACCAGCACGGGCACGTCACCGTGGCCCACAACAGCGACGCCCTGCGGGATCAGATGGTGCTCGACTGGTGGGCGCATCGCGAGGCCGGGCGAGACGTCGTCATGGGCACCGTAAGGCGCAGCGACGCCCGCGATCTCAACGCCCGGGCTCACGCCGCGCTCGAGGCCGAGGGCCGCGTCGGCCCGCTCGTGGCCATCGTCGACGACCAGCGCTTCTGCGTCGGTGACCGGGTGTTGGCCCTCAAGAACCGCTACGACCTCGGCATCCTCAACGGCGACCTGGGGACCATCCTCGGCGCCGATCGGAATGCCGTCCAGGTCCGCACCGGCGATCGCACTCTGGAGCTTCCGCTCGACTACGTCACCGACCATCTCCAGCATGCGTACGCCCGCACGGTCCACAAGACCCAAGGCCTGACGTGTGACACCGCCCTGTTGCTGGGCGACGACGGCCTCTTCGCCGAGCTGGGCTACACGGGCCTGACTCGAGGCCGCCAGGAGAACCACCTGTACACCGTCGTGGGTGCTGGCGACTTCGACGACGCCACGGACCCCCTCGCCCATGTCGTGCGGGCGCTGGATACGACCAGGGCCAAGACGGCCGCCATCGACGTTCTCGAAGGGGCTGAGCTCGCATGAGCACACAGACGAGCTCCGAACCGCGGATGGGCGACACGGCGGTGCTCGTCGCCATCGGCCTCATCGCCACCGGCGCCGTGGGCCATTGGCTCGTGGCCAACCTGGCGACTCTGATCGCCAGACGACGCCGGCTCAACGTGACCGTTGGAGAGGCGGTGGCCGCGCTACGACGCCTGCCCGACCACTGGGGCGATCCCCGCCACGCGTGGCCGGAACCGGTGGCATCGCAGCTCCCCGGGCCGGTCGTGTACTGGATCAGCATCCTCATCGTCGTCGGCGCCCTGATCGGCCTGGTCGTGGCTGCCCTCATGCTCAGGTCACGTCGCCACGAACCGGCCGACAAGCGGCGGCGGGTCGGTGTGGCCACCCAGGCCCGCCTGGCCCGCGCCCGGGACCTGCGCCCGCTGCTGACCCGCCGGCCGGAGCCGGGCCGGTTTGTGCTCGCCCGATGGCGAAGCCGGTACCTGTCGACCGAGGCCGACGTGTACCGACGTCGACGTGGGGTCCGGGGGGCGGTCATCGTCTTCGGGCCCAGCCAGTCGGGCAAGACGACGGGCCTCATCATGGGCGTCGAAGCCTGGGACGGCCCGGCCATCGTGTCGTCGGTCAAGACCGACCTCATGCGGGCGACCCTCCCCGCCCGCCAGCACATGGGCGACGTGAAGGTCTTCGATCCCGTCGGCATGAGCGGAATGACCACGGCGACGTGGACGCCCTTGGGAGCAGCTCGCGACCTGAGGGGAGCATTGGCGGCGGCGCAGATCCTGGCCAGAGCAGCCGGCGACGGGCCGGCCCACGACCGGTTCTGGCGCGGCCAGGCCGAGCAGCTCATCGCCTCCCTGCTGTGGACGGCTGCCAACACCGAAGGCCACTCGATGGCCAACGTCGTCAAGTGGGTCATGGAGCTCGACCGACCGGAGGGCGACAGCGGGGGCACCGTCGCACCGCTCGTCCGGCTGCTGACCGATCACACCGACCCCGCGGTGGCCATGGCGGCCCGCAAGGTGCAGGGCTGGCTCCATGGCCACTGGGCCACCGACCCTAGGACGTCGGCCAGCATCTACATCACCGCCCGCGACGCCCTGTGGCCATGGGCCGACCCCGACATCGAATCCAGCGCCGAGAGCTGCGACATCACCCTCGACTGGCTGCTCGGCGCCAAGAACACGCTGTACCTTTGCGCTCCTCTCGGCGACGAGACGCGCATCGGCATCGTGTTCGCCGTCTTGATGGGCGACCTCATCACCCAGGCGTTCAACCGGTACAACCGCACGGGCGAGCCCATCGACCCCAGGCTGCTGATGATGGCGGACGAGGCCGCGAACACGCCGATGCCGAAGCTGCCCCGGTGGGCGTCCACGGTGACCGGCGCCGGCATCCAGCTGGTCGACGTCTGGCAGTCCAAGGCGCAGCTCGAGCAACTCTTCGGGCGGGACGCCGACACCGTGCTGACCAACCACCGGACGCAGGTGATCTACCCCAGCGGCCTCAGTGACTCGGCCACGACCGAGTACCTCGGCGGCCTGCTCGGAACCGAACACGTCCGCAGCGACCTCGACGAGCCGACGTGGAGCGGCGTAGGCGGAGGGCCACCACGGAGCCCGGGATCAGCAGTCCCCTTCCTCTCTCCCAACGTCTTGCGCCAGATGCGTGTGGGAGACGCCCTCGTGGTCCACGGTGACCTGCCGCCGGCATGGGTGCGAGCCCCGCGGTACCGGCGACGATCGAAGCGAGGTCGGTGAGCGGCGAGGCGACGACGGCACAGGCGCCCACAGCGAGTGTGCGTTCCCACGCCGTCCCCGGAGCCTCAAGGGTCGCTGCGAGCCTCCGCTTCGCTCCGGTTCTCGCTCGGGCTGCGCCCGCCCCTTGACCCCCCGGTGCCGGCGAGGAGGTCGGCGTCCATGCGAGGACGCCACAGCGTCCTCGACACGCCGAGGGGGCGGCCTCCTCGGTCTGAGCTGACAAGGGAGAGATGATGAATGAGTACCGAAGCGCCAGCCCGTGGGGCGCCTGGCACGCGTCAATCGCCGACGATCTCGCTTCCGCGGCCGACTACCTGAGCCGCTGCGAGCGGTCCCTGGCCGGCGAGATCGCGCCCGATCGGTTCTACTTCGCCGACAAGGCCATGGCCCTCCGGGACGCCACCATCGCGCTCGTCCGGCGGTGCCACGAGGTCGAGCGCTGGCTCGGCGAGTGCGGATCCGACATCGAGACCAGGGAGGCCGACGGAGGAGCCGTGTTCTGGACAACCTGCGCGCTCCCTTCCGGTCACGATGGGCCCCACGACGACTCGCCGCCGTCCAACCCGGCGCTGCGGGCAGACCAAGCCCTCGGGGTGCTCCTCTCCGAGGCGGTCCAGGTTGGCGACACCATCGCCTGGGCTGCCCAACGGACCGATCCCGCCGCCGAGGATGTCACCGAGGCCATCGAACAGGCCAGAGCCAAGGTGATCGAGGTCGGCCGGCGAGCGGTCCGGTTGGCCGAGGAGCTCGCCCCGTAGACCGCCCATCGGAATCCTCAATCGTTGTCGGATGCCAGGGAGGCGGCGATCTCGGCGAACTGGGCGAGCGCCGCCTCCAGGTCCTCGACGATCTCGGCGGCGATCACCTCGGGCGCCGGAAGGTTGTCGGTGTCCTCCAGCGACTCGTCCCGGAGCCAGAACACGTCCAGACTCGCCTTGTCCCGTTGGAGCAGCTCCTCGTACGAGAACCGCCGGAACCGTTCACCTTCAGCGCGCTTCGCTCGGTCGCCGGCGCGGTACGCGTCGATGAACTCGGCGAGGTGCTCGTAGCGGAGGGGGTTCTCCTTGAGCGTGAAGTGCTGGTTCGTCCGCAGGTCGTAGACCCACAGCTCTCGCGTCCACGGCGTCTCCGAGGCGGGCTTGCGGTCGAAGAACACGACGTTCGCCTTCACGCCCTGCGCGTAGAAGATGCCCGTCGGCAGCCGCAGCAGTGTGTGGACGTCGCACTCGTGCAGCAGCTTGCGGCGGACCGTCTCGCCGGCGCCGCCCTCGAACAGCACGTTGTCGGGCACGACGACCGCGGCACGTCCCTCGATCTTCAGCAAGGTCTTGACGTGCTGCACGAAGTTGAGCTGCTTGTTGGAGGTGCTCGCCCAGAAGTCGTCGCGCACGACGGTGAGGTCCTCGCGCTTGGCGTCGCCGTCCGCGCCTACGACGGTCACGGAAGACTTGCGTCCGAAGGGTGGGTTGGTGAGCACCATCTCGAAGCGATCACCGGGGTCGGCCTTAAGTGCATCGTCGACCCGGATCGGGCTATCGGCATCAGCGGCGCCGATCCCATGGAGCAGCAGGTTCATGGCGCACAGCCGGGCGGTGTTGTCGACGATCTCCCAGCCGTGCAGCGCGTCGTGGCGCAGTTGGCGCTTCTCGTCCGGGTCGAGCAGGGGATGGTGGCCGACGATGTGGTCGTGGGCGGCGAGCAGGAAGCCGCCGGTGCCGCAGGCCGGGTCGCAGATCCTCATGCCGGGCCCGGGGCGCATCACCTCGACCATCGCCTTGATGAGAGGCCGGGGCGTGAAGTACTGCCCCGCGCCTGACTTGGTGTCTTCGGCGTTCTTCTGCAGGAGGCCCTCGTAGGCATCACCCTTGACGTCGGCGTCGAGGATCATCCAGCGCTCCTGGTCGATGAGGTCGACAATGAGGCGGCGGAGCTTGGCCGGATCCTGGATGCGGTTCTGGGCCTTGCGGAAGATGACGCCGAGCATTCCGGGCTGCTTGCCGAGATCGTTGAGGATCCTGATGTAATGGGCCTCGAGCTCCTCGCCGTCCCGGTCGAGTAGCGACTGCCAGTCGAGCCCGTGGGGGACGACCGCATCCCGGTTGAATGGCGGTCGCATCTGCTCGTCGGCCATCTTCAGGAACAGCAGATAGGTGAGCTGCTCGACGTAGTCGCCGTAGGAGAGCCCGTCGTCGCGCAGGACGTTGCAGTAGTTCCACAGCTTCTGTACGAGGGCCTTCGGATCGGTCACTCCAGCTCCTGTCGGATCGCGGCGATCTGCTGACGTAGCGGGGGAAGGTCCTGTCCGATCACCGATGCGACGACGTCCAGGCGGACCCGGTCGTAGCCGTGGACGATGACGTGGCGCATACCGATGACCTGGCGCCAGGGCACCTCCGGGTGAGCTCGGCGAAGCTCGTCGGAAAGCCGTGTCATCGCCTCGCCGACTACCCGGAGATGGTGGAGAACCCAGATCTCCTGGTTCCGGTCCGAGCGGAGATCGTCAAGGCTGGGCGCCCGGGCGAGGACCTCATCAATCGCTTCGAGGATGTCGGCAAGGTTGCCGCCATCGTCCTTCACAGCGGGATCGCCTCGGCGACAACCCGTTCCCGCATCCGAGGCCTGACATCGGTCCCTACGTCCACTGCCACGCCGAGCAGGTCTTGGAGATCCATCAGGAGACCTCCGAGGTCGAGCAGGCTGCGCCCGGGTTCAAGGTCCACAAGCAGGTCGACGTCACTGCCATGCGTGGCATCGCCACGGGCGACCGACCCGAAGACCCGGACATTCGTCGCGCCCCAGCGGTCCGCGATCGCCAAGATCTCAGTTCGGCGCGCCCGTAGCTCCTCCAGCGTCGGGGGCCGCTCCCGATGCACGATGCGCTCACGCAGCTCGGGGTCGCTCAGGGCGCGGAGTGCCGCTTTGACCGCGGCGCCCCGGTCAGGGAAACGTCCCTCCGCCACCGCTCGGTCAATGTCGTCGAGCACCGGCTCGGGAACCTCGACGCTGATGCGCACGCTCACGACTTCACCGTCCCTACGCGCCCGCCGGATTTCCGCTTGGTTGTTGCCAGCGCCCTGCGTTCGTCATCGATGCGCCTCAAGAGTTCAGACGCCGGCTCGTCGCTTGGATCCTGGGGTACGAGCCGACCTGCGAATGCCTGCTCCAAGATCGATCGCCGCAAAGGGTCTGCACGCAAGCCAGAGAGTTTCACCGCTTGCGTGACCGTATCAAGTAGCGACAACTGCCGATCAACTCGCCGAACCGCCTCCAGCTGCTCGTCAAGCGGTGGAAGAGGAATGGCATACTCGTCGATCTGCCGGGTAAACATGTGTTGAATCAGACTGCCGGTGTTCAATGACCCGACGAAGCGCCGGAACCGTCTCGACTTCAAGGTGTACAGCAGAAACCGCGGTTCGATGTCGGGCGGCGGTCTCAGGCGAGCAATCCGCTGGTTGAGGAGACAGTTGTCGTGGGGCCTAGTAAGAGAGACCCGTCCAAGAAACTCGTCCTTGAGCGATTGCGCTGTGAGATTGATCACGACTTCGTTGGGCCCGACCATGTAGTTTGAAAAGTCCTCCGCGTACCGCACTGGCATATGACGCGTGTTGTGAGCCATCCATTCAACCCAGCCCGAGACATGAAGGTTGCCTGGGCGCAGCAGGCGAACACCTGTGTCGCAGTAATCCGAGCTCGGAAACGCTCTCCCGTTCTGCGATGTGCCGAGCTTCCCCCACGGCTTGCGCGGCCAGGCGTCACGATCGCAAAGCGAGAATACGGTGGAACGCAGCCTTTCAACCTTGCCGAGTATCCGGTCGAGCGGCGCTACGCCCGCATCGACGCGAGAGAACTGCTCCTCGATCGCGTCGACGATCCGCACCTGTTCCGCGGCTGGAGCCAATCGCACAGCGATCGTCTTCGCAACTTTCCCGGATATCTCGGCGAAGGTCGTACCGCTACCCATCTGTCGAATAGTCGGCGTGGCCCAGCACAGATACCAATAGAGGTACTTGCTATCGATGCCGGCTGAAGGAACGAAGCTCTTGAAACCCTGGTTGGTGCACAGCCGTTGCCGCGCGAGCGCCACATAGCCGATCGGAGCCCGGGACGTGAAAAGGACAGTCCCGGGCGGTACGAGCTGTGTCGAACAGGATGCGTAACCGGCGTCGGTGATCTTGCGACGGCCCTCAGCAACATATTGCGATCGATCCTTTGCGAGATCGTCGGGCGTCAGCCACGGAATGTCGCCATCCCAGTACTCTGCGACCTGTGTATTGGGTGTCGACCCCCCGACAACACCGCAGACCTCGCCGATTGGCACTTCCGCCCAACCAGCCGGCAAGGCCGTCATGCGGCGAGCACCTCGGTCAGCTCCTCGAGCAGCGGACTTAGGTCGTCACCGAACAACTCGTAGGCTTTCCCCAGGCCGCCGTGTTGGACAAAAGGAACCGCTTCGAGGTCATCGTCCCTGATCGCGAGAGATGCGGCGATGTGGTCGCGGATGCGTTCCAGCCACGCCACCTGTTCCTCCGTAAAGTGTCGCCCTGACTGCTCCTGCTTCGCTACCCATACTTCGAACCGCCCATAGACGATGTCGGGAAACGGTATAAGTTCGTACTCCTGGTGTAGGGCGTACCGCACGAGCGACACGATGTTGGTGAGCACCGTTCCCGGCGAGCCGCGGACCTTGGAGCGGTCGAGCGTCTCGTACGCCTCCCACAGCTGCTCTGGCGTCCAGCGATGGGGTGGGCGGCCGATGGCGTTAGCCAGCTCCTTGATCTCGCGGAACGTCAGGCGCTGCGAGTACGGCCGGCTGTAGAGAATCTGCAGGGCGGTGATCTCGTCCTTGTGGTCCTCGATGAACTGTTGGAACGAGTCGACGGTGCGGCGGGCGCGGTCGGCGGCGTCCACCGAGAATCCGGCCTGTACGACGACATCCTTGGATGCCTCGTCGATTAGCTGCTCGTAGGAGCGACGGATCTCGATGAGCTTGGTTCGCAGCTCGGTGTTGTCGAATGGCCGCACCGCTGCGACAATCAGCTCGTCCGCCGCTTGGGCGACCTCCTCGGAGGTCGGGTCATCCTTGCCCGTCGCCTGCTGCGCCTCGACGAGATGGCGGTCGGGGTCGAGGGCGTCGACCAGTACGTGGGCGAGGTCTGAAAGCCGCAGGCCAGCGCTCTCTTCCAGTTCGGCCCGGTCTTCCTTGGTGATGCGCTTGTCGAGACGGGCGATGCGCGCCGCGACCGACGAGACGAGATCGGGGTCCCGGTCGCCGTAGGCGAGACGCTGGAGCAGCTTGTCGAACGGCGTGGTCGGCTCCCGCTCCAGCGGCACGGTGTCGTGGAGGTCTGCCTCGGTCACGCCGACGGCGTCGACGATGACGAACCGGTCTTTGGCCGGCGCGTCGGGGGTGACGCCCTGGAGGTCCGTCGGGTTGATGACCCGGACGCCGCGGCCCTTCATCTGCTCGAAGAAGTTCCGGGACTTCACCATCCGCATGAAGAAGACGCACTCCAGCGGCTTCACGTCGGTACCAGTGGCGATCATGTCGACGGTCACCGCGATGCGAGGGTTGTAGCTGTTGCGAAACGACGCGAGCAGGTCCTCGGGCCGCTGGCCCTGCGACCCCGACTTGTAGGTGATCTTGGCGGCGAAGTCGTTGCCCTTGCCGAACTCCTCCCGCAGGATCTGCACGATGTCGTCGGCGTGGCTGTCGTCCTTGGCGAAGACCAGCGTCTTGGGGACGTGGTCCCGTCCCGGGAAGATCTCGGGTAGGCGATCCCGGAACGTGCGAACGATGGTGCGGAGCTGGTCCCGGGCGACGACCTTGCGGTCGAGCACCTTGGGGTCGTAGGCGACGTCCTCGTCGAGCTTCTCCAGACGAACCTCTCGGGTCTGGCGATCGCGGAACTTGGTAACCAGCCCGGCGTCGACCTTCGCGCCCTGCCCGGTGATCTCCGTCTCGATCCGGTAGACGTCGAAGTCGACGTTCACCCCGTCGGCCACAGCCTGGTCGTGGTTGTACTCCATCACCAAGTTCTGGTCGAAGAAGGCGAAGGTCTGCTTGCCGGGCGTGGCGGTGAGGCCGACGACGGAGGCGTCGAAGTAGTCGAGCACCTGTCGCCACACGCCGTAGATGGAGCGGTGGCACTCGTCGACGATAACCACGTCGAAGGTCTCGATCGGGACCGTCGGGTTGTACGTCACCTCGACCGGGGCGGCTGGCTCCAGCTCGAACGCCGATGCCTCGTCGAACTCGGGCGCCATCTCGTGGTCGCCACGAAGGATCGAGTACAGCCGTTGGATGGTGGTGATCACGACCCGTGACACCGAGTCGATCGTGTTCGTCTGGAGGTGCTGGACGTTGTAGAGCTCGGTGAACTTCCGCCCGTCGTCCGGCGTGGTGAACGCCTGGAACTCCTTCAGGGTCTGGCGGCCGAGATTCGCCCGGTCGACGAGGAAGAGGATGCGACTGGCGTCGGCGTGCTTGATCAGGCGGTAGGCGATGTTGGCCGCCGTGAAGGTCTTGCCCGAGCCCGTCGCCATCTGGATGAGCGCCCGGGGCCGGAAATGACACAACGACACCTCGAGGTTGCGGATCGCCGTCTCCTGCGCCGGCCACAGGCCCGCTGGGTCGAGGAGTGGGAGCTTGCGGAGCCGGTGGCGAAATGTCGCCCGCTCGATGCCGCCGAGCTGCGACCAAGCGCGCACGCAGCCGGCGAGGGTCTCGGGGCGGTGGAAGGTGAAGACCTGTCGGCTGGCCGGCTCGGGGTCGAACCCGTTCGTGAACCGGGTCTCCACACCGGTCGACTCGTAGGCGAAGGCGAGCGGCTTGGTGAGCGCGGGGACGGCATCGGGCAGGCCGGTGGTGTACTTGGCCGATTGCCACTCGACGCCGGTGAGGGTGGAACCTTTCTTCTTGGCCTCGATCACTCCGACCGCCTTGCGGTCGACGAACAGCAGGTAGTCGGCGTCCCCGTGTCCCTCGGCCATGGGGAACTCGCGGACCGCGACGCCGGGCCCGGCACCAAGGTTCATCTTGCGATACCGCTGGACCACCCACCCACAGGCGGTGAGTTGCCGGTCGATGTCGACCCGTGCCCGGGCCTCGGGCCCGAGGTAGTCGTCCGTCGCGTCAGCCATCGGTGGGGTGTTCGACTCGGAGATCCTTCATCGGGAAGTCGTCGAGGTTGTGGGTGACCAGCACGGCCCCATGGGTACGGGCTGTTCCGGCGACGAGCGCATCGGGCGTGTGAATCGTCTGGCCTCTTTTGCCCCACTCCGCCTGATACTGGCCGGCGCGGCGGGCGGCCTCCCGTTCGGTCACGAGGAAACGGAGACCTTCGAGGAACGCCATCGCCCTGCGCCTCTCTCTTGGCTGCAGCCCTCGCTCGACCTCTGCGAGGTTCACGCAGGTCGTGGCGAGCGTGTGACCCTCGCTGAGCCGTTGACGGAGCGTGGACGCGATCGACGGCGTATCCCGGAGGTACCCAATAAGCACCGTTGAGTCGAGAACGTAGATCGTCAGGACGCTTCCTCGGTCCGGCGCTGGGCGCGGACCCACTCGTTGATCGACCCCTGGTCCTTGAACTCGGGGTAGTCCTTCTCCTTCACGATCCCCGCAGTCGAGGCCAGGGCCTGCTCGAGCTCAAGTCGTTCGAGCTTCTCCCGGGCTGCCTCCTCAAGGAACCGGCTGCGGCCACGCTGGCCCACCCGCCGGTCGATGGCGGCCATGACCTCTCCGGAGAGCACCACGTGTGTTCGCGCCACAATGCCTCCTTACTTATCCCACTTGTGGTCCCACTGTACCCACGAAGTACACGGAACTCGGTGCCGTCAAGCCGGCCAGGTTTCGGCGCGGCCTTGGTAGTCCGACGGCCCGGAGTCGCTGTTCCGAGATCCGCAACCGGCAGCCAAATCTCTGAAACGCTGTCTGTCATGGGAGACATGGCCGCAGCGGGAGGGATTCCCGAGGGTGCATTCCGATGAGGCTCTGGATACTGCGAATCGAGCGTTTCCGCGGTATCGCAACGCTTGATTGGCGACCGGATGAGAGAATCCAATGTCTCGTCGGAGCTGGAGACATGGGCAAGACAACCGTGCTTGAAGCTGTAAGCCTCCTCGGGACACCACGCAACCGCACCTTCGACGACAACGACTTTCATGGCGCTGACCCTCGGGCCGGACCGATCGTCATCCAGGGAACGTTCGGCGAGCTTCCGGCCGCTCTGCTTGCAGACAACCGGTTCGGCCTCGATCTCGTCGGGGTTGATGGTGATGGGAACCTGCAGGAGGAGCCGGGCGACAACGATCCAGCGGTGACGATTCGGCTCGATGTCGACCAAACGCTCGAACCCGTCTGGCGCGTAATCTCGACGCGCAATCCGGAGGGCCGACCCCTCACGGGTCGTGACCGGGCGGCACTGGCGATCAGTCGCCTCGGAGACGACCCCGACCGGCAGTTCAGTCTCGCCCGGGGCACTGCGCTAGCGCGGACGGTGACCAGCAGTGATGACGTGGCCGAGGTTCTTGCTGCCGCCTATCGGCAAGCCCGCGAGGCTGTTCGCGGTACCGACCTCAGCGCCCTGAACGGCGCCATCCGATCGGCCCGCAGCACCGCCACTAAGGTGGGCGCGGGCGCCGTCGCGGACAATCTTGAGGTCAACCTCGAGACTTCGCCGGCGACCGCCAGCGGGTTGACTCTCCATGCCACGGGCATACCGGTCCGATCTGCGGGGCTGGGCACCCGGCGGCTGCTCGCTCTCGGCCTCGAGCTCGGGAGCTCCGACGCAGGTGCTGTGCTGTGTATCGACGAAATTGAGCACGGCCTCGAACCTCATCGCATCCGACACCTGGTCAGCACCCTAGACACCCTCGTCCAAGCCGGCGGCCAGGTGTTGTTCACCTCTCACTCCAGCGTCGTTCTCGGCGAGCTCGGCAGCAGAGGCGTCTCCGTGGTGCGGAGTGAAGATGGAGTCGTTGACGTACGAGCCGTACCAGCTGATCTGGCGGATATCGTCCGCGGTGCCCCCGAAGCACTCCTCGCCCGGAAGGTCGTCGTCGGCGAGGGCAAGACCGAGGTCGGCATCGTCCGCGCGTTCGGACCCGCGTGGACTACGCGTCACGAGGGCAAAGCACTTGCTCAGGTAGGCGTTGCCGTCGTCGAGGGCGGGGGACATCTGGCTCCTCGACGTGCGTTGCAGCTGGCCCGTCTCGGCTACCCAACGCTCCTATTAGCTGACAGCGACGTCCCGATGGATCCCGACCAGGCGGCCCTTGCAGCCGCTGGTGTCACGGTCGTCCAGTGGGCGGGGAGCATGTGTACCGAGGAGCGCGCGCTGACAGACATGTCATGGGAGGGTGTGACCAAGGCATTCGAGGCAGTCGTGGAAAACGGACACGACTCCTCCAGCATGATCAGTGCGATCGTGGGCAGTGGCCCCGCGAAGGGGGCGCTCGAAGAGCTGGGCGTCGCCCGGGCTGAGATCGGCAACACCCTCGACGCGCTGCTGAACGCAGGCGTGTCAGAGGCGACGGTGCGAAAGGGATTTGCAGCTGCCGCAGCGCACAAGGAGCACAGGTGGTTCAAGCGCATCGATTCAGGCGAGGCTCTCGGGCGCATCGCGGCCGAGGATCCGGACACTCCAGCCTCTCCGTTCGGCGGTTCCCTAGGGGAGGTGGAGGTCTGGTGCCATGGTTGAACCCACGGACCTCGCCGCGGCTCGACGTGGGTACGTCATTGCAGCCGCCGGATGTGGCAAGACAGAGCTGATTTCCGAGGCAGCGGCTTCGAGGCCCGACCGCCGGAGCCTGATACTCACCCATACCCACGCTGGCGTGGCCGCCCTCCGTAGCCGACTCCGAGAAAAAGGGTTAGGCCACCGGCAGTGCAACGTCGAGACGATCACGGGGTTCGCTCTACGGTTCGCCGCGGCGTACCCGAAGACGTCTCGCTGGGATGGCGACAAGCCGACTGGACCGGGGTGGAATGCCGTTCAGGAGGGAGCGGGTCGCGTCATCGACACTCGCGCCGGCAGAGAGGTGCTCGCGGCTAGCTATCCGGGAGGGATTTACGTCGACGAGTATCAGGACTGCACCGCGGTTCAACACCAGCTGGTCACCACGCTGGCGGACGTGCTTCCGACGCGCATCCTTGGCGATCCGCTGCAGGGGATCTTCGGGTTTGCCGGCAAGACGGTGGATTGGGACGCGGTCAAGATGGAGTTCGAGGACGTGGGTAGCCTGTCGACGCCGCACAGGTGGTCGAACACGAATCGGGATCTCGGTGAGTGGTTGATCGACGCAAGAGAGCGTCTCCTGCGAGGGGATCAGCCCGACTGGACCAGCCCGGTTGTCAAGGTCGAGGCCTCCACGGACGCCCGCCAGGTCATGGCTTGCAATAGGTTTCGCGACGTCGATTCTGTCGTTGCGATCCGCAAGTGGGCGGCCGATGAGCAGAACGTAGCCAGCAGACTCGGCGGTGCATTCACCTCGATGGAGATCATCGACTCTAAGGACCTGATCGACGCGGCCCGGCGGTTTGGCGAAGCTCAGGGAATGGACCTCGCCTACCTGACGATCGACTTCGCTGCCAGGTGCATGACCAACGTGGGAAGCCACCTTCGAACCGCCCGAGACCGGCTTCGCAACGGCGAGCTGCCGACGGCCCGATTGGGTAGCGCGAACGAGGATTGCGTGAAGGCCCTCTGCACCGTTGCAAATAGCGGCATCAGCGGCGTAGCGAAAGCCCTCGATGCCATCTCTGCCCTCCCGGACGTGCGTGTCTACCGCCATGAGCTCTTGGACGAGACCAAGCGTGCGCTGCGCCTGCGCACGCCAGGGTCGGAGTCGAGCCTTGAGGACATCGCGTGGCAACTCCGCGACGACGCCCGGCGACGGGGTCGCAAGGTGCCCGCCCGGGTGGTCTCGAGGACGCTTCTGATCAAGGGTCTCGAGTTCGATCATGCCCTCGTCTTGAAGGCGAAAGAGCTGTCTAAGGAGGAGCTGTACGTTGCGATTACGCGGCCCCGCTACACGCTCACCGTCCTGCGTTGACTGTCGGGACGGTGAGCTGTCGTCAAATGACGCAGGCGAGGCGGCACACCTATCCCCTTAGAACGACGTCCAGCACCTCGGCGGCCGTCTCGGTCATCCTCGGGGTGACGTGCTGGTAGGTGGACATGGTGAAACTCTCCGACGCGTGGCCTAGCACGGCAGAGGCGATGGCCGGGTGGACGTTGTGCTCCAACATGACGGTGGCGACGCCGTGGCGGGCATCGTGGAGCCGGACCTCCGATGGGATGCCGGCCTCCTTGGCCAGCCGCTTGAAGGCGTGGGTGAAGGTGCTGGGGTCGATCGGTTGGCCGTCGCCCCGATCGCAGACGAGATCGAACTCGTCCGACGTCATGCCTGCCAGCCGCCGGGCATCCTGTTGTACCCGCCGACGGCGTTGAAGGACGGGCAGGGTGAACGCCGGCACGGCGATCTCTCGACGAGCCCGGGGCGTTTTAGGGTCGAAGATGCGGATTGAGCCGTCGACCATGCGTTGCAGGCTCCGGGTGACCCGCACCCGGCCAACCTCGAGGTCGACGTCGCACCAGCGCAGGGCGAGCACTTCCGAACGCCGCATCGCCGTGGTTGCCGCGAGAAGGATTGGCACCTCCCACACGCTTCCCTGCGCGACCTCGATGAGCGAGCGCAGCTGTGCGACGGTCGGCACCACGAGCTGGGCACGGGCGATCCGAGGCGGCTTCACCGACCGCACGGGGTTCACCGCCAGCAGGCCCCATGCCACCGCGGTCGTCATCGCTGACCCGAGCGCGGCGCGCGCCTGCACCACGCTGGCCGGCGACTGGCCTCGATCGGTCATCGAGTCCATCGCCTTCTGTATGTGCGCCGGTCGGAGGCGGTCGAGGCGCGTCCCACCGATGACCGGGAGGATGAAGTCCTGCAGCAGCTGGGTGTAGCGGTGATGCGTCGTCGGCCGGAGCCGCGCCCGCTCGTGCTCCAGCCACCGGTCGATGAACTCGCTCACCGTCAGGTTGGACGGGAACGGGTCGCTCCCGCGCTCCACGTTGTGGATCAGGCGGGCGAGCTCGGCCTCCGCCTCCTTCTTGGTGCGGAACCCGCTGCGCCACTGCTGGCGACGCTTGCCCGTGGCCGGATCGCTGCCGACGTCGAGGACGATCGAGTAGGTACGGCCCCGCTTGCGGACATGCCCTCGCACGCACGGAATGCTACCAGATTCACGTTTGCAATCCGTTTGCAAACCGCCACCCGAGGGGAACTTTTGTTCGTGCCGCCGACCCGCTCACCCCGCCTGACCTGCTCTTTTGGGTGCGCCCCCAGGGACTCGAACCCTGAACCCGCGGATTAAGAGTCCGCTGCTCTGCCAGATTGAGCTAGAGGCGCATGAAGCATCTTGTGGACCGATGCCCCCGAGGGTGACCGAGGGGACTTGAACCCCCGACCTCCAGGGCCACAACCTGGCGCTCTAACCACCTGAGCTACGGCCACCACGCAACGCCCAAGCATGGCACACGAAAGGCCCGGCCGCGACGGGTGACGGGCGTGACCGGCGCCTCGGGGACCGGGCCCTGCTGGCGCAGCCTGTCCTGCGGGCTGGGTCGGCGGGCGCGGCCTCATGAGCCGGGTCGACGTCGGAGCGGCTCAAAGCCGATCACGATCTACAGCGGGCCGAGCGTCGCAGCCTTGCTCGACGGAGCCACCCCGGACTGCGTCCCGCCGACGAGGGCCGCCACCGCGGAGCCCACCGCGCCCACCGCGAGACCGTGGCGCGGGGACGGCGACGGCGGTAGGGCCGCCCAGGCGCGGCCCGCGAGCTCGTAGGACTCGACCTCGCCGTAGGTTCGGGTGGCGTCTTCGCCACCGACGGCCACCAGCCGGCCCCCCGTGATCGCCGCACCCAGTCCCCCTCTGGCAGTGGGCATCGCCGGCAGGTTCTCCCACGAGTTGGCCACGGGGTCGTAGCGCTCGAGCACCGACGACGTGGCGGCCGGGCTCAGCCGGCGGCCGCCCACGGCGAACACCAACCGTCCATCGGACGCGGCGGCGAGGTGGTCGCGCGGCGACGGAATAGCCGCGGCGTCGCGCCACGCTGTCCCGTCGAAGATCTCCGTGGGGGCGATCAACCCGGACGTGTCGCGGCCGCCGACGACCACCAGGCTGTTGCCAGTGGCGGCGGCCGCCGCCGCCCCTCTCGGCCGGGCGAGCCTGGGCAGCTCCACCCACGACCCGTTCCGCAGGGCGAAGGCCCGGTCGCTCGGGCGGCTGTACAGCTCACCCGATGCGAGGAAGCCCCCGGCCAGTACGACCTCGCCGCGGAACGTCGTCGCCGCGGAATGGTGCACGGCCACCGGCAGGTCGGGACCCGCCGCCCACTGGTTGGCGGCCGGGTCGTACGACTCCGTCTTGGCCGACGCACCTGCAGTGGTGAGCCCACCCAACACCCACACCTTCCCGTCGGCGACGGCTGCGGCGACCTCCTGGCGTGCCGTCGGCGCGGCGGTCTTTGCCTGCCACGCCGGCGGCACGGTCGACGCGGTGACGGGCGCTGGGACGGTCGTGGCCGACACCGCCGTGGTGGGCGTCGCGTCCTGTTGGTTGCTGTCGCCGGCGGTGCACGCGCCCGCCAGTGCCACCACGACGACGGTGACTGCGTTCGTGCGGAGGATCACACCTGCAACCTACGCAACCGAAGCCACCGGCAGGCGCTGCCGGTGCATGCTGCGAGCGTCAGGAAGGCGAACAGCCGGTTGGCCGTCCCAACATACGTGGAGAGGCCTTCGGGGACCGAGTCCGTCACACACGAAGCTTGCCCAGGACGATACGAGCCCGGCACGGTTCGCCTACGCTTGGAGTGGTGAGCGTTTCCGACCTGCTCCGTATGTATCCGCTGGAGCAGCGCCGTGCAGGGCGGTGTATGGCGGGCTACCAGGCGGAGAACAGGTCGGAGGCTGACCACGCCCCTGTAGCTCAGTCTGGATAGAGCGGCTGCCTTCTAAGCAGCGGGTCGCAGGTTCGAGTCCTGCCGGGGGCACCACAAAACCGCAGTACAGGAGGGGTAAGAGATCGCCGATAGTCTGTTGAGAAGGTTCAATCCGCAACAAATCCGCAACACACAATTGGAAATCGTACCTGGAAGTCCGACAGTACCAAGATCCCGGTTATCGCGCCGTCAGCAAACCTCGACTCCTGCTGGAAGGGGCGGACGGGTCGCGTGAGCCAACGTCATCCTGCTGGCTAGCGGAGGGCCAACCTGCGGCACCCCCGCAAGACTGACTGACGCCGGGAGCCACGGTGGCGCCGCCGAAGCGGCGGGATGAGGTGGTCGCGGTCGCCTCGGCCGGTTGCTCCCGTACTTCCAGATCGCCGCACATATCGTGGGCAGGGCAGCCCGATGGGCCGCGACTGGATCCAAGGTCGTAACGATCGTGTGTGAAGGGGGGTGGGCACTTGGACCAGACAGCGACCAGAGGCACCGATGTCAAACGGACGATGCTTCTGCGCGCCCTGCGAAGCCCTCGCGGCTGATACCCCGGATAACGACAAGGCTGGGTCGTCGCCGACCTTGTCCACGACATCCCCGTCACGTCCCACTTCGCAAGGCGGCGATGAAGTCAGCCACTGCGGCTATGGAGTCGTTGACGAGGACGTCGTAGTCCAACTCGGGATGGAGCCCCAGCATTGTCTTCGCGTAGGCGATGCTGCCCTGTGAATCGGTGTCGGTAAAGTTCGCCGCGAGTTCCTCGATCGCCGTCTTCGTTGCGCCGACGAGCGCATCGCCAAAGCGCGCCGCCACCCGCTGGGCTGCGGGCACAGGTCCGCCGTCGTCGTTGCGGAACCTGTCAAGCCCTTTGAGACAACTTCCTATACGGATTGGATGAGCGCCTCGGGAGACGGCTCGTTGATCCAGGCGACGGTCGGCAACCTGGGTGGCGTGGGTCGGCGGTGGTGGAACC
>Ga0183260_10001320_pt1 | contig 20843 bp, 17 predicted proteins | sample AntDrymUQ4972206_2_FD_129768 | JGI IMG/M metagenome (GOLD analysis project Ga0183260, IMG submission 129768) | Polar desert sand microbial communities from Dry Valleys, Antarctica - metaG UQ497 (22.06) (version 2) (version 2) | ecosystem: Environmental > Terrestrial > Soil > Desert | place...
ATCTCGGCGCCGAGAAGTTCGTCGATATCAAGTGCCGGAAGTCGGGCCTCCGTCCGGATGCGTGCGTGATCGTCGCGACGATCCGCGCGTTGAAATATCACGGGGGCGCAGACAAGGCCGACCTCGGCCGTGAGAACCTGGCGGCGCTCGAGGCGGGCCTCGTCAACCTGCAGCGGCATGTGCAGAATGTCCGGCTCCACTACGGTTTGCCCTGCGTCGTGGCCATCAATCACTTCACCGCCGATACGGACGCGGAGATCGCGCTGCTGAAGCGGCTGATGGAGCCGTCTGGCGTGCCCGTGGTGCTCTCGACGCACTGGGCGAATGGCGGTGCAGGTGCCGTGGACGTCGCAAACGCGGTGATCGAGGTCATCGGGCGTGACGAGAACCAGTTTCGATTCGTCTACGAGGAGGCCCTGCCGCTCTGGGAGAAGATGCGGGCGATCGCGACCCAGATCTACGGCGCCGCTGATATCTCGGCGGATGCTGCGGTGCGGGCGCAGGTGGCGCGACTGCAGGAGGACGGCTACGGCCGCTACCCGGTCTGCGTCGCCAAAACCCAGTATTCATTCTCGACCGACGCAAAGCTCCGCGGCGCACCGTCAGGCCACATCGTCAACGTCCGCGAGGTCCGGCTCGCCGCCGGCGCCGAATTCGTCGTCATGATCTGCGGTGATGTGATGACGATGCCGGGGCTGCCGAAGATTCCTGCGGCCGAGCGCATTGACCTCACTGAGGATGGAAGGGTGGTGGGATTGTTCTGATGCCCCTCGATTACCGTATAGACGCCGCCAACCGCATCATCACCATCACCGGCGACTACGCCGACGGGGCCGGGACTCCGAGCATCCGGTCGACGCGGCCACGGTCATGGGGATCATTGCCGTCGTCCGGGAGTTCTGGGACGTGCTCGGGGTCACGCGAGCCGCGATCCTGACACGGCGGACCGTCGACAATCCAGCGGTGATGGCGCATGCCCTGGCGGAGCAGGAACACCTTGCGATACGCGCCTTCAACTCCTACGACGACGCCGTACGGTGGCTTGGCGAGTGCTGAACAGATCCTCTCCCCGCCGGCACTCGAAGTGAGGGTAAGATTGCACTTCAGCAAGCCGACTCCGCAGTGGTGATTCGAACAAGAAAGGTCCGTCCGTGGCAGACCCCGTAGTGGCGCCGTTTCGCGAGAACGATCCGCGCGAGCCTGATCTCCAGGCCCAGATCGAAGACATTCGCGGAGCCCTCGAAGAGTGGCGCCGCAAGCGCGAGTACTCGCAGGCGACGGAACAGCGACTCGCCAGGATCACCGTGCAATGCGCCCGGATGGTCGAGTCGTGGCAGCAGCTCGAGCAGCGTCGGACGGTCGCACTTGCCGGTATCAGTGGCGATCTCGACGCCGGCGTGAACATCGGGGCTGCCGAGAACGGGCGGGATTCGGCACTCGGCGAACGACTCCACGCGCTCGAACGAACCATTGAGCACGAGTGGGAAGCGCTCCCCGAGGGCGACGAGCGAGCCAGCCTCGCGGAGAGCTGCGTCGCTGCCGCCGAGTTGACGCTCAAAGGCTTTGCCCGCGCCGAAGCGAGCCTCGCGGCACTCGAGCAGGACCTGCAGACCCGGATGGACGGGCTGTCGCGCGACCTCCAGGCCGTCGTCTCCGAGCTGCGTACTTCCAGGCAGTCGTCCCTGCCCGGAGCGGCACCGGCCTTCTCGCTCGAGAGCGTGATGCGGATCCATGAGGAGCTGCGCGAGTCCGATCCGAATGCGCCGGCTGCCCAGGAGTTGAAGTCGGCAGAGGCCGCAGCTCCGGCCCCTGCCCCGACACCGGCGCCGAGCCCGGCGGCCCCGTCCACGCTGGCGTTGACCGAGGGGACGGAGCGGGCGGAGTCCGCCGCAGCTCTCGCGGCGCGCGTGGAATCGCTGGAGCGCGCTGTCAGCACCACACCCGAGGCGGCGCCGCGCAGCGGAGGCTGGCGTCCGCTGCACGCAGTATTCGCTCTCGTGGCGGTGCTCGCCGCATTCGCACTTCTCGGGTGGTGGATGCAGCGGCGCGTTGACGCGAGTCTGTCAGAAGCGGCCAGTCGCGTCGCTGACGCGGAGCGTCAGAGTGAGGCGACCAGCGCCACGGCCCGACAGGAAGCCGCCGCAGCGCGCGAGGAAGCCGCGCGCCAGGTCGCGGACGCTCGACAGTCCGCGGCGCACGCCCAGATCGTCGGCAACGTCCTCGCTGCTCCCGACCTCCTGCGCTACTGGCTCCGAGCCTCCGACGCGACCTCGCGGGCGTACGCGCAGGTGCTCTTCAGCCGCTCTCGAGGGATGGTGTTCAGTGCGTCACGGCTGCCGGCACCCGGGGGCGGCAAGACCTATCAACTGTGGCTGGTCTCGGCCGGCGGACCGGTGAACGCCGGCCTGCTGACTCCGGACGCTGAAGGCCGCGTCACGCTGGCCACCGACGTGCCGCTCACCACGCAGGGCCGTGTGTCGGGCGCATTCGTCACGCTCGAGGAAGCAGGCGGGTCGACCCAGCCTTCAAGAAACCGGGTGCTGATCCGGGTGGAAGCGGCAGCCGCTCAATAGCGCGGGCCGTCGTCTGCATTTAGGTGGTGGTTACGCCCTGGGTGGGCACTTTTCCATTTACCATTTTCCATCTACCATCCTTTAGCGCTTCGGGTTGCCGATCACGCGGATCGTTTCACCCGAGCTCACCTTGATCCGCTGACGGTCGGTCGCACCGGTTGGGTGCGTGAACGTGACCGTGTGCTCGCCGAGCGCGAGCGACAACGGCCCGAGTGGCGTACGGCCGACCGGTCGGCCATCGATCGAGACTTCCGCCGTCGGCACCGCGTAGATCGTCGCCCACCCCTGCGCCGGCGCCACGTGAAGTGAGACCGTCTGGCCGGCCTCGACCTCGATCGACTGCTTCAGCCTGTAGCCAAGCGCGGCGTTCACGAGTTCGATCTCGTGTTTGCCAGACGTGACCTTGAGATCCGCGCCCGGCACCGACCCGATCCGTCGAGAGTTCTCGAGCACCGTCAGATTTATCGGCGAGGCGACCTTGATGCTGCCGGTCCGGACGGTTGGCGCCTTCGCGCCGACGAGGCCCGCCACCGACGGTGAAGTGACGGTGATCCAGCTCAAATCCGGCGCCGCTGCCAGTCGCAGCGGCGTCGATTCGGCGGGCTTGCTGCTCACCAGGACGTTACCGCCGGCAGCATCTTTCTTCACCTCGATTGCTGGCGGCGTCGCGAACCAGAGTGCGCGGGCCATGAGCGCAATCACACCCGCCTCTGCGAAGACGAGCAGCATGAGTGCGGCGACGACGCCGGTTGAGTATCCGCGGCGTTCGAGGACCTGGACGGCGGGCGCAGGTGCCGGTGCCTTTGTTTGAACGCGAGGTTGCACGGCGGCGCGCGGATCTCGCACTGCCGCAGGCCGCCTGGCCGCGTTTGCCGGGGGCGGCTGTTTCTTCGGCGGGACCGGTCGTGGTTGTGCCTGGGCTGGTGATGGCTCCGCGACAGGACCGAACGAGTCCGGTCCCAGGTCCATCTCAGAGCCGAACTCGGTCAGCGTGGGAGCAGAGGCCTCGTACCTCGGTGGCGCCGGAATGTCGGGCTCCGTGCTCTTCGGCGGCAGCGGTGGGGCCGGCAGTACTGAAACCGGCGGGACCGACTGAGGTGCCTCCACTACGAGGAGTGGAGGCACGTCCGCAACCCTGTCGCTGCTCGCCGTTACCGTTTCGGGCTCGCGTGCAGACTGGATCCGCCGAGCCGCGCTCTGATGCTGCCGGTCGAGTACTTCGTCAAGCGCTGCACGAGCGTCGGCAGTGGAATCGATCCTGGTGCTCGAGATCTGCAGGGCACGATCGAGCCACTGCCGGATCCATGGCGAGAGGACGGTCCCATCGCGGCCGGGGCCGTGGCTCATCCCGTCGAGCAGACGCTCGAGCTGCGGCAGGTCGGTTGCCGTGACCTGGCGTCCAAGCAGCGCTGACATCGCCACGAGACCGAGCTGATACCAGTCGGTCGCCACATCCAGGCGCGCCAGTGAATCGCCAGTCGCCGGCACGGCGATCCCCATTACACGCAGCCGCGCGGGTTCGAGTCCGATGACATCCATCGCGGAGCCGACAACGTGTTCGACGATCGTGAACTGTCCGTCGGGCGAGACGATGACGCGGTCCGGGCTGAGGGCGCCGTGGGCGACACCGGTGTCGTGTTGCTGAAAGAGGACGAGCGCGGGCCCAAGCTGCTCGATCACTGCCGCCGCGAATGCGGCGCCTCGCGCCCTGTGCAGCACCTCGGAGAGCCGTTTTCCAGGGGTGCAATTCGAAATCAGCGCCAGGTCATCATCCGGTTCGAGGCGCTGGACGGCGCGGACCCGCGCAAACGCAGGATGCCGGAAGCCGTCGAGACGGCGTACCTGTTCACGCAGGGCCGCTTCGAAGCCGGGGATGTCGGCGAGATCCGGATGAAAGCGAAGGAGTTCGAGTGACGGCGCGCTGCTGTTGTCGAACATCAGCAGGCGGTCACCGAGACCGTCGGAAAGCCCCTGCGCGTACCAGCTCGCCAGCGGCTTGGGCGCGGCGGTCGGCGCCGGCTCCTTCGGATTGGTCGACTGGAGCATTCTTCGGTATTCGGAAAAGGGCGACGTCGTACGCACGACCCCGACAAAACGCAGAGGGACCTGCCGTGAACTGTCAGGATGGACGCGTCATGCTATCGAGAGATTCGGCGAAGTGTCAACGACAAACCGCCGCTCCGCGCGCGATGGCGAAGGCCCACCTTCTCGAGACGCTCTGGCCGTCCACCTGCATTAGGACGATCACCGGCGACGTTATAATGACCGCCTTTTCCGAGGAGGTCCCGAATGGGTCACATCAAGCACTCCCGTCTGCCGTTGTTCTGTGCCGCCAGTGTCGCGATTGTCGCGGCGTCAACTCTTACCTACGCCGGCCAGGCGAACCGGCGCACGACAGTACCGGTCGAGGTGTCACTGAAAGTTGGGCAGGGAACGTACGCCGCGAAAGGGCAGGGCACCTGCACGCATGCGCGGCAGGCAGCGATCTACGACATCCGATCGCAGCAGTGGACCGCCAGGCACGAAGAAGATGCCCGCTCCGTGCAGCTGACGGTTGGGAAGCCAGTCGACGGTTCGGCAGAGATGTTTTCGTTGTTGGTCAACGACCAGTCGGACGTCAACATCAGTACCGTCCGAGGCGGGCAGATCTCGGGCAGCGGGACCGTGAAGTTCGAGCCCTCGGGCAAGGGCGGAACCTTCACGGTTGTTGCGAAAGGAAAGGCTGGGGAGCCTGTGACCGGCACGTTCAAGTGCGAAGCGTTCACCGCCGCAATCGCGGAGGGCGGGAACTAGATCCTAGGCGGTCGCGTCCCTGCGTCCGCGTTCCTGCTCCATGGGTTTATCGTGGTGCCACAAGTGCCCGCAGCTGTCGCACCGGCAATAGGACCCGTAACTCGTAAGCAGTTGCAGGATGACCGTGGCAGCGTGGCACTCGGGGCATTCAACCGGGATCGTGACTTTCAACTGTGGCTTATCCATGCGACGCGGCAAGGATAGCGGCTGGCTTCGGCTGAGTTAAGAGGCCAATGTCGCTAGAGGTCGTCACTTCGGACAGCTTTGTCGTATTCGGGATACACAACTCGCGCACGCGTCGGGAGAGCAGAGATGGATAAAGGGTTCGGCGGCCGGATTGCGCGGGGCGTTCTCTTTGCGCGCCTGAAGGAAAACGCGAGCGCCTACCTGAGAGACCCCGACAAACTTCGCGACCTGGTGCAGAAAGCGAAAGGGAAGGCCGAGGCCGCCGGCGCGAGCGGCCCCCTGAAGGACATGTGGCAGTCTCTCCTGTCGCTCCTCAGGCTGCTGCGGGCCTATGCGAGCGGACAGTATCGCAACGTGCCCGCGAAGAGCCTGGTCCTGATCGTTGCCGGCATTCTGTATTTCGTGATGCCGATCGACGTGATCCCGGACTTCGTGGTCGGCCTCGGGTTCCTCGACGATGCGGCGGTGCTCGCGTGGGTGGTGAGCAGCGTCAGGACGGTGGTGACCGACTTCGAAAAGTGGGAGGCGTCCCGGGCGCCTCAGTAGTCCTCGCGCTTTCGTCCATCTAGATCGTCGAGATCCGCTTCGGGCCCCTCCGAGTCGGCGAGATCCTTTCGACGTGCGCTCTCTTTCGCCTCGTCGCGCAGTTCCTCCTCTTCCCACCGGCGGCGTTGCCTCGCCCGCCGCCGGAGACTCGCAAAGAAGGCGAGGGCCGCCAATGGCAGGATCAGAAGCCAGAGAAATCCGGCGCCCGTCACGACCGGGAGCCAGCTCGCCCAGCGCCGATACGAGGCCCACGCACGGTCGGCCGACGTTTCCGGTACTTCACCGGTGACGGCCGCGAACGCCTGCCGAAACGGCATGCCGCCGGCGACGCGCGCGGCGACCTCGCCGGGCACTTCGGCGCCGTGCGTTCGGCGGACCTCACTGACCAGGGCCGCTGCCAGCAGATACGCAGCCGCATTATCCGGCTGCGTGTCGGAGGCGAAGAGCTGATTCAAATCGGCGAGCGACGGATCGGCGGCCGCGTTGACAAGCAGGCGGAGCTGGCTATCGAGCCCCCAGCCCGACTCCACCGACATGGCGACGCCTTCATGAAACCAGCGGGGGAGCGGCCGCCCGCCAGCGCGCGCCGACAGGGCGAGGTGGACGACTTCGTGCCAGACCACCGTCTCGAGTGAGTTGTGGGGATAGGACCCGATCCTCGCTGGAAAGATCACGACCTCACGCGAACCGAACGCCTGCGCCGCCACCCACGTCGCAGAGGCCTGGGCACGCGCATCATCCTCCGGAACGAGCGTGATCCGGGCATCCAGCGGCGGCGGCAGACCGGCGCGCGCGAGCGCGTCGGCCAGCCGTCCTCGATCGAGGTTTCGGATCCGCTCGGCAACGGTCTCGAGTGATGCCGGCGCCTCGACCGTCAGCGAAAAGCCTTGCGCCCAGCTCTGGCCGGTAGCCAGGATGATTAGCAGCAGGGTCAGCCAGGCGGCGCGGACCGAACGCAACGAGCTCACACCAACCGCCGTCTAGAAATAGATGGTGGCGCCCAACGTCCACATTGAGCCGCGGTGCCCCGGAACGAATCGGCCGAGGAACCCGCCGTCATCGTCCTCGTCGTCATCATCCTCATCATCGTCGCCGAGGAACGTGTAGCGGTAATCCCCATGGATGCCGAAGTGCTTGCTCGCGAGTATTTCGAGCCCGAGGCCGGCATGCCAGCCGAATTCGGTCGTTTTGGTGCGCAGTTCTGGATCGTCGAGCGCCTCGACCTCGCGTCTATACCACCCCGGCCCCCCCAGCAGGTATGGAGCGACCCGTCCGCTCCCCATTCGCAACAGCAGTGACGTCTGGATCGGCGTTTCGGTGACCTTCTCATTGAGAAGCTCGAACTCCTCCGAACGGCGGTCCATCGACACCTCGAGACCGAGGCGTCCGGTGACGAGGCGGACCTGGCCGCCCACGAGGCGCGGCGTGTCGACGTCCACGTCGCTGTCGGCTTTCAACCACGCGAGGCGGCCGCCGACGCCAAAGCCCTGGGCGCTGACCGGTGCGACTGAAAGTAGCAGCGCGCCAAGCGCTACAACCGGCAGCGCGACCCGACGTACGGAGGATAGGGAAACTGATCGCATGGCTGAACTCCGATCGTAAGACGGTCCGGCAGGCGCAGCAGGACCCAGAGGCTCGATATCGTCACTATCGGCACCGGATTGGTGAAACTCCACCCGCCGTTCCTTCACCGCCTTTGGGAGCGCAGCGTAAGGTCCGCGTCGGTTCGTTCTACGATTGGAAAAATAAGGTTACTTGCGTACCGGGTTCTTGGCCCGTTCGGCAAGGACCTCGGCGACGCTCATCGCCACGGTCGATGTCTCCGCTGACCAAATGTTGGACGTGACCGACACGGTGATGCCGAGTTCGGGAAAAGTGATGAGCGAGGTCGAGCCGCCCATCAAGGTGGCCTCAGGAAGCAGCGGCCGGCCGTGGCCCGTCACCCGCGTCTGTTCGCCAGCGAGCCGAACAGTTTTCAGTCCCCAGCCAAGGCCGTACTCGGACTCCTCACCTGAGGCGAGGCGCTGCGGAGTCTCCAGCATCTTCACGGTCTCGGGCTTCAGCAGTTTGCCGCTGCCAAGCGCCATCCCGAATCGCACCAGGTCGGACGGCGTCGAGAGGAACGCGCCGGCTCCTGAAAAGCAGGAGTAGTCGGCATCGCTCGCCTCGTCATGTCCATACCGGGGATCCTCGTTCGTCCTGGGCCAGTACAGGGTCGCGCGGTCCGGCGGCGGTTCGGTGGCGGAGTCCGGTGCCGTTCCGCTCATGCCGAGGGGCTCGAAGATCTGCCGTCGCATGAATGGGAAGAGCGGTTCGTTGGCTGCTGCTTCGACCGCCGCGCTCACCAGGATCCAGCCGTAGGTGGAAAACCTGTATCGGGAGCCCGGCTCGAAGCGAAGCGGATCATCCGCGAAAAGGCGTAAGCCGTCCAGCGTCCGTTCGCAGGGCCCCTGTGGCATGAACTCTTCGTCGCCGAAGTGTCTGACGCCTCCGGTATGTCCCATCAACTGGCGCAGGGTGACGGGCCACTCCTTCCTTGCGTACGTGGGCACGTATGCCTGGATCTCGTAATCGAGGTTCAGCCGACCTTGCTCGACGAGCAGGCCGGCGGCCGCGGACGTCAGCGCCGTCGAGGCACTGCCGATCCTGAACACCGTATCGGGCGTGACCGGCACCTGTTTTTCGAGATCCGCCCAGCCGAAGCCTTCCGCCCACACGATCTCGCCACCGACACCCACCGCAACCGAGAGTCCCGGTAGATTTCGCTCGGAGAGATGTGCGCGCACCAGTGGTTTCACGCGCTCGACCGCGTCGGTCCACTTCGCTGGCGGGGCGACATGCCTGACGGAGGTCACCGACTGGGCGACCGGGTGCAACGGCTTCATCGTGGCCAGAGAGTAGGTGTAGAAGGCCAGCCCCGCCATCAGCAGCAGGCCGACACCAGCGGCGATCACCCCGAGCCCCTTCTGCTTCCAGGTCATCGACTTTCGATCAGCTCCCAACTGTCCCCCTTCGTGTTGTCCCAGTGTCGCCTCACTGCACGGCTCCGGTGCGGAATTGTGCCTCGGCGCTGTCGATCACCCGCGGTCAGCGATGTCTCTAAGGACGCCTCGAGCATGGCTGTAAGTTCTCACGGCGCGTGAGCGTTCCGTGAGATTCGAGTGACCAGGACGTGCCACGGAACGCCACCCCCACTCGCCGCGTATCTACAGCGAATGATCAACCAGATTCACGACCTTATTCATGCGGCTCGCACGCTCACCAAAGCGCGGGCGTTCACCACGGTGTGCCTCATCTCGCTGGGTCTCGGCATGAGCGTGATCATCGGCATCATGTTGCTGATGCGGCTGGTTATCGGAACACCCCCGGGGGTCAGGGACGACGGCCTCGCTGAATTTGTTATCCGGCCGACCGGCACGCTGCTCGCGCAGGCCGGTTCCGCGATCGTCGATACCTGGTCCTATCCGGACTACCTGGATGTGCGCGATGGAACCAGCGGCATGGTCCTCACAGGCTGGAGCCCGGGTGAAGGGCTCTTTCGACCAGCGGACAAACGTGCAGCAATCGGTCTGTCGACGATGTATGTGTCGAGCAACTACTTCGCGACCGTGGGTGTGACACTGCCGCGCGGCCCGGGCTTCAGTGTCGCGAACGACGCATCGAGCGCCCAACCGGAAGCCGTAATCAGCCATCGGATGTGGCAGGTCCGTTTCGGCAGCGATCAGAACATCATCGGCCAGCCGATCATCGTCAACCAGGCCGAGTACGTTGTCGTTGGTGTTGCGCCGGACGGTTTCCGCGGACACGTCAGCGGCCTGAACGACGGCTACTATCAACTTTGGCTGCCACTGTCGCGGCATCCGCGTCTGACGGCGACCGAGAGCGTCCGCTTCACTCGCGACTCCGCCTGGGTCCACCTGGTCGCACGTTTGTCGGAGGGGATGACCGCGGCGCAGGCGGACGCGATGGTGCGGTCGATCATGGTGTCGCTTGCGGCGCGGCATCCCGCCACGAACCAGGACAAGGTCGGCGGAGTCGAGCCCTACTTTCCCCCCGGCGCACGCGTCCGGTCCCAGGTGCTGATCGCACGGATGACCATGTTTGGCCTCTCAGGCATGGTGCTGCTCATCGTCGGGCTGAACATCTCCGGCATGATGCTGGTCCGCAGTGCGATGCGCGAGCGGGAACTGGCGGTCAGGATGGCCATCGGCGCGAGCCGCTGGCGGCTGATGCAGTATCACCTCAGCGAAGCGCTGGTGCTGGCGGTGTTGGGCGGCAGCTTCGCGTCCGCCCTTCTCTTCGGCGTCCCGGTCGTTGTCGCATGGTGGTTGAACTACTGGGGGCCGGAGCTCGCGCTGTTCAAGCCGGATGGATGGTTGGTGCTCCAGTGCATCGTCCTCTGCTTCGCGACCAGTGCCGTCCTCGGGCTGTTGCCGGCGCTTCGGTTCAGCCGCCCGGCGATCCTGTCGGCTCTCAAGAATGATTCCGCCGGCGGTGGCCGGCGCGTTGGCCGGCTGCAGCGGTTCACGGCCGCGGCACAGGCGGGAATCGCGGTCCCGTTCCTGGTCATCGGCGGGATCAATCTCGATCGGGCTCGGGTGACCGCAATGGCGGATCTTGGGTTCAAGCCGCAAGGGCTGTATGCCACGCGGCTGAATCTGTCGGCCATCGGCAGGACCGATGAGGATCGGCGACTGTTCCTGCGTATGGTGGAGGAGAACCTCGCGCAAGCGCCGGGCGTCCGCTCGGTGTCGGTAGGCGACGGGTTGCCGCTCGACTTCAACTATCGCAACACGCGAGTCGCCCGCGACGGCGAGTCGACGTTCGTCGATGCACATACGACCCGGATCGGTCCAGGCTATCTGGAGGCGCTCGAAATCCGGCTGCTCGCCGGTAGAACGATCGATGCGAACGATCGCGACGCCGCCGAAAAGGTCGTCATCCTGTCGGAGCCACTGGCGCGAGCGCTGTTCCCCGCAGGCAATCCTCTCGGCGGACGCGTCGCCTTCGGATTCGCCGGGAACGAGCGCCAGACCCACACCGTGGTCGGCGTGACGGCAGACCTGGTTTCGACGCAGATGGGGAATCCGCGGCCGCAGCTGTTTGTCCCGCTCGCCCAGCATCCCGCGTCCACGGTGTTCGCAATTGCCCGCGGTGCGGCGTTTGACCCGTCCATGCGGCCCGTCTTCGAGAAGGCCATCAAGGATGCCGACCCTGACCTCGTCATCGGCGAGCTCACGACCGGTGAAGGGCTGGTGGAGAACAGCCGTTTTGATCTTCTGACCCACTCAGCGGTCGGCGGCGTGGCCGCGGGTGTCGCGCTCGTACTCGCCGCATTGGGCGTGTACGGCGTCATCGCCTTCATGGTGGCGACACGAACACGCGAGATTGGGGTGCGCGTCGCGCTCGGCGCGTCACGCGCACGGGTACTGGGGGACGTGCTGGGCGACGCACTCAAACTCGTCGTGCCAGGAATCGGCGTCGGCCTGGTTGCCTCGATCCTCTGGGTCCGGCTCGCCGATCCATCCTGGTATCCGCTTGGCGGCGTCGAACCGCTCGTCTACTCGCTCGCTGCCGTCGTGGCGTTTGTCGTCGCCGTGCTTGCCGGCATACCGTCTGCGCGCCGCGCGGCAGCGGTTCAGCCGATCGTCGCCATGCGGGCCGAGTAGGAAGCAATCATTTGCGTGCTGCGGCGAAGGCGTCCGCAAGGCGCAACGCGATGGACTTCGTGTCCGCGAACGAGATGTTGGTCGTCACTGCAACGGTGATCCCGCGTTCGGGAAACGTCATCAAGTATGCGGTGCCACCGATGAAGTCCTCTTTGGTGCCATGGCCCGCCATCGCGGTGGGTTCTCCCGCAAGCGGCAGTTTGTCCAGACGCCAGCCAAGACCGTAGCCGGTCTGCTCTCCAGACGCGAGCTGCTGCTCCGCCTGAAGTATCTTGATCGTCACCGGCCGCAGGAATGTGCTGCCGGTGATGGCCATCCCGAAACGTACAAGGTCCGACGGCGTCGAGAGGAACGCGCCGCCGCCGGCGTAACACGAATGGTCACCCTCGCGCGCCGATTGCGGCCCGTAGCGGGTGTCCCCTGCGAACTTGGGGAAGTAGAACGTCGCGCGATCACCGACGGCACGCTTGGCGCGTCCGGTGCAGGGACGGGGCCGTCAGGCTCATGTAAGCGAACAGCCCGAAAATCGAAACGACGAAACCGCCTGCGCCGAGGATGATCAGTGCAAGCCAGGTTGGAACGCGGTTCTTCGACATAACGCTCCGCTTGTGAGCTTTAAACGACGGCGTTCAACAGAGGGCCCGCACAGACCTCGCGGATGCGCGTCTCGACCTGGTCAATGACGTCACCAGGCGTCGAGGTACCGGCCGTCAATCCAATGACGTTCACCGCGTCGAACCATTCCGGAAGGAGGTCCGCGTGGGTCTGGACGTGATGCACGCGGGCGCAGTGCCGCGCACACGTCTTGACCAGCTCGCGCGTGTTGTTGCTGGATCGGCCCCCGACGACAATCACGACGTCAGACTGGCGTGACAGTTCGACAGCAGCGGACTGACGGTCCTTGGTCGGTTTGCAAACAGTGTCGATGAAGCGCACCTCGGATCGCGGGAACCGCGCCTTGATCAGGTCGACGACGTGCCGCACTTTCTCGACCGCCTGCGTGGTCTGCGCCGCCACGCCGATGCGTGGATGGTCCTCCAGCGCGAGAACATCATCGTCGTCCAGCACGACGTCGTACTGATCGAGGTCACCAATCAGCCCGCGCACCTCCACGTGATCCCGCTGCCCGACGATGACGACATGGTAGCCGTCGCGGGCGAGGGTCGCGACCGCGCGGTGAGCGACGTGGACGAGTGGGCACGTCGCTTCGACAACGGTCAGCCCGAGTGCCCGGGTCCGAGCGAGCGTCCGCTCCGACGTGCCGTGGGCCGTCACCATCAGCGTCGACGTTGTGACCTCACCGACGTCCTGCGCCACCGCAATGCCCTTCGCTTCGAGCGCGCGCAAGACGCTGGGGTTGTGAACGAGGTCGCCGAGAATCGTCAGGGGACCAGCGTCAGCGTGCTCCAGCGCCAGCGCGATCGCATCTCGCACTCCGAAACACATGCCGAGGTGGGCGGCTCGAATCACACGAATACTCTCTGCTGCACACGCAGTCACGTTACCCCTCTCTTTCCTGGCTTTCATCGGCCGGATGTTGTCGTCCATCGCCAGACCGAGTCCTGGGTTCGTCGAGAATGTCTGATGCCATAGGTCCAAACGAGAAATGTGGTCAGTGTGGTGATGACCGACAGGGTCGCGCGCAGCGGGAACACGCTGGAACCCGATGAGGCTCCCCGGGTTGCGCCGTAGGACCGTGCTGCCGCAGCCGTGGATACCAGGCTCTGCGACAGCGACGCCGAGCCAGTGAGGAAGCTGGGCAGACCAGCCGAAAGATCCTCTGCGTAGTCGACGATGTCGTCGATGATCTGGCACTGCATGAGGATCCGAAAGAGCGTGTCTACGTCGATGTCGGCATGAGTAGCGCGGAGGTCTGGCTCGCGGCCCTTCGGATTGAGCGCGATCGCGGCCGCAGTTGTGATCGAGAGCCGCGCGACCGACTCGCGATACGCAGCAACCTGGACAAATCGTCGTTCATCTCCACCGGGGGACGGACGACAGCTTTCCAGTTCATCCAGGCGGCGGAGATACTCGTCGACGCACGGTCCGAGTCCGGCCTTGACCAGCCGCTGGCGAATGGCGCGCCAGTCTTCGTGGCCGACGTCCTTGTGATCCCAGGCGGCGTTCGCGCACCCTTCTAAGTCGAGGAACAGCGCGAGCGCATCGATTCGAGATCGCGGCAGCCGCCGCCGGTGTCGAAGCACATGCAGCGTATCGAGCGCGATGATCCCGAGAACTCGCAACGGCGTTCTGGGTTCGACATGGAAGAAGAGCGGCACATTGGCGAGAAAGCACCGTACCGCGGCCAGGCCCGCGCTCACGTCAGACATGGCAGAGCACCACTTCTCGCGGGCATCGCCAGCGGATCGGCACCAGATCGCTGACGCCGCGACTGACCACCAGCCGCGTCGCGCCCTGGTGGTGACTGAGGAAGCAGTACGGATACAACAGCGCACCCGGGAACAGCCGGTCGCGATACTCCCAGCCAACCAACTGGCAGCCATGCAGGTGGCCGGCGAGGACCAGGTCATAGCCGGCATGGCGGGACGTCTTCCAGATCCGCGGATAGTGCGCGCACAGAACGCGCACGTCTCCATCGGCGTGCGGCGCTGCCTCCGGTCCGGAGATCGCGATGGCTCGGCCGCCGTGCCTCAATCGTGCGACGGAGCGATGAATCCATTCACCACCGCCTTGCACGACCGCGTCGCGAACGAGGTCGATCCCGAGCCGCTTGTCGTGATTGCCGCCGATCGCAAGGACCGGCGCGAGGTCGTGGAGCTTGCGGATCAGTCCAGTCAGCCTGGTCAGCTCGGATCGCTGGTCGACCAGGTCGCCGCCCAGCAGTACCGCATCTGGTTTGGAGGCGTTCGCAGCGTCCAGCACCTGTCCGCACAGCCGATCGGAACGATCAATCCTGAGGTGGATGTCGCTCACATAGAGCAGCCGACACGGATCATGCCTCGTCGTCAACCGTTCTTCGCGGACGTGCAGAGCTTGACTGAGGCCGATCTCCAGCGGCCATGCAGGCAGTGGCGGTCTGGCGCCATCGAGCGGCTGTAGTTGCATCGCTCGTGAAGCATCGCCTCCTGCTCTCGCGGTGTCTTGACCTGGAGGTGATCGGTCCGTGAGATTACGGTGAGCGGCGCAGAAATGCAGCGAATTACAGGTCGCGCGGCCGCCGCATCAGGCCGTAAGCGAGTCCGAGGCCAAACACCGCCCCTTCGCCAAAGGCGAGGATCGCCCTGGACAGCGGGCCGAAGTCCGGCTCGCCGATCAATCGTCCGAGCGGGGCCAGCGTCGCGCGCGAGCCTTTCGCGGCGTCGGCAATGGCGTGGATGGTCCCGCCTGCCAGGGGACGGCCTGCGAATGTGATCGCCAGCCCTGCCAGTCCGCAGATCACCGCCGTGATGAGCGCGGCACGAAGGCGCTTCTTGCCACGCGGCGCCGCCAGACCGTCCTGCGTGTTGCGGGTCGCGATCGCAAAACCAAGCCCCGCACCGCCTCCGATCAGCACCCCTTCGACGCCGCCGCCAACGTCCACGTCCAGGCCGACCAGCGACGCGAGCGCCCAGCGGGTCAACGCCTGGACCGCGCCCCCGACGAGAGTGCCGCCGATCGCCCCGGCGCACGTCAGCGCGAGTGCCCGCTGCGAGCGCACCGCCGCCTCCGCGAGCGCCAATCCAGCGCCGACGCCGGCGCCGCCGAGCGCACCGCACGTCGCCCCGATCACCGCCAGAACTGGCGCCAACGCGATCGGCGCGCTACTGTCAGGAGCGGCGGCGAGGATCAACCCACCAAGACCTCCCGCTGCCATCCCGGCGAGGGCTCCACCGGCGGCGGCGCCGCTCCATCGCCTTGCCGCGAGGCGCGCGGCGCGCCGCAATCGCAGCCGAAGCAGTTCGCGGGTGACCGCCAGCGGCGCGGGCTCGCCGAGGACAGGAACCGGACCGGCGCCGGGGGAGTCCCACCGCGCTTCTCTCAGCAGCGCCCGCGCCGCGGCGTGACCGGGACGGGTGCCGAGGCGGCGCAGCGCCTCCGCCGTCCCGAGCGCGTGCAGCATCTCGGCGGCATCGCGCCGGTCATCGTTATCGATCGGCTGGCTGCGCTCGGCGCGACCCGGTCCGTGCGACGACGCACGCGTGATCCGTTCGAGGAGCGGTTCGAATGAGGTCGGCGGGGCCGGCGGAATGGCGGCCGGGGGCGGCGGCGTTGCGCCGGCGTCGTCCTCTTCCTCGATCACACCGGGGAAGACGAACTGGTAGCCGTGACGTGAGACGGTGCGGATGAAGCGCGGCTCGCGCGAGTCGTCGCCGAGCGTCCGCCGGATCGTGCGCACCGCCTGGCTGAGCGCGCTGTCGGAGACGATGGCATCCGCCCAGACGCGATCGAAGATATCGCGGCGATGCACGGCCTCCCCGCGACGCTCGATCAGCAGCAACAGCAGATCGAAGTATCGAGGGATGAGCGGCACCTCACGTCCGTCGCGGACGAGCATTCGCCGCTGCGGCGAGAGCGTGAACTGGCTGAAGCGATATCGGACCACGACGGCAGCTAGGGGAGCGCCACGGGAGTGTCACGCCGGGGCGCCGCGGAGTCGAGCGCCTCGTGGCCCGGACGTCTGCGTGCCGATGGCCATTGGCGCACGGATGCCGGCATCAGCCGGAGCACCAGCTTCAAGAATGCCGTCCATCGCGCCAGCGATCGCGCGTCACGCGCCGTCCATCGAAAGCCGTACGCTTCGCGCAGCCCGGCTGGCAGCAGACCAATCGTGATCAACTGCACCGGCCGAAAGGCCGGCCAGAGAAGCCGCCACCGCGGCGGGAAGAGGATGGCTCGGGCGAGCGCCCGGCTGCCATCGGTGATCGCGATCCTGCCGCTGCCGAGCACGTCTCTCATGTATGCATCGAGGTCCGTCATCTTTCGTGGCAGCAGGCCGGCGGGGATATCGAGCAGCGGTTCCATGACCGCAGCTTCGACGCAGTAGCGTTCCTTCTCCTCGGCCGTGAGCGGTCCCACCAGCAGCTCGTATGTGAGCGGGATCGAGTCGAGCAGCGTGGCATGGACCCAGCGGAGCAGCTCCGCGTCGTGCGCGGAATAGCTTGCGCCGGCAGGAAATGTTCCGGCCGGGATACCGAGCCGTCCGGAGACACGGTCGTGGATCACGTTGACGCGGGCGGCGGTCGAGATCGCCTCTTCCTCGTCACCGAACGTCAACGACAGCATCGCGCCGACCGTTCCGCAGAATCGTCCGAAGCTCGCCCTCAGGCTGCCGCGGAAGCTGCTGTGTGCGTCGACACCCGCGGCGACGAGCGGGTGCGCGAGCTGAAGGAGGATCGCCCGCCCCCATCCGGCAACGACGATGATCTCGCGGTTGATCTTCCAGCTGACGCTGCCGGCCCCAGACCGGCTCACCGCCGCGACGCGCAGTCGCTCACGGACGTCCGCCCTGTGGCGTTCGAAGGCCGTGGCTGGAGACATATCCGATTGTGGCACGCGCCCCCGGCTGGCGCCGCGGCGCCTGGTCACTCTACCGAGGCGGCGTCGAAGATGGTGTTCGGGGTCATCGCGACGTCCCGTGTCGGTACGGGAAGAAGAAGTGCGGCGGTCAGTCCTATGGCGAGTGCGGATGAGTGCGGGGCGCGTGAGTGCGATCCTACGGGGGGCGTCGATTTCATATGAACGTTTATACGGCCGGCGGTCCCCATTCGCGCCCGCTCAGTCCTAAGCGTTCGGTGAGCAACTCGTGAGATGTGCGTGATTACGCCCGGTGATTGAGCAAATCCCCGGTGATGAGTAAATCAACGTGCGGCGCGCGGACGCAGAGCCCAGGTGCGGGGAGGGTTGAGGGGCAGAAGTCAGATCGACGTTGATTGGGCGTCGCGTGCCGAACGCCGCCGCAACAGGCCCAACGTGAGCCCAGCTCCGAACATCGCGGCTTCTCCGAACGCGAGAATCGCGCTCGACACAGGGCCGAAGTCCGGCTCGCCGATCAGCCGCGCGAGCGGAGCGAGCGTCGCACGGGATCCGTCAGCGGCGACCGCGATGGCGTTGATGGTGCCGCTGGCGAGCGGACGTCCGGCGAGCGCGAGACCAAGACCGGCCAGTCCGCAGCACAGCGCGGTGAGCAGCGTCGCATGCAGGCGCGTGCCCCGTGGCGCGACCGATCCGTCCGGCATGATCCGTGTCGCGATCGCAAAGCCCAGTCCGGCGCCGGCGCCAACCACGATCCCTTCCAGGCTGCCTCCGATCGCGACGTTCAAGCCAACCAATGCTGAGAGCGCCCAGCGCGTCAGCCACTGAACGACAAGGCCGACGAGACCGCCGCCAAGTGCAGCCGCGATCGTCAGCTTGAGGACGCGCTGCGAGCGCGCGAGCGGTTCCGCGAGCGCCAGGCCCGCGCCGACACCGGCGCCGCCGAGCGCACCACAGCCACCGCCGATCACCGCCAACACCGGGGCGATGGCCAGTGGGGCGCTGCTGTCGGGAGCCGCCGCCAGGATCAACCCACCGAGACCGCCCGCGACGATCCCCGCCGTGGCTCCGCCACTCGCGGCGCCCGTCCATCCATGCGCGCGCGCATTCGCCGGGCGTGAAACGAAGTGATCACGAGCTTCACGCCGCTCCGGTTGGATGACCGAGGGCGCAGTCGCCGCGGCGACCGACTGGCGCGCGGTCAGTAGACCGGACGCCGCATCCGCATCAGCCGCCGCCAACTCAGATAACACGGGCGGCCAGGCGCCGTCGTCCTCGTGTTCTTCGCGGACATCGGTGAAGACGAAGCGATAGCCGTGGCGCGAAACAGTGCGGATGAAGCGCGGATCCCTTGGGTCGTCATCGAGAACGCGACGAATCGTGCGGATCGCCTGGCTGAGCGCGCTGTCGGAGACGGTGACGTCGCGCCACACGCGATCGAAGATGTCGCGCCGATGGACGGCCTCGTGGCGGTGTTCGACGAGAAACACCAGCAGGTCGAAGTAGCGGGGGATGAGCGGTTGTTCGCTGCCGCCCCGCAGCAGCAGTCGGCGCCGGGGCGACAGGACGAATTCGTTGAAGTGATAACGGGGCACGGTCTCGAATGAACGAGCCATCCTATCAGACGCCAAACGTGGGGCGAGTAGTCGAAGACGTGCTCGAGGCCGGGGTCGCGGCACGGATACGCGTTGAGGAATGCTGCCAGCGCCAACTGCTGTAGACTCTGCCGAGATCTGATCCTTCACCTCTGGTCGTGAGTCAACCCCACCTGGTTCCCGGGTCACCGTTCGGCGCTCTGGAGGTCATCGGCCCTGCGGGCGAGGGCGGGATGGGCGTCGTCTATCGGGCACGCGATCCGCGCATCGATCGCACCGTCGCGCTGAAGGTTCTGCCGGATGTCTTCGCCAGCGACCCGGACCGCCTGGCGCGCTTCGACCGGGAAGCGAAGACGCTCGGTGCCCTGAACCATCCCAACATCGCGCAGATCTACGGGCTCGAGCAGTCCGGTTCGACGCGCGCTCTCGTGATGGAATTTGTGCCCGGTGCTGATCTCTCCGCGCGCATCGGTCGTGGTCCGATACCTGTCGAAGAGGCGCTCGCGATCGCCCTCCAGATGGCCGCTGCCCTCGAGAGTGCCCACGAGCTTGGCATCATCCATCGCGATCTGAAACCAGCAAACATCAGGGTGCGTGAGGACGGCATCGTGAAGGTGCTCGACTTTGGCCTCGCCAAGGCGATGGAGAGCGGGTCCAACGTCAGTCACTCCAGCGCCACCCTGACGAGTCCGGCCTTCACCGCGCACGGCGTGATCCTGGGCACGGCCGGCTACATGTCGCCGGAGCAGGCGCGCGGCCGGGCGGTCGACCGGCGCGCAGACATCTGGGCCTTCGGCGTCGTCCTCTACGAGATGCTCACCGGCCTCCGCCTCTTCGATGGCGAGAGTGTCGCCGACACGATCGCCCTCGTTGTCAGTCGTGAGCCGGATCTGAACCTGCTGCCGCCCGCCGTTCCGGTCGCGGTGCGGACGCTGATCCGGCGCTGCCTTGAACGAGATCCACGGCAGCGACTGCGCGACATCGGCGAGGCGCGGCTGATCCTCGAGAGTCCGAGCCCGCGCTCGAGCGCCGAGCCGGCGCCACCGCCAACGGCGCCACCGCATCCGCATCGACTCACGCGGATTGCCGTGCCGGCGGTGCTGGTGGCTCTGGCTGGCGCGGCGGGGTGGTACGTGGGAAGCCGCACCAGCATCCCTGAGTCGAGTTCGTTCGAGCGCTTTACGCAGCTGACCACGCAGACGGGCGAAGAGACCACGCCTGCCGTCTCCCCGGACGGAACGTCGATCGCATATGCCGCTCGGGCCAACGACACCTGGAACATCTATGTGCAGCGAGTCGGCGGCCGCAACGCGATTGCCGTTGCCGCGGACCCGCAACGTGATGAAAGCGGTCCGGCGTTCGCGCCCGACGGATTGAGTATCGCGTTTCACGAGGGGGACAACGACGGCGGGATCTTCCTGACCGGTGTCAGCGGCGAATCGACGAGGCGCCTGACCGATTTCGGCTTCGATCCATCATGGTCTGCCGATGGCCGGCAGGTGGTGTTCGCCACCGAGGAAACCGCCGATCCCTACACGCGGCACTCGATCAGTGCCTTGTGGACCGCCGACGTCAACGGCGAGACGCCGCCGCGGAAGATTACCGACGGCGACGCCATCCAGCCGGCCTTCTCGCCGTCCGGCAAGCGGATCGTGTTCTGGGCCAACACCGCCGGGCAGCGTGACATGTTCACCATCGCAGGGGACGGGACCGATCGCCAGCCCGTCATCACCGACACAGCCGTGGACTGGAGTCCGACGTGGTCCGCGGACGGCCGTTACCTGTATTTCTCGATCGACCGCGGCGGATCGATGAACCTCTGGCGGGTGCCGATCGACGAGGCCTCCGGACGTGCCCTCGGTTCCCCCGAGTCGGTGACCAAGGGCGTACATTCCACGGCGGATCGCGCCAGCCTCTCCAAAGACGGGTCCCGCATCGTCTTTCGTTCAGAAGCCCGGACGGTCAATCCTGTCGCGCTGTCGTTCGACCCGGTCAGCGAGCGCGCGGGG
>Ga0183260_10001321_pt1 | contig 20842 bp, 20 predicted proteins | sample AntDrymUQ4972206_2_FD_129768 | JGI IMG/M metagenome (GOLD analysis project Ga0183260, IMG submission 129768) | Polar desert sand microbial communities from Dry Valleys, Antarctica - metaG UQ497 (22.06) (version 2) (version 2) | ecosystem: Environmental > Terrestrial > Soil > Desert | place...
GTGGACGAGATCTGGTTACAGGGAGCGGTGGAGATCGCCGGGCTGATCCGGCAGCGTGCGGTGTCGGTTGTCGAGGTCGTTGAGTCGTTCTTGCGGAGAATCGAGGCTGTTAATCCGGCGATCGCGAGTTCGAGCAGCTCGTCGCCGCCTTGGGCTGCCAGCTTGTGCGTCCCGACCGCCGCGACGAACCCGCTCGCTGTGGTTCGCTCGGCGGCAGCCGCCAGTGGATCGAGTCGATCATCCACACCGGCAAAGACCAGCTCTCGATCGAGCGCCACGGCGCTCGCACCCCACAAGGGCTCATCGCCCGCATCGCGCAACGCCTGCTCGCACTCGCAGCCGGCTGCTGGCACAACTGGCTCACCGGCCACCCCGGCCGCCACTTCACCGTCTATGACCACTGATTCGGAATCAACCATCTAGGTGCGCGGCAGGCATCGGGCACAAGGGCACGTCTTGTGCCCAAACCCGGTGTAATCGTCCGCAATTTGCGAGAATCTGACCGCCCGCCGATTGCTGAGGAGACGCGCCGCAACCCGCCTGCTCATGCGGATTGCGACGCCCTCCGATCAGTACTCACGTCACGCTTGCCATGCAGAAGGTCGAGGGTTCGAGTCCCTTCATCCGCTTCGAAAAGCCCTTTAAACGGGGCTTTTTATTGCCCAAGCTCGAACGTGGGTCCCAAACGTGTCCCAGCTTTCGGGGTCGAGTTCGCGGGGGTGGGTATTCCCCGTCCCTGACCCGCCTCGCAACCTGCTCAAATCGGAGACGATCGATCATCGCTCTGCCGCGCTGTCCCGCACGTTCCCGACGACGCTCGGTTCCGGCGACCTTCCACGAGGGGTCGCCGCGAGGAGTAGGTTCCAGAGGTCAACCGAGGAAAGGGGACTTCCATGCGCCGTCGCGGTCGTCATTCCCGTTCGATCGTCGTCTCTATGATCGCGGTGGTGGTCGCGCTCGCCGCCGGGGTCGGCGCGTGGGCCGACGCAGGCCCCCACGGTCCGGCGAATCAGACGGGGATCCGCGGCGCCGCCGCGACGGTCGACACGCTCGCCACGCAGGCCGCGATCGACACGCTGCGAGCCGGCGGCAACGCCGTCGACGCGGCGGTCGTGGCTGCGGCGGTGCTCGGTGTCACGGAGCCATTCTCGTGCGGCATCGGCGGCGGCGGCTTCATGGTGATCGGCACGCGCGACGGTGAGGTGACGACGATCGACGGGCGTGAGACCGCGCCCGCCTCGATGCGACCCGACTCCTTCTGGGAGAACGGCGCGCCGCTGCCCTTCGTCGAAGCGCGGTACAGCGGCCTCTCGGTGGGCGTGCCCGGCACCGTGGAGACCTGGGACGAGGCACTCGACGAGTACGGGACGATCTCGCTCGAGGAGGCGCTCGCCCCCGCGATTCGCGTCGCGCGCGACGGTTTCGTCGTCGACGAGACCTTCGCGTCGCAGACCCAGAGCAACGTCGACTGGTTCGACGACATCCCCGCCTCGGCGGCGCTCTTCCTCGACCCCGACGGGACGCCGCGCGACGTCGGCTCGACGTTCCGCAACCCCGATCTCGCGCGTGCGTACGAGCGGATCGCCAGGCTCGGTGCCGAGGGCTTCTATCGCGGCGTGCTCGCCAGGGCGCTCGTCGACACGGTGCAGCGCCCCCCGGTCGGCCCGGGCGCGAACCACGTCTGGCGCCCCGGCGTGATGACGATGCGCGACCTGCATCGCTACGAGGCACCCGAGCGGAAGCCGACGCATGTGAGCTATCGCGGCCTTGACGTGTACGGCATGGGGCCGCCCTCGAGCGGTGGCTCGACCGTCGGCGAGGCGCTCAACATCCTGGAGGGCTACGACCTCGCGGCCATGACCCGCGCGGAGGCGCTTCACTACTTCCTCGAAGCCTCGCGGTACTCCTTTGCCGACCGTGGGGCGTATCTCGGCGACCCGGACTTCGTCGACGTGCCGCTCGCCGGGCTGCTCTCCGACCGGTTCGCGGCAACGAGGCGTGCGCTGATCACGGGCACCGCAGCGACGAGCCCGGTCGCTCCCGGTAACCCTTACCCGTTCGATGTGAACGCGCAGGTCGCGGCGACCGAGACCCGCGCCGGCACGACCACCCACATCACGACCGCCGACCGTTTTGGCAACACCGTGGCGTACACGTTCACGATCGAGTCGACTGGCGGAGCGGGCCTCGTCGTTCCGAACTGGGGCTTCCTCGCGAACAACGAGCTGACCGATTTCGACTACGCGCTGCTGACGCATCCGAACAGCGTCGCGGGCGGGAAGCGACCGCGCAGCTCGATGGCGCCGACGATCGTGCTGGACGACGGCGAGCCGCTGCTCGCGCTCGGCTCGCCCGGTGGCTCGACCATCATCACGACTGTGCTCCAAGTGCTCGTCGACCGCCTCGATCTCGGGTTGACGCTCCCGGAGGCGGTTGCGGCCCCACGTCTATCCCAACGAAACACGACGCGGACGCAGGCCGAGGCGGGTTTCCTCGGAACAGCCGAGGCGGCAGCACTCGGGACTCGCGGGCATCTGTTCACGAGCACGCCCGAGATCGGAGCGGTGACGGGAATCGAGTTCCTCGCCGGCCGCAGGTTCCTGGCGGTCGCCGAGCCTGTGCGCCGCGGCGGCGGGAGCGCGATGGTCGTAGCGCCGCGCAGTCCGTAGCTCGCGTCGTGTGCCGGTCGCGGGCGGCGTGCCCGCGACCGGCTGTTTCAGCGCGTCGTTCGCCGAGCCACTCATCGATCGCCTGTTGACGCGCGCGGTAGCCCTCCTCGGTGATCGCGCCCCTCTCTCGCGCGCGCCGTGGCGCTGATTCGGGCGTAGTAGAGGCGGATCAGTCGCTCTGGATAGCTCTGCCCATCGCGTCACAAATCGTACTCTCCGGTCCCGCCAGCCTCGGGGATTCTGGCCCGATGATTCGCCTTGTTTGCTGCTTTACTTCGTGCGAGCATGCCGGGCACGATGCAGAGTGTTGAAGAGCGCCACGCGCGGCTCGCGAAGAACGAGACCGTGTTTAGAGACATCAACGAGCAGGTCGGCGGTCTCAACGCGCTCGGTGACGACCGCCCGAGCTTCATGATCGTGTGCGAATGCGGATCGCAAGAGTGTTCTGCGATCCTGACGGTCACGAGAGCGGAGTACGAGGCTGTCCGCGCGCAGTCGGATAGGTTCCTCATCAAGACGGGGCATCAGATTGCGGAGATCGAGGACGTCGTCGAGCGGCACCCGACATTCGATGTGGTCGACAAGAAGGACGGCGTGCCCGAGCGGGTAGCGAGAGCCGCCGATCAGCGCACCGCGTCGGCGTAGACGGTACGGGCTACCGTCGCCCGGCGCAGCCGAGCTGATCGAGCGCAGGACGGGGTGCGCCGCACCGGCATGATCCAGCCGCGCACGGAGATCAACCCGTCGCGGAGGCTGTTCTTAGAGGCCGGGACGCCCCCCAACGAGCCAGCTGACCGCCGTACAGCACGCAGGAAGAGGTCGCGCCCGAGCGACCCGTCGGCACCGAAGAGGAAGAACGTCCGCGGCGTCGACTCGTCGATGTCGACGAACGCTGTCACGTCGGGGACACTCGACCCACGGTCCTACCGAACGCAGCTCCTCGTTGACCGCGTAGGGGAACGGATCGTTCGGCTCGTGCCGACCGCATGTCTCTTGCGCAGGACGTCTCCTCCGGAGCACGACCCGACGCTCGTTCCATCGGCATCCTCCGCACGCGTCTTGCGAGGGCGAAGCGGGCGGCTGCCTCAGGCGTCCTGTTCGGGCGCGTACACCGCGAAAGGGCCGACGTCCACTCTGCGGTACCCGTGCTCTCGCAGCTCCTCCGAAAGCGCCGAGAGCTGTCGAACTCGCGCTGCAGCGGGCGCACCCGGCGTCCGATCGGCACCCTGCTCGAGCGAGTCGCGGAAGAACACGAAGCCGCGACGGGGCGCCGCCTCGACCGTCCGCTCGAACGGGCGGTAACGGCTGAAAGGGTGCCGCGAGGCGAGGACGCGGCCGCCCACCACGGCGACCCGCTCGAGTTTCGACTGCGCTGCGACGATCCGCTCGTCTGTCTCGAACGTCAGGCGGTACGAGAGCCAGAAGTCGGCGTAGACGCGGTCGAGGTCGAGGCGATCGAGCGTCTCGGCTAGCGGACCGAGGTCGCGCGGCGCCTTCGGCGGCTGACCGGGCACGTTCTCCTCGTACGTCTGGATGCGCGCGAGCGTCGCGACGGAGATTGCGAGGGCTGCGCCGAGCACAGCGACGCCGCGCCAGTAGGTGGTCGCGAGCTGTGCGACGAGGAGGCAAACGACAGGGCTCAGGACGAGGAGGTACCGCGGCTCCGAGCTGAAGAGCGTCTGGGGCGCGGTCGCGTAGACGAACGGGAACACGGCCGCGACGACGTAGAGGAGCGACGCGGCGCGGCGACGTGCCCGGTAGGCGCCGACCACGAAGAGAACGGCCAGCGCGCCGTACGCGAGCAGCGTCAGCACGGTGGGGAGGAGGCGCTCCTGCGTGTATGGCGTCCGCAGCCCGAGCAGCATCCCGAGCAGCGGTGAGACGAAGATCCGCAGCCGGTGGGCGTAGGACGTCGTGTTCTCGATCGTCGACTCGAACGAGCCCCAGTCGTTGCGGAAATTCCAGACGATCGACGGCAGCGCACCGACGACGGCGAGTAGCGCGGTGACCCAGACGTGCCGGAGCCACGTCGGTTGACGCCAGAGCGTCCAGAGGACGACGCCAACCGCGACGGGGAGCACCTGCGCGCTCTGCCAGAGCGCGAGCCCGAGCACGAGCCCGAGCACGCCTGCTCGTGCCCTGGTGGGCCGTTCGACGAGACGCAGCCCGACCAGCAGGAGCATGGCCGAGTAGAGCAATCCGCCCGCGTAGAAGCCGAACTGGTGGGTCAGGCGATGGACGAGGAACGGCGGCCAGATCCAGAGAAGGCAGCCCGCGACCACGGCGGCCGCCTCGCCGATCGTCCGGCGTGCGACCCGCCACACGACGAGCGCGGCGAGAACCGTGAGGAGCATCGGCACCAGACGCAACGTGAGCCAGCTCGGGCCGAAGACCGCAAAGAGGGGCGCCGTCGTGTACACCTCCTGGGTACCGCCGAACCCCTGACCCCAGAAGAACGTCGCCAGCTCGCCGTCGAGCACGTTCCTCGCCATGAGGCCGACGACGGCCTCGTCGCTGTCCGGAACCCCCATGGCCGACCGGTAGACCCAGACGCGCAGGACGATGCCGGCCGCGAGGCTGAGACCGACGACCGGTAGCCATCGGCGCGATCCTCCTGGGAGGCGATCGAGGGTCGCGCGCCCGCGGGCGAGTCGCTTGGGCATCCCGGCGAGTGTAGGGCGGGCATCGATGGACACCTAGCCCCACGAGAGCATTCGCACGTACGGTTCGACACACGGTGCCCACCTGGCCCGTCATCGGCGCGAACCGTGGGATCGGCTTCGAGCTTGCCCGCCTGCTGCACGAGCGCGGAGAGACACACGAGGCGTGGCTTCAGCCGCGCCTCCGCACTTCACCGGCGCACGGAATGCAGGGGCGCGGCTGAAGCCACGCCCCGACGGGCCGTTGGGCGGGACGTACGGCTACCGCATGTCGAAGGCGGCGCTCAACATGGCCGTGGCGAACTTGGCGCACGAGCTCCAGGCCCGAGAGATCCACGTCGTCGCGTTGCACCCCGGGTACGTCCGCACGGAGATGACCTGCGGCGGCGGGTCGGTCGACGAGCCCGAGGCGGCCGCCGGTCTCATCGCACGCATCGACGAGCTCGGCGCCTCGTCGAGCGGCACGTTCGTGCACGCGGACGGCCGCGCGCTGCCCTGGTAGCGCGCGTCAGGCGCGCTGAGGCTTTCCCGCGGGATCGTCCGCGTCGGCGACCTCTTCGGCCCTCTCCACGGCCGCGCCGAAGCGGAGCACGCGGCCTCCGAACGCGAGGCCGACCACGGCGAACCAGGCCCACCCGAGCGCGACGCCTGCAATGACGTCCGAGAGCCAGTGGACGTCGAGCAGCACGCGGCTGCCCGCGACGCCGACCGCAATCCCAACCGTGCCGCCGGCGAGCGCGGCCCGTTGCGGGCGGCGCCGGCCGCGGCCGAGCACGAGGGCCGCCGCGGCGAAGAACGCGGCCGCGGTCGCCGAGTGGCCGCTCGGGAACGAGGGGCCGAGCGTTTCGGCAATCGGATTCAGGTCGGGGCGGACACGATCGGCGAGCTCCTTCACCGTTCGCGTGAGGACGTTCTGGCCGAGAATCACGATTGAGAAGAAGAGCGGCACCCAGCGCGTTCGGGTCCGGACGTAGTCCACGACCGCGAGGAAGACCGCCACGGCGATCACGAACCAGGTCTCGCCGAGCGTCGTGACGATCTCGAGCCCCGTGTCCGAGACGTTGGACGCGTTGTCGAACCCCCACTGCGCCACGGTGCGATCGAGCTCGATCAGCGTGCCGCTCGAGCGAACAAGGTATGCGAGCACGCCGAGGCCGAACCCACCGAGAGTGATCGCGACAAGCGCGAGCGTCAGCGCAAGGCCGGTCGCGACGGTGGGGTCGAGCCGCCCGACCACGAGCCTCCGCAGCGACCGGTGGCGTGCGAGCTCGTGCCCGACCATCTCCGTGGTTGTCTCCGTGGGGTGGGTCGGGACGAGCGCCATCGACGGATAGCGCCAGACGGCGATGGTCACGAGCGTGCCGACGGCGCACGCGATCACGAGGAGGAGGACGATGGGCACGGAAAACGGGTATCAGGTGACGCGAGGTGAACGGATGGTTACCTCGCGGAGAGCCGAGAGCAAACCAGACAACAGGTGAGAGGGGATCGACGCGGTGAGCGAGCGAGCGACGAGCGACGAGCGAGCACGCGACCGGCTCGAGCGGCGGAGCGACATCCCGGTGCTCGAACCGACGCCCGGCGGACCGGCCGAGCGGTTCGCCGAGCGGCTCGGCAACCCTCATCCGGTGGTCGCGTTCGTCGCGGCGGTCTTGACCGGGTACGTTCTGCTCGCGGCCGTCTCGATCGTCGTCGGCCTCCTCGTCACCGAGCTCCTGCTCGACATCGACGGGCTCGAGAGCCTCGACCAGCGCTTCCCCGCGTGGCTCGAGGGCGAGCGAACGCCGGGCTGGACGGACGCGTCGTTCATCGGCTCGGAGATCTCCGGCGGCAAGGTGGTCGTCGGCCTGCTGATCCTGATCGCAATCGTGATGGCGATCCTGCGCCGCTGGCGGATCGGCGCGTTCGTCGTGTTCGCCGTCGCGGTCGAGTCTGGGACGTACCGGGCGACGACCTTCCTCGTCGAGCGGCGTCGGCCCGACGTCGAGCGTCTCGAGGATCTGCCGGTCGAGGCGAGCTACCCGTCAGGGCACACCGCTGCCTCGATCGCGCTCTACTCCGGGATCGCGCTCGTCCTCACCTCACGGCTTGCCCAGGGGCCGTGGCGCGTCGCGATCTGGACGGTCGCGCTCGCGATCCCGCCGATCGTCGCGCTCGCCCGCCTCTACCGCGGCATGCACCACCCGATCGACGTCCTGGCCGGCGTACCGATCGGGATCGCCGCGATCCTCGTCGTGCTGTTCGCCGCCCGGGTGGCGGGTGCGGCCGTCGCCCGCCGCGAGGCGCGCGCATGACGCGCGTCGCGGTCGTCGCGCACGCGGGCAAGACCTTCGGCGGCGGACTGCTCGAGCTCCGGCGCGTGCTCGAGCAGCGTGGCGTCACCGACCCGCTCTGGTACGAGGTGCCGAAGAGCCGCAAGGCGCCGAAGCAGGTCAAGAAGGCAATCGACGAAGGCGCGGAGCTCGTCATCGCCTGGGGTGGGGACGGCACCGTGCAGCGCTGCATCCACGTCCTCGCGGGAAGCGGCGTTCCACTCGCGATCGTGCCGGCGGGGACGGCGAACCTCTTCGCGTCGAACCTGGGGATCCGGCAGGACATCGAGGAGGCCGTGGCGATCGGTCTCGGCCAGACACGGCGGACGCTCGACGTCGGCGTATTCAACGGCGAGCGGTTCGGTGTGATGGCGGGCGTCGGGTTCGATGCCGCGATGATCCGCGACGCCGACGCCGGCCTCAAGGACAAGATCGGCCGGCTGGCGTACGTCTGGACCGGCGCACGCAATCTCAAGAACGAGCCGTTCGAGGCGAAGATCCGCGTCGACGGCACGGCCTGGTTCGACGACAGCGCGACCTGCATCCTGGTGGGCAACGTGGCGAAGGTGTTCGGTGGGATCGAGGCGTTCTCGGACGCGAAGCCGGACGACGGTCAGCTCGAGCTCGGAGTCGTCACGGCCGAGGGGCTCGTGCAGTGGGCGAGGACGCTCACCCGTACCGCGGTCGGGACGGGCGAGAAATCACCGTTCGTGCAGGCGACGAAGGCGAAGAAGATCGAGGTGAAGCTCGACCGGAAGGTGCTCTACGAGCTCGACGGTGGCGATCGCACGAAGGCCAAAAAGCTCGTGATCGAGATCGAGCCGGGCGCGCTCGAGGTATGCGTGCCAGCCAGCGGGTAGGACGGCTAGCGCAAAGCGCTAGCCGTCGTAGACGCGTGACTTGATCGCGCCCGAGAGGCGACGCCCGCGGGCCGAGACCCCGGGCAGCATGACGAGCCGATGGGTGAGCGGCTGGTCGTTCTCGAGGTGCTCGAGCTGCTCCTTCGCGATCGGCCGCCAGCGCTCGTCGATGATCGCCGTCGGGTCGCCCTCGAGCTCGGACTCCTCGACCTCGAGGTGCTCCGACCAGAGGCGCAGCCGGGTTCCTCGCGCGAGCCCCTCGTCGAGCGTCGCGACGTTCACCTCGGAATCGTTGAACAACGACCTCTCGTTCAGATTGGCCGAGCCGAGCGTCATCCAGCGGTCGTCGACGATGCAGATCTTGGCGTGGACGTAGACGAGGTCGCGCAGCGGCCCCGTGCGCGCATAGACCGTGCAGGCGAGGAACCGCTCGTTGCCGTCGTCGGCCTCGATCAGCGAGGCAATCGCGCCCCGTGAGACGTCGGCGCCGTCGTTCGGGCTGGCCGGGAGCAGCGCGACGATCCGGAACTCGGGCGTCGGAGGCTCCTTCAGCTTGTCGCAGAGGATCGAGACGATCTCGGGCGACCAGAGGAACTGGTTCTCGATGTAGACGAGCCGCTCGGCCGACCGGAGCGCGCGGACGTACGACTCCAGCACGCTGAAGTCGCCGTTCTCCTCCGGGCCGAAGACCTTCTCCGGCACGGTGCGGATGATCTGCAGCTCGACGTCGCCCACCTCGTCCTGCGGGGAGGGATCGGGCAGCCGCTCGTCGCCGGGCCCGCGCCAGCGCATCCGGAAGTGCTCCGCGACGTCGTTCACCGCAGGGCCTTCGATCCGGATCGCCATGTCGTGCCAGCCGATGTGACCGTGCGACGGGTGCTCGGGTGTGTCGAACGGGTCGCCGCCGTCGAACGTGAGGTCGATGCCTCCCACGAAGGCGACGCGGTCGTCGACCACGATCACTTTCTCGTGGTGGGAGTACTTGAAGCGGACGCAGGAGTCGGTCTCGGCCTCGATCCCGGTGTTGTGCCGGAAGACCTTCATGAACGACTCCACGTCGCGCTTGGTCGGACGGAAGAGCGGGAGCGGCGCTCCCTCCCAGACGACCAGCCGCACGTCGATCCGGCGAGCGACGTCGGAGAGGAGGTTGCGGAGCACAACGGGCTCGTCGCCGCGCGTGAGGTAGAGATCCGGCGAGAAGCACCAGCCGAGGAGGTGCACGTGCGACGTCGCGTTCTTGATCTCCTCGGCGACCGCAGGCAGGTACGTCGAGCCGTCGACGAGGATCTCCACCTTATTGCCCTTCCGCGGCGGGAATGTCGCGCCGGTCGCGTAGCGGAGCTCGGTCTCGTCGAACGCGTGCTCCCAGCCGAGCTTCCGCAGCCGTCGGCGGTGGTGGCCGGAGACCGCATGCTCGACGACGCCTCCGACGGCGTGAGTGACCTTCCCGCTCAGAAACGTCGCGCGCTTCGGCGCGAGCTTCATCCCCCGCTTGTGGAGACGTGCCTCGGGATCCTCGGACTCGGACACGCGGCGAGACTACCCGGCGAGGCGAGTCTCGCAACCGCCGGGCGAGGCACGGCTCGCGCCTACTTCAGCAGGAGCTTGGTGAGGCGGCGGTCGGCCAGCACGAGGAAGACGACGGTCATCGCGACGAGGTAGGCGACGTTCGCGAGCGCGAGCCAGCCGACGCCGCCGAGCGTCAGTGCGCGGAGCAACTCGACGCCGTGGTAGAGCGGGGTCAGAGGGAGGAGCCAGGTGACAACCTCCGGGTACTCGTCTGCGGGCACGAACGTGGCGGAGAAGAGGAACATCGGCAGGGTTGCGACCTCGACGAACGCGAAGTCGGCCCACGTCCGCATCAGCGTGACCGAAAAGACTCCGGCTGCCGCGAAGGCGGCAGAGATCAGGAGCGCCGCCGGGATCGCAAGCACCGCCCACGGAGAGTCGAGCACCCCGAGGACCAGCATCACCGAGACGAAGCCGACCGCGTAGACCGTGCCGCGCATGAGCGTATAGAGCAGCTCGCCGAGCGCGACGTCGCGGACGGTGAGCGGCGTCGCGAGCACGCCCTCGTACGTCTTCGCGTAGTTGAGCTTGAAGAAGACGTTGCCCGACTCGTAGAGGGGGCCGTTCATCGCCGAGGCGGCGAGGAGCGCTGGCGCGACGAAGTCGCGGTACGACACGGTCTCGCCGCCGAGCTCGAGCTCGCCGACGAGCGCGCCGACCCCGACGCCGAGCGCGAGGAGGTAGAAGAGGGGCTCGAAGAAGCCCGAGACGACGACGAGCCAGGAGTCGCGCGAGCTCGCGAGGTTTCTCTCGACGAGTCGCCAGGAGCGCCCGAGGCCGAAGCGGGGCACGATGCGGAGGGCCGACTCGAGCGTGCTCACAGCTCGAGCTTCCTCGCGCAGCCACGCACCGCGACCACGACACCCGCGACCGTCAGCGCGACGAGATAGCCGACGTGGAGGAGGGTCGGCCCGAGCTCGAGGTCTCTGCCGGCGAGGTCGCGGCAGAGCTCGACGCCGTGCCAGAGAGGCGTCGCCCAGGCGACCGGCTCGAGCCAGGCGGGGAGCTGCGAGATCGGGAAGAACGTGCCAGAGAAAAGAAAGAGCGGTACCAGACCGAAGCGGTAGAGCGCTGCGAGGTACTGGTCGCTCGCCATCGTCGCCGAGAAGGCGGCAATCACGGCCGCGAATGCAAGCCCGCAGAGCAGCGCGGCAACCGGCGCGAGCGCGGCGAGCGGTGAGTCGAAGGCGCCTGCGACTGCGGCAACGAGCGCGAAGGCGCCGACCGAGAGCGCGACGCGAACGCCCGCCCAGGCGACGACCCCGGCAACGAGCTCGCGGACACCGACGGGGGTCGCGACGACGGCGTGGTAGGTCTTCCACCACTTGAGCCCGGCGCGCACGGGAAACGTCGTGACGCTCGCCGCGGTCTGCATCGCGGTCGCGGCGAGGAGCGCCGGGGCAACGAACTCGAGATAGCTGAGCCCGCCGAGGTCGGGGTCGGAGCGGTCGACGAGCGAGCCGAGCAAGACGCCTATCGCGAGCAGGAAGAAGATCGGGTTCAGGAACGAGACGGTCATGGTCCCGAACCACATCCGCCGGTACGCGCGCGCGTGCCAGCCGACCACCGCGGCAATCCGGTGAGCGGGCGTCAATCGACGAGCGTGCGTCCGGTCAGGCGGAGGAAGACGTCCTCGAGCGTGCTCCGCCGTACGAGGACGGTGTCCGGGCGGAGGCCGCGGGCGTGCACCGCGTCGACGACCGCATCGCCGCTCGAGGCGCCGATCACGATCCGATCCTGGAGCACCTCGACGTGGTCGCCGAGGTCGTCGAGCGACGGGGCCTCGTTCGTCGAGTCGAAGCGGAGCTCGACCATCTCGCGTTCGACGTGCCGCTCGATGAGCTCCCGGGGCGACCCCTCCGCGACGATCTTCGCGCGATCCATGATCACGAGCCTGTCGCACAGCTGCTCGGCCTCGTCCATGTAGTGGGTCGTCAGGACGAGCGTCACGCCCTCCCGCTTCAACCGGTACAGGCGATCCCACAAAACGTGCCGCGCCTGCGGGTCGAGCCCCGTCGTCGGCTCGTCGAGGAGGAGCAGCTCGGGCGTCGCGATCAGCGCGCGCGCGATCGTGAGACGTCGTTTCATCCCGCCGGAGAGGGAGTCGACCTTCGTGTCCTTCCGGTCGCTGAGCTGGACGAACTCGAGCAGCTCGGCGCTGCGACGCGCGATCTGCTCGCGTGGGAGGCCAAAGAAGCGACCGTAGACCTGCAGGTTCTCCCCGACCAGGAGCTCGAGGTCGAGGTTGTCCTCCTGCGGGACGACGCCGAGGCGCTGCCGGATCGCCGGCCCGTCGCGCTTCGGATCGCGGCCGAGCACGCGGAGCGTGCCGCCCGAGACGGGGGAGACGGTGCCGATCATCCGCATCGTCGAGCTCTTCCCCGCGCCGTTCGGCCCGAGGAAGCCGAACGTCTCGCCGCGCTGAACGGCGAAGTCGATCCCGTCGACAGCGACGAGCTCGTCGTAGTGCTTCGTCAGGCCTCGTGCCTCGACCAGCGGCTCCGCGTCCACGCGACTGACGCTACCGGGGAAAGGGCATAAAAAACGCCGAACCCCGCGACTCCGAAGAGCTACGGGGTTCGACGGGGCGTATCCAAGCAGGTGCCAATCCGGTTGTCAAGCGACAACCGTTCGGTTGCCGTCAGGGCGCGATCACGAGCGGCAACTCCGCGCGGATTCGCGTGCCGGCGCCCATCGGGCTCTCGAGCACGAACGTCCCGTCGAGCGCCTCGACCCGGTCGCGGAGCCCGCCCAGCCCGGACGAGTGGGTCGGTTGAGCGCCGCCGCGCCCGTTGTCGGTCACCTCGACGACGAGGACGTCTCGGCGCGGCGTCACGCGGATCGTGGCCGCGGTGGCGCGTGCGTACTTGAGGACGTTGGTGAGTGCCTCGGAGACGACGAAGTAGGCAGCACTCTCGATCGGCGGCGGCCAGCGCTCGGCATCGTCGACCGTCATGACCGTGACGGGGATCGGTGCCCTGCCGGCGAGCGAGCGCACGGCCGCCGCGAGCCCGCGGACGGAGAGGATCTGCGGGTGGAGACCTCGCGCGAGCTCACGCAGCTCCTCGTGCGCCGTGTTGAGCTCGACGAGGGCGCGTTCGAGATGCGTCTCCGCGGCATCGGCGTCGATTCGCAGCGTCCGGGCCGCGAGGTGCACAGCGTGCGAGACGGCGACGAGATTCTGCTGGGCGCCGTCGTGCAGGTTCCGCTCCAGGCGCTTACGCTCGGCGTCGCTCGCAGAGATGATCCGCGCGCGCGACCGGCGGATCTCCTCCTCGACGTCTTTGCGGGCTGTGACGTCGAGCCCGCAGAGAAGGAATCGCGGGCGCCCGGCGGCGTCCTCGACGACCGTCGCCGTCCAGTCGACGACGAGCCGCGACCCGTCGGGACCGACGTGCTCGTATTCGACGATGCCGGGCGGATCGCCGACGCGCAGGCGAGCGAAGTCCTCCCGCGCGCGTGGAACGTCCTCCTCAGCAGTGAACCGTGTCCAGAACGCCGCGCCGATCCATTCGGCCTCGGGGATGCCTGCGGCGCGCTCGAGCGCCTGATTCACGCCGAGCAGCAGGCCCTCGTCGTCGACGAGAGCTAGGAAGCTCGGTGTCGAGCGAACGACCGCGCCGCTGAAGTCACGCTCGCGCTCGAGCTCCCTCGTCTGCTGCGCGAGCTCCGTGCAGTCCCGGACGATCAGCACGAACTCGTCGCCGCCGGAGGCGACGACGCGCCCCTGGTACTCGTGAATCTCTCCGCGCAGCTCGAGGGTGTAGTCGACGTGCTGGAGCTCGTCCACCTCGACCGCGTGGCGACCGGCGTCGAGGATCAGGTCGGCGATCTCCCCGGGGAGCCGCTCGTGGAGCCGGTGACCGACGATCTCGTCGGGAGAGGTCGCGAGATCCCGCTCGGAATCGACCTTGAAGCCGCGGTAGACGCCGTCCGTGCCGATCCGGAAGATGGGATCGGCGATCGCGGCGGCAAGCGCCCGCGCCCGGATATCCTCCGTCGGCGGCTGGTCGAGGCGGGGGTCGAGAGGGGTCGCGGACACGACCGTTTCTTGTAGCACGGGTACGTGTCCGACTTCAGTCGGGCACGTGCTCTTCGTCTCAGGCGACGCGTTAGAGCATGTGTCCGACTGAAGTCGGACACTGAGCCTTACTCCAGCTCGAAGCTCACCCGCATCGTGACGCGGAACTCCTTGACCGCGTCGTTCTCGACGACGACGGACTCCTCGGAGACCCACGCGCCCTTGATGCCGCGGATCGACTGCGACGCCTTCGTGATGCCCTCCTTGACGGCCTCGGCGAAGCTTGTCGGCGAGGAGGCGGTGATCTCGATGACCTTGACGACGCTCATGGTGCTCCTTTCGCTTGTGATGTCGTTTGTCGTACCCCGGCGTGAGCCGGTCAACCGTCAGTGGAGCAGGGGCTTCAGCGTGTCACGTGCGACGAGGAAGCCGCGCTGGACGAGCTCGAGGCTTCCTTCGAACGAGTGATCCTCGTGCTCGACGGAGACGACGCCGTCGTAGCCGACGCGGTAGAGCTGCGAGACGAACCGGTCCCAGCGAATCTCCCCGAGGCCAGGCAGCCGCGGAATCTGCCAGCCCATCCCGAGCGAGAGCACCCCGTTTCGGTAGAGCCCCTCGCGGTCGACCTCCATGTCCTTTGCGTGCACGTGGAGGATGCGCGAGCCGAAGTCCCGCACGACGCGCTCGTGGTCGATCTGCTGCCACACGAGATGGGACGGGTCGAGGTTGAGGCCGAACCGCTCAGAGGGGATGATCGAGAAGAGCTCGTCCCAGACGGCTGGGGTGGAGGCGAGGTTGGTGCCTCCGGGCCACTCGTCGTAGCTGAAGATCATCGGGCAGTTCTCGATCGCGAGGTTGACGCCCTTCCGCTCGGCGTAGGCGACGAGACGCGGCCAGACCTTCCGGAACTCGCGCACCGACTCCGGGATCGTCTTCGTGCGGTCGCGGCCCACGAACGTGCCCACGGTCGGCACGCCGAGGGTCGCGGCGGCGTCGATCACCTTCCTCAGGTGCTCGTTGGCGGCGCGGCGCTCGCCCGGATCGGGATGCAGGTTGTTCGGGTAGTAGGCGAGGGCCGAGATCTGGAGCCGGTTCCGGTCGAGGACGTCGTGGACGGCACCGGGATCGAGGTTCGTGACGTCGACGTGCGAGACGCCCCCGTATCGCCGCCGTCGGCCGCCGGCAACGGGCCAGCAGGCGATCTCGAGCATCTCGTACCCCGCTCCCGAGGCCCAGGCGGCCGTCTGCTCGAGGTCGAGCTCGCGAAAGGCGGCGGTGAGGAGACCGAGCTTCACGGACGGCGTAAGTTAGCGAGGTGAGCCACGTCGATGCTTTGGAGTGGGGCGATCGGCTCGTCGAGGCGATCGACCGGCACCGCGTCCCAGGCGCGACGCTCGGAATCCTCCACGAGGGCGAGATCACGGCGACGGGTGCCGGCGTCCTCAGCAAGGCGACCGGGGTCGAAGCGACGTCCGACTCGCTGTTTCAGATCGGCTCGATCACGAAGGTCTGGACGGCGACGCTCGTCATGCAGCTCGTAGACGACGGGCTGCTCGGGCTCGACGAGCCGGTCTGCGAGGTGCTGCCGGGCTTCGGTGTGGCTGATCCCGAGGTCACGCGCAACGTCACGCCGCGGCACCTCCTCACCCATACGAGCGGGATCGACGGGGACGTCTTCGAGGACACGGGGCGCGGCGACGACTGCCTGGGGCGGTACGTTGAGAGACTAGGAACGGTCGAGCAGATCCATCCGCTCGGCGCGACGTGGTCGTACTGCAACTCGGGGTTCGGGCTGCTCGGCCGGATGATCGAGCATGCGGCCGGGACGACGTGGGATCGAGCCCTCCGCGAGCGTCTGATCGATCCGCTCGGCCTGACCGGCACGGTGACGCTCCCCGAGGAGGCGCTCTTGCACCGCGTCGCGGTGGGGCACGTCGGCGAGCCCGACGAGGAGCCGGTGCCGACGACGACGTGGGGCCTGCCTCGGTCGGCGGGCCCGGCAGGGCTGATCACCGCCCGGGTCTCGGACGTGCTCGCGTTCGCGCGCCTCCATCTGGCCGGAGGCGTCACGCCGAATGGCTCGAGGCTGCTCTCGGAAGTGGCTGTCGAGGCGATGACGCGAGAGGAGGCCCGCCTGCCCGACCGCTACACGCTCGGTGACTCGTGGGGGCTCGGCTGGATCCGCTTCGACTGGGGCGACGACCGGCTCGTCGGGCACGACGGAGCGACGATCGGGCAGGCGGCGTTTCTCCGCGTTCTGCCCTCGCACGGTTTGGCGGTCTCGCTGCTCACGAACGGCGGCCGCGCGCGCGACCTGTTCGAGGACGTCGTGCGCGAGGTGTTCGACGAGCTCGCGGGAGCCCGCATGCAGGCGCCGGTCGAGCCGTCGGGGTCACCACTCGAGATCAACCCGGCGCACTACCTCGGCCGGTACGAGCGCACGGGTGTGACGACGGAGGTCTTCGAGCGCGACGGCGGGCTCGTCCTGCGCTCGACCCTGACCGGGGCCTTCGCCGAGCTCGCCCCGAAACCGGTTCACGAGTACGCGCTCCACCCGGTCGAGCCGGACGTCTTCGCGATGCGCCCGCCGGGCGTCTCGACCTGGACGGCGGTGACGTTCTACGAGCTGGGGAACGGCGCGCGATACGTCCACTACGGCGCGCGTGCCAACCCCCTCGTGGCCGACCGGAAAGAGCAGGTGTCCGACTGAAGTCGGACACCAAGGGACACCAAAGGCCACCAGGAACTGAAGCAGGCGCCCGCTCCCCTACGGGCGCCTGCTTGGTGCACGAGTGACCGAGGTCACTCGGCTCTGGCCCGGTGCCTCGCCTTAGCGGCTGAGGTTGACCGGGAACGAAACGAGTCGGCGGGTCGAGATGCCGCCGAGCAGGTTGCCGCCGGGCTCGCGCCCGCGGACGAACATGACGAGCAGCTGCTGCCGCGGCGACGCCGGATAGCCACGCTGGCGGTTCAGGCGCAGCTCGGCGAACCCGTCGGCCCCCGTCGTCGCCTCGGGCGGGACGGAGAACATGTTGTACGGGACGGCTGTCACGAAGACGAGCGCGCCCTGCACCGCTCGCCCATTGCACGCGGTGATGCGGAACCGCGCCACGATCTCCTGCGTGGAGCCGCCGATGACGCCCGGCGACACCTGCTGACCAGAGATCGAGAGCCGCTCGGGCGGCTTGATCTCGTTGGCGGGAACGGGGCCGGTGCCGGTTCGTGCGCAGCCCGTCGTCGGCGAGGGCGGAGGCGGAGTGGCCGCCTCACGGATCACCGCGGTGGGCACCGACGTCGCGTTGCGGCGTCCGTCGGCGTTCTGCGCCGTGACGACGACGCGAATGGTGTTGCCCGCGTCGGTATTCTTCACCACGTAGGTGCGTTCGCTCGCGTTGTTGATCAGCGCGCAGCTACCGCCGTCGGCGTCACAGCGCCGCCATGCGTAGTCGTAGTCCGTCGGGTTCCCCGTCCACGTGCCCTCGCGGGCCGTGAGCGTGGAGCCGACCTGCGGCGTGCCGCCGATCGTCGGCGGCTGCGTGTTCATCGGCCGAACCTGCGTGACCGCAAGGCCGGCCGTGCCGGTGAGCAGCACCGCGACGAGCCCGGCCACGATCGACACGAGTCCGAGCGGGACGATCCTCTTGGCGTTCCTCATCCTGCGTCTCCCTTCGTGATTTCCCCAGACGGGGCCTGCACGGGAGAGTTCGTACCCCACAATTCGATGCCTTCATGCGGGTTTTCACGCACTCCTTACCGCATCACACGCAACCCTTACAACGGGCCACTCGTTCGAGTGATCTCAGGGTCGCACGGACGCGTTCCGGCGAAGGCGACGAGCGGATTCGAACCGCTGTACGAGGCTTTGCAGGCCTCTGCCTAACCACTCGGCCACGTCGCCCGGAGCACGGATCGTAACGGGCGGAATCGGCGACTTCGCCCGCTCTGCCAGAATCGCGGCGTGCCTACCGACGCTCCCCAGAGCGCCGTCGAGCATGCCCGGGCGCTCGAGGAGCATGATGCTCGCGTCGCGGCCGAGCTTGCGACCGTGGTCGGGCTCGCCGAGCGCGTCGGTTCGATTCGTGCTCGCGCGTCCGAGGCGGAGACGGCGATCGAACGCCAACCGCGAGAGCAAGAGGAGCTCGTGATCCGTCGCGCGGCCGCCGAGAGCGAGCTCACGGCTCTGGGCGCCGAGCTCGAGCAGGCCGAGCAGGCTCTGGCGCGGCTCACGTCGTCGCGTCGGCCACGCGGGGAGGAGCTCGACCGTGCGCGGAGCAAGGCGGCGACCGCTCGTGAGGCGGTCGTGGACGTCGAGGCCCAGCTCGGACGACTCGCCGAGCGCGAGACCGCACTCCGCGAGCAGCACGCCACGCTCGAGGCAACGGCGGCCGGCCTCGTGCGCGATGCGGCGGCCGTCACGGACGAGGTCGATCGCGTGGAGCGGATCACGTCCGGCTCACGACGTGCCGCGGCGTCGTCACTGGCCGAGCTCGACGCCTGGGCCGGTCAGGCTCGCTCCGCGCTCTTCGTCGCCCGCGGGACGCTCGAGACGGAGCGTGAGCGGATCGTCCAGGAGGCCAACGCGCTCGGGTCGTTGGTGCTCGGCGAGCCGCTCGGAGCGTCGAGCGTCGCGCTCGTGCGACGGCGTCTCGAAGAGCACGCCTGAGACGATCTCTCAGGGGAAACCGGCGCTGCCAGGGCGGCGGTCGAGCGACCCGCCGTCGCGACAGCTCGCCGGGAGCGCGTAGGCAGCTCTGATCGCGTTGCGCTCGGCGAGGCGCCGGGCGTAGGCGGCGCGGACGAGGCGTACCGTAGGCCCGTCCAGCCCCAGCCGGCGGGCGGCCGGAACGACCTCCTGGAGCGCGAGGCACTCGGTGACGCCCTCGCGACGCTCGCCGCGGAGATGCACCGCTTCGTGGGCGAGCACGATCACGGCCTCGATCGTCTCCTCGTCAATGTCGCGTGCGGCGAGCGCGTCGTGCAGCGCGCGACAGACCGCGGGATCGAGATACGCGAGCCCCCGCCGCGGGAACGCAACCCCGAGCGTGTCGCTGCCCGCGCCCGTGAAGGCATACCGCTCGTCGCACTCGATGCGAACGGGGGAACCGGCGACGCGTGACGCCTCGGCGGTGAGCCGTGCGACCGTTCGCCGGCGCTCCTCGTCGGACAGGGAGCTCCACGACGCCTGCCGGTCGGCACGGGCGGCGAGACCGAAGAGCAGCGCGGCCATCGCGACGCCGAGGAGCCAGGCGAGCCGGCTGTGGCGACCCGGAGGCTCTCGCACCGGCGGCGGGACGTAGCGATAGCCGTTCTCCTCCTCGACGAGCTCGCCGTAGCCGAGGTCGGCGTCCTCGGCGCCCGGCGGCACGCGGCGCCGAGACCGTCGGAGCGGCTCGCGCCTGCCTGCCAGGACGAACTCGAGCTCGGCCGCGAGCAGGACGACGAAGGGCAGCCAGAACGGGATCCGCGTCCGGATCGTCTCGACGAAGAGCCAGAGGACGACGAACCCGAGCAGCAGCACCCGAAGGGCACGTTGCAGACGCGCGCGATCGCTCGAAGGTTCCACCGGTTGCGACGAGTTGTAGATTGCCCGCCGTGGCGGCGACGATGATGGACGGTCGCGCGCTCGGCGAGCGCATTCGCGCCGAGGTGGCCGGGGAGGTGGCGGAGCTCGGTCATGTCGGGCTCGCGACGCTGCTCGTTGGCGACGACCCCGCGTCGGACGTCTACATCACCTCGAAGCACAAGGCCGCGACGGCGGCCGGGATAGACGCGCGCGACATCAGGCTGCCGGCCGAGACCGGCGAGGACGAAGTGCTGGCGCTCGTCGAGAAGCTGAATGCCGACGACGAGGTCGACGGGATCCTCGTCCAGCTGCCGCTGCCGGCAGGGATGGACGAGACGCGGGTGACGTACGCCGTCGCGCCTCACAAGGACGTCGACGGGTTCCACCCCGTGAACGCCGGGAACCTCTACCTCGGGACGCCGCTCCACGTGCCTGCGACGCCGCTCGGCTGCATGGCGCTGCTCGAGGCGCACGGCGTCGACCCGAAAGGGCTGAACGCGGTCGTGCTCGGCCGCAGCGAGATCGTCGGGCGACCGGCAGCGATGCTGCTGCTCGCGGCGCACGCGACCGTCACGATCTGCCACTCGCGGACGGCCGACCTCGGCGCCGAGATCCGCAGGGCGGACATCGTCGTCGCAGCGGTGGGTGTGCCCGGGATCGTCACGCCGGACATGGTGAAGCCCGGCGCGACCGTCCTCGACGTCGGTCTGACCCGAACCGACGAGGGGATTCGCGGTGACGTCGACCGCTCGGTGGCGGACGTGGCGGGACTGCTCACGCCGATGCCCGGTGGTACCGGTCCGATGACGATCGCGATGCTGCTTCGGAGTGCCGCGAAGGCTGCCCGCTATCGCCGCGGGCTCCTTGCATATCCGACGCTCTGAACGATACGTTGTCCTGCGTTCAGCGCACCCCGCGCCGGCTTTCCTCCGGCGCCTCGCACCAGGAGGACGTTCGTTGGCGGTAGAGACGGGCACCGTGAAGTGGTTCTCGAACGAAAAGGGTTTCGGCTTCATCGCACGTGAGGGCGGCGACGACGTCTTCGTCCACTTCTCAGCGATCACGATGGACGGCTACAAGTCCCTCACCGAGGGGCAGCAGGTCGAGTTCGAGGTCGTCGAGGGGCCGAAGGGCGCCCAGGCCGCGAACGTCACGGCCCCCGCGCAGTAGCCTTCTCGCGAAGCGGGA